>ERZ1026884.45-NODE-45-length-77841-cov-12.449155_pt1 | contig 77841 bp, 76 predicted proteins | sample MGYA00380172_ERZ1026884 | MGnify/ENA primary metagenome ERZ1026884 (study PRJEB33269, sample SAMEA4719808) | human gut metagenome | biome: human-associated habitat; feature: organic feature; material: feces | place: Cameroon | collected 2013-10 ... | reverse complement strand
TGCAATGACTGAAACCTGACATGTAATCACGAGGACATAACCCCATACATACTGGAAGTCTATTACATCTAAGACATTTTTCGTTTTCGAATGTTGGGGATTGACATTTCGTGTCATAACTATCTTCCCAAACAATACGTCCATCATCCAAAAGACGACCTTTGGTTGTTTCTTTGTGGATATCATCGCAAGCAGTACATTTTACTACGTTACCATTGTAATTTATGGCATTATAATATTCCTTATTTACATAACAAGGAATAAATGTCGTTGCTATTTCTCTACGAGAAACCACATATCCTGATTTTTCAAAATCATCCAAGATTTTTTGTAGAACAACTCCAAAACTTTTATCAACATCCTCTTGCCAAACTTTTTTGGGGGTAATTGTTATTCTTGGACGGTTTTCTTTGAAAATAAGTTTATTGACTTCTGGAATTATACCTTGAGATAGATTTTTATGAGTATAATTAATTCTTAAAAAGATTCGAATATTGGCGTTTTTATTTAATATATCATTGATATTATTAAGTACGTGCTCAAAAGTCGAAGAACAGCCATCCATGAATTTAACTTTATCATGAAACTCTTTTTCTCCGTCTAATGTAATTTGAAAGTTCGTAAATTTCAAGTCTGTCAGACAGTTAGAAACTTTTGGAGTAATAAAGTATCCATTTGTTGTTGATGAATTGATAAAAGGTATACCATGTAATGCACATTTTTCAATTGCATACATACTTAAAGGCACTATGATTTTTTTGAATAACATAAAAGGCTCACCACCAAACCAATCTATATGTAAAGATGATATCTGTTTCACCTCAATCATATAATCAATATGTTTTTTTAGAGCTTCCAATGTATTAGCTTTCATATATGATGGTACATGATTTTGGATACAATACCAACATTTAAAATTGCAATTAAGCGTTGGCAGAATTACCAAGAAATAGTTTTTAGAATGAACCGCTCTTTGATGTCTTTCTCTAACAATTGCCAACTCATCAACATTGTTTTCGATAATAAAACCATATTTAGTAAGTTTGTCGTATAAAGGTGTTGCTTCTCTTTTTAAAACATCCAAACAGTTAAGACTAGATTCTATTTTCCGACTAAGTTCCAGAGACAGACGAAAATAGAATCCACTAAGGGAGTTATACCAATACCCGTAGTACTCATCATACAAAACAAAATTATATCTACTTGTCTTCATTTTTTTCTTTCAATTTAGAAGAAGAGTCTTGTTGGCTAATTTGTCCACCAAGACTCTTCAACTTCGTTTTGGAATTTACGTAGTTGGCTTTATCACAACAACGGTAGAACCGCAGCCTGTTGCCTTGTTCGTACAGCTGCTTTGATCAACTCCAGCTCCGCATCCAGATGCTTCATTAACACAAGTACCTTGTGCCATAGCGTTGGCAGATGCACCACCACGAACTTCTAAAGATTCCATCTCAAGAAGTTCATTCTGAGAAAACTTCAATTTATCCATAATATGAGAATTAAATATTTATGATAGGTTATCCTACCATAGTGTAAATCAATAATTTTTCATACACTAGCATCTTGTTCTATATAATTTTCGAGATGAATGCACTCGGTACATATGCCGTTATTAATGTTAGCAACCCATCTATCACAATTCCCACTCTCTGTTGTCCTTGGTAACGAGCAACGGTTCCAATTACTCCCTTAAACTTGCCATCGATAATCCTAACCACTTGTCCCTTTTGAAACTTCTCTATCTTATCGGTAGATACGATAATGTCATCCACATCGGCTTGGCAGACAATACGAAGGCTTTCCATCTGGACGTCAGGAACAATCAGAGGCTCTGTGGATATTTTATTGCCAACATGTATATGCCGACAATAAAAGCGAAGGAAGGAGATTTTTTCGTTTTCTTTATTACGGGCGAATTTCTTAAGTTCTTCTTTTGTTCCGTAAGCAAAGAGAATGTTGGGGATGTAAGATTCTTCGATAGTTTTACGTTTGCCATCGATGATTTTTACAGTAGTCCGTGTGGGATAGAAGGCGGTTACGCCATTTTCAACAATGTAATCGTAGGCTTTTTTCTCTCTGCCATAAGTGGCACGAAGAGCGTACCAATGTGGCGTTTGTTTAGCCTTTTTGATTACTGTAGTCTTGTTTGCCGACTGCGCATTTCTGGGGGACACCCCTGTGTGTGAGTTCTCTGCCGAGACTGGCTTTTGAACTTCGGGGAGGGCATCGGGGGTAAGCCCGGTGCAGGGAGGAATTATACCTCCTCCTTGGGTGTTTGCATATTTATATGCAGGGTCATCGATATTCATATCGGTGCTAACTTTATTCTAGACAGAACTTCGTTATAGCACATAAAAAAGCGTGGAATCGTCCTGTTGTCCATTCCACAGTCTGAGGTTCTTGAAAAATCAGACTGTCTCAAACAGAGCGTTAGTAAACGCCTTTATATGTATTGGACTATTTTCCCACCCATAGCCTGCTGCATGTTACTTACATTCAGCTCGGCGTAGGCGTTTCTCTTGTGGTCTTAGAAGAGCACGTCTCCTATAACGACAGTCAGAGTGCTTATAATCCGATCGCAAATATAATAAAAAGATCCAAAATAAAGAAAGAATCGGCAAGAAAATTGCCATAAGGGACAGATTTTAGTGGATTTCTTGTTTTGTTACAGTTATTTCGTAAGCGTATCCGCGATGCAGCCTTGTCCATATTTTTTATCTCTTTACCTTTGCTGCGTGAATAAAAAATCTAATATGATAGCAGCAAAACGATATGAAAGCGAATGGAATGCTTTTTGAAAGAGTTGACACGTAATCCAACTGTCACTTTATCCTCTGTTCAAAATAAATGGCATACTAACCGCAAAGGAATGCGACGCTGGATGAGTACAACGGACTATCTGTAAAAGAAGCCAAGAAGCGTATACGTGGGTGTAATCAATATGTGACAGAAAACCCAATACCACCTATACCCGAAGTTGCGGATATTCTGTTCCTACCAAAGGAATGAACCTGGGGATAAACGGCCTCTATAAGTTAGTGTCGCAGGAGATGGATCTGCCGTCACTAAGCGGGGCTGTGTTCATCTTTTTCAGTAAGAACCGGCAGCAGGTAAAGCTCCTGCGTTGGGATACGGATGGTTGCACATTGTATCACGCTACGAACTCATCCCCATGCGCTTCATGATATAAAAATCACTTTGCAATATTTATAGGGAATACAGCATTTACTCCGTTTTTGTCATATCTATAAACGATACCTTTTCCCATACCTACAACATATTCTGTTCCTTTGGCGGTATTAATATCCTGTTTGGATGGAGGTTGTTGCCATGATGCAGTATATGCTTCTCCTTTTATATATTTACGTATACTACCACTTGGATGACTATGAAATTTAGGTAAACCTGAACTTATGGCATTACCGCCATTCCACGGATTCTGCACTTTTCCAACCTTTAAATTAATAACTCCATTTCCGTCTCTAGAAAAAGAACCAGAATATTCACGGTTGTTTTTCTCTGAGTCCCCTCCTGTCCCATCATCTTTTATAGATTCTAACATTGCTTTTAGTCTCTTTTCTTTTCCTATATATACAATATTTTATGTAAAAAAAATCCTAATTTCTATGTTTCTCTTCTTGTAAATTATGGGATATTAAGAAAAATATCGTATCTTTGTCCCAAATTTAGGCGTTCTTTGTATATTGCAAGGTTGTGAAAGAAAAAGAATATAGCTCGTTTCTAAATCGTTAGCAGTTACATTCTTTAAAATATTTAACTCGCCGATATTCAATAAATAAAAGATTTTGCTGTGACTCGCGGTGTGGAAAACATGCTCTTGGAAATGGCATTTCACAAGCATTTTGAAGAACAGGGAAAGACCACCAAAAGGTGTTATTCCTTTATTTACGAACTATATGTTACAGTTTTGTATCGTAGTATATACTTTCTTCGTGGTAAAATCAGTAAATAATTATGAATAAAGCACATACACAGTAGCATATTCAATGACGGTCATTAGAAAATGACAAGAAGTTTTTTTCAAATGAGCGATTTTGATTTAATTAAGTTCAACGACATCCAGACCATGCGTGCTTATACGTTTATTCACAATGTTTTAATAAAAAAAACTTAAATAATATTATTTTCCTTATATTTCCTTCCGTATTCTTAGCTAATTTATATATATTTGCAAACAATTAATGACTGTCCTAAAAAGATTAGTCTATCGGTTTCTACCAAACCTACGAATGACATTGGAAGATACTAATAACCAGTCAATTACGACTACAGCTTCATTGTATAATGGGCAACCTACTGACACAGGTTCATCGCGTCAAAGTGCAAGACTTACCTCTTGTACGCCCTCCATCCAAGAGTTCAAAGATGGGGTGTCGGTAGAGAATGTGCCTTCTGAAAACAAGCAATGGTTTGTCCTGCGAGTTTCGTATGGACGTATCATAAAAGCAAAAGCATTTGTTGAAGCTAGAGGTTTTGTTTGTTATGTACCTCTACGATACAAAGAAGTCAAAACCAATAGTAAGAAACGGCTTGTAACAGAAGCGCTTTTCCCCTCATTGTTATTTATTCATGCAACAGTAGAACAAATTGATATTTTAGTTCATAATAACAAAGTTACTTCAAACAAAGGAATACCTTTACTTAGTTATTATTTTGATCACACTAAACATATCCAAGAAAATACAAATCACAATCCTCCGCTTACAATTCGAGATGAAGCAATGATTGATTTTATCAAACTTACCACCATCAAAAATCCGCATATAATACCCGTTACTTCTTATAACATTAGGTTTAAGCTTGGGGATTTAGTAGAAGTGAAAGAAGGAGATTTTAAAGGTATTCATGGAAGAGTGGCAAGAATAGCAGGTCAGCGGAGAGTTGTCATAGAGTTATTTGATGGATGTTTCGTAGCAACAGCTTATATTCCTGAATCATCCCTAATAATATTGGGGCATAAATTATAAAACAAAATAGAAGTTTACATCGATATTATGTATTTATCTTTGTAAAATGTTTATTATATATTAGTTCACCCTTATATATTTCTAAAATACTTATTAACATCTCTTATTTCAAAATGAGACTATGGAAAGATATAATTTAGAAGACTATAAAGTTGCAATTATTATTCCTGCAATAAAAAGGAAGTTTTTACGTAAAACATTAAGGTCTATATTTCTTCAATCTATAGATAATTTTCATGTTTACATAGGCGATGATGCAAGTCAAGAAGATTTGCAGAGCATTATTTCTGATTTTCCACAAGACAAAATAACCTATAGAAAGTTTAAGACAAATCTTGGCTCTTATGATTTAATATCACATTGGAAAAGATGTATTGCGATGAGCAACAATGAGCCCTGGATTTGGTTATTTAGTGACGATGACATAATGTCATCAAACTGTATAGAACAATTCATCGCGTTAGCAAATAAGCAAAAATCAGATTTTTATCGATTTCAGACAAGAAAAATTGATGAAAATGACAATGTCGTATTTGAAAGTTTACTTCCAAATGTTACAAACATAGATTTATTCTTGAATAAGAAACTCAGTTATAAAATTGAAAGTTATGCAGTCGAATGTATCTTTAGACGGAAAATGCTTGATGTTTTTAATCAAATTCCGCACACTCCATTAGGCTGGTGTTTTGATGACATTTTATGGATAAAGTTATTGACCTATTCATTTATTTATACAATACCAAATGCATGGGTTTATTGGAGATGTAGTAAATTAAATATTTCTGGAGGTTATGATGATAAGGATTCAGCAATTAAGAAGTTAGACGCATGCTGTATTTTTCTAAAAGAAATGCAGAAGATGAATTTAACTGTTAATAGAGAAACTCTTTTAAGATATTGGGCTATAAAACAGTATATAGATAAAATTCAATTCGTAGATTCTTTGGATTGTGTAAAGAAATACTTTTCACTTATTCCTTTATTAAAAAGGAATCGTACTGAATACTATGCTGTTCCTGCTACATTTGAACAGGAGCAATGTTGGAACTACCATATACAATCAAAAGATTGTATATCACCACAAGTTTTATTTTTTAATTATCAATTAAACGTTTCTTCATTGGAAGAAGCAAATCAAGTTGTTAACAAACTTGTGATGCATAATGATTCGCTTCGTTCTTCTTTTATTAAAGAGGATGATAATTTAATGTTAATTATATCTAGATTTAATCCTCATGAAAAGTATTGTCACTACTCCATCTATAATGATATGGATGATTATAAATCTTCCTTAGACCAATTTATTCAAAATAATGAACAATCTCTTGATATTAGAAAAAACAATTCTTTAGTTAGGATTATTATTTCATCAATATCTTCTACTGATTTTTATTTACATGTATTTATTCATCATCTTCTTTGTGACGAATATTCTCTATCTCTAATGAAAAGCCAATTGGATACGAACTTTAAAAAGGGCATTGAGAATAATGACAACACTATCGCAGACTATACCCTGTGGCAAAGAAGACAATGGAAAAGCCATAGTATAATAATCAAAGATTATTGGAAGCAAAAATTGTCAAAAGCAATGAAAGTTAATTATTCTTACACGTTTCATGAATCAGGAATAAGACAATACGATAGAAATGTTTTTTTACAAATATTAGAAACATCTTGTTCTGAGCTTTATAGAACAAAATTAACATCAAATAGTACAATAGCTCTCCGAAAAATACAAAAAAAGAACACGCCAAGTTTACTGTGTATTTTTTTCTATGCGATTAGGTTTCTTTTTTTTCAAAATTTTTCGTTTGATAAGATTCTTATATCAAGTCCTTTAAGAAATATAACTAATCGAAGGTTTCGGGATACAATTGGTTACATGGCAGGCGGTTTGTATTCTTATGACAAATATGAAGAAGTTGAAAATATAAAAAATGATATTGAACGTTATTATTTTTCATTACTTCAATCTATGAGATATTTAATATCCAATCATAAGGTATTTGGTTTAGATGAACAAGAGTTAAGGTTATCTAATGGAATTTATATAAATATAATGCCGTTAAATTATCGAGTTGATATCATAGAAGAAGATTATGAGGATAAAACAGTTCATGTAAATAACATGACATACTACCCTTTAGAGATTTATGTAATAGAAAAGGAAAATGCATTTTTTATAGAGTATGCATTCAATACAAAATTATACACTAAAAATGATATTGTTTTTTTTAATAAACTTTTAAATACATCACTTTTAAATATTAGCCATTATGAATAATTTTTTATTAAAATATCTGTTATTTTGTATATGCATAGGATTTGTTATGTCGGCGAAGGCCCAAAACTATATAAACGGAAGAATATTAGACATACAAAAACAAGAAATTGATGCAGCAGTCGTCATGTTGGTATCTCTGCCAGAGAATGTTCTAATAGAGACAACCGTAACAGATAGTACTGGGTGTTTTCATTTGCCTGTTCACAAAGGTGAGTTTCTATTATGCATAAGAACATTGGGTTATAAGGAGATAAAGAAGAATATAACCATAACAGGTCCTACAGCTATTCCGAACATCTATTTGGAGCCTGACGAGATTTCTCTGCAAGATGTTGTAGTCACAGCACGGAAGTCACGTCCAATGACAACTTCTTCGAACGGCAAGATTCATATTAATGTTGCCCAATCATATCTTACAGACATCGGAAATGCTTTAGAGGTTCTGAAGCATTCTCCGGGCGTTTCCGTAAATAACAAGGGTGAAATATCCTTGGCTTCGCTTGGTGGTACAGCCATATATGTTAATGGTAGAAAAGTAATGCTGCAGGGAGACGAGTTGTCAACTTATCTCCGCTCCATGTCTTCTGAGAAAATATCCCAAATAGAAATATCCCATAACCCGAATGCAAGTTTTGGGTCAGAGGGTGCTGGCGGTGTAATAAATATTATTCTTAAAACATCTGAAACATCTGGTTTTTTCGTAACGACATCACATAGCGTTGGTTATTGGGAAAATCTAAAACAGAATTCTGATCTCGCTATTTCTTATAATACGAACAAATGGCAATTGGGTCTGAACTATAATCATAGTTTAGGACACCATTCGATGGATTATGGTTACGAAAAGGTTCAAAATGGAGACAAGAATATTTCAGAGACGACAGATACAGACAAACGAAACACTTATTCTGCAGGCATTGATTTTTCATGGCAACCTAATCAAAAGAACAAGCTCTTTATGAACAGCACTGTAAATGTGCTTGTTGGACCAGGAGAGACTGAGACAACAACAGAAATCTATCAAGGAACAAATTTGTTGGATAACATACTCAAAGCACGCAACAACTATATTGAACAGAAAAATCTCCAATATAGCAACAACGTGAATTATCAGTATAGACCATCGTCAAAGATGCAGTTCTCGTTTTCGGCAGATTGGACACATTTTGACGGCAATGCTCGTTGCGAGCAGCCTAATGAGTACTTCTCTGCAACCAATATGCCTATACGTTCCGATCTTTTCTATTCTGAGCCAGATAAAGACATTGATATCTATGCGCTTCTTGCAGACTATAAATACACCCCGAATGCTCAGAACGAAATACTTGCAGGTGTCAAGACTACTCTTATCAATAGTGACAATACGTTTCTCTTCAAGAAGAATGGTGCAGTAGACACACAGCGTTCAAACAGCTTCTATTATAAGGAGAAAAACCTTGAGGCTTATGCTCAATACACTCATACTTGGAATAAAATCGAGTTGAGTGCAGGACTGCGTATGGAGTATATGCACACATACAACAGACTCCAATCGCAAACGAACCAAGATTCTGAGACAAACAAACAGAGTCATTTTCGATTGTTCCCAAATCTGAGTGCTTCATATACAATAAACGAAAAGAGCAAAATCGCTCTGCTATACAGCAGAAGACAGGACAAACCCCGTTATGAAGACCTGAATCCATTTGAATATTTGCTTGACGAATTGACTTATTGGAAAGGTAATCCGTTCCTCGAACCTCAAATAAGCAATAAGATTATGCTTTCCTATACATTAGGAAACTTGTCTTTGAATCTATATTACAACAAACTAAACGATTATTTTACATCAATTACTGATGTGTATGGTGAGAACAAAACAGTCATGACGACGAAAAATATAGGCAAACAGCAACAAATAGGTCTTGATGCCATATTCTCAAAACGCGTGGCTTCTTGGTGGCAGTTCAGTACAAATGCCGGATTATACTACTTTATGAATAAACTGGATTACGAAACATATAAACATGAATACAAGCGTCCATCCTGCTTCTTGTCTGCAACCAACAGTATTTTCCTGCCTGCCGGTATCACCCTTGAAGTATCAGGACGGTACTATTCGAAGCGACAAGGTGGAAGCTATGAAGTGAGCAAGTCAACTGGAAGTGTAGATGTTGACCTTAACAAGAGTTGGCATGATGGACGTATGCGTCTTTCTCTTTTGATGACAGATATCTTCCATACTGAGCGCTGGGACAGCTATGGCATAAAGGATGCTTTGAATATTTCGTCTTGGGGCTATGGAGAAAGCCGTAAAGTTATGCTACGATTCAGTTATAGCTTCGGAAAGCAAAAGTTTGAAAAAGTTGACAAGAATATTGAAGAATTAAATAGGTTATAATTATGAAAAGACAAAAAGAAATAGCACAAATCTTACTTGAAATATTAGAGGAACCTATCACTGATAAATCTATTAATGATATTATCAATAGTGAAGACATTACCGATATGGGAATTACTTCTCTTAATATGGTAATGTTTATTGTAGAACTCGAGAATAAATATGATTGTACAATAGACATTACTCAGCTGTGCACAAAAGATATGTTAACAGTAAAAGGTTGGTGTTTTATAATAGAAAATAGTATTAACAAGAAATGAATATTGTTATTCTTACCGCAAAATGCGGTCTTGGAACATATATACCAGCAGTATATACATATAAGTATTTTTGCTCAAAAGGAGTAAATACAGACTTCCTAGTATGGGAGGATTTTTATAAAACCAACAACGATGAAATATCTTTATTATTTCAAAAAAATCCGAGAATAGCAGAAATTGCTTATGCGTATAAAAAATGCGATAAACAAAAAGAGTCTGTTTCAACAAGAAATATTCTTGACAGATATAATGATGAGCATACTACATATATATGTTTCTCTGGCATTTGGTATTATGAACTTTTGGTTCAATCACAAACTAAAAAGAGTGTTGTTATCAACGTTGTCATGGATGCTTATCATTCGACATTGTGGATTCCACAAATTGAAGACAAGAGAACTAATAAAATAACAATTTATGCTCTTGGAGATTATATTTACACTTTATGTGATGATGTGAATATTACTAATTACCAAAAAAGAACAGGTATACTAGTACAAGGTGGTGGTTGGAATTTAATAGATCGCAATCAAATACAAAAAATACGTAGTCAAACAAAAGAAAAAATTATAGTAGCACTTACTAATGATGATTCTCAAATAACAGAGGATAAAATTCTATACACTAAAGGTAATAATTGTGAATTTCCTCATCCTGTGAAATGGAATCAGCCATTAAACACCATTTATCATCCATTATTAGATGAATACAGTAAAGCCAAATACTGTATTGGTAAGCCTGGAGGGATGACTATAATAGATTCTATAATGACTTGTACACCTTTATTACTTACAAATGTAACTATTGGGCAACATGAGCATGCAAACAGATTGTTTTGTAAGAAAAATAACATAGCCTTAGAATTACAAGATTTGAAATACGAACAAATTGAAACGCAGTATGAAAAGCTATATGAAAGATTAGTTGACATTTCTGCTTCGGCTAAAAATCTTTGCTCTTCTTTACTAAATCTAATTTAATTACAATGGATAAAAAACTTAGACAACTGTCTATAATAAAGAATAGGTTTGAAACTTGTGAAAGGTGTTTTGCTGAGAGGCTTAATAATCCTTTATACTGCGAGGCAATACCTACTTCTTTGGGGATCAAATTGACAAATAGGTGTAATCTAAGATGTACACACTGTTTTGAATGGAGTGTTAATGGTTATCATCATAATATGGATAAAAGAATAATAGCTGAAGATATACCATTATCTATGATTTTAGATTTATTGTTATTTACCAAACCAACTAAGGCTCCATTATATCTTTGGGGTGGTGAACCTACTATATATAAAGATTGGAACGAATTATGTAATTTAATATGTGAATATGATAGAGACGTTGTTATTTGCACCAACGGTGTGAATATATCACATTTAGCAGATTCTTTATGTATGTTAGGAGAACGTGTTACATTACTGTTTAGTGTAGAAGGATTTATAGAACAACATGATGCAATAAGAGGTAAAGGGATGTATTCACAAACAATGGAAACCCTACAGCTGTTCTCTAAATTAAAAAACGAAGGGAAATACAAGGGTTTTTTGTCTGTAGAAACGGTAGTTTCTGACGCTCTAATCCCATGTCTAAAGGCTTATTGCAATTCATATAAAAACACATTCATAGATTCTCTATACCTTAACTTCCCTTGGTTTATAAATCCAGATGTAGCTTTATCTATGGACAAATTCTTTGAAAAAGAAATCAAGAATATTTGCTGTTGTCAAACATTACTTAATAAGAATTATTCTTGGCATTCTTTTGATTTTAAAATATCAAGAGATTTTATTCATTATTTAGTACAAACTCTAAAAGAAATAAAAGAGATAAAGTATCCGTTTAAGATTCATTTCAATCCAAATTTAGAGAAAAATGATTTAATCGATTATCTAAATGGTGAAGATATATATAAAAATTCTTCACAAATGTGTTTGTCTTATTCTCAGCGTTTGGACGTTCTTCCTAATGGAGATATTTGCCCGTGTAAGAAATATCCAGAATTAACTATTGGAAATCTTAACCATGATTCTATAGAAAAATTATGGAATGGTGTAGAGTTTAAAAACTTTAGACGTACCATAAATAATAGGCTCATGCCTATATGTTCTAAATGTGAATTATTTTATGCATACAACAAAGGAAAATAAATTATGGCTTCTAATTGAAGAGAGTTTAATCGCAAATGCACAAAAACCATGCATTTCTTATAAAGGTGTTGAACTAAGTTATAGCGAAGTACATAAAAGAGTTAATTTGACAACATCATTTTTATTTGATAAACAGGTAGCTTCCATTTACAACAACTGTTCAAATCCTATATATTTTATTACTTTACAGTTAGCAAGTATTCAGTTAGGTATTCCGTCATATTTTTTTCAACCCAAAGATAAAAATGTGATAGTATTTGACGACAATACTATTGAGTTTGTATTTGAAAGTTTTAAAACTAGCGTAGCCATTTTTTCAATCACAAACAAAGAAGCTTATTCGTTCTTTTTTAACTCTAGTGGAACTACAAAATCTCCTCATGTCGTAGAGAATTCAAGTCTATTATTTTATAATATCTGCAAAGCAATAAAAACCTATAAACCAATGAATGATTATTTAGGTCGGTATGAAAATTTTTTATTATGCTGTCCACTAAACCATTCCTTTGGTTTTTCTTCATTAATAGAAATGCTTATATACGGTGTTCATATTTGCTTTCCAGAATCATTCTTCATTTTAGATATAATAAAAGAAATATCACGTTGCGAAGATAACAAAATCAACAGCATCTTAGCATCTCCATTTATAGTAGAAAAATCCATACAATTACTACATGGTAGTTTCCTACCAAAAATCCAGCATATAGGATTAGGTACAGACAAGCCAAATAAAAAATTAATTGAAATAATCTATACCTATAATCCCCAAATATTACTATCCAATCGCTATGGCCTTACTGAACTTCCTTCGGCTATATTTGTATCAAATTTCAAATCAAAAGAAGTTGCGATGAAAAACTTATTTGATATTGTTTTACCTCTTTCTATATATAAATATGAAGTATTGCCAATTGATAAAGATGAATATGAACTTAGCATATTAAATCTATTAACTAACGAAAGAATACCTACTGGAGATTGCGTAGGGTATGACAAACAAAACAAATTATATTTAATAGGACGAAATAAGGATGTTATTAAATACAACGGAATAAGAATAGACTGTGTTGCCGTTGAAAACATTTTGAACGAATGCAAAGAAATAGATGATTGCTTGTTGTACATGCGCGAAAACAAACTAATTCTGGAATATGTTTCTAAGAAACAAACAGTTCTTAATCTACCTATTAAATCATTTTGGAGAGAAAATGTATCTTCGGAATATTACCCAGATATATATATAAATGTAAACAATATACATCGTACAATAACAGGAAAAAAGCAAAGAAGAAAAGAATGAATAATCATGCATATATAAATCTGTTAAAATTTGAATGGAAATGTTTTACAAATCATAGAAAACTTCAACTAACACTATATATACTACTATTATCTGCTATTTTCATTTCTATGCTACAGCCTTTGATTTTCAAGACTTTTATAGATGAAATTCAGAATACAGTATCATTACATCAGCACATATACACTTTTTTCACACTTTCCTTCTGTGTTAAGACAATAGAATGGTTATTGTTTATTCCTGCATATTACTTACAGAGAAAAATAGCATTTATCATATACCAAGATTATATTTCTTCTATTTATCGCTCACTATATACAGAGAATATATCACATTTCAAAACTGAAAAACATACAGGAAATGAATTAAGTAGGATTAGAAAAACATGTGATGGATGTCGAGATTACTTCAATGATCAGTTCCATTATATAGATGTTTTATTTAGGCTTATACTATCAATTGCTGCAATATGCTACTTTTCATTTTCTCTTGGCATTTTAGCTATTCTTTTAGGAATTATTGCACTATATCTGACTATCTTTTTAGATAATCATTATTCGATTTCTCAGAAAAAAATGTTAGATAAAGAACACCTTATTTTTTCTTTTTTTGCTGATGTATTAAGGAATTTATCCACCATAGTTTCTCTAAATGTATTTAATCCAATAGATTTAGTACTCAGAAAAAAAACACACTTTATAAAAAAACATTTTTACAAATCCAATCTTATTGCAGTAGTAAAACTTGTAAGCGTTGATATTATCATAATATTAATGACAATAATACTGATTATTGGTTTTATTATTAAGAATTCAACCCTGCCATTTGGGCAATATTTAGGCAGTTTGATTGCATTGCTTTCATACATTTCTATATATACAGGTTTATTCAAGGAATTTACTTGGATAAATACACTTGCTACTGACACTAATGTGAACATCAACTCATTTGTTACTTGTTTCGATAGAAAAACAGATATACATAAACTTGAAAACGAGAGTATATGGAATAGAATAATAATACAAAACATACGCCCTAACGAAAAGTCATCAAGGGATGTACCATTTTTAAGAAACAATAATATAAATATAGAATTAAACAGAGGAGAGCATATTTTAATTGTTGGCCCAAGTGGTTCAGGTAAAAGCACTTTATTAGAAATTCTAGCAGGAGTTTTGCCATCATCCAAAAAAACCATATTCCATTGTGATGGAAACACAATTACATCTCAAGAATTATTAAAACACATTATATATTATCCTCAAGATACTATGTTATTTAATGATACAGTATTATTTAATATAGTATTAGGGTGTACATATGATAAAATTGACATTCAGAAAATAATAAATGTCACGGGGCTAGATGTCATGTTAAATAATAATAATTTGCATAGTATTATAAGTGAGAACGGAAATAATATTTCAGGTGGTCAGAAACAACGTATTCTACTATCTCGTTATTTATTTTTCGCACATCTTAAGAAATATCCAATATTAATATTAGATGAATCTATGAGTGCATTGGATAGGGAGTCAGAAGAAACAATCTTATATAAAATGTTTGAGACTTATCCAAATATATCTATCATTATGGTTTCTCATAATCATCTGTTGAAAGATTATTTCGATAAAATTATTGAATTAAAATAAGAAACTGAGCAATTGTTATATGTATATTGACGGAATTATCACTCTCAATAGAAATAATCTAAGTAATGTTCGCTGAAAAATTTCAAGCGCAATTTGAACAGAATTAGTAGGGGTGGATCCGCCATATTGAACATTAGAACTACAAACTCTGGTGAATGCGAAAACATAGTTCCCTAAGAAACTTCATCACTTTTTTGACAAAGTAGCACATACCAGTCCAACATCTCGCAGCATCTGGTCGTTTCGCTCTTATGTTGTTGGCACAATATATTCTCTTGCCAGTGCCGGAGCATTCGACTTCATTTTCCTGTACAAAGTTACGTATTACATTCTCTCGCCAACAGTTTTTTCTTCTTGGCTAGAATTTGAGGATCTTGCTGCTTGTGAGGACGACCTTGAGATTTGCAATAAGTTTTGATTTCTTGCTCCTTGAGGAAATTGCGATTATCTTTGTTCATGTAAATGAGAATATCGTTCCGATGGTACCGTTGTAGCGGTCGGTTGGTACTGCGCGGAGCGGAGTCATGGTACCACCTCATAGCGGCTTGATGGTACCTGTACCAAAAGTCCGCTATACACGCTGCCAAAGGATGTCCTGCAGATAGTACCGCAAGGCACCCCAAGTTAGCGTTATCTGACAGTATTATCTACGTCTTCTGTTATGGCGCAGAGTCTCACCTTTAAGTTCGATATGTTCCGATGAGTGTATGAGCCTGTCCATGATTGCGTCGGCAAGAGTCGGTTCGGCAATATAGTCATACCATCTGTCCAGTGGCAGCTACGAGGTTATGATGACAGACTTCTCCTCATACCTGTCATCAAGCAAGTGTAAGCAGAGCCAAACGTGCCTCAGTGCTGAAAACGGATGATATCCACCCACCCCAAACGGGGATATTCTCCGTTTTCTGCGCACATAAGAGGAATTATTTGCCATTCTATTCCTGGTTTCTTGCTTTTATAGGCACAAAAAAATCTGGATGCTGTAATTGCAGATAGATCTATTTTAATCAAAAACGTGTGTTCTATTGCGTTAGCAAGATTACGCTAAAACGATTGGCTTCTTTCGGTGAAAACTGGTTTATGCCGCCTAAGCTGCTGGCTTTCATAGAATCTTTACTTATGCCTCGTTTTATCAATTGCTTACCAATGTACCTAGCTCTTTCTATACTTAAATAACGGTTGCGCTTGTTTGAGCCAGTTGCTCTATCTGCAGCTCCCGATATATGGATGGTTAAGTTTTGTTCTTTAGCAATCTTTGCAATCTCATCAAGATTGACCAACTGTGTTTTGTCCACCAATTTTGCTGTGTTCAACTTGAAATAGAAGTAAATGGGAACCCCTATGGTTACTTTTGTCTTCTGTGATAGACTATCCAAAGAACTATCATTGTTCTCATTTTCTAAAGACATTCTATAACGAAGGGAGTTAAGACCACTATAGTTGTTCTTGTCTGTGGATTGTGCTTCGATATTGTTGTTAGCATTGGCTTGTTGTGAGCGTTCCGAATATCTCTTCAGAAGATAGTTGTTTTGGTTGATGTACGGACGTGCATCAACTACGTTTTTCCATCCTCTCTTGCCTATGGTGTACGACAAACCGATAGAGGCACTGACCATGTGGTCACCAAATCTGCTTGAAGCGCCGACGCAATCAAAGCTTTTCATTGTTGTCATACCACTGACTTCACCGACAAGATGAAGACGGTCAGCAAGAAGATAGCGAAACTCGACACCATAGCTGAAAGCAAACGGATGGTTGCCGGAAGGGACATTGTCCGTTAGAAAATAACCAGGAGTGTTTGTAGAGTTGCGTATCATACCGACACCGACGTAAGGAATTACATCAAATTTCGACAAACCATACTCGTTGCACTGCAAGTTGTGCGTGAGATTATACATGAAGTCTGCATGAACGAACTGGTACTTCATAGATTGTAAGTTTGCGTTCTTGAATTTAATCCCTTGATAACCAATTCTGCCACCGACGGCAGGAGTGAACCACTTACCAACACCGATTTGCAACACTGGCATAACACGGTCGAAAAGATCTCCACACCCTATAGGAGTACCAATGAAAGCGGAGGTTCCTCCTTTTGCTTCCACGAACCAATTGTTATCCCAACCAGTAGTTGATGTTATACCGTCAAGGTAAGATGGAGTTAAGGGAACAAGTAACCCGGCTTTGTCCCTTGCTTCAATTTGGCATCGTTGCTGTGCCGTTACAATACTGTCTCTTGCCATAGACACCATAGATGTCAGGCTGAGCAGAAACATGAATACATACTTCTTCATAATTTGAATTTGATTGTTTTACTTTCTTCTGTTATCTCTTTAGTTTTGACACCTTGAACCCCATTTCTTGGAACTTCTTTCTCCATTGCTGGCAGATTGGGGCATTCTTGGTGTGTTCGTTGAACTCTTGCGCAGAGTTGTGCAACTGTTGTTTTTGCTTTGGCGTTAACCATTCTGGAGAGTTTTGCCGCTTCTCCGATGGTAAGACACCTGATTTCTGATGCAATTCCATATTTTCTTAAATCTTGGTCTGTAATACCCGATGCCTTTAGTCTTTCGATAAGGCTTTCATCAATTCTAATATCTTTGAGCTTGCCGAAGCTGCCATGTCCGAATGTGGTCATCATCACCACATTACCACCCTTGCTTTGTATGTAGTCCCTCATATCCCGAAGTTCGGCACCTGATGTGATAAAATCATCCACAAGGATATAGTCTACCCCTTTCTTGACCTCACCTTCAAAACGTACACGTTTGCTAATCCTTGATATGTCAGAAGCATTGGTATGGGAGACGTCTGTGACCGCAATGATATTATGTTCTACATCCATCCCTATTGCCGAGAATTTTGCAGCGTAAGCAGCCGGTATCATATTGACCTTGCTGTCTTGCATCTTGTGATTATAAGCAATATGGGCGTTGGGATAGCATCTTGCAATAGAGCAAACCTTATCGTCCTTAACCAAGTCGTTGACCAAACGTAACGCTGCATCATAATCTCCATGTTTTGCTGCATGGAAATCAGGATGTTTGCGTGCTATGGCAGAACTGGTATGATTGATAACGGCAGGGAAATAGTTTCCCCAAGCCATCCCTTCTGGCATATTGTCTTTCTGCTGTAACATATATATCGCTGTACTCAAATCAACTTCTATTGGCGTATTTCCAAGATACATCTCTGCTCCTTCTTCTTCAGATATGGTGAACAACACTTCTAATTTAGGGTTCGGCTCATATATTTTAACGATGAAATCGGGGCTGTTCGGTGCATCTTGCTGCTACCTCCTCATGTTGGACTTGGGGTTTGGTTTGCTCTTGTGTAGACTGATTTTCTTGATTTGACACAGTCGGTCTCTCAGCCTTGTTACCAAAAACAGGAGTGAAAGCCTTGTTCTTTTCACGGATGTCCGAGAAATCAGCCTCCCAACCGTCTCGTTCAAGACGCTGCGCCACAGCATCAAGCCTCTGACTGATGAATGAGGAAGAACGCTTGACATCCATTAGAGAGGTCTTGATGAAATTGGGGGCTTCCTTCAGATTGTCAAGCCAAGACTTCAAGTAAGCGGCGCTGTCGCTTTTTACATGCTTCTCCATTCCGTACTGTGAAGAGACAAGTGCGGCTGTAAGCTCTGCGACAAGTTCTTCCTTTGCGTATGACTCACTTCCAAAGGTGGAGCCAGAAACCAATCGGTTCAAGCGGTTTGCAGAACCAGAGGCATGGCTCATCTCATGCAAGAGATTGCTGTAGAAGGACTCACCATCTATGAACTGTGCCTTTTCGGGAATGACTATCTCGTCTTTACTGATGCTATAATAGGCATTGTCCCCATGAATGGGCTTTATGGGACATACATAGAGGTCTTTCTCTATCATGGCATCCAAAGCAGGGAAATCAACCATACCATCTGTGGTGCGCAGACTCTGCCCAACGGCTTCATCCTTGAACTTTTGATACATCTCTGGACGTGCTTCTTTGAGATTGGTCTGGTCGAGATTGAATACGTTATAAACCTGCAACTTTGGGTAGACATTGTAGTTATTCCTCTCGTCTTGAGTGAGCTGCTTATAATCGTCGTACTTGATGTGCTCTTTTGTTTCTTTATGTACACATGTGAATGTGGTCAGCATAACCGGGGTGCTCTTTTCTCCTTTGTTGATGCCAACACGAGGGAGTTTGTTGCCGTTCTCGTCTACAGCTGCCTTCTTTCCATCCTTGTCTTTTGTGAAGTTCAGACTTACAATGCGGTCAAAGGTGGCATAACGGGATGTCTGCCATCCATTCTTTTCCTGCATGAGCATCAGAACAATGCTGTTCATGCCATTGTAGTTCCGACCATTGAGATTTTTGGGCAGTTGTGCTACTTGCGGTGAAAACCAAGGCTTCTTCCAATCTTCCTGCAAGTTGCGGATCTTTTCAATCATAAGTTCCGCAAAGGTGTTCAAAGCGCGGTCTTCCGCACTAAGCCCATCGGTATTGTATGTATTCTTTTTCATACGCTCTGCTTTACTGTTGGGTGTTGATGTATTCGGTCATGTCATGCACACGACAAGAAAGTCTTACCACGTCATTGTAGGCTGAAACCTGCAATTCACCGGTTATGTCCACATGTGCCTTGGAGTGCATCCAATCAGGAATGATGCTCTCAACTGCTGCGCCTTTTTCTGGGAAGCGCATGAAATTAACCCATGTGCTCAGATACTTTTGCCCGTTCTTTTCCAAGGAATAGGCAGAGAACACGATGAACGGATGACCGTTCTTGTCTGTCTTCTGCTGATAGATATTCTCTTTCTTCAGATAGCCACGGAATGAGAGTGTACCTGAAATAGAGTCAAGTTCAGCCACATTCTGGGCAGTTATGGTGTTGCCTGTCAGATAGAAGTTCAAATTGTCTTCTTTCTTGCGGATGTCCAAATTGCCGTTTACTGCCACACGCAGTCCTTCAACATAGGACTGCGCCTCGTCCTGCTTGGCGTTTGGAAGCGAGACAAACACATCGATGCTTTTACTTGTTGTCTTAGCATCCGTTAAAACGACTGTCATTACAAATGACAAATACGGATTGTTGTTCTTGTCTGTACGAATATTTGCGCTGCGCTTTATCGTACCTATGACATTTGCTTCTGCTTTAATCATATCTTGTAAGTTTGATTGTTATTATCTTCTTTGAATGGTCTGTTGCTGGGATTGTTGCTGTGCTTCAATCTGCTCATAATTGTTGGATGCCTGATAAGAGAATGTTATGGCATTGACAATGCAGCCTATCCTTTGTCTCTTTGTGGTATCGTCAGTGTCGCTTTGAAGAATGTTGGAGATACTGTTCTTCTCCGCATTGGTCAATTCATGGGAGTATTCCTTCTTGCCATCATTAACGACAAGAACCGCATGTCCTTTGTCATTGATGCTCAATACAGCAGACTTTAGGTTGGGGACAAAGCTGCTGATGTCAATATGACGATTGATAACAGCATCACTGACCGCTTGCATCTTTTCTTCCTTACTCTTGTTCTCCATTTGGATGGTAAGCATAAGCAATGTCATGAACATTTGCATAAGGTTTCCCAAGAGACCTTTGTCACCTCCACCTTCAATGCCGAGGGCTGTATCTTCAGAGCTGAGGAGTTTACTCATCCAGTTTTCTGGTGTTTGCTCGTCGGTGTTTACAGCTTTTGTTCCGGCTGTCATGTATTCGGCAAGTATGTTCTTTCCGTTATATTGTGCCTCGATATTGAGATGGCCCTTTTGACTGATTTCTGCAAGGTAGGCAGCTGGATTGACCCATTGCAACTTATTGTCTGCCGAGACGTTAATGACACCAAAATGAAGATGCTCACCAGTGGTTCGTGTGCCGGTATTACCCGAAACGCCCAACTTCTGACCAGCATTGACCGTATCGCCTTTCTTGACGGATATATCACTAAGATGCATGTATTGCACTCTTGTTTTAGTTCCGTCTTCACGAGCATACTCCACCGTAACGGTTTTACCGCCACCAGTTGTAGTTCGATGATCGACACCGATAACCACGCCATTGTTTTCTGTGGCAAGGACTTTGTCCTTATTGGTCTTGATGTCTATGCCGTGGTGTATCTGCGTTTTGCCTTTGTTTATAGGATCTTCGCGTTGACCGTAAGGTGAAGTAATGAGCATGAAATCCCTGCGCTGTACCGGCATACTGTAACTTGATTGTGGCAAATTCATTCCAGTAGCTTTGGCTTTTGCACCTTCATTGTTTGACAATGGGTTGGACTGAACACCGAACTGCTTTCCCTCGGCATTCATCTGTTGTATCACCATTTTGTCAAAACGTTGGAGCTTTGCACCTTCAATAACATCAACTAATGTGGACACATAGTTGCTATCAGACGCATAACCACCTTTTTTGATACCTGCAGCCCAACCTTTATAGTCATCATGAGATAGTTTTCTAACATATTGTTGGTACCGCTGCGCCATGAGTACCTTGGAATGGTCTTCATAGCTTTGCCCTACATTGTCATATTTCTTGAATTTCTCATTTGGCTTGTCATCGTCTGCCAGGACATAGTTTCCATTATATGTACCCTTTACGCCGAAATGGTTGTTGGCTGAATTTGCCAGTGGGCTTCTGCCGTCGGCAGACTCTATGATGCCCTGGGCAAGAGTTATTGATGCAGGTATGCCATATCGCCGCATCTGCTCCATAGCATACTCTGCATATCGTTCTATATATTGCTGTCTTGATGATGTCATATCATACTGCTTTATCTGTGCATACCATGACGCTCTTCTTTCTGAGCGGAGACAACTTCCTTAACCTCTTGCTTGGCTTCCTGCTTGTTTTCCTCCTGCTGTGAGGTTTTCTGTCTTGGAGATTCCAACTGGTCACAAATGGCAACTCGTTCTCCTGCTCTGATAAGCTTGGGAAGGTAAGTATCGAGGGCATGATATGGGAAACCGGCCATCTTTAGCGGTTTTCCTTCCTCATCCATACGCTTGCTGTGCTTCGTGAGCGTGATACCTAAGATATTGGAGGCCTTTACCGCGTCTTCCTTGTAGGTTTCATAGAAATCACCACAACGGAAAAGTAATAGTGCATCTGGGTGCTTTTGCTTCAAATCATTGTATTGCTTGATGATCGGGGGTACATTCGACATCTGCTGTTGCTGCCGTTTCTCCTCCTCGTGGTATTCACGGTGTTCATTCTCCTCATGGAGCTGAGTACCCTCCACGTCAGGAGAGATAGAACGCTTCATCTCCTCCAGTTTTCCAGCAAGGACATCAGAATACAGAATGGCTGCGAGGTGTGTCTTGTAGTCCTGCTTGTCATCTGCAAGCCACATTCTTTGCCATTGCGACTGGTTTATCTGCACGGACTTCTGCTTCTCATCACCGATGGTGGCAACAAGCAGAATTTTGTTGTCCTTTGTCTTAAAGGCATTGACCTTGCTGATAAGGTCTAACGCATCTTGTGAGGCATTGCTTCTAAAGATGTTGGCTTCCTTTTCGGGATTAGCTGCCACTACTGAGTAGTATTTCTGAGCGAACTGGGTTTTGAATTCATTCACATGAGTCTCATCATGGTCATTCTTCATCATGTCAAAATACAGGCTGACATCCTCACGACTGGGATGAACAGCAAAAGTATGGGCGTTCTCAGGCTTTGCAGCAAGTGTCCACTTGCCTTCATCGTCCTTCAGCATTGAGATCTGTGTAAAGGTTGATGGAACCTTGTCGATAGGAAATTGTGAAGCCCATGCCTGTTGGCGTTTTTCAGAAGGCTTCTCGATGAGTTTGATCTTTTCTCCATTCTCGGCCTTCTTTATCATCCCAACTGTGCGGTTCACGTCATGGAGAACCTTTTGCGCCATCGTCGGATCCGCTTTCAGTTCGGAAATGATATTCGGTAACTGTTCAACGGTCTGCGGACGCATCTTCGCTGTCATGCCCAACTCAAGCATTCTGTGTGCAGACGCAAGCTCTTCTACAAGCATTTCCATATGTTGCTGTACTTCTGACGGTGTCTTTACGCCATCGACGGAAAGTCCTTCTCGTCCCAAACGTTGTGGAACTCCAGTCGCATGAACAATCTGCCGGGTTACCTCTTGCACATAGTCTGCATACGAAGGAAAATCCTTCTGAGCAGGGATGTGTAATGTGTCTTTTTTGCTATCATAATGTGCAATACCAGTGGCATCCTTGCGGATAGGGACGAGATTGTCCTTCATACTCTGGATGAATTTGTTGACATCCATTCGAAGGAGCTTTTCATCTGTCGGTCTGTTTGGTCCAAACTGCTCCACCTGCTTGGCATATTCTTCCTTATGAACATGGGACATGGTGGTTTGATCGATGTTAAAGACCGTATACACATCCTCACGAGGATTAACCTTGTATTTTGCTTTTTCTGCATCTGCGAGAGAATTGTATTCTGCACGGCTGATTTTATCCTCCGCATTGTCTTTGTTGACGTACTGGTTGAGGTTCTGCCAAACGAAAGGAACTCCTTTCTGTCCTTTCTTAACGGCCTCACTGCGGTCATGGGTTTCATTGAACATCGTGTAGCTGTTGGTCTTGAACTCGCCATTGTCACTGTGCATGGCCATGATAAGCGCATTGACTGGAGTAATCCGTAATGTCTTGTCATAGAACTGAGGCATCGCCTTTTGCCCTGCATTGAGCAAGGTGCCTCCATTCTTGTTAGCTCTTTCAAGGGTCGCAACTAAGACTTCCGCTTGTCGCTCTGCACCTGTTTTTTTGTTGATGTTTTCTTCTGCCATATTATCGTATCATTCGTTCTTTTATCATTATTATTTCTTGTTCTTAGCATATTCCTCGGACTTGCTCTCTATCCTGCGTCTGCTCATAGCGTTCAGAAACATTGTGCATGCCTTGTCTGTTAGACATGGTTGACTGATTCGCCTTAGATAATATACGATTGGCTATCGTGTTTACAGTCAAGGCTCCCTCATTGTATGCTTCGATAACTGATTGCGGTAAAGTGACAAGACGAGGAACGTTATCCATGTCAACAAGTAACACGTTACCTTCTATCTGTGGATTCTTCAATCGTTTGTCAAGCACTTCATCAGCATACCGCTTATAGCTAGAGACCGGTTGCTCGCCATTCTCTTTCCGATACTCGGCAAGAGCCTCTTGACCAACAGTATTGAACAGACTGGCACCACCATACAACATGAGCGGTATCTTCATCAAAGGATTACTGATGAATGTTCCACTGACAAGGGCCGCCAAAGGCATCATTGTTTCCTTGTTCAGCCCTATAGACCTTGTCTTTCCCGTAAATACACCGACTAACATATCTGGCAGCATGGACAGTGTGATTCCCAGATGTTGCATGGTGCCCCCCATGCCACCCATTCCCATGGAACCAATCAAGCTGTCCCATCCTGCGTATTCTCCAGTAGGAGCACCTGGCATTGTTGCTTGCGCGGCCTCCACTTCATTGGCATTTGTCGTGTATGTCGTAGGCTCATCTGCTTCCGCTATATTGGAATAATGCACTGCATCTTTACCATTTTTGCGATCGGAGAGTTCTTTCTGTATTGTCTTGGCGAAGGTCTCGTATTCCATAGCACGAAAAGTGGCATCAGAAACGGACATCATAGTGGATTTGCCATTTGACTTCACCGTCCGTTCTCCTGCATTAATGGCTTGATTGACCTTGGCTCTGTATCTTTGGCCATTCTTATTAGCCCAATCCAATGCCATGATTAACTGTCTGTCCGTAGCATAAGCGAGGCTTTTGAATCCCATTTGATCGAGCATCCATATGGGAACACTTGCTTTCTTTTTGCTGACTGCAGCAACGTCCTTCTTTGCCTGTTGTTTCTGCTGGTCTACATAATTCTTTTGCTGGCCTTGTGATGTGTGTCCGACAAGTCCGGTACCAGCATCTATTGCCAATTGTCCAAAGAAACCACCAGCACCCCATGTGGTAGCAGCGTTTATGAGCCAAGAACCAATGTTTCCGGCTGCATCTTCAAGCAGCGAGGGATTGTACTTCTTTTCTGCTTTTTTGTTGATGTGGTCTTGTAGTGAAGTGGCTCTGACTCTTTCAGGAGAATAAAAGATACATCCTTCCGCAGCTTTACGGAGTATGTAATCTGCACTAGACTTGGGCATTTGCCGTTGGACAAGATAGTCTATCATCTTTTTCTCCATGACAGCATCTACTGTTATGTGCTGTCTTTTCAGCTCATCCTTGACCATGCCGATATAGTCATCAACAGTCTTGCGGTTCCATTCTCCAGTCTGATTCAGACGATTATTGTATGTGTCAGTGGCTGCCGAACCTCCATCAGGCCCTGCTGCTCCTGCCATAAATGCAAGCCATGAAGAGCTATGTTTCTCAACCTCATTTGCTCGTTTATGGCACAACTCATCATGAACCTTCTTCATGATGGGTATCACTTTCACGGTGAATATGTCTTGCTTGTTATTCGTTGATGCCATGATTATATGAATGATTGTCTTAATTGACTGATTACTTGGTCTCGTGTTTGGGCGAGGGCAGCATGGAGGACTTCCATCTGACGAGGAAAGAACTCTTCCAACCATTCGTCCTTCTCTATGATGTCATGAATGAACTTGATAGCCAATTGGCGGTTGATTTCAACAGCCCGTTCACCTTTCTTTTTGCCGTTGAACCACGCCTTTGTCCACCATACTATGCCGTCCTTGTCCGGATAGACACTGACTGTGCGCTGTATATCGAAACTTTGTATGTCTATTTCGAAGTTTGCAAAGGGATCGATGATGCCTTGACTGGTTATTGCGTCATCAGCAGCTTTTTTTTTTCGAACTCGCTCATCGTTGAAAGAAACACTCCGTGCATAAGGGCAAGATAGTTGAGGAAGTCATGCGTAAGGATAGTCTGGATGCGTCCGATAATTCCCAAGCTCCGAGCTCCTAACCCTAATGGATTGAGCATACTGGGTGCATGTTCGTAATAGGCTCCGCTATTCGCTCCCTCCACCAAGACATCACGCAGTACTTTCTCTGTTCCACCAGGCACCTTGTATCGGTTTAGCAACAAGTCCATCATGTACTTGCCGAAGAAACGTTGATACATCTGGTCTATTTCCGGCTGCTGTGCGTCATACGGTGTAGACACATCAAAATCCAAAGTTGCTATCTCTGGGTTATTGCCTTGTATACCTTGTTGCTCCAGAACAACAAGATTGTCCCTAACCATTGTTAAGAACTCTATAGGGTCTACCTCCTCTCCGTTGAAACGTACCTCGATATGGAGTGTGCCGTCGCAAACGGCGATGTTGTCTCCTGCCTTGACATTCTTGCCGAAATTACAGATTGATTCCTTGATATGGGAGTAGGTCACATCATAGACAGAATTGGAGCCTTCTGCATAGTTACGGTAGTTTACGGTTATATTGAAACCCTTTTCTCGGTCACTGGCTATGCCAGACACTACACCAGTGGCAAGTGCTTTTAACCATGTGTGTGGGGTGACTTTAAAGTCAACACCATGATGGAAAAATTCCTTGCCCGTTATAGGGTGCTGTTGCTTTCCATAGCCAAGAGTGATTTCCAAAGGACTTGTCTCAGGCAACTCGAAAGGCATGGCATAACCGCTTGGAGAAACGAGGTTCATTGACTGCGTGTATTCCATTTCTATTAATATTTATGATTGGGATTGACTTGAAAACCACCAGGGTAAGGTTTAAACTCAAACTTATCATCTGGTTTCCAAAGCGGATAGTTTAAGTCGGGAATGGTCGGATCTATCTTTCCCCATTTGTCACCTCCTGCAAACTCTCCATTAGACCCACCAGACGAACTGCCATTTCCTGCAAGAAGACCGGATTCCTGATAGTCAAAGAATTTAGGTAAGGCAATGGTCATGCTAAGCATTGTGACGCATGCACCTCCCCATGTGAGGATGCGCTTCTTCACATCCCTTTCATTGTTGGCTATTGCATAATAGATGACAAACGATGCAATGATACCGATGATACTGGCAAGGACATAGCCCAATGCCTGGACATAGGGCGTGTAACTGTAAATCGCATCGCCGGCAGTTCCGATGCCATCCGTAATGCTGTCGGCAAAGGCTTGGCTCGTCAACAGAAGTGCTCCCAATAAAGCTAATGTCTTTTTCATATTACCTATATAAATGATATTACTAATGTTACTTGTATTATCTGTGCATGTTTGGGCGTTGCTGCTCAGCTTGAATTTCCTCACGTTTTTCATTTTGCGCAATAGTCTGTGTCTGATGATGTGAGTTGCTGCCAATCATCATCATCGCCATTAACGCACCACCTATTTTCCCGAGAAGACCGGTACGACCAAATATCATGTAGGCAGAGGCAATCAAAGCACCGATTCCCAAACCGGAGATATTTCCAGAACCAAGGTTGTGAAAGAAATTACTGAACATATTGGCACCGTTTCCTCCGAACATATCGCCAAGAAATGAGCTTATTCCTTTCAATGTGTCACCGAATGAACCTAACAGCCCTTTAGTTTCCGTTGCAGTTTCTTTGATTTCCGTAATGACATTTTTTGTTGTGTCCTTTACCTGCTCCACGGTATTGTCACCTGTGTAGCCGTTTACGACATCATGAGCGAAGTTTCCTCCTTTGTCAGTTCCGCTGCGAAGGGTCTTACCTACAGCTGTACCCAAGGATTCATCCGAGTTGGACAACTTACGCCATCCGGCAAACGTTGCCACTCCCGTGACCATTGTGGTTTTAGGATTTTTTGCGGCGGCACAAACAACAGTGCTGCCTCCTTGCCATAATTTTGATGTTGCCTTTACGCCACCTCGCCAGAGCGTAGGTATTACTTTTGTCGCTAATGATAACCAACCCATATCTTTCTATTTTTTAGGTTTTACACTCTTTGCATTTACTCTCCACACACTCAGACAGTCTTCTATAATTCCTGCCTTACCAGTTCTATGTGACAAGGAGCCATATTCAATGTTGTGCCACACAAGTCCCATATTCGTGCATCTGACAAGTTTGGTCAATGTTGCTAACTGATAGTTCATGTCCTTTAGCTGAGGACGGATAGAGAACACCAGTTCTATGCGTTGCTTCTCGGTCATCTTATTGTTGATACACACCTGACGGATTGTATTGACGATGCCGACGCTCTTGTTTATGATGCTGACATAAATGTCGTTACGCTTGTTGTGCAAGGCTACGGCCACGGCATTTGTCGGCGCATTGCCAATCTGTGCAGACAACTTGTTCATGTTCTCACACAGATGATTGATCTCATAATAGAAACCGTAGGTTTGTGCAGCGTATGAGATGATGCTACGGAAGGAATTCAGATAGTTGTCAAACTGCTTCTGATAGTTGGCTGTACTCTCCACTTCCTGCTTCAGCCATACATGTCCCTCGGTTTCTGTTGCCATAGTTTTCAACTGTGAGTTGTATTGCGACTTTGCCTTGTTGGTGTAATCGATAATCATACCGGTCAAGACAGGATCCATCTGTGCATAGCTTCTTGTAGGATTCATCCATACGAGTAAGCCAAGTAATATGGGTAATACAATGGTCTTCATATGCTACTTTGAATACAGTGAAACTTCCTTGGCATAACGCTTCCAATGTGACAAAGACTGCAATGCCACTTCATGCTTGTCTCTTTCGATCATTCCTGCTGTAGCTCGGTTCCAGACATCACTCATCCGGTAATGGCGAATACTGATATACAACAAATGCAGCTTATGTGAAAATGAGGATAGCTTGTCTTCCAGTTCCCATAAGGTTTTGGAACGTTCGGCTCCAGTGAGCATATTGGTTGATCCGCCTTTGGCAATGGCATCCTTTAACAATGTGAACACCGACAGCATTTCTGTAGTTGTTTCCATATAGAGATTGTTCATGCTTACAGTAGCGGCTATACCTTGTGGGTTGTTGTTGACAGCTTTTCTTAGTTTTCCAAGTGTCAGCAATATGCGCACGCCATCATCATAGATGTGCGTAGCTGCCTTTAATGCGGAAGCGTAGTTTGTGGCAGTTTTCAGATAACTGTTGTAATCTTTCTCCCATTGCTTCATCTTGGTAAATTCTCCTGCCATCACATTTTGCGCCAGTGCAGTATTACGCTGCGCTTGGGTTTCCGACTTGACGGTTCCGTTAATGAGATTGTTGCCAGTAGCGAGGATTGTGTATTCTCCAGGGTTCGAGGTTACAACCTGCCCATATGTTCGACTGCTTGTTATCAACAGCAGTATCAATGCAACAACAGACACAATGAGCCATTTACCGTTGGCATCATCTTTACCAAAGGGAAACAAACGATTTTCCAATTTGCGGAATGTTTTATGTGTTCGTAAATTCATGTATATTGTGACGCTTTTTGTTTAATTCAACTCGTTCTCGTATCGTGGGAATCAGGTCCACCTTATTGCTAATGCCTACAAGGTCAAGACGTGGGTGGGTTCTATCTCCGCTATAAATGCTGATTGTTTTAATACCCAATAACATCTGGAGGAAGGAACGCTGCTCACTGTAATCTATGACCCTGTACAATTCAATGAAATCCCTGCTACAAGAGAAGACTCCACACTCGTATTTCAACTGCTCCGATGTGATTACATATACCGTTCGAGTCACATACAGATACCGATAGAGCAAGTAAAGGATTAAGATGACGGCTACACCTATTATATAAGGTGGCAGCCACCTTGGAGTGAGACCGTCATAACCTGCCAATGCTACCAGGACAATAACACCGGCAATAGTCATTCCTTCTTCTGTGTAGAACTGCATCACTGAAGGATGTATTCTTATGGATGGATATGATATGCTCATATTATCTGCCTATATTGTGACGGTGCTTCTTCTCATCACTCTCGCTGATTTCAATCTCACCGTCGCTGTTAAGGTCAATTCCTGCACTTACAGTCCTATCGTCTTCACCGCCTTGACTTTTTTGCACAATCCGTTCTGTTTCTTGACGGATTAGCTGGTCATTCCAATCTTTGCTGCCGTCTTCAGGGACTTCACGGACAACCGTAAGGTTTGGCAGGGCATAACTTTCACGTTGTGTAGGATGGAAGAACTGTACGGAATAGGTCTTTACCGCTTCATATGGTGACTCTCCGTGACTGACCAAAGCATTGCTGTTTCTCGTGCCAAAGGCAGGATAGAGATTGAGCTCGTTATAATTGTCAAAGTCTATATTTGACACATAACCTTCAGGGAAATGCTTTTCAAGGAACTCCGTTACAAGTGTTTCCTCTTCCTCTGTCAATCCTTCATAGTCACCATTTTCAATAGCGCAGATAGCCCAATCAGGGATGTCGTATGTGCCAAGGTCTTTGAGATGCCCCTGCTCGCTTCCGATACATAGCTTCTCTTTCATCTTGTTGACATACTCTTTATGCAAGCGGTTGGCTTTATCCAATTGGTCTTTGACATCGCCTTCATAACACAGTCCACTGTATTTCATGGACATGTATTCCTCCGCTTCCGTTTCATACTTGCCATATAGTTTGCCAACATCATCAGGCAAAAAGTCTTCATTACCTGACTGAAAGTTGTCTTTATCCATAAGCGAGCCCATGTATTCCGCCATGTCTTCACCATATTTTGGGATGCTTTCCTTGACGTGTTTAAGCTCCGTATTGAAATTCAAAACGAACTGTTTTCCTGCCATGTCATTGTCGAAACATAAGTGGTGACAGGCATTCTGAGCTTCTTTGATTACTCCACGGAACTGCATGACGGTTGGGTTGCCGCCAGTTGAGAGGAAAACCGCATCGGCGAGTGACCTGTCCTTGTGTGCGCATAGTTGGTAATATGCCATTGCATCATAGGCACTTTCAAACCACAGGACATCTTTTGCATCTTTCAGTTCCGTACAATTAGGACTTGCTATCCATAGCCCTTCAGACGAATTGCTGCCAAGAGCCTTTCCTTTGTAGCCGCTTGTGCCGTCAAGACGTGGCTTGCCTCTTTCTTCAAAACCGACAACGGCAGTCTGCCCTGGTATGTACAGTGGGAAGGATAAATTTTTGAAATACCGTCCTTTCTGTTCCAAAGCCTGTCTTGTGGCAAGCATGAACGATGAGCCAAAGGCTTTTTGAGTGGCAATATCTATCATGCGACTCTTGAAGAATGGATAGAACTTCTTGATGTTCTCCATATCGTGCTTTTTGAATTTTAGGACTGTGTAATCCTTAATATCAAAAGGCTTGACGTTATGTCTGGGTTCTATGATGTTGCGCATATCGTATTCTATTGGATTGTTCAGTAGACGGTTACAGACAAGATTTACAAGATGATGCGGATTGATACCGGCATGGTATTCCTGAAAGAAATCTGGATGCTCCGTGATAAAAGAAATGACATTGTACACTTTCTGCTGTGGCGGTTGGAAACAGCATTTCCCGTTTGCTGTCACAATGAACTTGTCTCCTCTGACCCGGTCTCCATTGCTGTCAAGACGTACATATGAGGGATAGCGCAAGCCATCACGTCGATAGAAGTGATAGCCTGCGTCCTTCAACACGTCTTGAATGTCAATCCGTGCCTTGAAATCGTCGTATGATAATTGGTCTGCCAAAATTATAGTTAGTTACTTTGACTGCATTTTATGGTTCCCACTCCAAAGGAACGAATTGGCATGCGGAACGTCCTGATGAGATTTGTAACATCGGAACATTATCCCAAGCTGCACATAGGAGTTCTATTCCGTTTTTCACCGGCTTCCAGACAATACCATTGGATTTGAAGATGCCCTTGTAGAAATCGATAAATTCCACTCCAAGGTCTTTCTCAATAAGCCGAATCTCTTCTGGAGATACGCTATACTGTTGTTTTCTCTTTTTCTTTTTACTCATTGCTTTATATTTTAAGTTGTTTATCTTCCATGTCCCATACCATGGCTGTGCGCACCGACGTTGAGCCCTGCCTCAAAAGCTCTTTCTGCAATATCCTGTGGTGAGTCAACTCCCGGCTTGACATATATGCGTCCACTACCATGAACTTCTTGGTGAATCTCCGGGGATGGATGGGGATGCTTGATATGCTCAACATTGTGTGCGATGTCTGCACCAAGATAGGTTGCTTCACTCATAGCGGTAAGTCCGGCACCCAGGAATGCTCCCAAGTTGAACCCTTGACGCATTTCCGGCCTGGTTTTCATGTCAACCTCATTGAATATCTTTGACATCATGCGTTGGCGTTGGTAGTCATCCACGGCCATGAACTTGTCGTATTGCTTCTTGCTGATTTCATGCGTGATAACTTCTCCGTTGATGACCGCACTCATACGGTAAGTGAACTTCTCGTCATCTTTTTGATCTTTTTGAGGTTGCTTGGCTTCCTGTTGAACTTTTGAAGGAACCTTTTCCACCCAAATATCACCGACTTCAACTTCACGGCCATGTTTACCTTCACGATACCACCCCTTACGCTCATTCATGGCTTCAAGGTCCTTGCCATTTGCGTAACCTTGTTCTGGATTTAGTGTCGGTGCAAAATGCTGCTCATTTTCCAACGGGTCACTGACAACTTGCACATCTTCCTGAAGTTGTTTGCGGAAAGACTCTTCCACTTCTGGCTTCAATGTGATAGAGATGCGCTCTTTACTGTTGAGCATATCCATCGTTACCTTGTCTTTGAAGTCTCCGCTGATGGCATTGTTCAAGATGCTCAGACGCTCGTTGAGTGAAGTGCTCTTCAACGAGTTGTCAGTCAGTTTCTTGACTTCGTTGTCTGTCAGGTCATAAACGAAATCCTGCTGTGTACCATTGGATTGTACTGTCAGTGTCTTTTTGTCGGCATCCACAATGATACCATGGGATGAAAGCACTTCTTGCCACTTTTCATTTGTGAAATAAACATTTGAGGTTATAAGCTCCTTGTATGGCTTGGCTGGCTCTTGGGGTCTTGGACGTGTTACCACCGCAGGAAAGTAGGCTTGCATATCTTTCAGTGGATCCATACTATGACTTTTGCTATCACCTTTGTAGTAATAACCATAACTGCCACTTTTGAGTTCTCCAGGACGTAAACGTCCGTCGGAATGTTCTACAACCATCGGTGAAACGGCAACGCCGCTCATTCTACGCAAATGGAAACCTTCCTGCATTCTCGGTGTCCAACCTAAGAAATCCCTCCCAAAGGCGTGTGGCGGAATATTAGGATGGCGCTCATAGAATCTTTCTCTATAACCATGAAGTCCCATGGCAACACGACCGTTGACATTTCTTGCTGCCACATAGGATGATGGCATATCGAAATCCCTTCCGACGATGTTGTTAAACGTCTTGTAGGCATTCTTGTTGGCATAGTTGGTTCCACCGTCAGCGAGAGCCTTGAACTGCTTCTCGTTGATGGGATATTCCAACAAAGGAGAGTCATGCCCCTGTACCAACAACTTGTATTGGTCTTGCTCTACGACAAGTTGGGCTTTCATACCATTTCTGCGGAGAAGGTCTTGTAACTGGTACGAGAGTTCTCCACGATAAGGCATAGATTCTGAACGGATGCTCATAGTCGCTTCTGTTTAAGTGATTAGTTGCTGATACTCTCTTCAAAAAGCTCTTCACGAAAGTCCATGAAAGCTTTTGCAGATTCTACAGAGGTTGGTGAAAGTCCCTCGTCCTTGCAGAACTGGTGATAGTCTTCTGTTACCTCATCTGATTGCTGTAATACGAAATCAACAGCAGTGATGTTCCCTGCTTCGTATTCTTCACGCAGGGTGTCATAATCGGGATAATTCATTGGCATTTTGTTTTAATTTAATGATTGGTTTATCTTGTGATTTGTCGGGCATCATCGTATGCTTCACTATTTGGGAAGGAATGTCCGACAGAAATGTTCTGAAGATTCTCCTTAGGTATACCGGATTGACGCGCTTGTCTTTCCAGAGCTTCCAAAATGTCTTGTGTGAAATTCTCCTCTGGAACATACTCCAACATTCCATGTCTGTTAACCCAACATCCATCATTGCCAAAATTATATTCCGGCATGGATTTATGAACGACTCGTTTCCATTGTGCTGCACCACCAGGAATTAAGACCACACCCTTTTCTGAAAAGAGGTCTATACCTATGGTGATATTGGCTGTCACTTTGTCTTCATCGGACATTTCAGTAGTGACCAGCTCGCCTTTCCAAAATCCTTGAAGCTCACTCTCCGATAGATCAAACTCATTGGTGACTGTCTGTAGGTTTCGGCCAATAATCTGTGTAGGGGCATAGACTACGCTGTTTGTCTCTTTATCCAATTGGACAAATGCCTTTACCTTTCTCTTGTTTTCCGTTCCATCATCCAACAAGACGGCTTCCTCCACTTCTGAAACGATGGTCTTTCCTTCCAGAAGCAACTGTCGGTCTTGTTTCAAGAAATTTGAAAGGTCTGCTTCCTTCAGTTTTGGCGAAAACAACACATCTACGCCATCTTCTACTTCTATGAGGCAGAATTTGGCGTAGCAGTGAGTGCAACCAAACGGTTGCTTGATTGATATGGGTAATAATGGGGACATTCCACCCATCTCAATATTCTCGTGAACATAATCAGGGAGGTCATAAATCATGTTCTCAGTGAGTCCGAACTCACCGAGGATGTCAAATGGATATTCGTCCCTATGAAATCTTTTATTCGTCATAAACGTATTTTTGTGAATGTAATCTTTAGCAAAGTTACTTTCGTTTATGTTCACTTATATAGAATTATGCTCAATCCATTGAGATTTGTATGGTTTTTCATTCATTGGTTCTATTCATCACACCGAATAGAACCAATAAAGCTGTTTTGCTCAATATATTGCGCATTATAAGATTGCCTTATTATATGTAATGCTCATGTGATTTATCTTTGCAACATGAAAAGAATACTCATATCAGCAATCATAGTTCTATTGGCATTCAACACTGCTTGTATCGCACAAATTTCATCAGGACGATTTTATTCATTGGGTAATACGAATTTAAAGAGAACAAGCGTGAAGAATGTACACCTTGACGATCCGAATGACAGCATTTCGTCACCATCGAGTCCTGTACTTCCAGAGCAGAATGCCAGTACAGAACAGTCATCTTACTCTATTGAAGAGTTGAAATCTTTGATAGAAAAATATGAACGAGAAATATCTTTAAGAAAAAGCACAAGTCGTGTTCCATCAGTCTGTAACAGCAAAAGAATACATAGCTATCGTCAATGGAACCCAAGAGAACTTAATCTGAAGAATTTGACAGACGTAATAACTGAAGTAGGTCTCTCAAACAAATTATTTGTTCTTGCGCAAGCAATGCTGGAAACTGGTAATTTCAGCAGCAGGGTCTGTAAGGAATACAACAATCTATTCGGCTTGTATGACAGTAAGAACAGGGATTACTATCGCTTTGAAAGATGGGAAGATAGTGTGGTGGGTTATGGGAAGATGATACAGTATAGGTATAAGGGAGGAAACTACTTGAATTTTCTCAAACGAATCGGATATGCGGAAGACCCTCGATATATCACCAAGGTAGCAAAGATGGCAAAGTCAATATACAATAGATTGTTTTGCGACTAATGCTCAAAATATTATTGTAATCAGAAACACACATTTTAATAAATCACCCATAAATACATTGCTCAATATTTTGATACGTGAGAAATATTTTATACCTTTGTATATGAGGAATCGCCTCGTTGCTCTTGTTGTCTGCTTAGGCGTGTTTTCACATTCCCAAAGTATGGCACAGACCAATAGACATTTTCCGTTCAACACAGTCGGGGATGCTTATGGTAAAAACAGAAACAAGGATGTTAAGGATAGAGACGCTGATGTTTTTGATGAAGTTGCGAATGTTGAAGACATCACCAATCCACCAATGGATAGCATCATAAAGTTTGTTCCGTCTGTTTCATTGCCATTGAAGCATATCCAAGTCAATTCACCATTTGGAGTTCGGAAAGACCCAATGAACAAGCGGACAAAACGCATACATAATGGGCTTGACTTGAAAGCGAAGTTTGAGGAGGTGTATTCCATGTTGCCTGGTGTGGTTACGGCTGCATCATACTCCACAAATGGTGGATATTATGTGACCATCAATCATGGCATATGTGTATGCTCCTACCTACATCTGTCAAAGATATTGGTAAGGACAGGACAGCGTGTCACGGCAGGATATATTATCGCCATCAGCGGAAACTCTGGTAAAAGGACGACAGGCCCACATCTTCACATTTCATGCAGATGGAGAAATGAGAGGGGCAAATTCTTTAATCCAATGTTGATACTGAGGTTTATTACAGAACAATTATTAAATAAGGAGTGAACATATGGGACCGATATTGATAATTATTGCAGTGTTGCTTGTCATTGCAAAACACGACAAAACGAAGAAACGCCGCAAACGAACGTTGTGGGGCAAATCCGATTGGGAGAAAACTTGTGATGATGGAGGAAAGTTCTTTGGTTGGTAATTTGGCCGCATATTAAACTTTTAGTTTATTTCGAGGCAAAATTTCTAACCAGTATGTTCTAATCTAATCAAGTATACATACAAAATCCCAAGCCTGTAGTTGACTTGGGATTATTTTGAATGTCAATATTGTGGTATAATGGACTCTTCCAATAAAAAAGGAATGACACCAACATACATTATGCCATCATCATCCGTCCATAATTTGGAGTTGCCATCAAGAATTACCATTTTCTTAAAGAAATCCCCTGAGTTCTTTAGAGAAAATGTTTCTTGGTTATTTTTCTCAACAGTATCTACATTCAATGCAGATTGAATGTAAATCTTTTCACGTCCTGTATTGACGATAAAATCGATCTCATATTGTGACTGTTTCTTCTTGCCATCAATAACACGTGTCAGTTCTACGACTCCAACATCGACGCGATATCCTCTACGTATTAGTTCTATATAAATAAGGTTCTCCATTAAATGAGATTTTTCTTGTTGGCGGAAATTCAGTTTCGCATTTCTTAATCCCATATCAATGGAATAATACTTCTGAGTGTTGTCGAAGTATTTCTTTCCTTTGATGTCATACCGTTTGGCACCCAAGAACAAATAAGCATCTTCAAGATAGTTGATGTAATTCTTGATAGTATGGTCAGATGTTTTGCGCTTCATCAAAGAACCGGCTGTATTGGCCAAGTTATGGGTATTGGTTAGTGAGCCTACTGCAGAATAAAGCGAGTCAATAAGTGCGTCCAACACTTCATCATCCTTTAAATTATACCTTTCAACAATATCTTTAATGTACACATTCTTGTGAAGGTCGTAAAGGTATTTCTGTTTTTCAGACTCACTTTGCTCCAAGACTGCTGACGGCATTCCCCCATAGGTTAAATACTCTTCAAGTGCATCAGCTTTTTCAAGTCCAGACACTTCATAATATTCTTTGAAGGAAAGTGGATATACTTTTATTTCTGATCCTCTATCACGGAAATTCGTCACAATATCAGAAGACAGCATTTTAGAATTTGAACCAGTAACATATATGTCCAAATTCTTCCGTGCCATAAGGTCATTGAGAATGTCATAGAACGTTGTGTAAAGCATATCCTTGTCGTCCTCAGACACAAGACTTTCGTCTATATCAGTGTTTTTTACTTTTATAGACAATTGTATCTCATCGATAAAAACATAATATCGTTTTTCTTCGTCACATGCTTTATCAATGATGTATTCATAAAGCACATTCGGATTTCTGTACTTTATGTTCGATTTTCTATCTAATGCGATTTCTATGAAGCAATCTTCAGAAACACCCTCTTTCTTCAGATAATCTTTATATAATGTCGATAACAGAAAAGATTTGCCACAGCGTCTAATACCAGTGATTATCTTTACCTTTCCATTCCAACGCTTACTTATCAAAGCTTCGATGTATTTATTTCTTTGGATAACCATATATTACTCATATTACTGCAATATCAGTCGTACTATTCGACCTTTTTTGCAGTGCAAAGTTATGGAATTTAATTTAAGTAAGCAAGTTTAAGGCAACTTTATTGCTATTTATGGGTTAATAATCAAGACAAAATGTGTTTCTTAAAAGATATGGTACTGCAAAAACAGCCGCATATGCGACTCCTTTTGCAGTACGCATTGTTTGGACAATTACTTCTTATTGAACTCCTGTATCTCGGCAATCATGTCCTTAACTTCCTTATTGATTTTCAAAAAGTTGGCGTACAAGATACGTTCTTTGGCTTCTACAGAAGGGAATTTATAGAATTTTGGAAGTGGGTATTTGGCGTAGTCTTTTTCCTCATTGCCAATCTCCTCCATATTGAAGTCGGTCTTGCAGAAGAATTTACTGGTTTGGAACTCTTCTGCTTCTTGAATGTCCATACTATCACCACGTCCTGTTTTGGTCTTGACAAAATCTCTTGCAGTCTGACCGCATATCCAGCCAGTTGGCATATCAGCAATCTTGGAACCAGGAACAAGTGAATCCATGTTCTCATTGATATTTATGGAGGTACGGTCTCTGTCGATAGTCACACCTTTCTTTAACTGAACAACCTTGCCGAAGATGTCATTAGATAGCCATTCAAGTGTTTCCTTGGCTCGTGCAGAACCGCTAACAACATTACCGACGGTCGTAATAATCTTCTGCATACCAGTCTTGCCATAATCAGCTTCGAGCTGTGGCAATTCCTGAAAGCCCAAAGTGACACTTACCTTATTACTTCGTGCCGTACCTATCAAGCGGTCTATCTTGTGGAAATAAAGTGTCGGCAACTCGTCGACGATGATACTGACCGGCACATTCTTGCCTTGTCCTGTATTTACTCTCGTTACAAGTCGGTTCAAAATAAGTGCATTTAAGGCTCCAATGATGCTTTCCATCTCAGGGTCATTAGCTATGAGCAAGTAGCTCGGATGGTTAGGGTCACTGACCTTCAGGTCGAAGTCATCACCTTCCTTGCTAAAAATCCAATACGACTCCTTTGTTGCCAGTCGGGATGTGAAGACTCGAAGGGTACCTATCATACCTTCAAGCTGTTCCATAGCCTTATTGTCAAAAGCCGTTCTGAAAGGACCAAGAAGAGGTGCAACCTCCGTGTCGGTCATCAAAACCTCAAAGATAGTCTCATAGCTCTCATTCAGAAATGACAGGATATGAGGCATATCACTATACTTTCCCAACCAATAAGCAGGTTCCTTGACGTTGCCCATTGCATCACGGACGACACCTGTTGGCTTTATCATGCCAGTTTCAGGGTCAATGGTCTTGTCGTAGTTCATCTCCTGTCCATTCTCATCGTAAGGTCGCTTCTCATAATTACAGAAGAAATAGATGCAAGCAGCTAAGAAGTTGACAGCTGATGTTTGGAAGAACTGGTCACTTCCACCTCCACCTTCTTTCTTACCTTTCTGCAATGACTCCAACAATGTTTCAGCTGTTTCACTGGCTGCTGCAAGATTGCTGATGTATTTCAGCTGTATAGGATTCACCCTACGACTGTATTCCACATTGACGAAGTTGATGATATTGAAAGCACAGCCTTTTGGCGTAAGTCCTGCTTTTTTGTTTATCCTATAATGGTAATATAACTTTTGAGCAAGGGTTGGAAACTTGTAGTCGTAGGCGACAATAGCGAAGCCTTTGGCACTGTGCTGACGGATGAACGGCTCGATGATGGAGAATGTCTTACCTGAGCCTGGAGTACCAACTACCCATGTTCCTCGGAAAGGATTCACGATATTGACCCATCCTTTCCGGAACTTCCCCTTGTAATAGTAACGCATGGGGATATTAACGCTGTACTTATTGCTGACTTTATCTTTCATCTGCTCAAAGCTCTCATTTTCAAAATTGAAACGGTCTTTCAAGAGTCCGTCCTTCAAATATTTTGATATGTTATCGAGAGCGATTTGACAAAGGATAGTACCAACAATTGACATGAAGAAGTACAACCATGTACTACTATATAGGGTGAAGAATTTGGGTGTCCAATGTTGGTAAAAGACCCATACTGAAAGGAACATCAGGACAATGCCAATAGAAATAGGATAGATGACCATCTTCTTGGCATTGAACTCCAAATGTTTCTTATTTCTGGTTCCTATGCAGGTTATGCAGATGATCAGCAGCGTCATCACCTTACTGTGAAGCAGATGACCGTTCTGATACACATCCAACAATTTAAGACGGTTGTGGATTTCTACGAGAATGCCGCCCCAATGATCCAACTCATCGGGGTTTATGGCATACTCGAAGAACTCGACTATCAGCGAAACGTATATGAAAGTACGAAATACCTTATAAAGGGTTTGAAGGTCTTTGCTTTCTTCCATGCGGATTACTCTTCCTTGTTTAACTTGATACTTATAATCGGTCGTGTCGCATAACTGCTATGCTTGTCAGCCATCTCGAAACGCCCAGAGGACAGGCTGTATCGCCACGCTCTATCGGTCTCGGCACCATCACACTCCGTACTGGTCCAATACCAACACTCATTTTTGTCAAATGGTAGAGGCATACCGCCACACTTCTCGATGGTTGAGTTTATCACATCTTTTGAAACGTAAAGCTTGTACATCTCTGCCACAGACGGGATGAAGAACTTTGGACTTACGCTTTTTGCTATCGGTGACTGCACCTGAAAATACCTGAGCTTTACGGTGTTGCTTTCACCGTCAAACTGCATGATGTCGGCAGACGTACCTTGCGCAAAGTAAGTTGTGTCTGGGTCTATGAACTCTTTATCTGGATAGTCATTCAATGCAACAGCATACGCTTTTCCTGAGAAAACACCTTCCTTATCCACAAAAAAGAGCACAGCCTCTGGTGTATTTCCTTTGGAAACACAGTTTTCATATGACATGATTTCTCCATTGGAGCAATAGACCATACCAGGCATCCACGAGTGCCAGGAGGCATCCTCGTAGACGTGGTTATCACACGAACTTACAAAAGGGAGTGACATAAGCAGTCCCATGATATACTTGTTTATCTTCATTGTTTTCCTTTTTATCTTGAACATGTAGGTAACTTGAAACCTAACACAACACCTGTGCGGAACAAGTCCTTGCCGTTGATGCAAACATCCGACTTCACCTGCCAATATAATTGCCAGCCATGTCTGAGAACATAGTTCTGCTCATAGCCTACATTAGCCCAGCCAACAACCTTTTTGGTGTCACTACCGATACCGCCACCTAATCGTAGGCTTCCATAAGCATTCTTTGCACGATACACGCATGGTTTGTAGGCAATACCTAATCCCCATGTGCGATAGTTGTGCCAGAATGAGTCTTTCGTAATATGCCCGACTGTATTATCTTTGGCATATTTGACATAGCCATTCAGATAGTATTCCCAAGCATTGTGATTCTTTGTCTCGTGCTCTACAGAAATCGTAGCGTCAAAACCACGTTCATAGAGTGCGCCAACTCCAAGTGAGATACGGTTGCTATTGCTTTGCGCAAAACCAACAGATATTGAAAAGACAAGGCAAATGGTTAATGCCACCACCTTGATATTATGAATGATGTCCATACCGTTAACCTTTAATATTCATATAACAATGCTTTGTTGAAAGAGTCTGCATTAAGCACATCCTCATATTCCACACTAAGGCTGATGGTTCTGCCACTTATCTGCTGTTCACTCAACTCTATGGTGAGTATCTTGTCATTTGGGAAAGTCATTTTCTTTACCACAAGTACGTTTCTATAACCATAGAGGAAAGACTGGGTATTGTCCAACATAAAGTCCGGCGTGAGTTCTATGGTCTGCACAGTAGTTGCCTTTGCTGTCTTCTTATCGTTGAGCTTAACCCTTAGTTGGTCGATGTCAAAGCGGATATTGGTTCTGTTCTCAACAGAAAAATCCAAAAAGAAATACTCACCAACGCTGTAGATGTTATTCAGACGCATTGTCATACGGTGCTGTTTGGTGGAAACATTGCGATAACGAGCCGGAGAAGACCATATCTTTCTTGCATATCTTGCCATATCCTCGGTTGACATGCTAACGGCTGGGTTGTTGTATGCCACACGCTCGTCAATCTCTATAGCCTTGTCTGTAACGGCTTCTTCCTTATGCGATGTGTATATCAACGCATACTGACTGCGGTATCGCTCTGTCACAATGGTAACTACAGCCAAGATGTCTCCGTCTCGGTTTACCTCCACGCCTTCCTTGGGCTTCAGGCGAATGGTATTGTTGATCGGTTGGTCACCAACAACCTTGTCGGTACTGATGTCCACAAAACGTACCGGCTCACTGGCAGTGATGACGGTGGTGATATTCTCATTGACAGTAAGAAGCTGCATGCCATCCATCGTTTTCTGGGCATTTGATTGTACTGCCATCAATAAAGCCACTATCATAACGGCGCAAAAATGTTTGAATGTTCTCATTATGTTTTATTGTTTTCGTTCAAATGATTATATTTATTTCCTTTTCTCTCTACTGTTTACCAGATACACTTGTGTACCATATTTTACCTTAACCTTATTCTTTCGAATGTTCTTGGATAAGGCATTGGCTGCTTTTTGATAAGCGTTTTGTAGGGCTTGCATTCCCCATTTACCAGTAGAACTTGTCGATGATCCGTCATTGATGTTCATATTCTGGCTAACAGTACCGCTGACAATATCCTTTGCTGTTTCCGAGAAACTGCTCTTGGGTACATATAATCCTTCAAGTCCATCCGTGTCATAAATACTAAGATTGACTTTTACAAGTTCATCGTTCACCAGAACACTTTTGACAGTACCCTTGACACGCTGTTGGCCAAACCCATTCAATGTGCAATACAGATAATTTCCTTTGGCGATAGTTCTGTCACCAATATCTATGTCATCGAGGAGTCTCAGTCTGACACGGCTTCCATCAACTGCCTTGACATCCTCGTCGACTATGGCTCTGATAAGCTTATGCTCTGGTTCGTTGGAAACGATGGTATTGAAATAGTCAGATGTCTCTTTCTGTTTCTTGACAACCTCTTCAGCTTTGGCATCTTCTGAAATCTCACTGACAGAATGCTCGTTTACGATCTTTTTGTCTTCATTGTCGTTCTTCTTGACTTTGCGAACTGGCTGTTTGTGGGATTCATCAGAACTTCCTTCTGTGGTGCCGACATGAGACTTGCCCTCATTCTGAGCTTCTTCCAATGCCTTGCGGAGATTTTCAAGGGTTTGTTCCTCATCTTCAGTATTGCCACTAATCCGTGATCCAGTGACGTTCTCGTCTTTTGCCTGTTGCTCCTTAATCTGTGCTTGTAATCTACGCAGTCTTTCCATGGATTGCTGCGCTTCATCACTTTGCTGATCCATAGCGGCAACCTCGGCATCACTATATTGTGAATTGTATTCCTCTTTTTGGTCTTCATTGCCCCTCTCTATGTTCTCTACAGCTGACTCGTCTTTTATCTTGCCGAAATTGTTGACCATATTACTATACTTGTCACCGATACCGTCACCTTTGAGGTTCGCATCTGGCAACTTGTCATTATAGTATTCCGTTGTCTGCATCTTATTGTTCACCTCCGCCTTTTCTGTGTCGAAAAAACGAAAGAAGAAATACCCAAAGAACAGGAGAGGGAAATAGATGATGGCAGGTAGCATATATTTCGGCTGCCGAAAGTTTATCTTGTCTTTAATGCCCATATTCTTCTCTTTGAACGTTGTTGTTTGTTTTTATTTCTTTTCTCTCTCCGTCATTGGCATGATGGCGATTGAAGTGTAACTCTTTCTCCTGACGTACCACTGCACTTGACGGTTTGCTTCGGTAACTGACAGCTGTTGACATTCTGTAAAGGTTCAAGCCAACACTGAAAAGGACAAATCCGAAAATCAGGCACAGGAAAAGCTTGGGGTAGGTGGATGCAAAATGCTGAACTTTAGCAGCCGCCTTATCCAAACGCATAGTCCTTGCAAAGGACTTCCCTGCTTCAACGCCTTCTTCATGGCGTTTCTTGTAGTTGGGGTCATCCTTGTCTGGGACTTTCTCCCCTAATATTACTTTCTTGATATTCATACGCTGTATGTTTAATAGTTGGATTTTGTTTTCTGGTCAATGTCCTTGTTCAGAATAGTACGCCAGTTGACTATGAGCAAGCCATGAGGATTGTTCTCCGTTCTTGGCACCCTCTTGACAAAACCTTCAGTAACGAGTTCACGCATCAGAACAGATGTACGTCGCTCTATACGTTGTCTTCCATAATATATGAATGACATATTCTCTTTATTGAACTTGATACTGTCACAGAAAATGCTGAATACGGCACTGGTTCCCATGATGTTTCCATAGAAGCCTTTCTCCTTCAACGCATTATACTGTGCAAGTCCACTCTCATCAATGAGATACATAGCCTTCTCCATCGTATATTTGATGTACTTGTCATCTGGAGCCAATGTGAAGAAATAATGGTGGAACATCTCTACATGGCTTTTGGCTTCCACATCCAGGGTCTCTTCCATTGTGCTGCGGTTTACAAGTATCGGCACATTGCCATCAAGTACATAGATTTTCTTCTGTGCATCATCAACCATTGTTCGTGCTGTCCAGATGCTGCCAAGAGAAATGACCACGCATCCAACGAGAAACAAGGAACAGAGGATAAGCACAAGTTTGATTTTGTTCTCTAAATTTTTTATTACCATATTGTTTACTTTTTCAAGATTGTTAAATGCCGACTACACGACTGGCTGATTGTCTCATTGACGTAGCTATACCTTCACCAAAACTTCTTGTTGAGAAAGCTGTGTCACCTTCTGGTATCATCCATGCTGCAAGGTCAGGAACAAGGTTGAGACATTTCAAGGCAACAACACTTGCAGCCATCAGATAGCCAGCGGAGAAGAATGCGTTTTGCAGATAATTGACAACGGTCTCATCCGTAGCGGTAACAGCTGCAAGGTCATTGTACTGGATATTGATGACAATATCAAACAACAGCAATACATAGAAGCCTACGAAGTACAGCATTGCTCCATAAAAATGGACGGTAAGATAGCGTATTGTCCATTTTGCCCATGCTCCTTCCCATTTTGGCAATAGCGAAAAAGCCCATTGTATTGGTCCGAAAATGGTGAGCATACCCAACAGAATCTGTTGGCAATAGATGGTTCCCCACCAACCAATGCGGAAAGTTATCAACGCTATGAGCATGATTATCTTGTCTATCATCATCACAAGCCCGGCTGACGTGCTTGTCATTTCTGCCTTTACGATGTTCTTTTCATCTTGGGCTGCAGCATCGGCATCAGTCACGTCCTGGACACTGCTTTGGGTGAGTAATGTGCTGACCGCATTGCTTGCAGCCTTGATTGTGGACATTGGATCAGAGGCTTCATCGCCCAACTGATACATCAACTGTTGGACATCAGCCATCCTGTCTTCCACTTGCGCTGCTTCCGCTTCATAGAGGTCGTGGGTGTAGCTACCTATAGCATTGGGTATGTAGCTAAGGAAGTCCAAGGCACACCATGAACTTCTTCCACCACCAATACCTGTATCTGCAGGTGGGTACCACCAACAAAGGATGATACTAATCGCCAATGGCTTGAACAGTTTCATTACATCCAACGGCTCACGCTTGACCATCATCTTGTAAGCCATATTTGCACACATGATGATTGCGAACAATCCGGCAAGAGCCATTGACATCTGGAGAATCCACCAGAACGGCCCTTGTCCACCGGTGAAAGTGGCATCCGTCAGAAACTCGTTTGTGCGGAATATTACATCATCAATCTCCTCTTCAAGCAGATTGATGCCAAAGTCTACCGCTGTACTGTCATTTGTCATACGCTGTTATCTATTTGTTTTATGTTTTACGGTTCCTGCATCGTTTGCGCTGTTACGCCACCTGTTGTATGATGCGGTTGCATTCTCACTAACCCTATGATGGAATTGTGTCATGGCTGCTACAATGTTGTCAGCTTGGCGTTTTGTAGCCAAATAACGTATTCTCAATAGAAGATTGTCATTGGCTGTTGTTATCTCGTCATATATGGCGAGATACTGCTTTTGCCGTTCGCTGTTTGACATATATGCTCTCTTTGTGGTCTTAATGGCAAAGTCATACATTTTTCCAAGGTCTTCCCATGCCGTTATCTCCTCGCTGCATGTCTTTCCATTCAAACTGCCGATATTTGATTTGAAAGCTCGCAACTTTGCTTGTATTCTCTCACCTTCAGTCAACCAGGCAATGTCTATTTGCCTATCTGCGATGTTTGTTGCTTCCACCTTTGCCCGTGCTTCCAAATCTGCCTTGATACTGTCGGCATATTCCACCTGAGGCATAGAGGCTATATTTGCGGCCATACGCAAAGTGTTTTTGACGGATGTGACTGACTTAGCTCCTTTTTTATAGCCACTGTGCGTAATGGAGTAGTATAAGTCCGGGGTGAGAACGCCTGCTCCTAACTCCATAACTTGTATCTGCCCCATCTTCGAAGCATCATGGTTGTAGGTCATTGACTGACCAAATGTATTTACTGTAACCGCCATCATTATGATAGCCATTGCTATTTTATATGGTTTCATGTCGTTGTGATTTCGGTGTTAATAATCAAGCATTCCGGCTTCCATCCACCGCCCTAAGGCATCGTTGGCCACCTCTCTTATGGTCTTTGATCGATACAGCTCTGATTTCCAATAACTCGTTCTTGCCTTTATGAACTTCCAAGTCTGGAAATAGGCCGTGTTAACTATGGATTTTATACGGTCTAACGATTTATTGATATTCTCCATCATCAGCATCATTGACGCTGTAGTACAATGGACTTTGCCACTGGCATAGGCAGCGAGTACTGTTACGGAGGTGTATAGGTTCTGACACTCTGCAGCTAAATTCCTCACGGCTCTGACGTTGACGGCAAGCAAGAGGGTGTCTGCAGTTTCGAAACGCTTTCGTTTGACAATTTTTTCATTGAAGTCCGACAACAGTGACTTGTACTTCCGGATTTTGTCTGATACAGTATCATAGGTTCGGTAAACGTTAAAGCCTGTACTGACAGTGTTGTACACAAGGTCTATCACGTCAAACGCTTTGGTGTATTTGTCAAGTTCCAAATTGACATCTCGGTATTCACGATGTGTTACCTTGCTTGCCAGATGCAGGAGTTTGTTGCTTTCTTCAAGCGTGGATCGTGCCAACAACAGACTGCGTTGCTTCTTGTGGTCGTTGATGTATGCTTCTATTGTTGGGATGTCGCGTGGAACAAGCTGTGCCTTTACTCCAATGGGTGACAGTTGGAATATGCACGTCAATACAAGCATGAGCCATTTCAGCACATGGTTGTCATTGTGTTTCGTATTACCTGTATTATTCATTTTACTCATATTTATATGTTACTGATATTACTCATATTCATTGTCTTCATCTTCCCATTCATAGTAAGCACTTCCGCTGTTATGCAGCCATCGTCTACGACAACGTTCCGCAATAGTGAGCTTCCTGTCTTTGTCTGCATTTAGCTTGGGAACAAGGTCATGTACCCAATCTAAGAGGCTATGCTTGTAATGGAGGAACTTTTCCACCATAACAAGGTCGGTATATATCCTTGCAAGGCGTGCCTCTATACTTCGGGCAATTTCCAGTCTGTCACTTGCCCATAGCAAATGCCTGACTCCATCCGTATCATCGGTTTCTATTCCTGGAGTCTTGGAATATTCTACGGTGACATCGCAGTTGGGATGATCTTTGGCAAGTTCGCTTATGCGTTGGTTGACGAGTCTTGCATTTTCTTCATCAGTGTTATTGGAATCCAGTTCCATAGTCTCAACAACGGAAGTGTCACTCCAGCTGCTCGTCAATTGCCAGTCGATCTGTACGATTGCACGGTGTATCTTGATGCCCAGAAAATACTTCGGTTTTCTCGCAATGGAAAGGGATGCTTTGAAGGTGACCTCACCCTTGACGCTGCCCACAGTGCCATGACGGATGAACGTGTAGCCGGTCCAAGAACCATTGTCCGTCCATGTGATGCCATAAGCATCTTTCATGGCTTTCATCAGTTGCGGTATTCTGTTGTAATCATCTGTTTGAGCCTTTTCTCCATCTTCTGCTTCCTTTATGGCTTGTTTGGTCTGGACAATGATGTCATTGGTGTTGTCAAGCTGCGACTGTAGTTCATTTATCTTTTTCTTGTTATTTTCGTATTTGGTACGATAGGTGTTGTATTCCTCAGTTGTGGCAGCATTGGACATCTTGCGTAACAACTCGCTGTTTTCTTTGTTGAGCGCATCCAACTCCTTTTGTAAGTAGTCAACTTCTTGTTGGAGTTGTGTGAGCTTGGCTTCAAGCTCACCAGTCTGTACCGCTTCACCATCACCGTTTAATGTAGAACGCATGGAACAGCTCTTTGTATGCTCACTTACACTTCTGCCGCATTTGTCACATTTGTAGGTTGTGCTGCCTTTTCCTAATGTTCCTCCATCATGGCAGGTTATACTGAATGTTGCTGTAGAAGCACCTGCTATCTTGCGTGCATCTGTGGCATTATAGTAGTGTCGGGTGTCATAACCTATATAATAGGTGTAGTTGGACTCGTTGGGGTGAGTGTTCATATAGTCCTGCAGGTCTTCGGCGTTGTTGATTTCCTGATGGTCACCATTGGCATTATATTGTGTCAGCCTTGCATTCATCTGAGCCATAAATGTATTCCAGTCCATACTGTAGCTGTCATAGACCGCTTCGTATACTTCTTCTTTTACGTCCCACGATTTTGTTACATTGATTGAATAAGCGTATGCCTTTGCATATTGCCCACTTTTCTTTTTGCTCAATATGTAGGCGGAAATGTAGTTGTTTATTCTATATGTGTTCCGAGAGTCTTGCGCATTTAATTCCGCAACCCGTTTTCTGCTCCATCCTGCATGAGTTTCTGAATTTGAGAGTATCGCCTCATATTGGGAGGAACTTGGAGAAAAGTTTGGATCCTTAGTGCTTATTCTATACCAATGGTCTCCATACAAAATGGCATCGTCATCCTTGGGCGGAACGTAATCACAGAGTGTTTCCGAGCCGTAGTCTCGTCTGTAGATATACACTCTCTGTGTATAGTATTGACCTTGCGAGGCTTTGGAATAGTCATCAATCCATCGTGTGAGATTATAGTCACCAATACAGAAAAGGTCTTTAATCTTATCTTCGCCCACAAGTCTGTTCAACACGTGCTGCGTGGAACTGTTCTTGAAATCAGCATACAAACCGCTTGCATTATCCACAAAGGTCAATATGCTGCCAAGTTTCTGCTGAAAGGTTCCACCGAAACTGGTTCCTTTCAGCAATTCGTTCATTCCATTGTTAAAACCGGCATTGGCCATACCAACACCTTTCCCGATAAGATTGTCCAAGTCTTTTTCCAAATTTTCTTTGGTAAAACTGTTTTCTATGTCATCCCCAAGGTGTTCAAAAAGATTCTTCCAATCGATTCCACCTAATTGGGTGATATTGAACACTGCTTTCAGTTCTTCTGTTATTTGCAAAAAGGCTATATCTTTGAAGCTGAGGGTGCTGTTTGTCACAACACTCTCAAATTGCTGGCAAAGGGACTTTACGTCTTCTGTGGTTTTCAAAAGATAGCTGCCCCAGTAGATTGCCGTAGAAGGATCCTCGACCATCAGCTGTGCGCAGGTGATGGTCTTTGGAATAATCCTCTTGCTTACTATGTTATAGATACGGTTATAATAGTAGTTCTCTTTCTTGTCGTCCCAAAGATTGAGATTGGTAAGAGCCTTTCTGTCAAGGTACTTGGAAGAAAAGATACCTGCACTGGCAATTTCAGCCGCTTTATAACTGTCGTAAATCTTTTGAAGGTTCTCATTGTGAAGAGCCTCCATTGCGGCCTCTGTTGTAAAGGCTTCCGACATGGCTTCCATTGTCTTGTAATCCACATTGACACTGGCATACTGTGCCTTGGCTGTGTTCACAGCCAAGGAGAATATGATGGTTAATATGATGGCAAACTGTCTCATTTTCTTTGGTTTTGTTGTCTATTTATTCTGTTTCAAGTTAAGTACTTGTCCTGCATTGTTCACTTTTTGCGCAAAGGCAAGGGATTTGCTTATGCCAGAAAGAGACCAGTCACGACAATAGGCTTCAATGGCTTCCTGATGGCTGCATTGAAGTTGTTCCTTATATAGTTTCAATGCCTCTTTCTCTGCTCGCTCTGTCGTGTAGGTCATATAACATTCCCTTGGTTCCTCGACGCCATACACATCACTGGCCAGACCTCGACGGATGAAGACTTCTCGGAAAAAGCTTCGTCCCTCCGTATTTTCCAGACGGTTGATAGTGAATATCTTCCTGCACTCCACATCAGTCAGTCCAAGCACAGCCTTGATGTCATCAAAACGCTCCTTGAACTTTCCCTGGTCGAGAAGAATGGTAACGTCAGAATTGTTGATAATGGCTTCCTTGACAATCGGACTGCCAATAATATCCTGCAACTCCTGCGTAACGACACCTACCATAGCCCAAAATTTTCGGGCTGTTTTATACAGATACTTGATGTATTCTGCCATCATTGGGGATGCCACTGCTTTCCATGCTTCTTCAATGACAAGCACCTTGCGATTCTTTTTGATGCGCATCTTTTGGATAAAGACATCCATAATGATAAGCGTTACAAGAGGGAAAAGAGTCTTGTTGTCCTTGATGGTGTCAATCTCGAACACGATGAATGTCTCGTCGAACAGGCTACTGTCTATGTTCTCATTCAAAGTTCGCTCATATGTGCCGCCACGGTAGAACTCTGACAAAGAGTAGTTGTATGAAGACAAGTCTATGCCTGTAATCTTATTCTCGCTGCAGATATAAGGAATGCGCTCCGTACTGTATTCAAAGAAGCTGTTGAATGACAATTCGTCAACAACCAAAGCCTTGCGTCTGTCTTCCATTTCCTTAATCTTCTTCCAGATACGTTCCTCCACCTCTTTGTTGGTGTCGGTAGGCTTGCCCTCTGTGGCAGTCTCAATGAGGAATTTCTTGTGCAGGGCATCTATCTGGGACTTGTTGTAGCCTTTAAAGCCAACGAAATAGGCTTCGTAGTACTCCTTGATAACCTGCTCAATAAGCAACTCCTCTATCTTTGTCGGTATGGCGGAGTTGCCTTTCCAAATGAGCATGATAAGGTTCTTCAGAAAGTCCATTTTCTCCACGTTCAACTCCTCTCGTTGTATGCGGAAAGGATTCATTGTGATAGGATGTTCTTCCGTATAGCTGATGTATTTCCCACCGACATACTCACACAGTCCTTCATAGGAGTTACCGGTATCAACCATAACTACATCGGTATTCTGCTCCCATAACTGGCGTACTACACTGTTCATGTGGAACGATTTGCCACTTCCACTTGGACCCAAACAAAAGAAATTGCTGTTGTCCGTCAGTTTTCTCTTGCCTTCCTTACCGGAAATATCAATAGCTACAGGCACTCCTTGACGGTCTGTATAATAGACCTTCAAAGGTGTGTCCTCACTCTTAGGGAGTTTTTCCTTATACATCAAGCATCCGGCAGCATCGCTTAGGGTAAGGAATCGGTCATAATCCTTGTTCAGCGAATAGCAGTTGCCAGGGAAGGTGCTGACGAACAGCTCCAATTGGTTGTAAGCTCTTTGACTTATCTGAATGCCGATACGCCCGAAGGTATTCTCCAGATGGTTGGTGCATTTTTGAAGATCCGCTTTCACATCGACAGTGACCACAAGGTTGAAGTGACAATAGACAAGCTGCTTGTTTTCTCTTGCTATCAGCTCTTCTACCTTCTTGATGTCCCCTACGGCAATCTGATTGCTTGGATTGGGAAGGGAGGCATGGCGATTCTTCTTCTTTGCCAACCTACTCATCTCCTGCTTCTGACTTGGCAGGAAGATGACTTGGTTGAAGACAACACTCTTTGCTTCAGGAATGCTGTCCACCATAGACATCAAGTCCACAGGCATACTGATATTGTTGACCTCGATGTTGGTATAGGGACGGATAAGTGTCGGCAGGACTATGCTGTCCACATCCACCAAACTATATACCTTGAACTTTCTGTCTCCGATGCCGATTTGGTCATCCTTAACATTGAAGTTGTTCAAAGAAACATTTTTGCTCGTGTAGTTCTGGGAAAGATATTGGTCAACATAGAACTTGGCTTCACTGGCAGACAAGAAGCGTGAAGAAACGCCACGGTCACGAAGCTGGTCCCTCACCTTGCCGACTTTGACAAGAAAGTCTTTCCATTTCTTGTCATCATAACTAAACAGACGGCTTTTCTTGTTCTCTTGGGTAATGACGATATATGTGCTACAATCCGTATACTCTCTTCCCTTAAAGTACCTGAAATAGCTTTCAGACAGGAACTCCTTGTTACCCTCGTCCGTACATTGGGACTTCTTTTTCGTGAAAACATCCTGCTTGTGAATGGAATAGCCTTCACCAAGGGTTGACATCAGTGAGGACAACAGATTGGAGAAAGAATTATACTCATTTATGTCAGCGCAGAATTTCTGTACTGGGTTCTGCATTGTAAGTATGGCAGAAAACTCACCGGTCTTGGTGTATAACACACCGATACCATCTATGTCCTCAATGGAGAAATAGATTTCCTTGAAGATTTTGGCTCGTTTGCTCCCTGTACCGAAAGAATACACGGAAATTGCCATGCCAAGGCATACGGCAATCAGAAATATGATAACGTAAATGACCATTGCTTTTGTTTATACAAGTAAGGGTAGACTCTTACCGCCGTGGATCGAGCCTACCCGTTGATTGTTTACTATGTTATAACTTTACATTTCCCATCGGCTGTAAATGATTTCACAAACGCTCTCTGTAAGCATAGATATAAATGCCCTTGTCGTTTTTCTTTGAGTAGAGTCCTTTTCGTTGCTTGACCATTATAAGGCAAATTCCACTACTTATGGAAACTGCAGCAAATGCCAATGCGACAAGGAAACCAACCAGAGCGTAAACCAACATGAAGCCCAATATACCGACACCGGCGGTGACGGCTGCCCAAGTGATGTAGCGTCCCTGAAGTCCCATGAACTCCAAAGGACGCTGCAATCCCTTAAACATCTGGTATTCCATGTTTGTCTCTGTCATCTCTGCCATAACACGACGTTTGGATTAGTTACTGATACCAAAGAAGAGCGGGAGAGCATTGGCAGCGGCAATAAGGAAGATACAAGCACCGACGGTCATCATGATCTTCTTCTTGACATCCTGCTCCTCGTTGTTCATGGCGATGTACACAGAGATGGCACCGACAACGGCAAAGATACCAGCAAGAGCATAACACAAGTTGACTACATACGGAATGTACTTGACCAACTCGGATGCGACCTCCTCCAATGCGGAAGTTCCTGCATCATAGCCAGTACCTGCCAGGTTCTGTGCAGAAGCACCTATAGGAGTTAGAGCGGCAATCGCAGCACCCATCATCATGAGTTTTGCACGATTCCTTGCGTGAGACACTTTCGCCTTAATGGGAGTAAAGACGTTTGAAAAAAACTTTTTCATTGACTTTCTAATTTTTTAGTTCTACAATTTGTGATAACTCTATTTTATTCGCGATTAAATAGTCTAAAATACGAAATTCATGTCTTGATAGCCAAACAACGCTGGCATGACAATTGAAGCACCGATCATAAAGAGGATACCGCCGAAAAGCATCATCATGCTTTTGGTGATGTCTCCCTCATGGTAGTTCATCTTTATACCGATTTGCAAAGCGGCCACAATCACCACAATACCTGCAATGGCATATAAGATTTCTACAATGTAAATCATCATGGTGCCAACGAATGCGGTTGCCTCGGCAAGTCCGTCCGCTCCCCATGAGTAATCTACAGAGCCACATCTGGCAGAAACGTCCTGTATGCATAGAATTGACAATAATGCAGCGCATAGCCTGTATGCAGTGTTAGCATTGGGTGTATTCATCTTTCAAATCGATATTGCTGTGTTCTCTGTTTTCTCGCATCTCACTGGCAAGTTGCATTGGGTTTCTTAATCCTCTTTCTGTCGGACAATCCATTAATCTTTGATTGATTTCTTCGATACGCTGAGTCAAAGCAGCATCTTTCTCATTGCCGATAATGGAACTGACGGCATATTGCGGTTGCGCCATATCCTGGTTAAACGCCTTGCTCTCATCAAAAACTTCATCTTCCTTTTCTTCTGGTGGAACTTCTGAGAACGCAGATGTTGTATTGATGGAACCTTTATCATCGACATTGTCCTGATGTTCTTCCGATGGCTCTACATCTTCAGTCCCTTGACGATTGTCTCCATCCATATTTGCCGAAATCTCGGCAATATCAAGATGTGGGTCATCATCTGCTGTAGTTGGTGTATTGATGGACTCTATAACTTCTTCAATGAAATTTTCATTGTTCTCTGTTGACTCCAAGAATGAGAAACCTCCTGTCTTGGTGTCCTCTAAAACGGTCTGTGGAGCGTATTCTTCTTCAGCATCTTTGGTGTCACTTGCTGATATGGTTTCCTCATGTTCTCCTTCTTTCTTGGATTTCGCGTTTAGATCCATTGTTATTATGGTCGCATAGTACAATACATATGCGATGGTCAATACGATAGCGAAAATTATAAATGGACTCATAATCATTCATTTTTTGTTGGTAATTCGTGAATTGCGAACACAAAATTACCATGCATGGCCCACTATCTTTATATAAAGTTCCAAATAACAGGGGTTTCCAATGGAATAATGGTAGATTGGTTCTAACGAGAATATAGAATAGAACCAAAGAATTGTATTTTTCCTTTGTATTAGGATGATATAAATAGCGTAAGTGGCAGAGTGTTTCACAACAACCTGCCACCACGACATAATAATTGAGTATTCCTACACAATCAATTATTATGTATCGATATATATAATGATGTTCGAAGTCAGAAGAGATCCTTGACGTTCTTCTTGGGGTCATCTTCTATTTTTCCATGTTTCCGCTCATAGTTGCTGATAGCTCTCAGAAATGCAGCTTCCACCACATCTTTTATCTGTAACCCTTCACGAGTGGCGATTATGCGCACTTTCTTCAGAAGGTCAGAGTTGACTATTGTACAGAACCGTTCTTCTTGTCTCTCTTTCTCCAGCTTTTTCTGCTTTGCTCGTGATAACAACGGCTTTCCCTTCTTTCCTTTTTCGGACATTCTTGGTGTGTTCGTTGTCTCAGATTGTGGGTTGCCTGTCATCGTAAGTCCTGTGAACAAAGCATTCAGACTTTTATTGTCCATAGTCAATCCTCCTATACTTGTGTCATTCTATTTAGAAACTCTTCTGCGAACAACAGATAATCCTTGGCTCCGTTGCAATTCTTGTCGTAGTCCAGAATGCTGCGACTTTCCAAGGGGGCTTCTGCAAGACGGATGTTCTTGCGTATTCTGCTATTGAAAACGATGTCACCTACTGTCTCGCGCAATTTTTCTTCAATGCCCTTTGACAACTTGCTTCCTTCCCACCGTGTGATAAGGATACCGGTAATGTGAGCTTGGGGGTTGAGCTTTCGGCTTACCATATTGATGAAATCGTTAATCATGGTCAGTCCCTTGAATGGCAGCACCTCAGAAACGAGAGGGATGACAATGTCGGTAGCGGCTGTAAAGGCGTTGAGCGTTACCAAGCCCAAAGAGGGAGGACAGTCAAGCAACACGAAGTCGTACTTGTCTGCGACTTCCGCTTTCTCCAGAACTTCAGACAGGATGCTCTCCCTTGCTATGGCTGTGGAAAGTTCCACATCAACCATGGCAAGTGTCAAGGATGCAGGAACGAGGTGCAAACTGTCTGTGATTTCAATGACTGGTAAGGTTTCCACCTTGCCGGTCAGTGCTTCGTAGATTGTGGCTCCGACAAAAGAGGATGCCAACGAAGTGGTGAGGTTTGCTTGTGCGTCAAGGTCTATCAATAACACACGGAAACCTTTCTTGGAAAGAATACTTCCAAGATTTGCTACAGTTGTGGTCTTGCCGACACCACCCTTGTGGTTTGCTACGGCGATAATTCTTGTGTCCATTTCTCAAATTGTTTTATTATGTCGTTTAATATATTGAGCACAACGCCTCCTACTATTGAGAACTATCGGTTGTACAAAACAGCCTTGTTGACGCTCAAAATTCTATGTCTGTTTTCCTTTCTTATCCTCTTTTTCCATCAATACTTTGTGGGAAAAATACCAGTCTGTCAACTGTCGGATGCTGATTTCGGCTATCAAAGTCCTGCCAACGCAAGACGCCAAAGCTTTCTTGCCGTCTTTGGTGTTAGGGAAGCTAAGTACAGGCACCCCATTAACCCGGACAAGCGGAAGACTGTTGCTTTTAGCCGCTCGCTCCGCTTCTATACCATAGACTTCGATGGTATCTGTGTCCTTAATCAACAAGGACAGAATGGAACCATCCTTTATGTCCTTACCGTTGATGTGAACATAGGCAAGCTTTGCTTCCGTCAGTCCGTCCGAAGGATGTTCGCTCGAGAACTGGTAGGTGGTTTCACCGACTGCTTCTACATGAAAAACAACCGGATGTTCCTTTACCATCGCATCAAGGTGGAGCATCTGGCCAATCCTTGCGTTTATTTTATCTTCCGATACCACCTCCTTCCGATATTCTGCTTCTTTAAGCCCTCCAGTTTCTTCCTTTGCAGTTAGTATATAACCGTTACGAACCCTTTCCAGAGTGAAGAAAAGAGGATAGATGTTGTTCTGTGATGCCATATCATTCCATTTTATTCGTTATTTTCCTTTTCCAACTCACTAACTGTGACGAGATTGATGTCGTAGTTGCCACAGATGGACTGATAGTCAAAAGCAAGCGCACGTTCCTGGTCAAAAACAAGTGACGACGCTCCAGTCTCATTGGATCGTCTTGTCGGCTTTCCATTCTCATCGAGGATGTAGAACTTCAACGGAGAGTTTGTCTTGCCGTAGTAGTCTGGTGTAGAGACAAGGTATGACAGTAACGACTCATCGGGAATAAGGATTTTTCCTTCTCTTCTTGCCTGTATGTTTGCCTTGGCAATGCATATTTTTTCTCTTATAAAGAGGACGTGTCTGTCCGTTTCGAAGTCAACCACCTTACGCTGCTTACCTTTTGCCGTCACTTTCAACGTCTTCATCAAGCAGACCTTGTAATCCTGCCCCTCTCTTATGTCACCAAGCTGTCTCGCCTTGGAGAACATAGACCAGAATACGGCTATCTCGTCCGTGCTGTTGCACAATGAATGTTGGTACTTCAGTCCTTCTATGCATATGTCATGCACTTCTTTCTCGGAAAAGGGAAGTTCTTCCGCTATGGGATGCAGACAATAGTATGTCGCCAACATCATTGCCCAATTGTTGATGAAGCGTTCTCCTATGGTGCTGTAGTCCACCTCGCTCTTTATCTCACCCAAGGCTCTTTTCCATGCATTGAACCATCCTGCGTTAAAGTTGTCACGATAACGCATCAGACTGACCGTTATATTGGTCGGACACATATTGCGCAATTTCATGAACGTCTGGTACTTGTCTGTTTCTTCCTTCGTTCGCTCGCTTCTCTGGGACTCCAAGAAAATGACTCTTGAAAACAAGGCAATATCTGCCGTTGGCATCTCTTGCCCGGTGAGCACAACACCGCAGTCTACATTCGTGGACTCCCTTCGTTCCCCGTCTGCTGACCGTTTCGAGCGTCCGGCATTGTCATAGATACCTTTCAGAAAGTCTATATGCTTCTTGCTCAACGAGTTTTTGTATTCGTCAAAGTGGACGAGCATATTGCTGACTTCAGCGCATTTGTCACCCATGGCATAATAGGTGGTGCTGTCCAAATTGCTGACTTCTGGATTTCTCTGGAACAGATTGATGAGCGACAGCGCAAACTCTGTCTTTCCAGTGCCTTTCTTACCATAGATGTTCAGTATAGGGAACGAACGTGTCGTGTCAGTGATGATGTCCCTAAACAATGTGGCAAGATAAAAGCAGATGGCTGCAATTCCATTGTTTCCATATAACTCATGAAGCAGCGTAAAGTATTCTTGGGCAGAGACCTCACGCTTAGGCGCATGGATAAAACGCCTCTCATTTACATAGGCATTCTTGTTGCGCTTGTGAATCTTTGACAGAGCCGGCAGATAGAAGTTCTCATTGTCCAGTCTGATAATGCCATAGTCATCGACAGGCTTCCATTTTCCTTCATAGACAATACCGTTGGTAAAAGCGTAAAAGCCCCTCTCTCCAATGTTGTTCCATCCCAACTGCGGTACTCGCTGTGCCTCTTCTGTTCTGCCATAGATGTACGCTTTCAGCAATTCGTATTTTTCCTGCTTCTCGAAGAAGCGGAAATCACCCTTGCCTTCAATCTTTTCCTTGAAACGGTCAAGTTTCGTCACATCTGCTTGCTGGAGTTCTATGGTGCGCTTGATACGGTTCTCGTTTTCCAGTTCAAAGATACGACTTGGCTTGTTGTCATCGGCTATGAGGAACAAAGGTCGAATAATGAAGTTCGTCCAAGCTCTTTCACGTCCTTGTGGGTCAAGGTCGTAATAATGATAGCCCTTTCTGTAAAAACGATAGCCTTCAAGTTCGTCAGACTTCTTGATAGCCTGTCTGCGTTTCTGCTCCTGTCTTCTTCTGGCAGCGTCAGCTAAGGCACCTTTCCACACTGAAGCTTTACGGTATTTGTCCTTCAGATCCGCCAACAACGAAGCTTGAAGTACCTCTGATTGTATATTTACAAGCAAGTCGCACACATCGCTGATTACTTTCAACTGGTCGTCATTGGTGCTTTCCGTGTCATAGTGCTTGTCAGCATACCAAAGTATGAAGTCCTTCTCTGTCAAATCTTCCCAACGCTCTATACAAGTGATGTACGAGTCCGCATCTTGCTTGACATTCCCTTCTTTGGGTATTTCACGGACGGAGACCTGAAACCCCATCTCTGTGGCAAGCCGACCATTTGCAAACACGAATTTTTCTCCTGCGCCATACCTCTCACCGTCCTTTGGTTTGTCACAATCAGGGATAAAGCATAGGCTGCAACTGAACTTACTGAAATATCCAAGTTGCTCCTTTGACCAACTGCCTCCCAAAGATGCTATGACATTGGCAATACCCAACGACTGAAGACGCATGACATCCGGAGCACCCTCTACAAGGTACACCTTACCCGATTGACGCGCAGCTTTCATGGCTATGTCAATGCCGAAAATAGATGTGCTCTTTCTATATATGAGACTGTCACGTCCATTGAGGTATTTGATGGATGCCTGTGGATTAATGCTTCTTGCCGTGAACGTCTGTACTCTGCCATATCTATCGCGCTGCGGTATCATCAAGCGCCCACGGTAGAAGTCGTAGTAGTTATCTGGGCGACTGTCATCCTCTCCGAGCAAACCGATCTCAACCAGTATTTGCAGATTTAGTCCCTTATCCTTTGCATATTGAAGAAATTTGTTCCCTCTTGCTGGACTGTAGCCAAGACCGAATGTTCGGCAGAAATCCTTATCCCACCGTCCACATGTTGAGCCATCCGTTTTTTCGGCGTATCTACGACACGCAGCTGCTTCATCATTGTCTGCTTCGTACTGTGCTCGAAAAAACTCTTGGGCGTACTGGTTATAGATATACATGGTTTCTGCTTTTCTGTCACGTTCCTCCTGTTCTGGGGTCGTGCTTTGGTCAAAAAGATCATGTGTATCGACATCGGGACAGTACATATCCAAAAGACATCGGATAGCGTCAATGAATCCAACGCCTTGGCACTCCTCTACAAAAGAAATGACATCACCGCTTTTCCCACATCCATAGCATTTGTAACGGTTCATTGTGGTGTCCAACATCAATGAAGGAGATTCTTCTTGATGAAAGACGCAACAGCATTTCTTTCTGTGTGGTCCGGACGGTTTTAACACCGTGCCCGGACAGAGATCTACCACAAGCTGACAGATGTCAACTCGTGATTTTACAATGTCTATGTATTTGTCCTTAATGTGCTTCATTATATATGTCGATACTTAATATTTTAATACATCATCCTCCACTTGTCTTTCTCAACAATTGAGGACAGTTCCTTTTCGACAACCGGGGACATTGGTCGGCCCATTATATTACGAGTCCACCCCAAGATCTTTTGTTGCCAAGTGTGTGGTGAGCCACCGAGGTTCATGCTTAAAAATGCGGTAAAACGCCCTTTCTCACCGTTAGATAGCTTACTGTAATAATCAGCAATTTCTTTCTGTGTCATCTGCTTAATATTTTATCGCAAAAAAATTACTATTCTCTGATTGTATATCTGAGATTTTGATTATATTTGCATGCAAAAGTAGTCCAAACATTGGAGAAAACAAAATATATTGCTCAATATATTGGGCGTATTAGTACAAATTAACATAACACCATTATAATATTATATAGCATTATGTTGAATTTAGATTTAATAGATAACCTGTATGCAGGTTTGACAAAAGAGCAACAGCAGGAGCTGATAAGCCTTCTATTCAAGAAAAGTAAACAGACAATGAGTTATTTCCGACGTACAAAAGACATCAGCCTGTCCAAATTGGAGGTATTGGCGGACTTCTTTCATATGCCGTTGGATTACTTCCGAAAAGAAGGGGCATTCAAAACAACAAATGTTAGTGGCAACAACAATTCCGTCTCTGTCGGAAATGTCAGTGTTAACACTAACTTGATGCTGGAAAACGATTCTTTGAGAAGAGAAATATCAACTTTGAAAGAAACTCTAAAAGCAAAGGATGAAACATTGAAGTCAAAAGACGAAACACTGAAATCTAAAGATGACCTTATTGAAGCTCTAAGAATTCAGGTCGGCAAGCAGAAATGCGCTGATGCTGTTGAGTAATCACTATGTCACTGGTCTACATATATTATAATAATAGTATAATATGGCAACAATTAGGATAAAGAATCTTGGCCCGATTAAGGATACTGGTCTGATAGGCTTGACGGATGTCTTGCTCGTTATAGGGCGGCAAAGTTCGGGTAAAAGCACTTTTATGAAAGTGTTGTGCTATTGTCGTTGGATAGAAAAGAAGGTAATGACTTCTTTTGAGAATACAATACAGAGTTATACGCACAATAAGCGTTTCATAAGAGAGCTGAAGCAGTTTCATCGGGTGGATGAAATGTATTTTGGTGATGATACAGAAATAATGTATGATGGCGATGTTATCACAATCTCTTTAACAGGTACAAACCAAAATGCGAAAATCGTGCGCAAACAAGATGCTTGGGATGACAGATACAATTCAAAATTATCTTATATACCTGCAGAGAGAAATCTTATTTCTGCCGTTCGCAATATTGACAGTACATACAAATCCAAAGAAAGAGACTCCATTTTCAACTTCATACACGAATGGTATGAGGCAAAGATGAAATACGACTTGGACAATAAGATCGATTTGTCATTAACGGATGATTTCAAGTATTTCAACGATGAAGGACTTGACTATGTGATGCTGCCGAATGGTAAACCTATCACATCCTTTTACGCTTCAAGTGGTGTGCAGTCAATCATGCCTATAGATGTGATGTCCGATTACAACATGGGGGTTGTCGGAAAGATTGTGAAGTTTAGCGTGACTGATTTGATAAACCGCCTTATGGAATCTCTTGATGCTGACGTTGTAAAGCAGAAGGAAATAGGTTCAATCACGGAAGAGGATTTGGCTCCTATTCGTGAAAGGATGAAATATCAGTCTGCCCAGTTGTTTATTGAAGAGCCAGAACAGAATCTCTATCCCGATGCGCAACGTCTATTGGTACAGAACATAATTCGTCGCTTGAAAGTAGCACAATCTGTTGGCAAACATCGTTCAATGATCGTGCTCACTACACATAGCCCTTATGTACTGTCTACTCTCAATGTGTTGATGGCAGATGCTGCCGCCAATGAGAAAAGACCTGATGATGAAAGGCTGAAGGAAATTGTTGACGAAACGACGTTGCTCCAGACTGATGCCATATCTGCTTATTTCATTAATAAGGATGGCGTTTTTGAGGACATCAAAGACATGGAGATTCCAATGCTTTCAGGTATCGATTTGGATAGTGTCTCAGATTGGGTAGATGACCATATCGGTCGCATTAACGAAATCTTATACGCAGAATAGCCAATGAAAAAGAGTACATACGAGAACTTGACTCTTGCAGGTTATATTGCAGAGCAAGCACTTCAAGTCAGAAAGTTTGTGGCCACACAGGAGCAAGGCAAGAAGTATATGCTTGCCATTCAAGAGAAACACCCATCAACGGTATTTCAAATTGATGGTTACATCATAAAAACGAATTTGAAATGTGACAAACTTGTTATGGTACAGACATCAACAGAACCTGCAGAGGCTTGGACGCAAATATTCGTAGAGCTAAAGGGACATGATTCTATTCACGGCATGGAGCAGTTGCTCGCAACGGCAAAGAATCCAATATTAGCCAGTTCAACAAATCATGTAAGGAAGGCTCGTCTGGTGGCAACTTCTTTTCCGGCAAACAAAGCGAACCCGAAAGTGGAAAAGTTGAAAATCGAATTTGCCAAGATGAAGGTAGATTATAAGAATATCAAGTCTGGCCAAACAGACCGTTTGTAAATATTGTGAGCTTATGAAATATGGTATGAGAAAACCTTCGTAGAAGAAGAGCGTAAGCGCACGGACTACGGGGCGTGCCAAACGTGCAATAAAAAGAGCAATAATCCCAGGTTACGGCAAACGTGGTATGGGATGGCTGCATCCCAAACGTGCTTTGTATAACAGAGTATATAGAAAGACAACATTTAGCATATTCGACTTAGGAAAAACTATGTCGAGCAAAGGCTCTTCTAACAGTGGATGCTGCGTGATACTCATTTTTCTTGTCACTTTGTTTTGCACCATTGCATATATAGCCTAAGCAACACTTGAATATATTATGGAAGATAAGCGAAAACTACTCAATGACTTTCTGACAGCGTTCCCATTGGAAACCCTCTCGGAAATGCCATTGGACAAATATACGAACCTGAACAGATCGGACTCTTTCTGTTACTGGGTTGAGAGTAAAACCTATGAGTTAGGCTCTATATGGGGCGGCTCGTCCTATAAGTTTGGCATCTACAAGTATAAAGAGAAACCGAAGGACACACGTGAACGATTTATGTGTGATGACACCTATGCCTGGTATACCAAGAACGGCAATACGACAGAAGAAGCCTACGCATTGGTAAGGAGCGAGATAGTGAAGATAGCCAACCATGCCAGAAATGGCGAGTTTGAAGCCATCGATAGCATCACCACCTTTGGCGATGTATTCAAGTGGAAGATTGCCTTCTTGTACTCCAATGAGCAGTTGGTACCTATCTATAACCGCACTATGTTGGAGAAAGCATCTGCCAAGTTTGGTATGGACAATCCAAGTAACAAGAGCATTCCAGAGATGCAACGCCTCCTCCTTGAAAAGAAAGGCTCGGAAGATCTCTTTGTGTTCTACGACCGGCTACTCCAAATGATAGACAACAACAGTCAAGCAGGAGATATACAATCTTCAGAAAAGAAATATTGGCTCTATGCGCCAGGCGAGGGCGCATCAAAATGGAACCTCTGCCAGCAGGACAATATCATCTGTATCGGATGGGATGATATGGAAGATTTGGAGCAATACGACACTCTTGATAGTGTCAGAGAGCATTTGAGAGATGTCTATGAAAAGCCAGATGCAAGTTTCATGAATGATGGCCTTGCGATATGGCAGTTTGTTCATGAAGTACAACCAGGAGATGTCATTTTCGTCAAGTCTGGAATCAGTAAGATTATAGGTAGGGGAATAGTAAAGTCAGAGTATATCTATGATGAGACCTATGAAGACTTCAGAAATATCCACAAGGTAGAGTGGACAAACATAGGAATGTGGGATGCTCCTCACAATTCCGTACTGAAGACCTTGACCGACATCACCAAGTACCCCGACTATGTCAAGGTGTTGGAGGCATTGTTCAACACACCCACCCAGAAACGCTACTGGTGGTTGGTGGCCAATCCCAAGATATGGAGCATGGCTGACTTGGCTGTAGGCTCAACAGTAGAATACAACCTCTATAACGACAATGGTAAGCAGCGACGCATCTTCCAGAACTTCCTTGATGCAAAAGCTGGTGATGCCGTCATTGGTTATGAGTCAACTCCTGTCAAGCAGATTGTAGCAATGGCAGAAGTCTCAAAGGAACAGAATGGCGAGACGATAGAGTTCGTGAAGAAAGAAGCCTTGAAGAACCCCATCGATTTTGCGACCATCAAAGCCGTTGAAGGCTTGAAGGATATGCAGTTCTTGGGCAATCCACAAGGTTCATTCTTCTGTCTGTCAGAAACTGAATACGAACTGATACTTGATTTTATCCGTGAAAGCAACGCTGTCCCTATAGTCAAGCAAAAGGAGTTTTACACCAAAGATGATTTCCTTAGTGAAGTCTATATGGATTCTGAAGCCTATGATAGCCTTGTCGGACTGCTAAGACAGAAGAAGAACATCATACTGCAAGGTGCTCCTGGTGTCGGCAAGACCTTCACCGCCAAACGCCTTGCATACTCCATGCTCGGTCTGAAAGATGATGAGCAAATCGATATGGTACAGTTTCATCAGAATTTCTCCTACGAAGACTTCATCATGGGGTATAAACCAACGGAAGATGGAGGTTTCGTGCTGAGACCTGGTGTGTTCTACAATTTCTGCAAGAAAGCCAAGAGCAACCCCGACAAGCAATATTTCTTCATCATCGACGAGATAAACCGTGGCAATCTGAGCAAGATATTCGGAGAACTCCTCATGCTCATAGAGAATGGCTACCGTGGCAAAACCATCAAACTTGCGTACACAGGTGAAGACTTTACTGTACCGGAGAATATCTACATCATAGGCATGATGAACACGGCAGACCGTAGCCTTGCTATGATAGACTATGCTCTGCGCCGCCGTTTCAGCTTCTTCGAGATGGAGCCAGGCTTCCTGACTGATGGTTTCAAGCAATATCAAGAGAGCCTCCATGATGAGACATTCGATAAGGTGATAGATGCCATCGTCAACCTCAACACTGTTATTGCCAACGATGACTCCTTGGGAGCTGGCTTCTGTATAGGCCACAGCTATTTCTGCGACCAAGAAACTGTCAGCAAGGAATGGCTGAGGAATGTCGTGAACTACGATATAGCCCCGATGCTGAAAGAATATTGGTTTGATGACCCACAAAAGAGCAAGATGCAAATAGGCATCATCAGGAGCATACTATCATGATAATAGACAAAGGCATACCAATCAAGAACGTCTACTATATGCTCACATACGCATTCAAGGAACTGAAGCGGAACAATTATGAGCAGATAGCAGGAGAAAACTTTGAGGATATTCACGACCTGTTCGCGGAAATCCTCTCCCTCGGTATTGCCTATCTCTTGAAGCAAGGTATCCATCGTCAGTACGTCATCAAGGAAGAAGAACTGCAAACGCTACGTGGAAAGTTGTCCATGCAAGAGACCATCAAAAAGCGCATGACGAGAGACACCCACTTGATATGCGAATATGACACCTTCTCAGAGAACAATGTTTTCAACCAGATATTGAAATCGTGCGTACTCCTGCTGCTTCGCTATTCCGATGTGTCATCAGAGAGAAAGGCAAAATTGAGAAAGCTCATGATATATTTCGAGGCAGTTGATGAGATACCGTCATCTTCTATCCGCTGGGATATGTTGCGATACGACCGCAACACACGCACCTACCAGATGCTCCATAGCCTGTGCTATTTCTTGTTGCAAAGCCGACTACTAACGACAGAAAGTGGCGATGTGAAGATGGAGCGTTTCTCAGACGCACACACGAACCTGCTCTTCCAGCGTTTTGTCATGGAGTATTACAAGAGGAAGCATCCAGAATACAAGGCACAGGCAAAGCAGATAAAGTGGGACTTTTGTGAGAACGAAAGCGTTTCCGCATCCATGCTGCCCATCATGCAAACCGACATCACCCTTGCTTTAGGTGGCAGAACATTGATAATAGACACCAAGTATTATGGTCAAACCCTCCAGGAGAACATGGGAAAGATAAGCATCCATTCCCCTAATCTTTATCAGATACACACCTACGTTACGAATGAAGATAAATACCATACAGGTTTTGTTGATGGTATGCTTCTTTATGCAAGGACATCCTGCGATATCCAACCCGATGTTCAGTTTAAAAACCATGACGGCAACATCTTTATGGTAAAGACATTGGATTTAAGTCAAGACTTCAAGGTCATTGAGGAACAATTGGAGAATATACCATATTACAAAGTATAAAACAAAAATGCGACTACTATATGAATAGAATATTTTGCTTAGAAACAGAATGGGATCAGACAATGCACGACTTAAAGAAAAAGTCTACAGTATTGCCTTTGCTTGACTTTCTGGAAAATACGATTAATATTGAATATACTTTTAGGCAGGTAGCAACAGAGTCTGATTTCAATTATTATATCGACCATCTCCAACAGCCAAGTTACAGTGCCTATGACCTTATCTATTTATGCTTTCATGGACAAAAGAAGTGCATCTGTTTTGCCGACAAGACAGATCTGGATTTGATGGCTTTCGCAGAGAAAAAGGAGAACTTTGGTATATTTATTTTTCGAAACGTGCACTTTGGAAGTTGCAGTACTTTAAAAATGCGTGAAGAAGATATCAAGATATTCAAGCAGTTGACAAAAGCAAGGATGATAACGGGATATACCAAAGATGTTGACATAACATCAAGTTTCATTTTTGAGACTTGGTTGATGGATGCAATCCATAGAAACGAAGGATATGCTGCAAAACGCATGAATGATCTTGCAGAGAAAGAGATGCCATACTTTACAAAGTTATTTGGATTCAAGGCATTTTAGATTCAAGGATAAATATATTAAATCAAGTATTTATGAAACATTTTCTGTTAACTATATTACTGACATTTATTGTCGGTGTTTGCTCTGCACAAACAGAGCACATGAAATTTAAGGGCGTTTCAATGGAAGGTACCCTTCAGACCTTTACTAGCAAGTTAAAAGCAAAAGGATTTACATCAGTTGGTATTCAAGACGGTGTTTCTTTGTTGAATGGTGAATTTGTTGGTTACAAAGACTGTACCATTTGTGTTGTAGCTGATAAAAGCGGAATGATCTGTAAAGTTTCCGTAATATTCCCTACTATGGATAAATGGGGAGACCTGGAACGGTGCTATTTGAACTACAAATCTATGCTCTCGGAAAAATACGGTGAGCCAAAAGATTGTGTGGAAAAGTTCCAAAATGATTATGCCAATGATAACAACTCCAAAAAACATGAGTTAAGTATGGACAGATGTAAATACTATAGCATCTTTGATGGAGATAATGGCGAAATCCAATTAGAGATTACCCATCAGAGCATGACTTGCTATGTAATGCTCAGTTACTTCGATAACGCCAACCAAGAAAAGTTGAGAAAACAGATTATGGATGATCTTTAATCCTTTCAATCTTCCTTCTTGGTAGTATTTCACTGAGTGTGTCTGAGGCAAGTTTGCCTTAGACACACTCAGTGAAATACTACCGGAGAAACTGGCTGAGTCGGAAGAAGACCTACTCGAACACCGTACCGATGGGGCGGATACTTTTGAAACCCTCTACATCGGGTGTGAGAAGTTCCCACAAGCGGACATATCACCTGTGGCTGTTGATACTGGAGGAATCATGTAATCAAAAGGAGCGACATTCCTGCCGCTCCTTTGATTTAACAATAATCATCCATTATCTCTTCTTTATCGTCCCATTCTTGGCCACGCAACATGCAGAACTCCCTCAACACGGCACGTTCATCAAAATATGTCCTACATATTTGGTGAATTACCTTTCCGTTCTCTATAAAGATAATCATATCGCCATAGTTTTTGAAGGAGTTAGGCATACTAACACCGACATAGAGAATTGGGTGCCCATCTGTGGAATGTGTAATTTCTCTATCAATGACATATCCATCACAATACTGGTTCTTTTCAATTAACACATCCTTCTGAAGAATTTCCGCATATTCCTCCAAAGTTACGTTTCCTTCTTTTGGACAAAGAGGGAAATAGCATTGTGTTCTTGCTCCGCATTGCAAAACGTTTGGTGAATCACAGAACCTATACTGGTCTCTATATTCTCCTTTACAATGAACATACATTCCTTCTTCATATTTTATATGAATATAAAAGTATGCTCTTTTTCCGTTATTTGTTAACTCCACTTGGATAGCATCCCATTCCGTTGTCCATCCTAATGAAGCTATTGTGTATTCGTCGCCTTTTTCACTTATAGCTATAACAGCGCCTATTTGTAATTCTTTTGCATACGAATCCAATCCCCCTGTGGCTTCTTTTGGACAAAGTGGAAATTGCATCTTATCATAGAACCCTATTTGGAAAGTTCCTTTTGTTAAAGACTCCTTCTTTTCTTTCGCAAGCCTTTCTCTCTCTTCCAAGTCTTTCATCATGGGATTTTGATACTCTGCCTGCTCTGTCCGAGGAGCGGTGAGTGCCCTTCGGACTTCTTCCCATGCTTCTTTGTCGCTATTGGTTTCTTCTGTTGAAGTTCTTTGCTTTTCTACTTTACCATTCCCAAAGAAAGGATTGGTTTCTTTTATTTCATGTTTCTTCAGCCAGTCTTTAAAATCTTTTGTCATTTCTCTTTCCTTCATCATCTTGTATGAAGATATTGGTCTTTTAGCCCATGAAGAAATACGTTCCATAGCAAGTCTGGCTTCTTCTGGCGTAACCGTTCTCATCCACATGATATCCTGGTTGCTTCCCGTTAAATCTTTTAGGCATGAAGGATTCTCGATAAACTTATTGATATCACCTCCGCAAAGGTAGGTTACTCTTTTAAGTGTTGCTTCATTTAGTAGTACATTTTCAAGTTTTGTCAGCCATCTTAGATTTTCAACTCTGTTGTTACAACGGTTGGTATCTATATGATCGACCACCATCTTCCCATCTTCATTGCCAGGAATGAATGCCTTGGCTACAATAATATGAACTCTGTGCGAGCTTATCATCATATAGCCTCTTGCCTTATCCTTTGTTCCAAAAGTCCATACATTATCTAATTTTCTCGCTTTTTTTCCTTCGCGAGCGTGGCGCATTACTGCTCCATTGTCGCGAACAGAATATACCTCACCCTTATACTCGCAAGTTGTCTCACGAGTATATTCATTGATATCTACCATAAGATTACTGATGTTTAGGTTCAACAAAATCTATTTCCATTCCCAAAGCATATCCTATCTTTGTGAGTATATCCAATCCGACAGAATATTTGCCAGACTCAATACGACAAAGATTGGCTGCATCAATATCTGCATAGAATGCCAGATGCTTTGCATCCATTCCCTTTGCTTCACGCAGCTCTCGGATGCGCTGCCCTATACGGACACGCTCCTTTGAAACGGACTCCTTGTCAAAGGAATAGTAAGAGAAGATTGAACCTACACGGTTTATCAACATCTGCCTGTTGATTTCTCCCATGATAACACTTGCATCTCCTTCATAATACTTGTCAAAAAGGGATGCCACAAATTTGTCCACTTGAAACCAAGAGGCTTGTTTTTGGCAGCGGTAGAGGCTTTCATCTGGGAAGCCAACGATAAAGTCATCGCCCTGTGGAGTTTCCACATAGACTCGCTTTTCATCTACCCATCTTACTTTTGTTTTGGGTTCCATAATTTGTTCTTTAATTATTAAATCAAATAATCCCAGCCGTATTTTATGTGTTGTCGCCACATTTGGAATCGCTGCAAAAATACAACAAAAAAACACGATTGGCAAATTTGCCAATCGTTATTACTCTCTTTTATACTTCTTTAACAAAATTCCCTCGTTCCTATGATGAGGAGCAAAATGGTTTCTCTCTTCGTCTTGCTGCTTGCATCAGCAATATCCTATATTTTACCGCATACCTTTGTAGACAATTAGTCTATAAGGGTATGCGGTTCTTTTTTTCATACTCAATATAACTTCCGAGATTTATTGAAATTATTGTGCAAAGGTATTTGTTATGCCTTATCGCTTTGCAAGGTCAAGGCCCTGCTTGGCTTCCAAAATCTCCACGCCTACGGGTAGTATTTTGTTGCCAAACCTTGCATCGATGTGCATAACACCTTTTTAAGGCACATAATTTCTAACAAATCCCGGAAGTAGTTTTCTACGAAAGGGAAAATAAAAATTTTGAAGTATGAGCAATATTTGTGACACGCAGTACAAGGTGAGAGGCTCACGCAAGGCATTGAGCGACCTTTGGAACACCCTTCAGATGATGGATGTGAACAGTAAGGATGTCTATCTTTACAAGTTGGCAGAGCACTATGGCATTGACTATGAGCATAGTTGTATATCGGTCCGTGGGCAAATCTACTGGGCTGAGTTCGAGGATGACGAGGACGGAGGTCTGTTATCATTCGATACAGAAAGTGCATGGACTGCCTGTGACATATTCTTTTATAAACTGAATAAGGTATTGGGAAATGAACTTTCCATAAGCTACCGTGAGATAGAATGCGGTTGTGAGATATTCCATGTTCACGATGAAGGAAACTTCTTTCCTGAAGAGTGTTGCGTAAGTTCATCAGGAGGCAGCTTTGATGATGTTTGCGAAGATGTTTATGACACCATCAGCGATGCTATTAAGGCATGGGTTGAGAAAACCGGCATGGTTCAAGGTGAACGGACAAACGAAGAGATGGTTGACTTCATCAATGAATACGTCTATGACACAGACGACACCTATTTTTATATACACCCATTTGAATTTGATTAGTATTCACAGCAGGGGACGAGGTTTTGCCTTTCCCCTGCATAACCCTATAAACTATGAAAAGACTAAAAAAAAGGCAGATAGGAAGAGTTGTTTGCACCATTCTTCAACAATTAGCTATTACCACGCCTATCAATGTGGTGTATAGTTGGGGAATAACAAACAAGACGGCAACCCAAATCAAGGTTAGTATGAATGGACGTAAGCGTTTTATTGCAGCTTTGATGATGGAAGTCTATGGCTTCAACTATTGTGGGAAATTATATATTACCCTAAATAGTGTCAAGCAAGTTTTTGGCTTGTACACCGAGAAAAATGGTATACTGCACGAAGAAAACAGCGATATTCCATTTGGGGAATTGGGTAAAGTTCTTGATGCTATAATTGAGACTGGAGGTCGAAGTCAACAAGAACATTATCAAAGATTGCAAGAGTTTTTACATGGTCGTTAAATAAGAACAATATTATATGAATACATTAGACAAAGAACATATAAGATGTGTTGTTAACACTATCTTCTCCCAATTGCTGCATACAACGCCGATAGACGTTATCAACAGTTGGGGCATCTCAAAGATGCACGCTACCCAAGTTGTCAAGAAGGTCAATGGCGAAGACTTCACCATGGCGGCACTTGTTATGCAAGTGAATGGATTTCAATTTCAAGGCATGTTATATATTGCTTTGGATGAAGGCTCAGACTACTATCGTATCTATGGTGAGAAGGATGGTACGACCAAAGAGTATCATCATGATATAGCATTTGACGAACTTGGCGATGTGCTTGACTCAATGATAGAGACCGGAGGTATGACAAAAGAAGAATACCAAGAAAAAGTAAGAAACTTCGTTTGTAGCCTCTGACATTAATTAATGGTGCAAAGTTAGTGTTAAACCAAAGGAAATAATCTTCTTTCTAATAGTTTTATACTAACTTTGCATAAATAATTGGATATAACGCTACACTGCGCTACAAGACGCTACAAGTAGGCTACCTTTTTTTGCGACATAAAAGTTACGTAATGTGCTGAATATCAAATAAGCTACATAGTGCTACGATGTAATGAGCACAATTTCGCTTATAGTGTTTCAAAAATAATCCTGACTTGTGAGGCTTATGCAAAGAGTGGCGGTAAAGTCGTGTTGGTTGAACAACATGTATAGGTTAATTTGTGCCCAAAAATCCTCAATACATTGAGGAACCATGAGCCCAAAGTAAACCTTACAAATCTTAAAATAGTTAAATTATGTAACATAAGCCGTTCATAATCAACGATTTGGGATGTTGTGTCTTGCGCCAGTTCTGCGCCAAATTTGGTGCAAAAAGGAGATATTTGAAATAAATAACCATTGATAATCAGCAAGTTACAGATGGTGGTAGAGTGCTTTTAAATCCTGCCTCCGCAACTACGAATGGTCGAAATTCCTTTATACAAAGGAACTTCGACCATAATTCGTTTATGGGCGTTGCGGAGACTCGGACGGTAGCTCGGACGCTTTGTTAGTTGTTTTTAATGTTTCTACTGTGCAGCTCCTGCACGTCATCTGCTGTAGTTTTAATAAGAGCTTCCAAAGCTTCGGTGAAAGCCTGTTCGTTCTCACTCCTTAGAGTGTTCATTTCTGCAGCTACGGCAGCACGCTCTTCGTCGGTTGTTGCTAAACGGTTACGCTCAGCAAGAGACTTTATCTTTGCTCTCAATTTGTTCATTTCTAACCTTTTCATAATAAGGGTGTTGTTTATATAAAGCCCTGAAAAAATACATTATTGCTGTTTGCTTTTATGAAGATCTTTTAAAAATTGATTAAACTCTTTCCATTTGCGGTCGTCTTCTTCTTTTTTTGCTTTTAATTTTGCACGTTTTAACTCCAATTTGCGCCTTTTTGCCTCTCGCTCAATTCTACGGGCAACGCTACTACGTTTCGTTTCATCACGTATACTCTCGCATAAAGAACGAATGGCTACGCAAACAAAGAACAAGGCTCCAAATATTGTAAATTCGATGAGCATAATCTAATTATTTAATTGGTTATACCGCAAATATACGCAAAATATTCGAGACTGCAAAGTCTGGAGTTAAAATAGTCTCGAAAGTTTGAGTTGTTGCCATAAATAAATGCTACTTTTGGTTTGTGAACCGAAAGTAGCATTTATATAAAAACCTGGAAAATACATGATTATTGTGTTTTCTCGGTGTTGTCTTTTTTGCTTTCGTCTATGTCTTCTTTTTTTGAGAAACCCATAAGCTCCATCCATATACGGTGTTCTTCTTTTCGCTTTGCAGCCCTGGCAGCCATTTCTTGTTCTAATTTGCGTCTTTTTTCTCTCATTCTTTTTATTTTTTCATCGTGACTCAACGATGAAGAATAGCCGTTATTTCTTTCGGCTAAAAGTACAAGAAGGACTGATACTATCCAGCTGAAAATAAGTATTCCTAACATATTGCAGACGATTTAATTGGTTATATCGCAAATATACGAAAAATATTCGAGATTCATTTAGATACCAATGTGCATGTTAAATGCTGCTATAGATATCTTTGAAAAATCAAGCATGTATCGCCGCACCTCCATTAACCATTTGTCTATACGTGCTACTTGCTCAGACTCCTCGCCAAAGCGTTTCACAGCCTTTTTGCGTAGACGGTACAGATATTCAAGGCGCTTCTCCATACGTCGCGATTCGCGGTCGGCAACACGTATAAGCCATGATTTATGCCTTGTAAACGCAAGTGATTCCTTGGCGTCTTCGAGTTCTTGTTTAGCTTTTTCTGGATTTAAAGAATGCGAGCCCCCATTCTTCGCCTCCTTTATTATAAAGCAAAAGATTATTATCACGAATAAAATCCAAAAACTTTCGGGAAGAGTTATCATATAGCCGGCGATGGATTAAGTATTGTTATTCGGGTAAAAAGAGGTGAAGGGGTGTTGAGGGGTGTTGAGGGGTGTTGAGGGGTGTTACAGTTGTTTGGCTACGATTGCTCTTGCCTTGGCTATAGCTTTGTTGAGAGCAGTTTGTGCCTTCTGCTTCATTGCATCGCTCTTGGCATTCTGCACATTGTCGTAGAGCTGCCATAACTTCAACTTAGCAGTTGCATCTTTAGATGCCTTTGTGAAGGCTTGGGCGATAGCTTCTGTTGCCGCCTCTTCCTCAGGCGAAGCATAGGCGTGGCGGTAGCCTTGGTACTTGTTCCATAGTCCGCGAGTGAAGTCGGGGAAGGTGACTGGAGCGCAGTCGTTGTCCATTGACAATGCGCTGAGTTCGGCGATGGCGCACCACTCAGCCAAGTCGTACACGTCCATGTCGAGCGGCAGTCCGTTTTGTAGGCAGTAGACGAGACGTGCAGTCATAATGAAGTCCATGCCGCCATGTCCTCCAACCTCTTTTGCCAGTTTACCGAACTTCTTCAGAATTGGGTGTTCGTACTTCTCTTCGAGTGCTTTTCTTTCGGCTTCTGGCATGAAGCTGTGTGTAGAGAGGTTGTCCACCTGTGGTTGCACACCGCTTGCAGTGAGCTGCTTGCTGTCCAAAGCGTATCCTTCGATGGGGTATTTGTTGGCGAAGCCACGTGAACCGGTTAGCTGATATAGTCGATTGTAGGGCTGGGGGTTCATCACATCGTGTTGCAGCTCTATAACCTTTTGATTTGCGGTGCGGATAAGTGTTGTTGTGTGGTCGCCGTTGCGGAAGTCGTTGCACGGCTTACCCGTTTTCGCCTCCACCAACTCCTTTCCGTGTACGCTCTTCGTATCCATTGCCACGAGTAGTGCCATGCGGTCGCCACGATGAATGTCGAGTGCCTGCGCTACTGGTCCTAAGCCATGCGTAGCGTATATGTCGCCACGATTTTCGCGATTGTATTTTAGTCGCCATCCTAATTGTTCGGGGTCGGAACCGTTAGGGTTTTTCCAATAATAGTCCCAGAACTCGTCGAGATTGTGGATGTATGCTCCTTGTGCACGTATTATCTCACCGAATACACCATGTTGCGCCATGTTCAGCGTTCGCATTTCGAACCAGTCGTAGCAGCAGTTTTCAAGAATCATGCAGTTGAGCTGTTTCTGCTCGGCGAGATTTACCAGTTCCCAACATTCTTCCAAGTTCATAGCCGACGGCACCTCGTCAGCCACATTCTTACCGTTTTCGAGAGCGCACTTTGCTACAATGGCGTGGTGGTCCCAGTCGGTAGCGATGTACACGAGGTCGATATCGTTGCGTCTGCATAAGTCCTCGTATCCCTTTTCGCCCGAATATACAGCAGCTGGAGGCAGTCCGTGTTTGCGTAGTGTTGCGTTCTGTCGCTCGGCACGGTCGTGTTCATAGTCGCACAGTGCAACAATCTCTACACCAGGGATGAGTGCGAAGTCAGCCACAGCACTTGGTCCGCGCATACCCAGACCGACGAAGCCCACACGTACAGTCTTCATCTTCGGCAGAGCTAACTGTAGCACGTCCTTCTGTCCGGCAGGTCGTTCGGGCGACTCAATCACGATTTTACCCTTATTCCACTGCCATTTGGTTGACGGCGAGAGCGATTGTGCGTCGGTTTGCATAGTGCCAAACGACATGATTGCGGCGAAAGCCATACTGAGTATGGTGGTGTGTTTGTTTAGCGTCATATTATGATATAGGTTTTAGTTGTTTTTATGCAAAGAAAGTGCAAATCGAGTGCAATCAAGTTTGCTTGAATTGCCGAGATGCAGCCTTTCTTATGCAAAGATATGAAAATCTTTTAAACCTTCAAAGTATAACTTCTTTTATTTTAAGTCTGACGTACAATAGTGTTGTTGTAGGTTTTGGGCGGTCTGCATCGACCGGCGCGGATGTGGATATAAATGAAGAAATGCGGTATAAGTGAGCATATTAACGCCCATTTATTTGCTTTTTTGAAAATATTGCAGTACTTTTGCACATTGTTAGAGGGTGTGTGCAAATGCAACTCTCGTCCATTAAAGAGTGCTGCAACGCTCTGCTTATTCGTTTAAAATAAACAGGAAAGGGGTAATCTCAATATGTCAATATCCAAGACACGTCAGAAACTCATAGATATTGCGCGACAGCTGTTTGCAAAGAATGGCGTAGCGAACACCACGATGAACGACATCGCCGTGGCATCAGGCAAAGGTCGTCGCACGTTGTACACCTATTTCAATAGCAAGGAGGAGGTGTATTCGGCTGTGATAGAGTCGGAATTGGAGCGCTTGAGCGACAAACTCGACGAGGTGGCTGCTATGAAGATGCGTCCGTTGGACAAGGTTATAGAGCTTATCTACACCCATCTGATCATGATTAGAGAGACGGTAGTGCGCAATGGCAATCTGCGTGCCGAGTTCTTCCGCAATATTTGGATGGTGGAGAAGGTGCGCAAAAAGTTTGACGACTATGAGATAGATCTCTTTCGTAAGGTTTATCAGGAGGGCAAGGCGGACGGCGAGTTTGATATCGACGACGTAAACCTCGTAGCTGATATCACCCACTATTGTATAAAGGGTCTTGAGGTGCCGTTCATCTACGGACGCATCGGTCACGGACTCACCGAGGAAGCCAGCAAGCCGCTCGTGGCAAAGGTGGTGTATGGTGCGCTCGGAAAGAAATTGAACAATTAGAAACGTTTATATATTTAATAATTTAAGAAATGGGATTATTAACAGGTAAGACTGCCCTCGTCACGGGAGCAGCCCGCGGCATCGGAAAGGCTGTCGCTATGAAGTTCGCCTCTGAAGGCGCAAACATCGCATTCACCGACCTCGTGCTCAACGACGACATGGCTGCCGGACTTGAGGCTACACGTAAGGAGATTGAGGCTTTGGGCGTTACTTGTCGTGCATACGCAGGCAATGCTGCCGATTTTGAGGAGACAGAGAAAGTTGTAAAGCAGATACATGCCGACTTCGGTTCTATCGACGTGTTGGTGAACAACGCTGGTATCACAAAGGACGGATTGATGCTCCGTATGTCTGAGGCTCAGTGGGACGCAGTGCTCAACGTAAACCTCAAGTCAGCGTTCAACTTCATCCACGCTTGTGCGCCGATCATGCTTCGTCAGCGTAGCGGTTCAATCATCAATATGTCGTCAGTAGTAGGCGTTCATGGCAATGCTGGCCAGTGCAACTACTCGGCTTCTAAGGCAGGTATGATTGGCTTGGCAAAGTCAATCGCTCAGGAGCTTGGTCCGAAGGGCGTGCGTGCTAACGCTATCGCTCCTGGTTTCATCGAGACACCAATGACAGCACAGCTTCCAGAGGACGTACGCAAGGACTGGATGAAGAAGATTCCATTGCGTCGCGGAGGTCAGACAGAAGACATCGCAAACGTATGCGTATTCCTCGCTTCTGATATGTCTTCATACGTAAGCGGACAGGTTATTCAGGTAGATGGTGGCATGAATATGTAATTCTATTCTGTCTACAAGCAGATTTTTTACGATAATGAGGGTGTTTCAAAACTGAAATTATCGGGAGCCCCAACTTCCATAACTTCTATTTTGATACACCCTCTTTGTGTTTTTATTAACTGGCAAACAATGAAAGTAGTCTACGAAGACAACCACATAATCATAGTCAACAAGTGTAGCGGCGAAATCGTTCAAGGCGACAAAACCGGCGATAAACCGCTCAGCGACATCGTGAAGGAGTATATCAAAGAGAAGTACAACAAACCTGGCAACGTGTTCCTCGGTGTTGTGCATCGTCTTGACCGCCCCGTGAGCGGACTTGTTGTCTTCGCCAAGACCTCTAAAGCACTCTCGCGACTGAACGATATGTTCCGCACGGGCGATGTCCACAAAACGTATTGGGCTATAACGAAGCGCAGCGAAATAGCCCCAGAGGGAACACTAACCGACTGGCTCACACGCAACGAACGCCAAAACAAAAGCTACGCCCACCCCAAGGAGGTGCCAGGTGCGAAGAAGGCTGTTCTGAAGTATAAGGTGCGCTCCGTGTCGGACAACTATATGCTGCTTGAGGTGACATTGCTCACGGGTAGACATCACCAGATACGCTGCCAACTGGCGCACATGGGATGCCCCATAAAGGGCGACCTGAAGTATGGAGCACCACGCAGCAACCCCGACGGAAG
>ERZ1026884.41-NODE-41-length-79899-cov-36.129415_pt1 | contig 79899 bp, 126 predicted proteins | sample MGYA00380172_ERZ1026884 | MGnify/ENA primary metagenome ERZ1026884 (study PRJEB33269, sample SAMEA4719808) | human gut metagenome | biome: human-associated habitat; feature: organic feature; material: feces | place: Cameroon | collected 2013-10 ... | reverse complement strand
CGTGGGCTCGGAGATGTGTATAAGAGACAGGTGTATAGGTGTATATTATCTAAGTAATATTAGAATACATGACAGCCCCCAAGCCGCCCCAACCGGCACACACCCCACCAGGAGCGCCCCCACACAGCACACCAAGCCCAAGCACAAGAGAGCCCCACACAAGCGCCATTTACTGCGCCTATTCTCTATATGGCATACCCCCAGCCCATCAGCAAGCACGGCGCACAACAGGGCTTTACACAGCTGTACAGCCCCCTTTTATATATAATATCCAAGATATATATTATATATACTTAAGATTTATAATATATGTGTGTATATAATGTGTATATATCTCTATAGGTATATATAAAATAAGCGCTGCCAAGAAGAGAGAGCAAACACAAACAGAGAGAACATCACATAGTTAAAAGCAAAGAGCAGAGCCGAACCACCAAGAAGAGAGAGAACATCACAAGAGAAGCAAGGACACACGGCCACGCTCAACACAACACGCCGCTGACTGTCGAACCTTTTTAATACAGTTCTTCAGACGGGGGAGAGTCACCAACTCGCGCTTGTTCACGGTTTCGGGAGCATTTGTTAGATTTTGCGAGTTTTAAAAAGCTCCACGAAAACCGCCATCAGCGCAGCCGAGGCCGTCTATCTCTGGTCATTTGTGTAATAATGGCCAGAGATAGCACCCCACCCCCACTTACAAAACCGCGCGGGGGCTTGATTTTTCAAGGTTTTCCGGTGGCAGTCCCCATTTCATCCTTGTTCACTTCCTCCTTCCAACCATCCCAGTTTCCATCCCCTCCCCCTACTTAAAAATCGAATTTAAGATTTCAAAAGGTTCTCCGGGAGAAGCTGCTATTTATAGGCCAAATCCCCATATTCAATTATAATTTGGTTAAAATGCGGATAAGTATTCGCTCTGGTTTTGCGTTATTCGCGCCTGTCGTGCTCTCTGGCACGCTTTACGCGTCTCGGTGGTGTAGTTTCATTCCTAAATATTAAAAGCGTTTTTAAGGCCGTTCTCGTGCGTTTTAAGGCACATGATTTTCGAGCGGTTTTCAGCCCGCTCTCGGATAATAGTCGGGTCAGGCTCAGCAGAGTTTCGCCTGCCGGTCGAGTCTGGTCGAGATAGCGACCGGCTTGGAGCATAAAAAAGAGGCCACCTCCGTAGAGATGACCTCATCAATTTTTAATCTATAACTGCCGCTGGTTACGTAGACTCACTTAGACACAACAACGCTATCCGCTCCGGTTACTGTTACCCATCCATGCTTCAAGCGTGCTTCTGCCTCCGTCATCTGGATAAGCTCCGGGGTAATGGATTCTGAAATGATCCTGTTTGCGTCTGCCTGCGCCTGTGCCTCTATGACCTCGATATCCGCAGCGGTCTGAGCCTTAACCTTGTCTGTTTCTGCCTGCGCAAGCGCCGTAGACTTCTCAAGCTCTGCTATTTCCGCATCCTGCTTTGCCTGTTCCTTTGCCTTGATCTTTTCCTGCAAGCCTGTATCGAGCTCGACATCAATAATGAGTGCGCTGGTAATCTGCATGCCATATTCATCAGACAATTTTTCATTGAGATACTCGGTGAGAGCTTTGTTGACCTCTGACTTCTTGTCACTGTAAATGTCCATGACGGAGAACTTCGGCGTGACCTCTTTCACATAGGCGATAATGCTGTTCTGTATGTACGTTTCGACGAGCTGCTCACCGTCCATGCCATTGAACCGAGTGTAAATGTCTATCACACGGTCTGCCTTGAAACTGTAATTAACCGTCAGGTTGATTTTTACCATGCCGCCGTTAGCGGGAGCGTCGATAGACCAATCCGCGTGTTCTTTGGCGTTGTAATCTGCTGGGTCGTTTGAAAACACTATCTGCTGCTGTGACACTGGGAACTGCTTCACGCGCTCTGTGAACCCTATCCAGTGCCAGCCGGGAGATAGCGTTTCGTTCTTCACACCTTTTGAGGTGTAAACAACACCAACGTTGCCTACGCTCACACGCTCAAGACATGATATACACGAGACTGCAACTATCAAAGCCAAAACTACCGCTATAATTCTTGTTCTTCTCATTTTTTCTTATTTCCTCCTAAAATGTCAAAAATTATGATAAACGCAACCGCGAATATCGCCGAACCAACAAAAAGAATTTCTCGCATTTGGTGCCCCCCTGTTACTCGATATAATCAATTTCACCGGCTCTTATGCGGGGCAACTCGGCGGTGACTATTCGCCTTCCGCAACGCGGACAGGAAAACGGCTGAAAATGCCACTCGCGCATGTACCCCTTTGACGTGCTTCCGTGAAGTGACAATGATGAGAGCGTGTATCCACAGCGTTCGCATACTGGCTTGAACTTCATGGTCGTTGTGTCTGACTCTTCACCTAAGAAGGTTCCTTCAAGCAAATCCGTCGAGTGGTCAACCTCCGTAAACCGCACCAGTTCGGCCATTGCGTCGTAGGCTTCCTGAGGAGTATCAAAGAGCATACCTCCCATCACCTCGTTTGCACCATCCGTGCATAAGAGGCACTCGCCCCAGCCGTCGTGATGGATACCGTAGCTCAAGCCGCTCCACGGGTCTGATTCGTATGCACAGCCAAGTTCCCCGTGATAGTTTCCCTCGTCATCATGGACTCCGATATGCAGTTTATCCTCCCCGCAGAGCGGACACCTATACATCTTCGCTGTCCCGGTGAGAGCACACACGATGCCGTAACAGTACACCTCGCCCTCCTCCATGATCTTGAACTCTGCGTGTGGCAGATCAGTCTCGTATGCCCACGAGCAGTCTCTGCCGTCAGGACACCATACTGCTTTGATAGGCAGTGTATGTCCTCCTCCGCGCTTGAGAACGCCGCCCTCGAAGCAGTCGCACTCGCCATCTATCGCGCCTCGCAACTCTGCGAGGTCGTCGGATGCGCCGAACACGACGAGGAAATCCAGATTTCTTGCGAGGATTGCTTCATCTTCCGTTATCTCATTACCATACTGCCGTCCATCCAGTTTCGCGGCAAATTCTTCAACTGTCATTTTTCTTCCTCCTGTGCCAACCAAACGCACCAACATTTAAGGCAATCATTGTTCACATTCCTGCAAATCATGAGGGGCGGGCAAGCGTTGGGAATCCGCCCGTCCATGAACGCTGCAATCTGCTCGTCAGTCTCGGCTTTTCTGATTCTCTCCCCATTCGTCATTTCTTGTCCACCTCATCTATGAAAGTCGCCGCTTCGTCTGCGACGTGCAGGAAGAACGCCAGCGGATTGCGGCGGAAAGTATCTCCCGCGGCTCTGGCTTCTCCCTCCTGCCACGAACTCATGTGATAGCGAATTGCGGTCGCTTCGTCTACTGACAGAACCATGAACTGCTGGAGAATAAAAACGCTCTTTTCTCCGTGGCCGAAAATGAACTTCTCGTCAATATCGTAAGCCTGTACTGTCTCCCAAATGAAATCTCCACCCGCGTCGTGCTTCACTGTCCACTTCTCCGCAGCCGCAACCTTTTCAGGGTCGTATGTTTTCTGGTTGCGGCAGTTCGGCTTGTACGTGTTGGCTTTGCATAGATCATGGAAAAGCGCGACAATGGCTATGGTTTCTTCGGTATATGGGCAGCTATCGCCATATTCCTCGCGCAGAAATCTGCACAGTCTATCATACACATTCAAACTGTGTTCGCACAGTCCGCCAGGTACTGCGAGGTGATGGCGCGAACTCGCCGGGGCTTCAAAGAAGTCCGAGTGCAGGTCAAGCCACGCTATCAGTCCGGTCGTGTTGTCGCGTGTGATGTTCTCCGTGACGATATTGACAAACTCTTCCTTGTTTTTCTCGATGTTAATCATTTTACTTTACTCCTCCTTCAGTACAGTTGCCGGTTTCACATAGATAGTGTTCCTACCGGGCGTTATCCCAATTTCTCGCAATTCCTTGGCTGACAACGTGTGAGTGGATGTGAACACGATAGTCGCTGTCGTCCGATTCGGGCAAGCGACACATTCACATACGTGCTGACCGCTCGATTCATTTACCCTGAATGGGCAGTTGCTGGCGTAGCACTCCATTATTCAACCTCTTTCATCCAGAACTCGCGGCGGCAATCAGGACAATATTTGTTAATAGTCATGCAGCTTCCATCTTCGCCGCGATGGCGCGGTACAAGCTCATTTGGACAAATATCCAACACGCCATCGGCTCTTACTCGAGCGTCAGGCCACTGTTTCAGAAATTCACCCTGCCGAGTCTTGACAGGGTTCTGTTTAGACCATCGTTCAACGATTCCAACCATTTCCTCAGGACGATTATAGAGAAGTTGTATACACGATGTGCCAACGCTGTGGCTCTCTCCGAGGGGGCAATAACGACATGTCGTTCTAAATGCTTTGCACATGCGATTTCTCTCTTTTGCAAATTCAACTGCGTCCATTATTTACCCTCCATTTCTCGCCGCAGCGCCGCTCCCATCTTCACCATTTCTTCCAGCGTTGGGGCGTGTTCGCACACGAAACTGCTACGGAAGAAACAGTTTGCGCATAAGTGCCCTCCCATAAGCACCCAGCACCGATTACTCAACGCTCGGCAATCCTCCTTGAGGTTGGCGTTTTCTTCTTCCAGAGAGCTTACCTTTTCCCGATACTGCTTTTTCAGCTTGGACAGCTCCGCCTTGAGCCTTTTATTTTCCTCGGTCGCGTCCGAGGACATCTTGTTGCGAAATTCATTTAAGTCCATTCGTTTTCCTTTCTCCGTGCGAGCAAAAATCATCTTCGCTTGCCCGTTCAAATGATTTCATACAGAATCCTTTGACCCCATCGTCGTCACTATACGTGTCCGGGTCGCCTTCCCAGTGAACACAATTCTTGCATCTCACCACCGGTGCAGCGTGAATATGTTCAAACCATTGCTTCATGCGGAATATAGGTACATACTCTGTTCCGTTGCTGTATATCTGCTTGGTATCAGTAACTTTATACTGCTCCATAAATTCCTCAACTGTGTCGGGGAAGTCCATCATGTCAGGCATCTATCCACACCTCTTCTCCTCCATTCCGAGCATCCGCCGTTATTCTTCCACACGCAGCGGTCACATTTGCCGTAGCACTTTTTATGCTTTGTCATTGTCGACATCCCCCTGCGCGTAGTAGTTGAACTTAAATTTATGACAGATATAATTGACGGCGTTTGCAACGCCGCAACGGAAATAGAAATCATCTACTCCGTTCGCCTTGGCAGTGTCGTTGTTCTTGTCAAGCTCCTTGAGGATTTTTAACAGTTTCTTCTTTGTGATAAGTCCGAACATTGTTACTCCTCCAAATCCATCTTCGCGCCACAGTTAGGGCAGTAGTTGTCGTACATTCGTTTATGCGATGCTGCTACCGTCTTACCACAGTGAGAGCACATGAACGGGACATCAGTGCCGTCACCGCAAACAATCCATTCTCCGTGCGCCACTGGTGCGACGTCAGCGGCAGGAATCCGGTTGATGAGCTCTATATGGTACGGTGTAATTCCAAACATCTCCGGAGCTTGCAGTGCATCAAGCGCCGCTTGGCGTTCTATGTATTCAGTCATCGGTGTTCCTCCAAATCCATTCTCGCCCCGCAGTTGGGGCAGTAATTAAACGTTTTCGTGTCGTTATCGCAGTAGTTCCACTGAATCCCGCATATCGAGCAAAACATATAATCCTCGTTGTCAAGCCACTGTCCATGCACCACCGGCGCAACATCAGCAATTGGTGCAGCCTTTATACGGCTGATGACCTTATTTGCGCCGACAATTTCGGCGTTCGGTGTCTGGCCGCTGAACACCACACTTTCTTCTATGTCCTTGAGAAGAACATCACGATCAATGCTGTTACTCGTCATCTGCTATCCCTCCTCATTCGTAAAGCCCAAGACTCACAAACAGTCTCTTGGCTTCTTCGTCATACGCCTTATAATCGGGGTACTTGTCCAGAATGTCAGCGTACTTGCACCGCTTCTGTCCGCCACACGCCTTACGGTCTTTGCAATATACGCAGCCGTATTTCTTCTGCGAGTCCGGATTAACACCTACATACCCCTCCGAGCTGCCCAAGCCCTCGCGCGAGCCTTTTCGCTCCCTTGTGCATCCGCAGTTCCTGACTCGTCCTGTGCGGATGTCATAGCCACGGCGCACAAAGGTTTTTCCGCATATCCGACAGCGGCAGTTGAAATACGCGCCCAGAGACCCGCCGGAACGCTTTTCGTTGTAACTCAGGACTTCTATGTCGTGGAATGTTTGCCCTGATATGTCGATGATTTTCATGATGTCTCCTCTATTGTCTCAAGCAAAGCAATCAGCCCGAAGAACGACCGCGGGTTTATCCCGGTCTTTTCCTTTGCCGCTGTCAAATGAAATTCCACTGTGGAGTTGTTCATGTTCAGCGCTCTGGCCGTAGCTGTGGCGTTCATATTGTTTTCGGCATAAGTGCAAATTACGCGCTTGCACTTCTCGGTTAATGGCCGTGGGCATTTGTCCATTCGGCTCCCCTCCTCTCTGCATAATGCGAATATTTATTCATCCGGTAAAAATTCAGCTGGGCATATCATATTTGTCTCTATCAGGAAAGCTAATTTGAACTGTGGTACGGTAAATATGCCCTCCTCTACGAGAACTTCTACGCCGTGTTTCAGCGCTTCTACATCGATCACGGTTCCTTGCGGATAGCCTATAAACTGCGTGACAAAGCGCTTTACCGCTTCAAATTGTTCGCTCGAAGCCCACACGATAGTCCCTCACTTCCGACATGTCTACAACGCTCAACCTTGCTTGGTAATGGAAATCACCAGAACCGTCCTGCCGGAATCTCCACTCTATGAAACGGCCAAGCTCCTTGGATGTAACGAGCTTTTCTATAAAGTCCCGCTTGGTGATCTCCTTTATAATATCTTCGCCGAAGGTTTCCACCTGTTCGCGTGAATATATCCTTGAAACTACGAACGTTTCAGGACGCAAATTGATCTGAACAACTTTAGGCGGCGGCAGTTGCTCGGTATACCCGCCCAGTTTGTGTATGATCCAGCTCTTAAATTTGTTCATCGTTCATTCTCCCTTCCATCACGAAAAGACTTTGCTGTGCCGTATACTCGTTGAAGCGCTCTTCTTGAAGATTGAAATACGTTGGGTCTATTTCGCATCCTACAAAGTCAAGCTCTGCATCGTAGGCCGCGATGCGGCTGCTGCCGCTTCCGAGATGCGTATCAAGAATCCGATCTCCGGGTTTCGCGTAGTTTTTGAAAAGCCACCGATAGAGCGCGACTGCCTTTTGTGTAGGGTGAATCCGCTTCTCGTTCAGCTTTTTGTTGCCCTGCATAATGGTGCCTTCTTCCATGCTCTTCCCTTGGAGCATCCCGTTCCACATAAAGCGGAATATCCTGACGCTGGTGAAGAGGTCTGTCGCGGCCAGCTCGCAGTCGGAGAAACTGCTTGAGGAATTACACTTGTCCCACACGATTCGCCCCGGCGCAAAGTGGTAATCAAAATAATTGCATCCCCACACTATGTAATGCTTGGCTACACGCTGAAGCTCTTCAAAATACTCGACGCCGGGTATATCCCACTGCGGTGATATAGGATAATCTCGGTGAACGCCTATCTTGCTGACGCGGCTGCCGTAATAGCCGCGTCTTTCCGGTCCCGAGAAATATGGAGGATCCACAACTGCGAGGTCGAACGCCTTATCCGGAACTGTGCGCATGTACTCCATGCAGTCGCAGTTGACTACTATGCTTTCGCTCATTTCATCACTCCCTTACACTTCATTTCCCCATGCGTCCCAGCCGGGGAATCGTTCTCTCGCAAATATCTCTATGCGCGGCTCATAGCTCACCAGCTCTATCATGCAGCGCATTTCTTCGGGCTTGCGACTATGCACCGTTTTGGGCGCATAGAATCCCGTTTTCCCCTGACAGCGTTTACCTTCGGGAGAAACTTTGTAAGGCAAACGCTTCTTCGTCGTGGCAAATATGCAATGTTCAGTCAGTCCTCTGTAATACTGTCCCAAGCCCTGCTGATTCTTCATCCACGTTACCGTTGTCACGTACTCGAATCCCCACGCCTTCACACATTCAATGGCGGCGGGTAGATAATTGTTTGTCGCCCAGCAGTATAAGTGGCACCCGTCAGTGGCTGCGAGCTGCATAACCGGGAGCGCCTTAATTTCGGCAATTGACATTAAACTGTAGTGCTTGTCTGCGCCGCGCTTGATTTTGCCGCCCCCCCGCTCCGGCCACGGCGGGTCTATGTAGATCGTGCGATACTTGCCGCTTGGAAAATCGCTCATACGCCCTCCTTGATTTTGAAAAACTGACAGCCCCGGCCTTTATCGCAGTCGTTGGCGCAGAACCGGCAGGGATTCGCATCGAGCACCAACAGTTTGATGATCCTGCACAGACGTTCTATCTCTCGTCTCTGGTTCTGAATAATCATGTCTTTAGGTGTCATATCCTATAAACCTTTCCAAAGCGTCACGATTCCATATCCGAGCTGCTTTTATCTTCCTCTTGTACCAAGGTCGCTGCGCTCCAGCTCCACAGACTGGGCAGATGTACCTATAACGATTTTTGTGGAACTGCAACACAGGACTAACTTCTTTTCCGCACTCACACACTAAGATAATGATATTCATGTTCGCCTTCCTATTCATCGTCCGAGCACTTGTCAGGCGTCACAACTCGAATAATGCCCGCATTGGCGATCATCCTGCGGCAGATGGGGCAAGGTTCCGGGGCGGTAAGCTGCGTCCACAGCGGATGCACCGCTGTTTCGAGTTTTGTCCCCGGCGGACAGAAAGGAACGTACTCCAACTGCTCCCCGTACAGATACATCGTCGAGCCAAGCATTTCGCTTCTGGAAGCCGATATAATGGCGTTCTGCTCCGCATGGACACTATGGCAATCGGAGTAGTCCCCGCTGTTGCTGGGCTTGTCCAGACGCTTACAGGAGCCTATATCGCAGCAATTAGTCTCACCGCGCGGCGCACCGTTGTAGCCCGTGGCGATTATCTCGTCGTTCTTCACGATGACTGCGCCATACCGGCGCTTGAGGCAGGTGCTTCTCTGCGATACGGCTTGAGCTATTTCAATGTAGTAAGCATCTTTCGATATTCGTTTCATTAAATTTCCTCCTCCACATAACACCAGCTTTGCGGGGCACGCCTGATATCATACGGCGCTGCGCCGAACTTCGTATCGCGTAGCCCTGTAAAACTGCCCAACTCTCGCGGTTTGTCGTAGACCTTTAGTCCAGAGATGTGCCAGCCGAATACGCCGAAATAGCCATATCCTTCTTCCGGAGCATTTTTCAGTTCATAAGCTTCAATCTGCTTCCTTGTTAAGCAAGACTGACGCGCCATGTCTTCGTGAGAAATGTCCACACCATATAAATGGTCTGCCGATGAGTATTGGTAAATCCAGTCGCACACAAACTCGCCAATAACTTTGCCACTCCCGCATTTATCAAATGCGTTATGGCTGTGATCGTCCGCATAGGAATATCGCGGCCCTGTCCAAAACTGTTTCTTCGCGTCCTTCGTGCAGTAGATGTACACCTTGAATGGCGTTTCCAGCTTTGGGCACGATTTCCGCACCTCGATAGTTTTTTCTCCGTTAACGATTTTTTCGCACCACTTCGGGCGTATGCTGATTAAAACTGCTTTCATAAAACTCCTCCTTACACTGCTACGGCGGACGCCAACTCGGACATTGTTGTAAGCGCCTTGAGGTTCCACTCTGGCAGATTTGCCATTACAACTGCTGTTGCCATCGGTGGGCAAACAGCGTTTCCGCAACGGGCAACCTGCTGCGATTTAGGGTAGTCGTTACCTTTGTAGTCCTTGTCGATGATGTAATCCGGCGGGAAGCCCATTGCGGCGTACAACTCACGCGGGGTCAGCATACGAAGCCCAATGTCGGAAATGAAGTACCATGTGTCTCGGATATTAAGCAAAAGGACTTCATCTTCGGAAAGGCTGTACCCGCAATGTTTGTTGAGAAGTGCTCGAATTTCCGGCCAGTATTTCAGATCCGCATCGGGTGTATATTGCGCTACCCTTGTCTGCACTTCTGCAAATTCTCCGATAGAGGCTGTAATAGTGCGGAGAGGTCGGTCTATGCTTTGGCCTTTATCTTGCCCCTTAAACTCTGCGATGTGTACCGCTGTGAGAGCTTCGCGGTCCCGTGACGTCACCGTGTGCATCGGGATTCTTACATCAAGAGGACGACCAGTGCTGAAATACTCGACAAGGTGCGCTGTTGTAAGGCCGTATCTGTTGGATGCGTCGACTGTTGGAAGCGGAGGCTCTACGCCGTTCGCGCGCACTTTTTCGCTTTGTTCGGTGTGATATTGGATAAGAGACGGGGAAACAAGCATCTGATTCCCTGCGGTTGTTACTGTATGTACCGGCTCTGCGGCAGAGCCTCCAACACTGTTGCTTGTATTTGGTACTGTTATGGGTGTCAGTAACGGCCTACACAGGTTTTCTTTCCCCGTTCCTACCACAGTCGGAACCGGAGCCTCAATGTCATGTACCCTGGGTGCCTGCCCTTTGCGCTCACCATAGCCTGTTGGCACAATAAATGGCTTACCGCTTTTGATCGTGAACTTATCAACTCCACGTATCACTCTGCGCATGGTGTTATCCGCCAAAGGCCTGACAGCTTTTACACCATATTGTTCTTGTATCTCTGTCTTGGTCGCGAATACAGACGGGCAAGGAAGCGACCAGTCTATGATTTCCGCCGCCGATCTCCACGGTTTGTACTTGCCGCTCTTCACTTCTGCATTGTCCGCGGGTGCATGTGTGCGTTCAGGCCACACAATAGGCCGTCCATCGCATCGGGCTATCAACACGAACCTTTTTCTACTCGTAGGCGCGCTATAGTCCGCGGCAATCAAAACCCGAAACTCAACAGTATATCCAAGGTCTTTCAGTTGGCCGAGCCACTTCTGAAAAGTGCAGCCAGCTTTTTTCTTCACCGGCTTGCCTTTCCTTACCGGTCCCCATGTTTGAAACTCTTCAACGTTTTCGAGTATGATAACGCGCGGCTTAACGGTTCCAGCCCAGCGGAGAACTATCCACGCAAGTCCGCGGATATTGCGGTCAACGAGCGCCGCGCCCTTCGCCTTGCTAAAGTGCTTGCAATCAGGCGAAAACCACGCCAGCCCAACAGGACGCCCCGCGCATACCTTTTCTGGGTCTACGTCCCAAACGGAAGCTTGGAGATGTTCGGTATATGGATGATTGGTCTTGTGCATCAGGATTGCGGCAGGATCATGGTCAATGGCTATTGTAACCGGACGGCCTGTTGCGAGTTCTATTCCAGTGGAAGCACCACCTCCCCCGGCAAAGTTATCCACTATAATCTCATCAAGCATGGACACTTGTGCTCTATTCATTCCGATATTGATTCCTCCTTCATGCCAGTGCGATTGCGTCTGGCTCTTTGGTGCCGGGATGGTAACACCCGTGTCAAGCGCAAATGAACCAGATAGTGCGGGAATACGGTGCCGTTTTGTACAAGTATCACAAATTTTCAAGCTTAATAAGCGCAGAAAAGCAGCCCTTTCAAAATGAAAAGGCTGCTTTTTTCGTATACTTATACAAATTTTGATATTTGGGAACTTGCCAAACTCAAAAACGCGCTTGACATGCCGTGTATCATCCTTGCACCGAAAAAGAAAGGGGCGGATGCCTATGCAGGAGACCGAGCTTAAAGCCGCGGCAGTCGGCATACTCACATATCTTGCAATAGTGAATGAGGAGACCACGCGGCACAGCGGAGAGGAGGCGGAAATTATGGAGTTTGATGCGCCATACAATCCAGCCGCGTTCAAACTGGCGATGCGGTATCTCGCGCGGATGGACATGGAAGAAACGGAGGTGAGGTTATGGAAGCGGTAATAATACTGCTTATCAGTACGGTTATCCCCGTAACAGTTGGTTGCGCGATGCACATCAAGTTTGCGCACGAACGGTGGGTTTCTTATTTAGAGCAGAAATCAAGTTACAAACATATAACGGTCTCTCCTGAAATTTTCAAAACAATGCTTTACACCCTCTCCTATGAAATGAGCGCTTTGCCTTACGGCATAATGTGGCACAGACCTACATCACGACACCATGGGAGCGAGCCTATCTTGGTGTACGGTAGAAATCGGCTCGAACAAGAGCAGATGAACCTTGCTCTGACTGTATACCTCGATAAGCAAGCAAAAGCGCGGGAGAGACGCAAAGAGCTCGCCAACGATGTAACTACTGATTTGTTAAAACAAGTCCAAGACGACATCCAACATATCATCGACGACAATCTCCGCATCGCGCAGGAGGCCGCAAGGGAAAACCAAGAGATTATGGAACGCCTATCTGGAACAACCGCTACTCGCGGAGGCTCACCATGAATAGCCGGGATGATGCCGAGCGGCTTTACCTTGAGAATGAAAAACTCATTTATGGCGCTTTGCAGCAATATTTCCCTGCACTCGCGTTTGATGAGGACATTCAGCAGATCGCGGGTATCGGTCTTTGGAAAGCGTGTTTGAACTACGATGAGGATAAGTCGTGCTTCTCAACTGCCGCGTATAAATTCATCAAGACCGAAGTGCTGCAGGAACTGCGAAAAAGGCGACGCCGAGGCAAAATCGCAACAATACCTTTCACTGCATTGGTGTGCGATTTGACCACCGAGGGCAGAGAAGAGCTGGATATCCTTGCCATTAGTCCGAGTCTTGATGACATCGACTGGTGCGACGCAGAAACGTTTTGGGCATCATTGACCGAACGCCAGCAGTTCATCGTCAAGGCGCGTATATCTGGGCTGATTGATGAGGAAATCGCCGCCGCACTGGGTTTGTCTCGCACATTGATTATCCATGAAAAGAAAAACATTCGGCGAAAAGCCGAGGAAACATTGTGAATGGAGGAGAAAAATGAGTAAACCAATTTATGTTCCAAAAGGAAAAGCCAAAGAATATGGCGACTATGCGATCAATATTTACACAGGATGTCCACATCGTTGCTTTTACTGTTTTGCCCCGAAGGTGCTCCATCGCGACAGAGAGACTTTTCACGCAAATGTCAAGCCGCGAGAGAACATAGTTGAGGATGTCCGAAAGCAGGTTGAACGTGAGCACATTACCGGACAACTCATTCATCTATGCTTTACCTGTGATCCATATCCCACAGGCTACGATTCGACACCGACACGTGAGATTATCAAGATTCTGAAAGAAAGTGGTAATCACGTACAGATCCTCACTAAAGGTGACGGGTCAAGGGACTTCGACCTGCTTGATGAAGGAGATTGGTACGGCATTACTTACGATGGCACACCGCACGGTTTTTATACTCTTTCGGACATGATAGCAGACCTTGCCTCTGCAAGAATAGCAACCGGCTGTAATACGTGGGTATCGTGCGAGCCGGTCTTAGATGCCGGTGCCGTTTTGAAGTTCATCGAAGAGTACCACACCATAATTGATAAAGTCAAAATAGGGAAACTCAATTACTACCCATCCAATATAGACTGGGCAGTTTTCGGCAGAGACGTCGAAGCTTTATGCAAGAGTCTCGGCCTTGACTACTACATAAAAGAGAGCCTACGCGCAGAAATGGAGGGAAAAAAGTAATGCTGCTAATTGACTATAGTCCCGAAAGAGATGGTGCTCCTCCCTACTCTTGGATGAAGCCATCAATCTTTAAGGACATTCTTTTCAAAAAGTATATACGTCCTCAAGAACAGGAACGGCAACTCTCGTACCACAACTGGGTAAATTATAGCCCGGAAAGGTGGGCTTTACTTAATTACAGAATAAATAACTCTGAAAATCAGGCAGATCAGTGTATATGGGTGGCCTCTCACATTAAATCCTTTGACGTAGCGGACAAGGACACTATTGCACGCTGTGTATTCTCTTTTGCCTCTGACAATCTGGGTTTTTACAGCAACGTGCAGCCCGACCTCTTCCGGTATCTTTTGAATAGTGCCACAGGGCTCCTCGGCGTCCCTGCCTATGTGCAATCCATCTACCTCGCTGACGACGGAGTATCCTTTGTCGGCTCTTTGTAAGATTTGGGAGTGAAGATATGAGTTATACAAGCCTTTGGATAATAGATAAGAATTGGAGCGGCGTAGAATACCGCAAATATCCCAACTCGTGGCTGATGCCTCCCGTTGTTTGGGACGTTCTCCTGCAGAAATATATTGATCCTGCCGAACACAACGGAGTTAATTCCTATCTTGCATGGGTATGCGCCTGCTCCTCCAAAATACGCGACGAGCGCTGGGCGCTTCTTAACAGCAGAATCAACAACACTGAGAATCAGGCCGACAGAATAATGTGGGAGCTTACGGGTCTCAGCGTATTTAGCGCCAAAGATAAAGAGTTTGTGGCGAACTGTATAGATGATTTCGTGAGAGAGAATCAAATTATCAATATTCAACTGCAAACGCCGCCGGTCATCCAGCGCTTTTTCGCAATCGCGAACGATATTCGTAGTCTCCCTCGACACGTCAAATACTTCGTTATTCACCCCAATAGCGTTGATGATTCCGTTGAGTGGTGGTTTCACAGTAAACGCCTGTGCTCATGGGACAAGTTTGTTTGCGAGTTCACTCTGATAGAGGACAATAAGGTCGTCGGCTTTTCGACAAACCTTGAGATGTGCAAAGGAGACAACTGATGGAACGATTAACTTTTGACGGCAACTTCTGCGATATAGCACAGTGCCGAGCGATACCGTGCCCTTGCAACAACGCCTGTACGCAGAAGCAGGTGTGGGAGCGGCTCCGCTATTATGAGGAAAGAATTCCACTTGAGCGAGTGGACGAGGCGGCATATTTATTGGCAGGAGGGTGCTCGGTTGAAATGGGAAAAGATTGAAGGGCATGAACGCTATTCTGTAAGCAACAATGGAGACATCAGAAATGATACAACAAACATTATCCTGCGTCCTGTGCTGGACGAGAGGGGATATGCACATGTTACGTTATGTCCGTCTCACAAAAGAGTTTCAGTGCACAGAATCGTAGCTTCCGCGTTTTTGCCGAGAGGAGAGAATGAAACTCAAGTAAACCATAAGAATGGAGTCCACGAGGACAATAGAGCGGAAAACCTTGAGTGGTGCACGGCTCGCGAAAATATCAGGCACAAATATGATGTTTTGAAATATCGCTGGGAAAACCATATCCGAAGAATGACGGAGGTAAATTCGCATCCGGTGGTATGCTGTGAAACCGGAACCGTTTATCAGAGTATGGCACAAGCGGCAAGAAGCGTTGGAACAAATAGTGGGCATATCTGTGAGTGCATCAAAGGGCGCAGGAAGACAGCCGCTGGGTACCACTGGAGAGCCGACGAAGAAGCCGAGAAGGCTTTGCAGGAAATGGAGGGCAAGAAGGATGGTTAAAAACCGTGTGTGCTTTACTGTACGTGGCGAGTTTGGCGCTCAGATGAGCTTTGAGGCGAACAACACTATCCAATATGAAGATCTGGTAAAGTGTGTAAACAAAGATACGCTGGTGGAGCTGATGTGCCTCGACAGTCTCGGCTATACAGGCGAGGATATCGAGTTTATTACGCCTGCCGAGTATGACGAGAGGTTCGGAGGTGACGAAGATGGCTGAACTGAAACCGTGCCCGTTCTGCGGCGGTGAAGTCGAAGAACGTGGGGGTTCGTGCAATTACGGGAAACACACTATAACGCTTGACATTAAATGTGGAGAGTGCGGGACAATTTTCAAGTTCAAAAGCAACTGGAAACTTAATCCGATTCCGGAAGCAATCGAAGCATGGAACAGGAGGTCATCAGATGCAAACGACTGAACTTGAAATTATCATTCCCATTTACAATCGCGGGGAAGCCATAACCCCCACGCTTCAAAGTCTGCTGTTGCAGACCAAAGACGAATTTTTCGTCACGTTCGTATTTGACGGAGCAGATGCCGTAGCGAAAGAGGCTATCAGCCGTCATTACGGAGATCGTCCGTATTATATCTATCTCATGCCACATAGAGGCGTTGGAGCGACGAGGAACACAGGATTGATAACTTCGGATTCACCCTACATTATGTTCCTTGATGCCGACGATTTGCTACTGCCAAACGCCGTAGGAACGATTCTGAACGCCATTGAGCGCGGCTTCGACATGATGGTAGGCAAGACCATGCGCGAAGCTGAGAACGGCAATTTTGAGGTCGTAGGCGGCACACAGATGACATGGATTCATGGGCGCGTATATTCAAGGGAATTTCTGCGCAAGTACGACATTGTTTTTCCTAATCTTCCTATGTGTGAGGATTTGGCATTCAACATGATTTGCGCAGAGTTTGCCCAGCGCGTCCCTGAGACGCAATGGCCGATACATATCCAAAGGTATACCCCCGGCTCGCTGTCGCACGCAGAGGGTTCTCTGCGGCTCCAAGCTGAGACATACATTGAGGCTTGCATATTCTACATTGAAAGCGCAGCCAAATTTAGGTCACTGGATAAGCTCATGATACTACCCGCCGCGCTTGCTGCTTGCTATTATTACCTCGATTCTTTGGAGCGAGAATTTCCGGGAGATACCGAGCTATATCACAAAATGTGCAAGCAGTTTTCTGACTTGATAGACACCAGCGATTTCTATGTGCTCAACTCAATACCCGAATGGCAAAGCCTCTTTGCAATGGCTTTAGCAACTTCCGCGAGACCGTTCAAGAAAACCTATATACCGGCGCTGACATTTGAGCAGCGCGTGGTAAATGCGAAATTGGAGGCTTTGAAATGAAAATCACAAAAGAAATCGTATACGCCCTTGAGCACGAAAGAATAGCGGACATACTCTGTCTGATGTCCTTCGATTTCAACCAAAAGGAAAAAGAAGCTGCATTCGACATGATTTGCGGCACACATACCATGGCCATGTCAGTTCTAAAAGCAATCGAGACGGAGGAAAAGCAGAATGATACAAATCAAACTATTTGAAAGCGAGGAGTTTGGCAACATCCGAACCGCAACAATCGATGGTGTCCCGTGGTTTGTCGGGGCGGATGTGGCTATAGCCTTAGGTTACATCAATCCTCGCGACGCGCTTGCGAAACACGTTGATGCAGAGGATAGGGGTGTCGCAAAATGCGACACCCTTGGGGGCATACAAACCTTATCCATCATCAACGAGAGCGGCATATACAGTCTGATTATGTCCAGTAAATTGCCCTCCGCAAAGCGCTTTAAGCGGTGGGTTACGAGCGAAGTCCTCCCCGCACTCCGAAAGGGAGCTGGACTTGAGGCCATTGAAGCCCTCAAGATGCTTTCGCGTGAGAATCAGAAGCGGGGCAATGCAGCCCTTTACGCCGCAATCCCGGATATTGATCGAGCCACATACTGCAAGGCCGCTTCCATAACCGGAAAAGAGATTGCCAACCGAATGGGGCTGGATAAGCGGATCCCAAAGGCCGACGTGCCACCTGAGTTTCTGTCTGAATATGATTCTGTGTTCTCCGATGTAACTCACCTCATGGTTCTCAACGAACGATATGGACTTGGGCTATCGGTAAGCCATGCGATCCATCAAAAGAGCAATGCAGTCTAAACAAAAGCTTCGCCCGAAGTCTTGCCACAAATATAATCCTTGTGTATTATAAAAGTGTCATATACGTGGGTGATGTTCAACTCCATATAATGTTACCTCCTTCTCAAACGAAAGCACCGCTTTGACCGGCGGTGCTTTTGTTATTTTTGAACTTCTCGAAAAAGTTACCGATTCAAAAGTGTGGACATGTCCACACTTGATGCAGTAAAATGCAGTTTTTTGCTTAGTGGAACTGGAAATTGCATTTTTCAAAAGTTAAGAAAAAAGCCCCAAAACCTTAGTTTTTTCAAGGTTTTGAGGCTTTTTCTTTGGAGCTGGTAATGTGACTCGAACACACGACCTGCTGATTACGAAGCAGTGTTCTATGAATCTATAACCGCCTCGTGCCAATGGTTTTCCGAACTGGAAATTATTTTGTCCACGTTTTTGTCCACATCCGGACTTTTTTTGTTTTTGCGAAATGCGTCAATAAGTTCAGAATCTGAGAGAAGATCTTCCTCGTCGACGTCGGTATAAATGTTGGCTGTAAGCGCCATATCTGAATGTCCCATGTACCGTTGGGCATCCCTAAGTTTGACCCCGGCTTTCTTCAAATCGGTGCAGTAGGTATGTCTTAGATCGTAAAGCACAAGGTCATCGGCTATGCGATGTCCATTTCTCGGCTGCGTTGGGTTGTCCGGATCCGGGTACATTGGTGTGCCGTCAGGCAGCAGATCGGACGGATCATATATATGTCCCTTTGCAGTATACTCCGCTCCGAGAGCAATGTCCATATCACGTTTAAGATTTTCCCACCACCTGCGTATACAGGTTTCTGTGACCATCGTTTTTCCGTCTCGCTGGGTAAACAGAAAATCTGTGGAAGATTTCTCTGCAACGGCCTTTTTCAGCTCATCGGCCAAATCGAGCGGGATGGGTATTTGCCGAAGTCCTGCATGAGATTTTGGGCCTCCACCGAGGGCTTTTGTTCCCGACTCAACACTGTCGCGAACAGTAAGAAACCTTTTCGTTAAATCGAGGTCAGCAACTGTCAGAGCGGAACATTCGTTAGGGCGCACACCGGTTCCGATAAGAAACTTCGCCCACAGTCCGTGCTTGTTGCGTTCTACCACAACGTCAAACGCTTCTCTCTCTGCGGCTGTCAGCGCTCTCCTACGCCCTTTTTCAGCGGCGGGCAATTCCAGTTTCAAAGACGGGTCAAAGATAATCACGCGCGAGGCTACGGCCTGTGAGAACATTGCTTTAATGACTATGCGCAGTTTTGAAACATGAGAAAAGGATTTTGTGGCTTCCCGGTTCAGTATATTTCGCAGGTGCGTGTCTGTTACCGCCTCAAGCTTTTTTCTGCCTATTGCGGGTATGATAATGTTATTTATCATCCGCTCATACATACTGTACGATTTCTCGGTCATAGTATTTCGGCGTTTGGCCGTGCCCGGTTTACGCACTTTCGGCTTAACGTATGTGTCAAGCCAAGTCTGTGCCCAGTCCGCAACTGTGGGATTAACGAGTGCCTTTTCCTTGTTCTCCAGGTCTGCAATTTTCAGGGCTATTTTTTCCTTGCAGTCCGCCTCATCTCTACCCTTGACGTAGTAGCGCTGCCCCATATATGTAAAACTTGCCGACTTCCGTGCAGGAGATTTTGTCATTTCCTCTCTCCCCTTTTAATCATTAACCTTTACGCCATGCTCTTAGCTGGCGCAAGGCTATCCATGCGATTGCACCAAGCCCGATGATAAAAACAAGAAAGAGCACAGCCGCATATATACTGAGCTGACCAAAGAGGATAAGCCCCTTGTCGCCCAGATGGAAGTCCATAACGAGGTAGTACCCCAGCGAGACTTCGAGTATTCCGGCCAGAAAAAGCAAAATATAGATAATCGGTTTTCTGGACGCAAGTTCATTGGTCAGACGCCCCTTCTCTCTCACCAGACCGTCGTTAATAGCGTTCAGGCGGTTTACCTCGCCTTGAAGCCGAACATTTTCCAGCTCCAGCTTGTGAACTCGGTCGCGCTGATTGGATAGTTGCTCGGTGCCGTTGGCAAGTCTCTCGTTCTCCGCGGTCAGTTCGCGGATTCGCTGCAGGAGCACCTCTCGCTCGTAAGCTGGCTGCAAACCAAACACTTCGTCCGCGGACAGCCCAAGCGTGTCGATCAACGCTATCGCGTCCGATACCTTCGGGTTATCCTGCGTGTCTGCGCTTATTTTGCAGACAGTCGAATAGGATACGCCTGACTGATCAGACAACGCCTGATTTGTCAATCCCTTTTCCGCGCGAGCATTTTTGATCTTTGCGGTGAAATCATCAAAAAACTGCTGCAATCGCTGGTACGATGTCACAATTCTCCCCTCCAGACAAATTTTCTCCAAAAGAAAGAACTCCTGCTTCGACTCTTTTCGACTGACTTCTCCGAATCGAACAGGTATTCTCTTTTTAGGAGATGGACTTTGAAGATTACTTCTGCTACCATCGAAAGCGTAGCAGATACCGGTGCAATGTTCTATCTGCTGCAAGCTCCGGCGGAGGCGGCAACCAATGCCGGAGCGTTTTTCAAAATAACGTCAGTTCTTTAAGAAGTGGTTTTTCTATATCGAGTATATCCGCATACGGCTTCAACCTCCCGTTGCGCACGAGTGTCAAATATCGAGACAATTTACCCGGAACATGCCGTAAATCCCCTGCCTTTAGGCATGGGGAGTGTCAACATGCTATTTCTCCCACAACGCAAAACCGCCCTCCGCAATGAAGCAGAGGGCAGCTTTTCAAGCCGACAATTTATAAGTCCCCGATCGGCAGGGGGCAATTATAAGCAGGTCGCATATTTGTTAGTCGCCTGACGACAGGCGGCAGGGCGGATGACGAAGACTGAGAACTAAAGTTCTTTGTCATGGCAAGCAGTTACCCACCTGCAAGGCCATTATACCGCATCCTATGCGAAAGTAAACAGAAAAGTCCCTCTGTATTAAATTTTGTGGATTCTGCTGGATGGAATATCTGCGATACGGACATTCGCCCCACGGGCGTTCTTGAAAAATACTTAAAGTTTTTGAATTATTACGTTTTGCTATTGCTGGTTACTTAATTAAGTACTAAAATACATACGCAATAAATAAAACGACGGGAGGTAAGGTATTGGTTGATTATGGGCAAGACGAGTTTGAGGAAGAAGTCCTCATGTTGTTTCGCGAGATTGAGCCAGAACGCCGAGAAGAATTTATTTCTCTGCTGCGAAAGTGCGCAGCATCTGAAGAACAGACTCCCGCTGCTCAGGCTCAATCTTTTTCAATAGCTCTTTAACTTCATCAGTCTGGCGCAAAAGCTCATCGCTTTCAATAGCGGTGGGCTTTTTTATTTTGTCCAAAAACTCCTCTACTTCCGCGCGGCAGTCAAGAACATCAGCAATGGCATAGATGTCATCCATAGATACTCTCGGCATACGACCTAAACCAAGTTTCTCAATGACGTTACTTTTATTGGAAATTGGGGCTTCTTTTTGAACGATTTCCGGTGACATCCCGGCGCTATTGCAGGCGGTATCAAAAATGTTAAAAAGTACTCCTTGCTCTTCTTCCGAGAGCTGAACAACGCCTAAAATATCATCAACACTAACGCCGAAATATGCAGCTAATCTCCCCGCCGTTTCAAGGCTAACGCTGGATTTCCGCCCCGTTTTCAAATCAGTGAAAAGCGATTTACTTGCACCAATCGAATTGCAAACTTCCGCTGGTTTTACGCCTTTCATATCGCAAAGCGCCTTTAGCTTTTCATACATATTCACCAAAAACAACTCCTAAAAAATATGCAACACGCCGAAAGTTCGCAACTGCGTATTTTATTGGTTGACAAGTACGCCGCAGGGTAGTATTATGCAACCATGCGGTACGCAATTGCGAACTTATTCTATCTTCTGGTACTTGATATTATAAGTGCTTGTTTGCGTACTGTCAAGATAATTTTTGGAGGTGGACGAAACCAACATGAAATATCCCTTTGATAAGGCTGTGAAAATTCGGCTTATCGAGATGGGCAAAACGCAGACATGGCTATGCGGAGAAATCACCGCTCGAACTGGACTTTACGTCGATAGTGGTTATCTTGACCGTATTTACAAGGGAAAGCGTAATGCGCCCAAAATAGTTGCAGCCATACGCGAGATTCTTTCTTTGGAATGAATCGGAAAAGGAGAACCAATGCTCGACAAAAATTTGCGCACTCTTAGAAAAAGAAAAGGCCTCACGCAGGAAGCTCTTGCAAAGGCCGCATGCATCAGGCCACAGACTATCTATAAGTATGAAAAAGGGATTGTCAAGAACATCCCGTACGAGCGGATTGAAGCGTTGGCCTCCGCTTTGAAAACTACTCCGTCTCGACTTCTCGGCTGGGAGGACAGTAAATGAACGAGTTAATCAAAATCAACACCAGCAATCCCGACCGTCCTACGGTTCTTGGACGTGACCTACACGACGCACTGGAAGTCAAGTCAAAGTATGCTGACTGGTTCAAAAATATGTGCGCATATGGCTTCACCGAAAATGCAGACTACACCACGTTTTCTAAGAACTTAGAAAACGGCGGCAGGATGCTTGACCACTATCTCACCATTCCCATGGCGAAAGAAATCTGTATGCTCCAGCGCACCGAAAAAGGCAAGGAATGCAGGCAGTATTTCATCAAGGTAGAGGAAGCATGGAACACCCCGGAAATGATAGTCGCCCGCGCCCATCAGATTTTGCAGGCACGGCTCGACGAGGCAATCAGCCGCGTGTCCCTCCTCGAATCTAAAATTGAAGAAGACGCTCCCGCCACTAATCTCGGCTACGCCGTGACCGCCGCTGATGACTCCATTCTGATCGGCGTAATGGCAAAAATTCTCAGGCAGAACGGCTATGACACCGGCGAGCAGCGATTCTTCGAGACATTGCGCAGAGAGGGCTTCCTCATAAAGTCCGGCAGCGACAGAAACATGCCGACGCAGAGGGCGCTTGAAATGGGGCTGTTCACCATCAAGGAAAATGTGCACGTCACCCCGAATGGCAGTTTCACGACGCGCACGACGTTAGTGACCGGCAAAGGTCAGAACTACTTCGTCAATCGTTACTGCGGAAAGGGAAAGTAACTGACCACAATCAAAAATCTACTCTGAGGAGTGAATATCAAATGGACAGCATCGCATCGGTTTTCATTCTCGTTGTCTTGGTTACATGGGGCGTGATTGCCCTCCTCAATCGAATAGTCGTCGAAGAAGAGAGACGCCATCACGACAGCGAACGTGCATGGCAGGAAGCGGGGTATTGAATATGGCTTTCCGTATGCCGCCGTGCAAGGACGCGCACGGCAATGAATGTCCGGAACGTTCACTCGGCTGTCAGGGTACATGCAAGCGCATGAAGGAGTACCAAGAGTTCCTTAATGAGCATGACCGCGCTGCACGCCAGAAAGAGCGGCTGCTGTCTAAATATCAATTTGAGATGTCTGAAAGCGTAAGGCGATACGGCGGCTGCCGCACGCCGAGGCAGATTTGCAAGGACATGAGAAAGCGCGAGGAAAGGAGGCTACGCAATGCCAAGGTCAAAGTTGATGCGGGATCCCGCTGAGGATGTGATTGCCGAAGAGATACGCAAGAACTACGGCGGAATGATGAATCTGGCTACGGTTCAAAGCTTTCTCGGCGTTAAGGATTGCAGAACTGCCAGACGTTTCCTTGATGGTGTGACAAGCTATTCCATAAATGGCCGAAGCATGTGGATGGCCTCTGACGTTGCTCACAGGCTGGTGGAGGTAAGAAACTTATGATGATCGTCGCCACTATCCCCCAAGGCAGCTACGTAAAAATTGCTGCGAGCGCCGTAATGCCTTGGAAATCCATAGATGCAATCGCCACTGTCACGACGCGCCTGACCGAGCCGCAAGAGGTCATAGACCGCTGCCTTAACTGCACCTGCCCAGAGTGCTGGAACTGCATTGCATCCCGCAGCAAGCGCGCAAAAGCGAGAAAGGAGGTTCAGTAATGGGTGCGTGTCATCAATGCAAATGCTTCTACTGCGAAAATCTCTGCACCAAGAAGTGCCCTATCGGGCGCGTGTGTTCCACCTGCTATAAGGGAATGAACAGCCAAAGCTTCAAGATCACGCACTGCGACAAGCAGGTTCCTTACGATCCTACATACACCGTCACAACCGCCCCGCAAAGACCCAAGCGCAATCGTAAACCTTTGATCCGCAAGGATAAGCGGACAAGCAATAAGAAAAAATAGGAGGATAAAAATGGGATATTACAGTGGAATCATCGAACACGACACCGGTATGCACGCCGATGCCGATCAGCAGGTCGCTGGACAGTCCATGATGAGGGTGGAGGTCACCCTTTCAGAGTACCGCGACCTCGTTGAGAAAAACGCCATTGCGTCGCATAAGCTCGGTCTCGCAAATGATCGTATCACCGAGCTGAAGCAGAAGCTTTATGATGCTCTGAAAGTCCTGGACGCGGACAACAAGCTGACCGCTACGCAGAAAGAAGAATTTCAGAAGCTTCTCGGCGACTATCAGGTCAAAAAGTAATTTAGGAGGAAAATCACGCTATGAACGAATCTCTCATGTCTCGCTCCCCTGCTACTCAGATGAGCGTCTATCAGGAAAGCAAGGAGCTTTCCGAAATCAAGGGCAAGATGTACCTCGCCCGTCAGTTTCCCCGCGATCCTGAAATGTCCATGCAGAATGTTCTCCGCGAGTGTCAGAGAAAAGACCTTGCGGAAGCGGCGCAGTACGAGTTCCCGCGCGGTGACAGCGTTGTCAGAGGTCCCTCTATCCGCCTGGTGGAAGTTCTCGCACGCCACTGGGGCAACATCATGTCCGGTATCACCGAGGTGGATGTACAGGACGACACGACGACCATAAAGTGCTTTGCATGGGATTTGGAGACAAACGCCTCCGATGAAAAGACCTTCTCCGTGAAGCATGAGCGATCTACCAAGAAAGGGAGCTACCGTCTGACCGACGAACGCGATATTTATGAAATGGTCGCCAACAAGGGCGCAAGGCGCAAGAGAGCCTGCCTGTTGGCCGTCATGCCCGGATGGTACGTAGATGCGGCGCTTGAAGAGTGCGACAAGACGCTTTCCGACTCACTTTCCAAGAGCGGAGAGAGTCTGGAGGAGATCATCGAAAAGACCGTCAACGCTTTTGCTGGCTTCGGTATCACACCGGAGCAGATCAGCGCCAAGCTCAACAAGGACATCGACAAGCTCGGCAACAACGACATCGTGAAGCTCCGCCATCTATATTCCGCCATCAAGGACGGCTTTGTAAAGGCCACAGACGCCTTTGGAATCGCTTCTGCTTCCGATGCGGCTCTTCCCTCTACGGACGAGGAAAACGCGCTGGAAGCCCTCAACAAGAAGCTTGCGAAGAGCAGGGAGAAGAACAGTGGAACTGACGCGTGATAATTATTACACGCCTGAGGTCGATTGGGAGTACATGTCGTGCTCCCAATATCAGGCATGGAATGAGTGCGAGGCGCGGGAACTGGCTATCCTGCAGGGGCGCTGGCAGCCTGAGGAGAAAGAAGCCTTTCTCGTCGGCAATTACTTTCACACGCACTTTGAATCCCCAGAAGCGCACGAGCAGTTCTGCAACGAGCATTTCGACAAGATATTCAAGACCAAGACCATCAAAGGCAAGGGTGGCGCGCCCGACCAGACGATCATTACCGGCAAATATGCTCCCTATGAGCAAGCCGACAAGATGATCCAGACCGCTGAAAATGACGAGGTAATACAGTCCCTTGTCGGCCTGCCGGGTGAGAATGAAATGATAATGCACGGCAAACTCTTCGGCGTGCCGTGGCGTATCAGGCTCGACAAGTACGTTCCTGACGGGCGTATGATTATCGACTACAAGACCGTGGCAAACATCGGAGAGCTGAAATGGAGCGATGAACTTCACGAAAAGGTGACGTTCATAGACGCTTACGGCTACATGATGCGCGCCGCCGTGTACAGCGAAATTGAGAAGCAGTACGCAGGGAGCAAGGAAGACCCTCAGTTCATCATCATAGCTATCTCAAAGCAAGACCCGCCTGATAAGGACGTGCTCAGTCTCAACCACCGACAGCGGTACGACTATGAGCTTGAGAAAATCGCCAAGCGCTTGCCCATGATCCAGATGATAAAAGAAGGGCGCACAAAGCCCAAGCGCTGCGGATACTGCGATTACTGCCGCGCAACTAAAAAACTCTGGGGGATAAGACCTTATTATTCGCTCATGCCCGAATTTCGAGAGGAGCGTGAGGACGATGCAGCCGCAGAGCTCCGTCCTGAATGAAAGAGATCGCTGTTGGGTCGTCCATAAGCGCCGCGCCAGTTGGTTCCTCTGCCCTCTTTGCGGGGCATCCATAAGGTGGGTGCGCTTATGGGACGGCAGATACTCCCCTTGCGACGAAGAGCCGGTTTTATTCTGGGTTCCGGAGAACCAAAAGGGGCGGTACAAGGTCGTCCTAAAGGGCGAGATTTGGGAGCACGTTTCTCTCAAAGTTCCGTTCGGGAAGAAAGCAAAATATGCGAGTCTCCCGCATTATTATTCATGTCCCAAACTCCGCGCAGAGCGCCGGGAATGGGCATTACGCCACAAGGAATGGTAGGAAAAATCCATGCTTAATAAAGTATTGCTTCAGGGGCGTTTCGTCAGAAACCCCGAAATTCGCACAACGCAGAGCGGTAAATCTGTCGTGTCTTTCACTCTGGCCGTGGATCGTGATTTCGCGCCGCAGGGGCAGCAGAAAGAAACCGACTTCATCAACTGTACCGCTTGGAACGGCACGGCTGATTTCATCGCCAAGTATTTCTCCAAAGGCAGCATGGCTACCCTCTGCGGCAGCTTGCAGATACAGAGCTACACTGACCGCGACGGCAACAAGAGGACTTCCCCGAATGTCAACGTCGAGAACATCTATTTCGCCGGTGACAAGCGCTCCGAGAAGTCCGAGGGTAAGCCGAAAGAGCAGACTTCATCAAAAGGTGAATCTGCATATTCTTCCAACTCCAATCCTGCGCCGAAGCAGACGTTTGAGGAACTGGATGGCGTTGGGGATGACCTGCCTTTCTGATGCGAGGTAGCACATGAGAGACAGGACAACAATCTCAAATGAGGTCGTGGGGCGGTATTCTTTCAGCCGCCTCACACCAAATGCACAGGCGCTTTATTTTCATCTCTGCTTTGCCGCAGATGATGAGGGCGTTGTGCATGATCCGGCAGCAGTGCTCAACAAGGTCTGCGCAGACAGTCTTGATCTGGAAGAGCTGATCTCCGCTGACTTCATCACCAGTCTTGGCGAAAGCGGAGTATTCATCCGCCATTGGACACAGCACGTCGGGATAGATGACTAAGGAGGGGTACACACCATGCCTTGCATAAACATCTTCGATCCCCAAGTGGCCACGAAGTATGGAGTCAACGCCGCCATTCTCTTTGAGGATATACTCGTCAACAGCTTGACGTCTCATGATGGTCGGCGATGGTTGCGCAGCAGCGTGAGACAGTTCGGAGAGAAGTATCCCTATATGTCAACAAAAGCAATAAACAAAGCGTTAAAAACGCTTGCGGACGCAGGGCAGATTGCAGTCGGCAACTTCAACGACGACCCGCACGACAGAACATTGTGGTACGCAGTCTGCGACGAGCGTTACTTGAGATAATTGGGAGACATTGAAAAATGGCTGAAAAAAGATTCTTTTGGCTTAAATTGCAAGAAGATTTCTTCAAAAGCAAGCGTATAAAAAAGCTCAGACGAATTGCCGGGGGCGACACCTACACAATCATTTACCTCAAGATGCAGCTTCTTGCAATAAAAAACGGCGGGTGTCTGGAATACACAGGGCTGGAAAGTTCTTTCGCAAGGGAACTGGCGCTTGACATCGACGAAGACCCAGAAAACGTGGCAATAACAGTCAACTTCCTGCTTTCGTGCGGCCTGATGGAAACAAGTGATAACGCCGAATATTTTCTCCCCTACGCCGTATTGAACACCGGCAGCGAAAGCAGCTCGGCACAGCGGGTCAGAGATTATCGGGAGCGCAAAATGTTACAGAAAGATAACAAAGCGTTACCTTGTAACACCGATGTAACAAAGTGTAACACAGAGAAAGAGATAGAGTTAGATAAAGAGATAGATAGAGAGATAGATATATATAATAACTCTCAAAAAGAAAACAAGCAAAAGAAAAAGTCCTCTTCCGACGATGGCGATGCTCCACCAGATGTCAGCCCCGCAAGCGGCACTGACGCGCGCCCCAAAAAGGAAGAGAAAGTTTTCGACAAGGATTCTGATGCTTACCAAGCCGCAAGCTTTCTCGCCCGCCAGAAGGAAAAGCATTATCCCGACTTGAAGCCCCCCGAAGAAAAAGACTTGCAGCGCTGGGCATCTGACTTCGACAAGTGCAACAGGATAGATAAGCGCAGTTGGGACGATATTTCCGATGTGCTTCGCTTCTCACAGAAAAACGCCTTCTGGCGGAAGAACATTCTCTCGGGGAAGAAATTCAGGGAGAAGTACGACCGGCTGCTGATTGAGATGACGGAGGAAAACCGCAAAAATGACAAACGATGAAAGAACTCTCCAGTATGCCGTTGAGTACAATCAGGGCACCGAGTTTTCTGTTACTGGCGCATATCTCCTTTACCCCCAAATCATGGACAAAATTGCATGTATCTTGCAACCTAAGGATTTTATGAATCCTCTTTGTGCAAAATTGTATGCAGCAGCGGTCAAGGCATATCGCGATGGCAAGATACTCGACCCGGTTATGGCGCGAGACGAAATTGTCCACGATACAGACGATCCCACAAAATTCATTGCCGACTGCATGGCAGTGTGCCCGTCCGGCACTGCCGCTGAGGGACATGCCGAATACATACATGCTCAAGCGAAGGCGCGCATATTCAGGACGGCGGTAGATGAAATTCTTTCTACATACAAGGGAGACGAACAGGTCACGGAAATTGCCGGGGTTTGTCAAGACTACATTAGCGGCACGCTTGGGCGAAGCCACACAATGGCGCAGACGCTGAACAAGCTCATGGATTCCCTGTCGGCTCCTCCGGCAAACCGAGTTGAAACCGGCTTCACAAGAGTGGATGCTCTGCTTAAAGGCATGAGAGCTGGAAACCTTGTGATAGTGGCAGCTCGACCGGCAGCGGGCAAGAGTATTTGGGCACAATGCGTAGCCATGAATGTGGCGAGAACCGGAAAGTCCGTGCTGCTCTACTCGCTCGAAATGAGCGACGAGGAGTTGGGCGAACGCATCATCTCCGGAGCATCCGGGGTACAGCTCGACAGAATCACCGATCACGACCTCGACGAGCAGGCTTGGAAACGGCTCTCGGATGCTTGCCAATATCTGTACGACCTGCCGCTCATAATCAACGACGATCCCGGTGTTACCACCAGCAAGATACGCGCCGAAGCTCGGACGACGAAAAACTTGGGGCTGATAATAATCGACTTCATGACGCTGATGAAGAGCGAGGGCAAATATGACAGTCGAAACCTTGAGGTCGGGGCAATCAGCCGAGAGCTGAAGCTTTTGGCGATGGAGCTTAACATCCCCATCATCGTCCTTTCACAGCTCAACCGAAGCGTTTCCGACACGGACAGACCTACTCTTGCGGCGCTCCGCGACAGCGGTGAGCTTGAGCAGAACGCTAACAAGGTCATTTTCCTGTGGAACATTGACGTCGAGCAGGGCATAAAGGGCGTCGCCGTAGCGAAGAACCGTCAAGGCCGATGCGGAGCCGTGCAGATGCGGTTCGTCGGCGATCAGATGCGGTTCGTGGAAATGCGAGCCGACGAGGAGGTTTGGTCAAAGACCACTCCCCCGCGTCGCCGTGGGAAATGGGAGGATGATGACTGATGGTTTTAATACCGGATGACCCCATAGTGCGCAGTATGGAGCGCACAGGGTATCCGCCATGGATGCAAGATGACATCTACGGCAACGATGATGACGAGAAAATTGAAGGCTGGCCAGATAACTGGCATGAGGAGGAAGAAGAATGAAGATCACACTTGACCCCGGTGCTTATGTGCCTGTGAGAGCACATGCCACCGATGCGGGGCTTGACCTCAAGTCCCCGAAGCTTGTATACATACCACCCTATTCCAGCGTCGTGATAGACACCGGCGTCCATGTGGAGATACCGGAAGGCTACGCCGGGATGCTCAAGAGTAAGAGCGGGCTCAACATCAAGCACGACATCACCAGCGATGGAGTCGTGGACTGCGGCTACACCGGAAGTATACAGGTGAAGCTCTATAACCACGGCAGCCACGGCTACGAAGTCAAGAACGGCGATAAGATCACGCAGTTGGTTCTTACGCCGATCATCAACCCGGTAATCGAGCTTGTGGATGAGCTTGAGTCCACCGAGCGTGGAAGCAAAGGCTTCGGGAGCAGCGGGCGATGAGTGTTTATGATATTTGCATAGCAACCGCGGTTCTCGTATTTGCGGTGCTGGCGATTATGACCATCTACGTCAGTATCGTTCAGGAACACCTCGCGGAGATGAAAGAGCTGGTTGAAGAGTCCGCTTGGGCTGACAAAGAAAAGGTCGAAGCCCTCGACGAGAGAAAGTATACCCCGCGCAAGCCCGAACACCTCGCGCCGGTCGACGCTGACTTCTTCATTATGCCCGACGGGACGAAAATTCACAGAGCGATCACCACGAAAAGACGCAGATAGCCGCCAGAGGTCACAGGAAGCCGTACAGCAGCGTTTCGGGCACTCGGTAATGAATTTACATGTCCGAAGTCCAAACGCTGTCAAAGCGGTCACAAGCGGCCTTTAACGTAAAGGGAGGAGCGCGATGGTCGAAACAGAATACCCACCTCGGTGCTCAATGCGGATGTTCGAGGGAGTGAGGACACAATACCCTCTTTTCCGAGAGAATGGCCGCGCCCTGTACTGGACAATCGAACATCATGCAGAGGTGAGCCTTGGGGACTATGAGGTAGTGAAGAAAGACAAAAGCTATTATTTCCAGCAGCTTGGCAAGGCTGTTGAGTTTTTCAATCAGGAGGGATAAACAATGCTCAGAGTAACTGATGACTTTGAAATACTGATACAAGGCGGGTCAACTGACCTTCTTACACAGTACGGCACTCTGACCGCAAACATGTACAGGAGTTTCATCGAAAACGATGTAGGCGAGCCAGCAGAAGTCATGTTGATGCTGACAAAGGCGCTGGTAGCGGGCATAGAAGCTGCGCAGAAAGGCGGTGAAACCGATGGAAATTAAGGACAGCGGCGAAAGAACAGAGTTTGGAACCGGCGCTGTGCGCGATATGCACACTGGGAAAGGTAAAATGGATCTTCTGCCTTGGGCGGCAATCATGGAAGTCTCAAAGCACTGTGAACAGGGGGCTTTGAAATACGGCGAGCACAACGTTGATCGCGGCATCCCCCCTTTCATCGCTTTGTGACTCCGGAGCAAGGCATTTGGCAAAGTTTTTCGACGGTTGGGACGATGAGCCGCATCTTACCGCTGCCGTTTGGAATCTTCTCTGGGCGCTGGAAATGAAACTCAAGCGTCCGGATATGTGCAATATACCTTGGAGGGCTGAAAATGATAAAAATTGAGAATGTGGTGTTGCCTTCTTCCGAACAATGGAAGGCTATTATCATGGGTTGTAGAAATCCTAAAAACTCTTGGGACAAAAGTGATAGCGAATTTAACAGGGAGGTAAAAACCTATTTCGATGAGAATGATGTGCCGTGCATAGACTTTAGAAAGTTCGTCATCGGTCCCGACGACCTGAAGCTCATGGTTAAACTTTGTAACGCCGGTACAGATCACGGGAAATTCATGCGGATGATTCCTGTTTACTTAGACATTACCGCGCCGCTTTACTGGTGGTCTGAATACGATACATACAAGGTTGGCACGGTTGCTAACTCTTGCTCGAAAATGCACAAACTTCTTTACAAACCATTTGAAATGTCTGATTTCAGTTTTGACAAGCTACCCGGCTTTAAGAATGAAATCAAGCAGTTCAGGCCGGAAGTTGATGAAGAAGTGGAACTTTGGAAAAGGATCGACGCTGACTATGATGTAAGCAATCAGGGGAGAGTAAGGCACGGAAAAAGAATCCTTTCGGGAAGCGTTCACAGCGACAATTATATTTTGGTTACGCTTCACGGTAAGCAAATTCCTATCCACCGCCTTGTTGCAGAAGCGTTTATCCCAAACTGCGAAAAGAAGCCGGAAGTAAATCACATTGACGGAAACAAAATGAATAATGCCGTTGACAACCTTGAATGGACTACAAGGGCTGAAAACCAAAAACACGCCGTTGACAACGGCTTACAGCCTAAACCAGCAAAAACCTATCAGGGAAAGTTTACGGCTGAACAGCGCGAGGAAATCAAGCATCTTTGGGATTCCGGAATGTTCAGCCGACGGCAGCTTTCAAAGAAATTCGGCGTTTCGCATACCTGCATAAACGATATACTCAACGACAAATACAAGTATGCGGAATCCGTAAATGTATTTGAAGAAGTTGCAAGGCCAATAGTGGACACGCTGAACGAATTGCGCGATTCGTATTTTGTTTGCGAAAACGAAGCAAGTAAAAAAGAGATTTGGTATTCAATCTTGCAGTTGCTTCCCGAAAGCTACAATCAGCGGCGCACGGTGCAGCTCAACTATGCGGTACTGCGGAACATGTATCACGCGAGAAAGGGACATAAGCTCGATGAGTGGAGGAACTTCTGCGCATGGATGGAGACTCTTCCCTACTCAAGGCTTATAACTTGGGATTTGACATGAGATATGACAGTCTTGAGGACATGCCCCCGGCGCTGCGGAAGCGCGTGGAAGAGCAACTTGCAAGAGAACGGACGGCGGCGCAGATCAAGCAGCGATACGCACAGGGCGCTTCCGAGGTGAGCAAGAGCGCCGCTGCCGCCCTTGAAAAAGACGCGGAGGCGCTTCGTCAACTCAGCCGGGCTATGGTCGCCTTTCAGGAGAAAAAGCCAAAGCGGAAGTACAACAACCAGCCTACCGAGCGACTTTTGTCAAACGGAGAGTGCATCAAGTTCGGCAGCAAGACCGAAGCGGCATATTACGACGAACTGGTTCTGCGGGAGAAGCTTGGACAGGTACGAAAAATCCGCTTGCAGGTGGAATATTTGCTGAAACCGGCATACACGGACGGCGAGACCGGGGAACGCATACCGCGAATAGCCTACTTTGCGGACTTCGTTTTCGAGGAGCTTCGTGAGGACGGGAACTGGACAACCCGTATTGTGGACACCAAGGGCGGCGGACGAAAAGGTACCAGTACAAAGACTTTTGCCATAAAGCGGAAACTCATGGCAGACAAGGGCTACTTCATCGACACAATCGAGCGGCGGAGGTGATTTTGTGACACCGGAAGAGTACACGGCATTTAAGCGCCGAGAGTACATGCGCAAGTATCAAGCCGAGTATTGGCGCAAAAATTCCGATAAAATCAAAACTCAACGCAGGAAACGACGGGATAAAAGGATTGGTGAAGAAGAAAAAGTTTAGACTCTGTTGCCAAAGTTCCCTTTCCGTCATACCATACAAGAGAACATAGAAAATTTCAGGCAGAGTGCTCAAGATAGATATAGCGTGGGCGGCTCTGCCTGTTTTTGATTTGCAGGAGAGGAGGGCGCGCCATGGCGGACAATACAGTCGTGCAGCGGTGCTGTTTATGCGACAAAGAGCTGAACGATACGAACGCATGGACGCTGCCTGAACGCTTTGGAAAGCGTTACTCACCTTACTGCATCAAGTGTCAGCCCAAGGTTTACGACCAGCGGGCGGCAACAGTCGGCTACAAGCTTGCGATGTTCCTTTGCGCGGCAGAGTTCAACATGCCGTATATGCCCGATCTCTTTAAGGCAGCGCAGAAGCTCCAGAATGACAAAACAAATCCGTGGGCAGCATACACGGTGATCCTGTGTCAGAAAGGCTACCACAAGGGTGAGAGATTCGTGCAGTTCGTCGACGGCGTAACTGATATCAAGAAAGCCTTTGACGGCAAATCCGAGACGCTGTATGTCGACGATGAAATGCTCTGCGCCGAGGATTACGTTGAGGGGCGTGTAGCGCAGGAGAAGAAATGGGGCAAAGGACCCACGGATCACCCTTACACTCAGGAAGATTACGACAAGCTTGACCGCATTTACTCGGCCATAGCAGATGGGCGCCCCGCAATAGGCCCCCAAACGCAGATGGCGATAGAGAAGATATCCCGTTGGACACTTGAACAGGATTATTACTTTTACAACGGCGACCCGCAGAAAGCAAAACTGCTGGGCGACCTGATAAAAAGCGAGATGGAAAACGAACAGCTCCGCAAAAAGGACGAGCTGCCGCAAGACCTTGAAAAGCTTGACGGCATAGTGAGGGCGCTCGAAGCCAAGGGGCTGCTTGGACTGCCATTCCCGGAACTGCTGGCAAAGCTCCATCCTGAGTACCAAATGACAAAGGACGCGGCGGAGCAGATTCTCCTCGCAATTTACAACACAAGCGCGTGGAACGAGGGACGCGCAGAGGTGGCCAGCCTGCCGCCCTCGCTCCGGCTTGATGACGAGCTGGGCGAGTTCATGCAAGAGCCCGACGAGGTGGAAAAAGAGATTTACCGCAAGCTCGACCTTGTTCGCGGTGATGCGAAATGAGGAAAGACTACGTTTACAGCCGCAGAAGCGGCGGCTTCATCAAGAAGCAAACCCGACAGGGTGTCAACTATGACGACTTCACCGACGAATGGTGGGCGCTCCTGATATCGTTTTTCCGGTATTATCCGGATTATCTGGAAGATATCACAGAAAATCCGAACTGCAAATATCACAACAGCCTGATAGGCCGCATAATGCGGCGAGCAATGGTACGTTACCGCATGGTGGACATCATAGGTTCCCGCGGAACGACCAAAACCAGCGCTGTGATAAGTTCGGCAAGCAATAAAGGCATCTTGTACCCCGGCGAAGTCACAGCGTACTACGGCCCTTCCAATAAGCAGACGGCAAAGATCGCGTCGGAAGCGTGGCACGAATATCAGTACAACTACCCGTATCTGGCGAAGCATTGGAACGTGAACAACGATTCGTCAGACACCTTCAAAATAAGCACGGCAGAGGGCAGTGCAGTCGAAGTCGCCATAGACCGAGGGCGCAACACCCACTGTGTCATAGGCGAAGAGTGTGGGCAGGAGGACGGTTCGGTTCCGTTCAACTGGTCAGACTTCAATCAGGTGGTCAAGGCAACAAACCGTTTGCAGCACCTTATTGATGGTGTTCCAGATCCGTCGCATCAAGACCTTGCTGAAATATACATCACTTCAGCAAGCTCGAAAGAGAACCCCGCATACAGCGTTTACATCAAGGCACGCAAGAAAATGGCTGATGGTGAAAGCGCTTTTGCTTGTGCCATTCCTTGGCAAGTTCCGGTTTTGTGTCATGTAAGGCCGTTTGAATACTACGACGGACTGAGAGACACGCTGACGAAAGAAGAGTTCATGCGTGAGTGCGAATCCAAATGCACCGGCAGCGTGGACAATCCCCTCCTCCGAGATCAGTATGTACAGGATGCCAAGACGCTGACCATTATGGAGGACAGACATTGCGGAGACCCGAACGTGCGGTACTACATAGGCTACGACGTCTCGTACCGTCAGAGAAACGGCAATGCAATGTGCGCCGAGGTAGTGTTGAAAACCTACGAACAGCGCAGGAGTACCAGTTTCAAGAAAGACTGCGTTTATTTGACCGACCTCCCCCCGCTTGACGCGGAGCGGCAGGCGCGGAGAATAAAGAACCGCTGGGCGCAGTACCGTCTTGCGGGAGCGCCCGAACCGATCATCGTTATTGACTCATGGCAGTTTGGTGAGGCTGTTGTACAGCAGCTCCATAGAGACCTTGGAGATGGGCTTCCGCCCCTCTGTACGGTCAACAATGACGACCGATACCTCGATTTGGTTCAAAAAAACGCCAAGCCGTGTATTTATTCACTTTATGCAACACCGGGACGCAGCGGCGCAGACCCCAACATCGACATGCTCGACTACCTCACGCGAGAGTTTGAACACGGCAATGTGGGCTTATTGATAACCAATGTACACGAGGGTACACGGGCTTATAAAATGGCTCATAACCTCAAGGATGATACGCAGGATGTCAAAATCCAGCATCCGTACATCAAGACCAAGGAGCTGTGCGACCAAATAGCTAACCTGCGTCGAAAGAAAACCGGCAGCGGTTGGACGCAGGAAGAGATAAACAAGCACATCAACAAGGACTTGTGGTCGGCAATGATGTACGCCGCGCGGCCTATAAAGCTCGACGAAGATGCTTTCGTAGCGTCGCAGAACCGGCGCAAGAGCAGCTATCAGGAAGCGGCTGAACATCTGGACAGCGAGATAACATACGCGCCGGTGAGGACGCGGAGCGTAAGACGACTTGGCCGAGGAGCAATAGTTTGATGGATATCACGAAAAACAAGCTGTGGGCACTCCCCACGACTGATAAAAACCTCAAATTGCAGGAAACATTCAGCCATTTCTACTCGGATGCAGACCATATACTGATAATTTCTTCCGATAAGCCAAAGGGCGCGATAGAGGTCACGCCTGACCTCGAATACCTCCTGGCACAGTCCGATTGGCTGTGGATATGGAGCGAAAGTAACGCGGTCCGATGCGAGGAAGAACTAAAATACCGCAAAGAGCTTGACGATTACATGAAGGACTTTGAGAAGCGATTCTTCGCCGAGCTCGATAAAATGCAGAAAGGTGGGGCGGACATTGGAAATACAGCAGATGGGGCCGATGGAAGCTCCGGCAGCGACGAGTTATAAGGCACTCGGAGAGATATTGCAGAAAGCCAACAGCATGTACGGCGGCATGGGAATGAGCGACTATTTCACCGCTTTCTCCGCTGCCGGTGGGCTTGGATTTCTGAATAACTGGCCGCAGATACAGAACACCCGCGTAAAGGGCATAAACACGCGCCCTGCCGAGTTCACCAAAGATCAGATAAGCACAATGGTGCAGAACCCAGACGGCAGTGAAAAGAGCCTGAGAGCGGTGTCAGCGTCGCTTGCGTATAGCACCAAAACTTACGATCTGATCCTCAAGACCTATCCCGATACGCTTACCTATTCATGGTACGTATATCCCACGTACACCGATACCGAGATAAGCAAAAAGGATAAATTGCGCGACATGCTGCTTGCGCAGCGCCTCGTTCAGACTGTGGGGGCTAAAGAAAAAGCCCATGAGCTGTGTGGTCTGTGCATGAAATACGGCAAAGTCTTTGTCACACCGCGTATTTCGGTCGATAAGAGCCACAACAAAATAAACTACGCTTTCTTGCAGGAACTCCCGATGGACTGGTGCAAGATTGTAGGTTACAACAACGGCCCCGGCAAGTACACAGTGGCCTTTAACCTGTTTTACTTCATGCGACCGGGCAATGACTGGCGTCAGTTCGGCGACCTTTTCGAGCCGTACATGAGGGTTTTCGATGAGGTAGTCGTAAAAACGCCGGGGAAATACGTCTATAACACCATCGATACAGACAAATTCAAAGCCATTCACGCGAATGAGACAATCGGAAATCCGGAGTGGGTGGCCGTAGGACGACAGTATTTCTACTGGGTAACGCTCCCTGCCGACAGGGTTTTCACCATAGAAGTAGATGATACCACTCCCCTCGTTATCCCGCCGAACACCGGCATGTTCGTGTCTCTTACGCAGATACCTAATTACGAGGCGGCTCAGCTCGAAATAATCCTTAATCCATTGACGTCTGTGCTGACTGGCTCGCTTGAAACTTATGACCCGAAGAGCGCAACGGATAACGACCCTATAAGGGTCTCTGACACGACGAGGAAGCTTTTTGAGTATCTGTGGTATCAGATGCTCAATAAGAACAACACGAGCGGCATAGGGCTTTACCTTGCGCCTGCGAAAGACTTGAAGCTTCAGACGATTTCTGACACCGTTGCGAACACGGACATAAGCTCGACGGCATATTCAGACCAGATTCTTAAAGCGGGTCTCCCCTCTCTCATCCCCACCACGAACGACCCGAAGGTCGGCGTAGCACAGCTTTCCGCTTGGCTTGCAGCTTCTTATGCGAAGTTCATATATGGAAGCATGGAGCGGATTATGAACTGGATGATAGAGAGCCTGAACTGCAAGACCCCGATGCGCTTCAAAATGTTCGGCGACATCTTCAAGATAGATGACGAAATTGAGAACGCGCGCAAGGGTATGACAAACGGCTGTCTCACCGATACGCTCAAATATGATGCGCTGTCTGGGCACACAATACTTGACGATATTGCAATATCTGATTTTGTGGACGAAAGCGGCGTGATGGATAAGCGCAGACCACTTGTGACATCATACAGCGCAAAACAGGCAGACAGCGGCTTGCCGCCACAGGCAAAGAAGGAAATCTCTGACGACGGGCGACCGCCCGAGCGCGGCAGCATAAACGGTGAGACCCATGAGGAAGAGATATGAAAGAGCGAGTTCAAGAGAAACCGCCTGAGTTGTCTGCCGAAATGATAGCAATTATCAACAGACTTTTGCAAGAAGGCAAACGTTTGGAAATTGCGGCAAAACCCAACGGGATTCACCTTTGGGAAATCAAAAACAAGAAAATAGAGATATAAGGAACCTCACGTAGGAGGTTCGACAAAGCCAAAGCAGGGCTATTAGCACGAAGAAATTCGTGTTGGTAGCCCTGTTTTTTTATTTCACCGCAAGGGAGGAATGAGACTTGAGAGACTTTTACGCCGCGTATCGGGAGGACAGATATTCCTTCCTTTACGAACCAATGCGCAGGGCAATGAGTGCGATGGGAAACGCCATGTGGAGTTTCGCGGCGATAAAGGAGCACACGTGGTACAGCGGCTATGCGGCTCTGACGCGCGCCATCCATGCGCTTGAACACAAGCAGCCTGAATACATCGATCAGTTCAAAGACATCATGGCAAAACTCGGCCTTCCGCTGAGTTATCCCTCTATCCCGGAAATGCAGGACAGGTTTTCTACCGTGCCTGAGGTGCTGGACAAGTGCATCAGTCTTATCGATGACGTGAATGATGGGCTGTCCGGTGTCATTGAGGTTTGCGACAACGCCAATTTCGAGCCGCTGGCACGCTACGCCGAGAACGTTCAGATGGAGAACTATCAGGACAGGCAGTGGCTGTGCGAGGCCAAGGCAATGGCGGAAAACGACGGAATAAGCAGCACCAGTTTTGATAACTGGCTCAACCGCACGCTCAATGTGCCGCAGAAAGAGTGATGTCCTATGGCCAAGAACAGATACAAAGGCGCTGAAATAACGCGCACATCGCGAGGGCAGCTAAAAATTCTGTCCTCTGGCGATAGAAAACTCTACCGGGTCGAGCTGTGGATGCTGAATGACAAGGTGAACCGCAACAACTGGAAGTACATCAACCTCGCGGCGCACCTGCCTGAATTTAAGGACATCCCCATTCTGACCGCCTATCTCCCAAGCGGGAAGATCGGTGATGGGCACAACTACGACCTAAAGAGAGACCCGAAAACGGGTGAAACCTACGCTTCTTTTACTGCCGCCGATGCCGAGAGGATAGTCGGCTGGATCCCGAAAGATGCGGATATCCGCTTAGAGCGGAAAGAAGACACAAGCTGGATAGTGGCCTCGGCATTTCTGTGGAAATGGTACGCACCGGAATTGGTTGACATGATCGCTCGGCAGGGGAACGGCATGGAAATCTCCATAGAAACGCTGGTGACCAAAGAACATATGGAAGGCGACGTTGCGGTCGAAGAGGAATACGTAGTGCTCGGCGTCACCGTCCTTGGCGCGGGAGTTGCCCCGGCTGTAGCGGGTGCGACCATCCAGTCCCTCTCTGCGATGAGAAACAGCATGGAAAAGATGTGTCTCAAAGCTGCCTCATACGCAAAGGAAGCTACAGCCAAAACAACCACACACGACAAAGGAGTGAAAGAAAACATGATTGACAAAGCACGACTCAAGGCGCTGTCGGAGAAGTTCAACGGCTATACCGTGGTCGGCGCTTCGAGCGATCTGAAACTTCTGGCTCTTGTGAACGCGAACGGTGAGCCTTTTACCTACTCCGTCGAGGAGAGCGACAAGGGCAACATCATTCCTGACCGAATAATGAGAGCCAACGCCTACGTTTCCTACAAGATAGGCGAATCCGAAGTTCAGGCGAGTCTCGATGCCTTTATGGGCGAGGCTGAAATCCGCTACAACGCCGCAACTGAGCAGGCGCAGGCCGACGCAAAGACCATCAAGCACCTTTCAGAGCAGCTTGACGCGATGAAGGGCAAGGAGGACAAGCGCCGCCTGAACGCCGCAAAGACTGCCCTTGAGGACGAGTTCAAGCAGTGCAACGGCGCGGAGGGCAAGTTCGACAGCGAAATCCTCAAAGACCTCAAGGCGAGGGTTGAGAACGGCGATTTCACCGCTCGTGAGGACGCTGACGGCAACTGGATCGGCGAAGCGGAAGTACGCATGAGTGTCAAGGCGCTGTGCATGGACGAGCAGAAGAAGCTCGACGAAGCAGCTGCCAAAGCAAGCGAGAAGCACTACTTCAACTTCAACAACATCAAAGGCAACTCTGGCGGCAGTCCGCGCACTTTCGGCGAGCTTTTCAAGGGCGACGCTCACGAATAATGAAAAAGGAGTGACAAAATAATGGCTTTTACTGAGAAAACCGCATTCCTTCCGAGAATGTGGAATAACCGCAACGACGACCTGCAGAACATCGCGGGTAAGTTCGGCAGCCTCTCCGGCACGACCTTCACCCCCGCTGACTGCTCCGCAGGCTTCATCTGCAATAAGGGCGCACACATGGCGACCGGCGGCTACCAGATGACCGCAGCCGCAGACGGCACTAAGGACGTTTACTTCTGCAATCCCGGTGACGTACAGCGCGGCATGATCGGCAACAGTCTTTACGCAGAGGGTATCAACACTCTCGGCCTTGGCATCCCGTCCGGTGTACTGGACACCTTCTCCAAGGCTATTCCCGGCGAGACATACGCTTTCGGCGAAGGCAACTTCTCCACCGCAGTAGACGCTACGACCAACATCTACGCCACCATCGCAAACGGACAGCTCGTCGGCACCAATGCTGCCCCCGCAGCCGGTTCTGGCATCTACTTTGAGCTCGATAAGGGGCTCGGCATCGACTCCTGGACTGAGTCCAACTATAACGCGGGCAGCAGATTTAACATGCTGTGCCGCAAAGCATAAGGAAGGGAGGACGCACAACAATGAATGAACTGCTGAAGTTTAACTCTGCCCTCGGCAACCTGACCAGCAAACCGCTGTCCGGTGACGAGTACACAGACCTTGTTACTCGCGGTAGGATCCTCGCTCTTGAGAAGGCTGGCCGCGAGAAAAACAGAGCGCTTGCCGCTGCTGGCAAGCCCACTGAGGACTTTGCGTTTGCCTGCAACAGCGCGAAGGCTTTTGAGGAGCAGTGCCGCGAGTGGACTGATGACGTGCTCTACTTTGCCGCTTCCAAGGCAAATTCCGTTGTCGGCAAGTCTACTGACCGCAAGGATCGCAGCACTTTTGCCAATATGTCTCTCGCCACCGACCCCATTTTCCTCAAGGTCATGGCAACCATCATCGGGGCTACCTACTACCCCGTTACTCCTGCCCTGATTTCCCCGCTGGTGGGTGAAATGGTTTCCGTGGAGACCACCCCCAAGGGCAAGACCAAGACCATTAACGTGACTTCCAACGCTGTGTTCCAGTACAGAGACACTTCCTGGACTTCTCTGCGCAGCGTGCCGCAGGATCAGCTCTACGGCAAAACCATCACGCTTAATCCCAAGCCTTTCTCCACTCGCGGCGTTATCAACTTCTACCAGATGATCGGCAACGAGGGCAACCTCGTCGATACCGTCGCCGCAATGGCTGGCGGCTACGCAGCCTACATCATGCAGAAGTTCACCAACGCATTCACCGAGGCGGCGGCCAATGCCAAGTACGTCCCGGCTGCTCTCAAGGCAACCAGCTATACCAGCAACAACTGGGCGACTGTCTGCCAGAATGTTGCAAAGGCGAACCGCGTCCGCCGCGATCAGCTCATCGCCTACGGTGACTTCATGGCGCTGCGTAATGTCATACCCGATACCACCGGGCTTGCCAGCGCAATCATGTATCAGCTCGGCGACCAGTACTTCCGCAACGGCTACATAACCTCCAAGGACGGCGTTCTTCTCTACGAGATTCAGCCGACGTCCACTCCGGAGACCATCAACACCACCCTGACCAGCATCTTCCCGACCGACATGATCATCATCGCTGCCCGTGCAAATGAGCGCTATGCACCTATGGTCATGTGCTTCGAGGAAGGCGCTGACACCCAGATCACCCTCACTCCGGGCGAGGACACTATCGCCACCGGCAGAATCGAACTCCTGCAGGTCGACAGCGTAGACATCGCCCCGTGCTTCGCAAGTCGTGTGGGTGTGATAAATAACGTCACCAGCGCCTGATAATCCGCAAGCAGAGGAGGGACGCCCTCCCTCCTCTGTCATCTGCCATGAAAGGAGAAATTGAGAGATGGCAATGAGCGAAGAGCAGAAAAGAAAAATGGCCGAGGGCAGGAAGAAGAAAGCGGCTGAAAAGGCTGCTGAAGCTGCCAAGCCGAAAGAGGCGGAGAAGCCCGCAGAGCCTGTTGTACAGGCAGTATATGTCACTCCCAACGAGAAGATGGTGCAGTGCATCTACATTGACAGCGTTATCCCGAACAACGAGATCATCATCGGCAATGGCCGAAAGATAAGTGGCAGCGGACGAGTGTTCTCTGTTCCTCTAAGCGAGTTTGAGAGCACGTTCATCACACCGCTGATAGCAAAACTCATCAAAACCCGAAGAATCATAGTGCTGGACGGCCTGACCGACGAGCAGAGAAGCCTTTATGACTGCGAGTATGCCGAAAATGAAGTCATCCGACGCGAGGGTGTTTTCGATTTCTTCTTCAAGAAGGAAATCCCCGAAGCCGCAGAGATATTCGGCAGTCTGTGTGCGGAGCATCAGGAACTTGTTGCGGCACGTTTCATGGATGCCTACCTGAGCGACAGCAGCCCCCTCAAACGGTATGTAAGCCGCGCCAGAGTCGTAGCACTCAACAATATATCCAAAGAAAAGCACAACGGTGAGGGCATTTTCAAGCCCATGCTCGAAGCGCTGAACGCAGAAGAAGTCTAATCAGGAGGACATACCCCGATGAACGAAGTGGTCATTGCGATACTCGGCGGAAGCGCCGGAGCAGCCATTATAAATGGCGCATTCAAGCTTATTGAATTAGCGGCAAACAGAAAGGCGCAGAAAGCCGATAAGGCCGAAGCCAAGGCGGACAATGACAAGCTTCAGGATAGCGACATCGCAGAAATCAAAGAGGCCATTAAGTCCATCGGAGAGAAAATTAGCGAACTCGAAAAAAAAATCGCGGACGTGATGGCAGGCGAAAAGGAGTCCTTGGGCGACCGGGTCAAGCATCTGTGTGAGAAGTACGTCGAGCAGGGCTTCGTTTGGATGGATGACCTCGCAGACTTGAAGCGTATGCACGAAGTATACCACACCATCCTCAAAGGGAACGGCTTTTACGACGATGTCATGGCTAAAGTTGGGGAACTCCCAATCAGAGTAAAAGAAAGGAAGATACCAAAATGATAGAAAACATGACCAATGCAGCAGTAGAAATCGCTGCCAATCTCATTACCCAGCTCGCAATCATAGCCCTGACCACCGCATTTGCGTGGCTCACAGCCAAGATAGGAAAGAACAAGCACCTTGAGAACATCAACGCTGCCAAGGACGAGCTGAAAGACGCGGCCATACAGACTGTAGGCGAGCTCAACCAGCTCTTTGTCTCCGCTTGGAAAGAGACTCAGGGAGGCAAGCTCACGGAAGAGCAGGTTGCAAAACTCGGCGCAGAACTTGTTAATTTGACCCTTAAGAAGATGAGCGGCAGCGCAATAAAAGTCCTTGAAGCTGCCAGCATCGACCTTGAGACCTACATACACGGCGCAGCTGAGGACTGGATTGGAACCCTCAAAGGCAACGGCGTAGAGGTTGGCGTCATCACCGGCATTAAGTAAATGAATTTTCCGAAAGCGAGGTGAGTTTTGAATGAGCACAGCATGGGAACCAATCGAAACGCAGGCGATGACCTACATAAAAAACGATTTGTCCCTTGATTGGGACATGAAGAACCGCCTCGCTGTTTTCTACAACCGCATGGCGGCGTACATGGATTGGGCTATTCCCCTTTTCAACCGTCCGCCTGAAATGCTGCTGAAACTGCGAGACGTTACCGCACCGGATTTTGAGGATGTGGACTACACCCCCACGGCAGAGCAGGAAGCACCCGTGACGATAGAAACAGGACTCACCGGCTTCGACATCTGCTCATGCGGACTTATGGGCAAAGATCAGTTTGGAAATGTGACCTACTCCCCTGTTTCCTGTGTTTACTCCGCTGAGACCAGCGACGTTGTTGTGAACATCGACCTATCCCCAGATGATACATTGTCCATCAACCTTTATAAAAGCGGCGAGTTTGCCGCAGAACTCAACCGCACGGAGCAGACGATCCTCGCTTATGGCATTTATGCCGCATGGGAGCATCGTTTTGACAACAACGCCACAGAGCGTACCTCGAAGATACGCGACAGTTCGTTTACCACGATAAGTGAGGCTTCCCAGACGAACTCCAATACAGCTCGGCAGAAAGAGGTCATGCAGCAGTTCTACGGCATGCTCCGCCACTACGAGGAGAACAGAAACTACATAGCAACTGTTCTCAGCACAAATCTTTGATAAGAGGAGGCGGGGCATGAATCTGAACAAACTGGCGCGAAACGCCGGGATGGTCGGCGGATGCGATTACGCCCCGCTGACAAACGAGTGGATGCACTCGCAAGGCTTGCAGAAGCAGTATTTCACCCATCCGACGCAGGCTAATGCCGTAGACGTGGGTGATCTCGCAGACAACGTATTCAACACAGCCTGTCAGGGAGTAGATACATCCAAAGACTGGTACGAATACACGCCCATCCAGATCCGCTCGACCTTTGCATCTTCCTCCGCCACGGGCGAATTGCAGCCGGACGACTGGCAGCGTATCTATATCATCCAGCCCGCAGGACTGACTTATATCCCCATCGGCTCTTACATGCAATATGCCAACAACTGGTGGATCGTCTACAAGCCCAACAACATGGGGCTTGGAATAGGTCAGGCTGTTGTGCGGCGCTGCAACGCCGTCATTAATGTCCTCGACTACTACGGCAACGTCATTTCTATCCCCATGAGCTACGCCAAGATGGGCACTCTCGGCAACGCAAGCCATGCAACGGAGAACAGTATCACTGCAAAGAACTATATCTCTTGCGTGTGTCAGCTCAATAAGTATTCCAAAGCGTTTGTGGAGAACACTCGTTTGCTCTTGGGCAATATGTCCTACGCAATGCGCGGCGTGAACAACTTCACGAGGGAGTTCACGAACAAAGCAGACAGCGTACATATCATCACTTTCACGATAGAGATGACAGAGCCGCTTCCACAGGACGACTTCGAGCACGGAGTAGCCGATGGGCTTGCTTTCAAGTGGCTGCTTTCCGTAACGGCTGACAAGAGCATGAACGTTGGGGCAACTCAGACGATAGCCGTAAAAAGCATCAGGAACGGCGAGAGCGTTGTTTCTACTGCCGAGAACCCCATTACCTATGTATTTACATCCTCTGACACAAACGTGCTCACAGTGGATGAAAACGGCCTTGTAAAGGCTGTTGGTGAGGGCTCTGCGACAGTGACCGTTACGCTTGCTCAAAATCCGGACATCACGCAGGCCGTGGACATTGCTGTTGCGGCTGCCGGAGACGGCTACGTCGCCTTTACCAGTACTCCGCTGACAGCGCTTCACTCTCTTGAAACCGCCGAGATAAGCGCGGCTTGGTTCGAGAACGGTACTGTAACAGACGATGTTGTCACTTTCAGTTTTTCGGGAGCTGACGAGGACGCATACAGCGCAGACGTGAGCGGCAATAAGGCAACGCTCACCTGCTACGGACTTTCAGATAAACCCCTGATAGTGACAGCCGCGCACGGAGACAGTACCGCTCAAATGAGCATAGAACTTTTGGATTGAGGTGAAAACCCATGAAGTACGAATGTACCCACGCTCGCGAGGCAGACGGCATCCCTTACATAATCTGTGACCGAGAACCGACACCCTCTGCCGTGGATAAACAGAACCTGTATCACTCGCTCTGCCCCTATCAGCGCTTTTGCGGGCAGAAAAGATGCGCCGTGTTGCTCCCGGAGTGGGCACGGTGCAAGAAAAATGCCGCTGATAAGCCGCAGAAGGGCGCAGGAACGCCGATAGCCGCTAAAGTGGGCACGGATACCCCAGCAAAGAAAAGCGCACAGAAGCGCCGCAAATAAGCTTTAACGCCAAAGGAAAAGGAGAAACGACGATGGCGATTACGATAACCGAAGAGATTCTGAGAAAGGCAGACGATTATCTGAGCCTGTCTCAAAAGGAAGGCATGGCAAAAGCGTTTGCCATTGCCTGTGTAGAAGAAATGAAAACTCCCGGAGGCGATACGCTGCCCCCTCTGCTGAGAGAACGTTTCGGCGTAAAGCAGCAGTTTCTTATGGGCGTTTTCGCAAAGAGTTATCTGCATCAGAACTTCAAGAAGCAGAACTTCATTTGGGAAGGCGTAGAAACGATTTCCGGTGAACTCGATTCCTGCATGAGCGAAGAGGCCTACGACGAGTGGGCGCAGAGCCATGTTTTCTCGCAGATGAACCGCTTTGTGCGCCGCCATGACAACGATCTTTCGGACAAGGCTTATGAAATCATGAACGATTTCAAGACGTTCTCAATGATGCTAAATGACAGCATCCATGCGCTGATAGAGCAGAACAATGACCCTGTGGGGCGTGTGATGAGAACCTTGACCGCCGAAATCACACCCGAACTCACAAAGGAAATCCTCGCACAGCTGGACGAGGTCAAGGACATGGCAGAGCAGCTTCAGAAGGAGAAAGAAAATGCCTGACTGGATAGGCGCGCAGCCCTCCACTGATAGCCCCTACTACCCCTATACGAAGGTTGTAGCGGGCAACACGATGAAGGGAGCCGAAGAGCTCCCGTACAGGTTGATGAAATACCTAATGGACTTGCCGTCGCGCGGGTATGCGCCGCCTTCGGATAACAGTTTTCCGAGGGCGAGACTCAAGAAACTTCTGTATTGGGACGGCGCAAAGCCGCTCGAACAGCCACTTCCGACACCACAGCAGATCAAGGCGATTCAATTCGACCCTCTGCACCCAGCAGACCCTCCCGATACAGAACGTGGTTACAGAATCTTCCCACAGGAACTCGTCAGGCAGAGTCAGGATACAGCGCAGAGCGTTTTGAGAATCTATCTCGGTCCCGCAAACCGCATCCAGCAGAAAAACACCTACGTTTTTCGACAGACCATCATCTACTGCATCATGTGCAATTACGGCATTGAGGCAAACATGCAGGTGATGGGAAATTCAAGGTCTTACGCCATAGTACAGGCGATTCTTGAAGCCACTGAGGGCGTGAACTTCGGCGGGGTCGGCTCGCTGAACACCTACCAAATCACGAAGTTCGATGACGAACGAGTGAACACCGGCTACAAGATTTATCAGTACATCGACTGGAACGGCGATGACAACATCTAAAGGCATACACGCCGAGGAGAAAATATGCAAGGCGTTAATAAATATGCAAACGAAGTCCGAGAAAACAAAGAAATCGAGTTTAACGGACTAACATTTTACCCGCTGACAGTGCGCGACTTTCCCCTGTATCGAAGCGCAGCCGCCGCATTTGAACTTATGCAATCCTCATTGCCACCGAAGTTTGCCCGCCTGTCATGGTGTCAGTGCCTTGACGAAATGGACAAGCTCGGCAACGGCAGTCCTTTTCTGGAACCAGTTCTCAATGTTGTGGCAAAAGCATTGAGGCTCGAAAGGATCAAACTGCCTGATGGCGCATATGGGTATCAGCTTTCCACCCTGCGGAAAGAGGACACTCTTATGGGCATTTACATCAGGGAGCACGAAACTGTTCTGACCATCCAAATGATGGATGAGGTACGGCAGATAATTGCCGCCCAAAACGACTACCAGCTTCCGGACGAAAAATGGAACCCGGAACTTGTAGCGGCAGAGCAGTACCTAAACAGCCAAAACATGCCAAAGCTCGATATTGAGATCGAAGCGTGGGTCTATTCCGTAGCCGCGAATGTGGGAAAAGATGCAGACGAGCTATGGGATTGGCCGATACGCAAGTTCAGAGGATTCGATAGAGCAATCGACAGAACCCTCGGTTACCAAATCTACACGTTGGCTCAAGCGGTCGGGCTCACAAAGTTTGAGAAAGGCGCGCCATATCCGACGTGGAAATTCGACAGGATTTCGGAGCTGCCTGCCGGATTCAAGACACTGACACAGCTCGAAGCCAAGGCAAAGGGGCAGCTCCCTGAGCCGATGTCACAATAACAAGGAGTGATACATAATGTATTCTTTCAACCCTCAGTATGAGTTTTCCAAGGGAATCGTGTACTTTGAGGCGTTCGATGTCGCTACCGACGATCTTGTCGGCTTCTCCAAGTACGTAACCGACTTTTCTCCCGCGGGCAGCATGAATGACGGCGCTGTTGAAGGCGGTCCCGGCAACATGCTTATCATCAACATTCCCGACACCTCCCGTCTGACCTTCACGGCCAAGACCGCCGACTCCGCGCTGAACAACATGGCGCTGACTATCGGCCAGAGCCTGACCGGCAACGGTGTCGTGGAGACCTCGAAGCCCGTCGTAGCAAACGGTGCGGCGCTGACCATAACCGGTGCTGTGGCTCCCCTCGGCGGCCAGAACGGTGCTGTGGCCTATATTCTCGGTTCTACCGGCAATGACAAGGACACTGTGGCAGCGAACAGCGGCAAGGCTTATAAGGTCGGCAGCGACGGCACCATTCAGGGCTTCACCGCTGTTTCCGGCAACACCTACTGTGTGAAGTATTTCGTGCAGAACAGCTCTGCTCTGCAGCTCGCAGTTCCCGCGCTGTTCCAGCCGAGGGTCGTTCGCGTTCACTTTGCGGTCAACATCTACGCCAAGAACGGCGGCGGCGATGCGAAAAACTCTTCCCTCTTCAAGATTCGCCACTACTACATCCCCTACTACTTCTTCACCGGCGCGCTGTCCGACACCATCAACCAGACCACTCCCGGTTCTGTTGACCTGTCCGGCAACTGCCTGACCGCTGATGAAGTCGGCACCGATGTCTGCGCAAGCAACGCCATGCCGAACTACTGCTACATCGTTGATGAGTTCGTCTCCGGCACTTCCACCGGTTCCGTCGAGGGCATCTATTTTGTCGGTGCTGGCGCAGGTGTTTCCGTGGCAAGCAGCGAGACCACCGAGCTTGTCGCCAAGTACGATGTTGCCGGTAATCTCACCAACATCTCTGACATGAGTGAGGTCACGTTCTCCACTGCGGCGGAGGGAACTGCCAAGTTCAACGACCCGCACTCTCCTGTGCTGACCGGCGTAGCCGCTGGCACCACCACGGCCACTGTCACCGTGACCAACAGCATTTCCAAGGTGACCTACACCGACACCATCCCCGTAACCGTCACCTAAATCAAAATAAAGCCCCCGGCGCAAGTCGGGGGCTTATCCAAGACAGATGAATGATTCTTTCAGCAAGGGCTTATTCCTGTGTTTTGGAGGGCAATATGAGCGTTTTACAAGATTATTTGCAGATTCGCGGATTACTGGACACAGCGGTTGAAAACGCATTGAGAGACAGCGTTGCTGATGGGCTAAAAGAAGCCATACAGAAAAAGGCAAAAGGAATTGTCTACAGTTACCCCGCGTCTCCCTCCGCAATGTATAAGCGTCGTGAAGAAAATGGCGGTCTCATTGACGACACGACCATGCTGACCACCGTCGAGGGATTGACGCTGACACTGGAAAATACGGCAGAGCCGCAGAACGCCAACGGCATTGATCTTACCCCGATAGTCGAGGATGGAGATCCCGCTTGGCATCAACCCTTTGCCCGTCCCTTTATGGATGAAGCACGAGATGAATACGTGGACGACGGAAAGGCCGATAGCGATATCGCAAAATCGCTAAGGGCTATGGGATTTACGGTTTCTTAAACGGTTTTGTGGGCTTTGGAGAGGATTTTTTCTTGGCTTTTGAGGACTTATCAGTTCGCAGCATGGCAGCAAGCGCCCACTGCTGGCCGAGAGACATACCTCCTTGACCTTGTGCGAAGGCTTGAGCAGCCATCTGGGATTCATCCCAATTCATGATATCAACTCCCTTCTATATAGATTATACACTATGCGCCGTTATGTTGCAAGCGGAGGTTAACGCCGAATGAGCACAATAGTACAGATACAAGTAAATGTAAATGACGCAAAAGCGATAGCCTCGCTGACCAACATAGAGAACATCGGCAAAAGACTGAGCAGCACACCGATAGAGATAAAGGTCAACGCCGGGGCTGTTGACAAAGTCTCAAAGTCGGTTATCCAGCTGGCAAAAGAGCAGACCAAACAGGCTACTGCAAGCGCAAAGCAGGCAGCGGCAGAAGCTAAAGTTCAGGTCGCGCAGGAAAAAACGAAGCAAACTTCTAACAGACTTGCCGCACAGCAAGAGAAAACCGCGCAGTCGGCCAACAGATTGGCCACTGGGCAGACCAAAGCCGCATCCGCAACGCAAAAAGCGGGCACCGAGGCGCAGAAAACTTCGGCGCTGACCGACCTGCTGGGAGACAGCCTTGGTCGTATCGTTGCCAAGCAGGCGGCATGGCAGCTGATAGGCAACGGCATTGCCGCCGTGAAGAACTCTTTTGTTGAAGCTCTTTCCACCATGAAAGAGGTCGACAGTGAACTTGCGACCGTGCGCAAGGTCACCGGCATGACCAAGGACGAGATGGATGCCCTTGGTGAATCGGCGTACTCCACTGCATCGAAGTACGGCGTTGCAGCAAACGAGTACCTCCAGAACGTTTCCACGTTCGCCCGTGCTGGTTATAAAGAAGCTGCAGAAGGGCTCGGCGAATTGGCCATAAAGACCCAGCTCGTCGGTGACACGGATCAGGAGACAGCCGCACAGTTTCTGCTTTCGGCGGATGCCGCGTGGAAATATCACGGCAATGTCGAAAAGCTTTCCCTCGCTCTGGACGAAGCCAACACCATAGACAACAACTATGCGACCTCCATCCAGAAGATAGCCGAAGGCTTGCCCATCGTTGCAAACGTGGCGTCGATGGCGGGAATGTCCATGGAGGAAACCATGGCTATGCTCGGCACTATCACCGCCACAACGCAGGAGAGCGGCACTAAGGCGGCAACTGCAGCCAGAGCGCTTATCCTCAACATTTTGGGAGATACCACTACCGAAATTTCGGATGGTGTGACAGCAACCGAGGAATCTGTACAGTCCCTTAGCGGCGTACTCCAAAAGTATGCCCCAGACGTTGTTGCTGCGGCAGATGCCACGGGTAAGCTTATAAACCCGATGGAGGCCATTGAGGAGCTGTCAAAGGCGGCAAAGGACGGTTTAATCTCCGAAGCCGATTTGATGCAGATGGTCTCCGCGCTCGGCGGAAAACTCCGCACTAACCAGCTCCTTGCACTCCTTGAAAACTTTGACATGTATAAAAGCATGTTGGCTGACATGGGTGTTGCTGTGGGCAGCGCCGATCAGGAAGTCAGCGTCATGCTCGACACTTGGGACGCCAAAGCAAACATTCTCAAGAATACATGGACTGAGTTCGTCTCCAACATGGCCGATACCAGCCTTATAAAGGGTGGACTTGATGTTATCACTGGACTTGTCAAGGTTCTTGATAGCGACTTCGGCCACCTTGCCGTCACTGTAGCTGGTGTGACAGCGGCGTTTGCGCTTATTTCCAAGGGCGCGGTTGCGCTCAAAACTGGCATAACTGCGCTCGCCTTGGCGCAAGGGCCTTTAGCTGCCGGGGCTCTGGCGAGCGCAGCCGCTCTCAAAACGCTTACTGCTGCGATGCTTGCAAGCCCGCTGTTTTGGGTAGCGGCTGGATCAGCCGTAATCTACGGCATAGTAAAGGCTGTAGACGCGCTTACAGTTACCTACGAAGAGCAAGCTCAGATTCTCTCAGACCTTGAGACACAGTATGAGGCCACATACGGAGAAGGCACGCGCTTCGACGAACTCAAGAAAAAGGTTGGCGAACTGACAATTGCCGAGCAGAATGAATATAACATTCTGAAAATGCGCAACGACGAGGCAGAGCGTCAACTTGAACTTGCGAGGGATGCCGAATATGACAAGTGGATGGATGAAAACTGGAGTAAAAAGACAGCAGTTTCTTCAGACACTTTTGGCAGTAAAGCGGGGCAGTCGTCCACTTTGGGTGCAGACACCGTAAGCAAGTTTAGGAGTGAGTTGGCAGCCGCCCATGACGAATATGCTAAAGGCGAAACTACACTAACCGAGTATAGGAACGCGATCCTCGACATTGCGTCGAACTACGACGATCTCTATGACAAGCTTTCCGATTACAAAAAGGATGGCCGCGAGCTCGGCGAGGACGCAGAGGATCTCATTAAAACATATGAAGCTGTCGCAAAGCAAGCCAACGATATCGACACTGGCGGAACGGACGCGGCAACGGATTCCTTCGAGGAAGTAAAGAGCTCGGTCGATGCTGCGACAAAAGCTCTCCAAGATTACCAAGCCGAACTTGAAGGGCTCGTCGACAAAGAAGCCAACGCAAACGCAATGCAGACGGCCTTCAACAACGCCATGAAGGACTTTCAGGCAGGCAAAGTCAGCTCGGCATACGTCAAATCTTTCTATGATCAGTTTATCCCCGACGATATAAAACAGCAGTTTGGGTATAGCGTCGCCGATGCCATGGAATGGGCGATGAGCGACAGCAACCTCGGCAAAATATTCAACAGCGGTGACATGTTTGGGGCGTTCCAAGATGTCATAAAGGAGGCGGCTCAGAGCGGCTCGCTCGACGGCATTGTGTCTGTTGACGAGGATGGCATAATCACCGCGATTTCTTCCTATAAGCAGCTCGCAGAACAGCTCGGGATAACCGAGGGGATGGCACAGGCTCTCGCTCAGGGACTCAGCGTCTACATGGACGGTATCTTCTACACCGGAGAGGAAGCCGCTGATATCGTATCTCAGCTGGGCGACAAGCTCGGTGAGAACTCGCACTCGCTGTCAGACTATGCATCTGCGTTGTCTCAAATCACTGGGCAGACAACTGTCGAGGGGCTTCTGAGTGTATTCGAGGGGCTGGAACGAGCAGGAGCTATCAACTGGGCTGACAAACTCGGCGTAGGGTCCGCCGAGGAAGCCCGTAGCGAAATAATCTCGACAATTCAGGCACTTCTCGGTGAGACAGACGATGCCAAAGCTAAAATTGAGGATCCTGTTTCGTTTGACATAGACGCAGAAACGAAAGAGGCAAACTCGAAGCTTGCTCAGCTAAATGAGCAGAAAAAAACAGCTTCAGAACCAACAGATATCCCAGTAACTGTATCTGGTGACGGGGAAGCTAAACAACAGCTTGACGACATCAATCAAGCAAAAGAAGATGCGAGCGGTTCGGTAGAGACCGATGTAGATTCTTCTGGTGCCGCAGAAGCCGCGAGCGACCTGCGTGACGTTGGCGACGCGGCAAAAGAAATTCCCGATTCCAAGCAGATACACGTTGCCGTCAGAGATAACGCGAGCGGTGTGCTCTATGGCATCAAGTCACGTATCGACGCGATCAAAAGCAAAACCGTCACTATCACAACAATAGAGCGCAAGTACAAGGGAACAGCAAATGGCGGCCTGGTTCCCACCAATGCAAGCGGCACTCAAAACTCTCCCGGCGGGCGCGCGCTGGTCAATGACGGTGCGCCGGTTAATGGCAGTTCAGCAGAGCTTATTGTAGACAAAGGCGACGCCTATATAGCCAACGACGGTAAAATGGCCATTGTCGACCTGTCCCCAGGCGCTAAAGTCTACACTGCCAAGCAGACCCAAGATATGCTGTCTGACGAAAAGGAAGAAATTCCGATGCACGCAGGCGGTACAGGTCTTGGCAAGCCAGGCAACGGTGGCGTTTATGGTGGCGATTATAGTGGAGGTACGGGTGTAGGCGGCAGCACAGCCAGCAACACCGAAGACGACGATCCGCTTAAAAAGGAAATCAGCGAAAAGCTTGACAACCTCGATAAGCAGATAGAACTCGCCCGAAACCAGAACGACCGCGCTAAGGAACAGGCTTTGCAGCAGCAAGCCGCAGAACTCGTTAAAGATTTTGTGCAGCAGTATCTTGACAAGGGGTATAGCAATACATCAAACGAAGTTCTCGACCTGCTCAACCGCGGTTATGGCTACTCAGATGACCTTATGGCCGAGTTAGTCGACTCATTAGAGGCTCTTACCGATTCGACCAACGCAGCCAATAAGCTCGCAGAAAAGCAGCAGGCGGTCGAAAAGGCACGGCAGGAGCTTGAGAACACCAAGAAACAGCGTACAGTCAGAATCTATAACCCCGTCACTGGACAGTGGGAGTGGGTAGCAAAGGCTGATGATATCCTCAAGGCTCAAGAGAATCTGGCAGAGGCAGAGAAAGATTATCAGGACACCAAAATCGAGCAGGAGCTTGAGGCAATCAAGAACGGCAATATCGGTGATATAGGCGACCTGACCATGAGTCCGGCACTGCGAGAGCTGATATCGAACGCAAGCGACGAGGAGCAGAAGCGCATTGCCGACATTCTCCACGCCATTTCGGGCGGCGCGAAGAGCACCACCGATACCACCGGGGAAAGCATTTTCCGCAGCACCGACAGTCACGATGTGTATTACCAGTTCGGTGATCTGAAGCTTTCGGAAGCAGAGGCGAAAAACATGACCGTCAAGGAGCTTGCCGAAAAGCTCAAGACTCTGAAGCTAACCTAAACGGGAGGCGTAAATATGCTCGAAGGAATCATAGAATTTTGGAACGCGCTGAAACCCAAGGTCGATCAGGCAGTAAACGAAAAAACCGGGAACTGCCTGCGCGTGGACAGGTTCGATGTCGTCGCCGCTCCAAGTAACGGGAAGATATCTGTGCGTCAGCCATACGGGCGCACGATATCCATCCCGTACTGCGAAGAAGTCGCAACCGCCACAGCCGGAGACACCGTGCTTGTCATCTGGTGGGGCAGCCTGTCTACCGGCAAAGCATGGTGCTTCGGCGACGGACCGAAGTGAGGGAGGTGAAAAGCTTTGCTTTTTCAGCCGTCAAACATAAGCCCAGATGAAATAAATAGCAGCGGCACGGTAGACCTTACAGAGCCGCTGGAAATAAGTTGGCAGGTCAACGGGGATTCCCCCATGCTGGCGTATCAAATCGTTTTCTACGCAAATGATTCTGCCTCTACCAAAAAGTATGACACGGGCAAGGTCTTGCTGACTGCTCCGTTCTGGGGTGTAAATTATGCGGGCGAGACTCAATTCTATAGTGTAACAATACCCAAAGCGACACTGAGCGCAAACGGCATCACAAACGGCAGTGAATACAAGTTCGTAATTACTCAGTGGTGGAGCGGCACTGCTTCGGTAACACAATCGACCGCATCGCTACTTCTTGGCCGGAGCACCCCCACAGTCAAAATATCCTCCATAAGCAATCCGCTGACAGGGTATTCTGCCACATTCACCGGAACGTATTCACAGGCACAGGGCGACGCTCTCGCATGGGTACGGTGGCGCATATGCGAAGTTGACAGCGAAGGCAACCGTGGAGACGCGTTTGTGGACACCGGCAAAATATATGGAACCGGTGAGTTGAGGGTAGACTATTCCGGATTCCTCAACGACACCAGTTACAGCGTCATCCTTGATGTTCAGACGGTAAACGGCGTTGATGCGTCAAGCGGCTGGGTAGACTTCCATGTTGAATACGAAGTATCCGAAGATTCGGGCGGCAGCGCAAGCGCCTGCCAGACCTCGGACGGAAGCGTATTAGTAACTTGGGCACAGATAGAAACAACTCAGGGCTACGACGTCTATCGCAGAACGACCGGACAGAGCAATCTTGAAAAAATTGTGACTGTCGGACGGGCAGTCGGAGAGATTCGAGATTGGAGTGCGTGTTCTGGGCAAGAATATACATATTATATCTTCCCCACTGGACCCTTGGCGTATCTCTCCGCAGCTATCGTTACTAACACTGTCAAGGTGCAGTTTTGGATGTGGAATATCATAGAAGCTACACCCAATGCAGACGGCACATACACTGCTGTCGCAAGCTATTTCTTCCGCTTCGGGAGCGGCGGCGTGGCGGAGGGGCAGTTCTCCAACAACAACTCCCCTACCCTGCAGAAAAACTTCACACGCTATCCGACAAGACAGCCTGAAACCCCCAACTACCTGACCGGCAGCGTCGGCGGCTATATAGGGAAGATAGGCAAAGACGCCACATACTCTGACACCTTGGCTCAGGCGCGGGCGCTGCGAAATCTTTCGACATCAGAGAACACTCTGTTTCTGCGTGACCCCAAGGGGCATTTCCTCAATATCCACACCAACCAGCCGATCACAGTGAGTGTAGACCACAAAAGCGTTGTCATGCCGCAGACGGTGACAATTGGATGGGTCGAAGTAGGAGAAGCGACTGGAGTCAAGATAATCAACTCGCCCGAAGCAACATTCTGGCCGAGTGACAGCATTATTTTTACCAATATAACGATAGACCCGTCGACTGGACGCCTCCTGTGGACCACAGAAGATAATTACGAACTTGGTTCGGTTCTCAGCCTTTCCGATGATAGTGACCTTATCCAGACGACAACGGATGGATTCACTGCCGCCGGACTTGAAATAGTCAACGGCAACAGCCTCCAAGCGACATTGAACGTGGGAGGGTGAGCACAGAATGTATAGCCGAAACTGGCAGCAGTACCTTTCCACATTAAAGACCGACTTCACTAAGCTGGCAAAGCTTGAGTTCCTGCAGCCGAATGGAAGCGTGGCTTTTGCTTTGGATAATCAGGTGACGAACAAACGTTCCAAAGCCTTTATTCAAGACGGTGACATTACTGTGAACCTGCAGAACGGAAGCCGCAGGCAGGTAAACATCTCCCTTGCGAACCTCGACGGAGCTTATGACTATGCACTCAACAAGATATGGTTTGGGCAGCAGATCAGACTCTCCGAGGGACTGGTACTACCTGACGGTACAGACTTCTATATTCCACAGGGAGTGTTCCTTGTGGAAAATCCGGAAGAGGCTTTCGAGCCGGGACTCCGGCAGGCTTCATATCAGTTGACCGACAAATGGGCAGCGGTCGATGGAACACTCGGCGGGAACCTTGAGGGTGCTTATGGCGTAAACGCCGGAACCAACATCTTCGCCGCCATAGCTTCCCTGCTCAGGCTCAACCGCTTTGACATGTCCGGAACGGCAGGCGCACCCATAGACGCCATTGCCCCCCTCTTTACCAGCTACTACAACGACAAAACACAGACCCTGACAGACGGTTCAAGCGTTAGTCTGATAACCGCTCCTCACGACTATCTCAGTTCTGAGACAGGGAATATCGGTGAGGTCATCCTCGGCCTTGTGGAGATGCTGGCCGCATGGGTAGGCTATAATCCGACTGGACGGCTGGCCGTCGACCCGTCGCAGGACGACATTCTCGATACATCTAAACCTATTTTATGGGATTTCTCGATGGGCAAGCAACTCTTGGGCATCCGATATGCGCCGAAGCCCGCCGAGGTCTACAATGACGTCATTGTAGTTGGTGCGACGAACAATGAAAGCCTTACCGCACGGGGCAGAGCACAGAACCAAGACATTTCCTCTGACACCTGCATAAGCCGCATAGGGCTTAAAACCAAGCGGCTTTCCATGAAGGATTACTACTCAGATGAAATGTGTCAGGCGTATGCCGAATGGCAGCTTAAGCGTTACGCCGTGCTCGGCAAGACAGTAACCTTGACCACGACACAGATGTTCCATATTGTGGAGAATCAGATCATAACCATAAGGCGCGAGGACAAGCCCGGAGCGCCTGTCGAGAGACACCTCGTGCAGGGCTTCACAAGGCCGATAGGACAGACGGGAACCATGACGATAAACGCGGTATCAGTTAACGACTTCCCGATAGCAACAGCAGTTATCGACGGCGGCATCACCGCAGATGAATATGTCGTATCCGGCAACACGCTCTATATCCCGGCATCCGTAGGCGCGACCGTAAGCAACGGTACTCTGACGATTCCCGGCAGCGTGGAGAACGGAATACTGACGCTGACTAATCCATAAGGAGATGAGCGAATGGGCACTATTGAAAAAATAGTCATCAAGGGCAGCAACACCACCTACATTCTCAAAGACAGCAACGCCCTGCCGAGCGGCAACGTGACGCAGGATATAAATGCGGATTCCACGGCGGAACAGGTGCCGAGTGCAAAAGCTGTCTATGAAATGGATGGCTCGGGCGGAGCGGCCGCAGGTTTTGGCACTCCGGAGGCGTCGGCAACACAGCTTGAATCAACACAGCCGCCTACAGCCACTGTCGAGGCGTCAGGCCCCAACACTGCAAAAATCTTCAAATTCAGTTTCGGAATCCCTCAGGGAACCAAGGGGGATAAAGGTGACACTGGAGCTAAGGGAGACCCCGGCGAAAAAGGCAATACAGGTGCGACCGGCGCTCCCGGTAAAGACGGAACCACGCCGACTATCGGCGAGAATGGCAACTGGTATCTTGGAGATACCGACACCGGTAAACCCTCAAGGGGCGCGACCGGCGCGCAGGGTGCACAGGGACCTCAAGGCGAAAAGGGCGACACCGGAGCTCAGGGACCTCAGGGTGAGACCGGTGCCACCGGCGCGACCGGCGCGGCTGGTAAAGACGGCATCACGCCGATCATCGGCGAGAACGGTAACTGGTATCTCGGTGATACCGACACCGGCAAGCCCTCAAGAGGTGCAACCGGCGCGCAGGGACCTCAGGGTGCAACCGGCGCGCAGGGACCTCAGGGTGAGACCGGCGCGCAGGGACCTCAGGGTGAGACCGGAGCTACTGGAGCGACCGGCGCTGTGTTTACCCCGAGTGTGGACACCAGTGGGAATATCAGTTGGACAAACAATGGCAGCTTGGAAAACCCGGAAACAAGGAATATCCGTGGTCCTCAAGGTGCTACCGGCGACACGGGGGCACAAGGCCCGAAAGGCGATACGGGACCGCAGGGACCGGCAGGCAGTGATGCGAACGTAACCACTGAGAATATTGAGACAGCGCTTGGGTATACGCCTTTGCAGGAAAGCGACATAGTAACTGAGACCTCCGAGGTACTTCCTGACTATACCAATCAGATTCCATCGAGCATAGACGCATCTGGAGCGGTACTCAATGGTGTGGGCTATCAGGCAAGCGCTACATTGGACATGACCGGTGCTGTAGCCAGCGGATCATCTTTCGTGAGCGGCTTCATTCCCGTAAAAAAAGGCGATGTAATCCGTGTGAAAGACCCGTCTTCGACAACGTTTTCCACCGGACTGGTTTTCGCACTTTACAAAGCAGACAAGGCAACTGGGAGTAACATCGGCAGATACATCAATACGATGCAGGCTAATAGTCTCTACGGCGCAGTCACAATTTCAGGCAATACACTGACATGGGACACGTCGTCCATCGGCTATTATTTCTGGAACGACTTCGCTTTCCTCAGAGTAACAACCAACTCCGCTGCCTCTATCGTGACAGTCAATGAAGAAATCACAGAAACAACGCAAGTCGTAAAAACGCTGAACTCAAATATCAAAGTCGGAAAGAACAACCTTAGCTTTGATTTTAATGCTGCTTTGCTGGCAGATAAGAAAATTGTAATTTTCGGCGACAGCATAATAGGCGCAACACGCGATCAAACTTCCGTTCCTGCATATGCCGCTGCATATACTGGGGCGACAATATACAACGTAGGGTTTGGTGGTTGCAGAATGAGCGTCCACCCGACAGCAGGCTACGCAGCATTTTCCATGTGGGCGCTGGCCGACGCGATAGCAACAAACACATGGACTACACAAGACGCACAAGCATCCAGCGGAGCAGATTATTTCCCAGAACAGCTTGCGCTTCTAAAGTCTATCGACTTTTCTACCGTAGATGAAATTGTCATCCATTACGGCACAAACGACTTTGCCGCAAACGTGCAGATTGACAACGGTTCCAATACTACCAGCACAAGCACTGTGTGCGGAGCGCTCCGATACTCTATTCAGAAAATCCTCGGCGCTTATCCAAAGATAAAGATTTTTGTCTCGCTCCCCATATACAGGATGTGGAATAGCGTGGGAGCCGAGACATACACAAACGGCTTGGGGAAGAAACTGCCGGAATACAACGCGGCAATGCAGGCCGTTGCTGAATCTTACAATCTTCCCGCTATAGACGGCTATGGCAAGCTCGGAATCAATTCGTTAAATGACAGTGCATATTCGAGCGACGGAACTCACCTGAACGACTTAGGCCGACAGATATTCGGGCAGCTGATAGGCGGATGTCTGATAAGCGGAGAAGGTAGCCCGTCCGGAGGCGATGCTACGGTACAGAGCGTCAACGGAAGCACTGGCGCAATAAAGACAACCTCAACATTTAATGCAACAGCAACCGACAGTTCATTCACTCCAAGCTTTTCTGCCGGTGACGCAACCACAGCATCCGAACAAGGGTATATGTGTGTGCTCAATATTCAAGGTGAATTTCCGGTTCTGCCTGATGGCGGTAGCACTACGATGTCATTCTACCTCATGCCAGTTGTGCTCGCAAGCACGGTTGAGCTTTGGGGGGGATCATTCGTAAATCCATTCACGGGAGCTGTTGTTGTGATGACTTACGGTTTTAACAATGGCTCAACAGTGGCTCTATATAAGACCTTAACCGCTGATTCATAAAAAGGTTAGGAGGAACGAATCAATGGCACAATATAACCTCGGTAAAGTATCAATCAGGCCGCGCGGCGCATACGCCGCAAACACCAATTATGAATTTCTTGACAGTGTGCAGAACCTCGGCGGCTCATGGCTTGCACTTGCCGCAAGTAAGGACGTGCAGCCCGGTGTCACCGCGGGTTGGCAGAGCTACTGGATGATGATAACAAGAGGCATCAAAACCATCGTCGGTAGCAGCCCCGCAGATGGTCAAACCAAAATCACGATAACGTTCACAGACGACACGACTGCTTCGTTTACCTACAATAATGAAGTTCTTGCGGACGGTAGTGTGACGTATCAGAAGCTTGCATCAGATGCTGTTAAATTGCAGTTCCTTAACACCGCAATCGCCACGGCATCCTTTGTCTCTAACAGTACATATCAGGATTATCCTTACAGGGCATCTGTGGGCCTCACTGGTGTTTTGGCAAGCATGACACCGGAAATCATCTTTTCACTTACGGATGCTACGAGTGGGAATTTTGCACCCGTAGCAGAGTGCTATAACGGCGGTATATATCTGTATGCGGCGTCTGCGCCTGATGCAGCCGTCACGATACCTACAATTATCTGTTGGAGGTGAGTATCTAAATGGCAATAGGAAAAACAAACGCAGGAGGCAGCAGTGGTTCCGGTGGTACTCTTACAGTTACCGGCATTGCAGGCGACATCGTGACCGTCAGTAAAGACGGGAAAACCTATACCCGGACATTCAATAGCAGCGGTGTTGCAGTCTTCAAGGGCCTTTCAACCGGTACATGGACTGTTACCATGACGAACAGTGCAGGCCAGACCGCGACACGAACTGTCGAGATCACAGCTGATTACACACTTACAATAGCATATTTCTCTGCGACTATCTCCATTACTTACCCTGCACAGAGCACCTGTGTTGTCAAAAACAGTTCCGGAACGCAGGTAGCCAGCGACACCAACACCAGCGATGGTACTAAGACATGGACAGCCATGGTCGATGCTGCCGGAACTTACACTATCACCGCAACCGCGACAGACGGCAGCGGCAAGACGAAGTCTACTACAGTATCTATAACTACTGATGGACAAAGTGAGAGCGTGACGCTGACGTACGAGCTTATCCTGTTTGACGGCGGCGACAATACAGGTGTTACGGGCGGTTGGAAAGGAAAGAACGTTACACCAACCGTGTCTAACGTGTTGTCTTTTAGTGTAACAAACACAGACGCAACGTTCCCTAAAGCTGCCAGTGTTTATACGGAGAATAAATTTGACCTCTCGAAATACGATAAACTGACAGTAGTAAAATCTGAGGCTAACGGTTGGTATATTGGAGTAACCGAAAATAGGTTCTCATGGAGCACTTATCCTCCGGGTGTTGCCGACATAGGTTTTATCGCTTATGCTAACTTAAAAACGAGTGATGATCGTATCGAACTTGATATTAGCGGAATAAACACGGAATGTTATGTGGCGACATATGTATACGTCTCTTCCATAAATCCCGAAGTAGGGGCAATAACTTATTCTGCCACACTTACTAATATCACGCTTAGTTAAGGGAGACCGGAGATGAAAATTTATATTGATAATGAATACAAGTGCCATGTCTCTAATGACGGCAATATGCGCGAATTTGACTTACCCTTTTTCGACGGCAAGTGTACAGAGTTTATTGAGGGGTACAGATATGTGCCGAGCGGCGAGACGTGGACACGCACGGACGGTCAGGCGTTCAGCGGGGAGATGATAGCCCCGTGGAAACTATACACCCAGCTCTACAAAGTGCAGATAGAATATGAGGTAGCGCAATACGAAGCTGCCTTGTCAGAAATCGAGACTGCGCTGGAGGTACAGAAATGACGATTGAAGAACGGAAGAACGCTATCCTTACCAAAATCGCCGAGATAAAGCAGGGTGGAACTGATGAGGAAAAGCAGGACATGAAAGCTGCATTGGATGTGTTGGAGGTGACAAATAAATGAGTTATCTCGATAATGCAAAAATACTTAAAGCCGAAATCGATGCTAACCGTAAAACTGTTAAACAAGTTGAAGATGCTGGCGGTATCCGAGAAGAAGTCACACAATCTGATAAAATCGGTTTTGATTGGCGTGTTTTCTATGTCAATGATATAGCGGTGCGCAAGGAATATATCGAACAAGAAATCCCGTTCGGCACGGCAGACAACCCCATCGTCTGGAAAGAGGGCATGAGCCTCATCCCAAATGCCTATTACACGCACGGCGGCGTTAGAAAGGTCTGGATGGGCGATGAGGGCGCAATAGCAGCATGGGATGACGATAACTTTGTGGAGTTGTGATATGGATGATGAACGGACAGTCAGTGGTTTGCTGACAGAGGATTAAGAATATGTCTATAATAGAAAAAGCCATTGCCCAGATGGAAACATGGGCACAGGATGATTCCCACGGTTACGATCAGGCGAACCGTTGGGGGCCTGATTACGACTGCTCATCTGCGGTCATACAAGCTTGGCAGAATGCGGGTGTGCCTGTGAAATTCAAGGGGGCTACATATACCGGGAATATGTATCCTGTGTTTAAGTCTTGTGGATTTGAGGACGTGACTGCATCGGTGAATTTATCTAACGGCTCAGGATTACAACGTGGTGACGTGCTTCTCAATCATGTCCATCATACAGCTATGTATTGCGGAAATGGGCAAATAGTTCAAGCATCAATCAATGAATTTGGCACTACGACTGGCGGCCAAACTGGTGACCAAACAGGCCGAGAGTTCTATATCCGTAGCTATTATAATTATCCTTGGGATATAGTACTTAGATATAATGGTAGTGCCGGAAATGTAACCCCATCAAGTCCTGAAACACCTAAACCTAATCGTAATATTGCAATATCTTTACCTGAGATACAAAATGGCGATATAGATGTTTCTGTTGCTATGCTTCAGGCGGCGTTAAAGTATAAGGGCTATAATCCAAGATGGGTTGATGGAGAGTTTGGAGCTCAGACCGGAGCCGCGCTCAAAGCTTTTCAGTCCGACCACGGCTTAGACGCTGATGCGATCTGCGGAAAAGCAACGTGGAGCGAGATAGCCAAAGCGTAAGCATATACAGGAAGCCCCCAGAGCGTCCACGCGGCGTTCTGAGGGCTTCGCCATATCAATTCATCGCCGCAATCAAACGGCTGCTGTAGGGCTTGCTACTGCGTTTTCAAGCACGTTGCCGATACCGGAGGCAAGCTTGGCGGGATGGAGGCGCTGGGCGTATATTGCCGTGACCTTTGTATCGGCGTGACCGAGAACGCCGCTTATATCATCGACCGCAACACCGGCTTCGAGCGCGGCGGATGCAAAGCCGTGACGCAGGGCATGGGAGCGGCAGGCGCTTTCTTCGCCTATCACAGACTTGGTATAGCCGTTTATAAGCTCAGAGAGCTGGGTGCGCTCCAACGGCTTCCACTCACCGGTTTTGCGGCTGACGCAGCCGAACAGCGGCGCGTCGTCATCGGCGGTGTCCGGACGTATACCGGATGAGAGGTAATTTTTCACAGCCTTTTGTGCGGCAGGGGAGAACGGCACCATGCGGGGCTTATCGCCCTTGGTGACGCGGAGCATTATGCAGCCGTTCGCCCAATCGAGGTCAGCCGGAGTGAGAGAGCGCAATTCGGAATTACGCGCGCCAGAGAGGAGCATAAGCGTGACCTCCGCCTGTTCCCTTGCCCATGTAGCCATTTTCTTGCCGTATACAGGGCGTTCGGCGGAGATAAGGGAATGTATCTGCTCAACGCTCAGAACGTGCTCATACGGCTTTTTCTTGGCTCTCGTGACCTTTCCCTTGGGCGGCATGGCGTCGTCGAACACAAACGCCTCTGTGTAGCCGTATCTGGACGCGAACTCGGAGAGCTGACGGAGCTGTCCCATGTAGAGATTTGCCGTGGTGATAGCGTCACCGGCAATGTCCGAACGGAACTTCATCACCGCGGCGGCGGTCACGTCCGCAAAACCGTGGCGCTCCATGCTCTCGCGGAAGAGTCGGAACATCCGGGCATAACCAGTGACCGTCTGCGCCGACAGCTCGTTATTACGCATATTCTCTATATAGGCCGCACATGCGGCGTCGTATTTCTCAAACATGGGACAGCTCTCCTTCACTTCAAATCAGCTTCCAACTTCTGAATCCCCCGCCTTGCAGCTTCCATCTGCGTGACATTTTCCTGTTTGCAGTAACGATCGAGAACATCTTTTGTCCTTACATCCATTTTTACGGCAATGCGGAAAGGCTTCGGGTTATCGGTTGGACGGCCTCTCTTCTTCTCGGCCAAGATTCTCCCTCCTTTTGGGTCACCCTTATTATAATTTAAGGTCACCCAAATGTCAATACCCATTCACGGGCAGTTTTCCGAATTAGAGAAATCTCCCTTTGAGCTCGGCATTGTAAGCATCCATCGCGTCACAGAATTTTACTGTCCACAGGTCTATCGATAGCTCATCGATGTTGACGTCATAAACGGCTTCCATCTTCAAATCGTCGTGCATTACTTCTGCCCCGAAAAGATTGCTCGTACTAAAAGTAATAGTCACATTGCAGTAGTAAACCTCCCTGTCGTCCAGTTCCTTTCTCGACAAAGAATCCGACGTTATCGAATAACGATGGTACGACTGCGGGCTCATAATGTATTTGTCTTTCAGCGTCTCCTCAACATCGAACATTGACGAAAAAGCAGCATAATACATTAAGCACGTCTGTTTTTGCTCACGTGTCATGAGAGGGCTGTACTCAACAATCTCGGCGTATATGTCGTCCAAGTCAGAAGAGTCTACCGTACTTTGCGTAGAAATACTCTCTACAACCGCCGCCGCTTTCAGTGTTCCCACTTGTTCAACAGCTTCCAAGAGCATGTCAGTATTCGCGATACGATTCCGCACATCATCTGTGGTACTTTCATACTGCGCGTAAACATCCATGATAAGGTCATATTCGTCAGCGGTATAGTCAGTACACGCAGCAACTATCGACGCATCAAGCGTGCTTGCCTCCTTTGCCAACTTTATTCTCGGCACAAACACGATTGCAAATGCTGCGATCAGGAGCACAACGGTTCCTCCAATGATGCACCAAGTTTTCACTTTCTTTTTCGGTTTTCTCGCATCTCTGTTCAGTTCGTCCAGCACGTTGTCAGGTTGAAGCTTCGTGTCTACCCCTGCTTCGCGATTGTCTGCAGAACGTTCTTTCATCTCATTTACCTCCCATGTTTATTTTCGGTTAGGATATTTATAGTGTATCATAGGAACTTAGATAGTTCAACAAGAAAAGCTCCACGATCGAATGTGGAGCTTTTGTGATTATTTGAGCATCGCCGCATCCTCCGCGCATTTGCGAAGGAATGTATATGCGCCGGGCGCTACCATGGTGTTTGCATACAGTTCCTTGTCTCGGGCGGTTTCGAGGCACACAGAGACGTCATAGGTGCCAGGTTCACCGAAATTCTTACAACATTGTGCGGTTTCCTTGAGCGCTGCAGAAACGGATTCGGTGACCGGCATATAAATTATTGTGTTGGGGGAATACCCCGCGCGGCAAATAAGATTAAAGGGTGTGGAGCATGTAAGCTTCACGATATACTTATGCTTAACCGTCTGCGTTTTCAAGTTCTCCATGCTCGATAAGCCCTCCTTCGTCAAAGCCTTCGTAGTAAAATTCTTCGCTGCCCGGTTCGCCTTTCTTCGGCACTTTGACAAGCGGGTCGCGGAGCCGGTCAAAGCGCACTCTTGTGACTGTGGGGCGCGTCTGGGTAACTTTGCGTCCATCAAAATTGTAGGAAACCGACTTGAGCTGATACTCCACAATGACGGTCTGCCCCTTTTTGAGATACTGCGTGACGACCTCGCTCATGCGCCCGTAGGCCACGAACGACGGAAAATCATAGGTGGATTTGCCGTGCGGGCGAAAGTCGCGCTCACAGGCAAGAGTGAACTGCGCATAGGGCTTGCCGTCCACCGTGCCGTACTTCTGGACAGGGTCGCCGGTGAGATAGCCCATTATGCGCCCATCGTTCAGCATACCTCCACCACCAGTTTCAGTTTATTCTCATAATAGACGGCGCACTCGCGGCTTGCACCGCCGCCGAAGATACTGACGGGTATCATCCTGCCGCCGATATTGCCGAAGCTGAAAGCGCAGCCATGCGCGCCCTCAGTAAAGGCGACAGGCTCTTTGAAGTCCATGTCCTTGATATTGGGCACGAGCGAAAGCGACGTGGTGTCGATGCGCATAGACTGCGGCGCAATCTTGATGACCGTACCGTTGTTGAAACGGATGTGATGTTCGGATATCTTTTCGATTTTCATTACTTATCTGCTCCCCTTTCTCTTCTGTCTCTATACGGTTTACACAGCGTGTACTTCCAGCCGTGCGGTACTTTTTCGAGTTTGCACCAGCCGTCGTAGAAATACCTCATATCGCCGAAGTATTTACCGCCGGGTGCGATGTTATTATACCATGTGTCGTAGTCCGGGTAAATGCCGGAATTGATATTTGCACGACAGTACTCAAGAACCTTTTCGGGATCCCGCTCCTGCGTGTAAATTTTCACTATCTTATAGTGATCGCCGCCGTACTCGCGCTGGCCGGCGAATAGTTTCTTATGGTACATTCTTGTATTCTTCCTCCTATCTGAATTTTACAGTCACGTCGTATTCCTGCTTGAGCGCGTTCTTGACGTCCGCAAATGAAATGTCTCCGGAATTGAGCTGGGCGCAGTAGAAGTCCACCTCTTTTGCAAGGCGTTCGATCTCATCATCCGGGAACCCATGCTTGTCCTTGAGGATGAAGAGCATCATGGTAGAAATGAAATTCGCGCCCTCTGCGTGGCCGAGAGCAAGCGCCCGGTCAACATCCTGCTGTGTGCGCGGAATACTACGGGGAGATTTTTTCCTTGACATCATTCCCTCCTATCCTCAGTCGTGAATGTTATCTTGCTGCCATTGGGGAACTCGAAATTGAGCCTGCATCCGAAGAAGTCCGCCGCACCGATGAGATCGGACACGGAGAAACTGTCTTTCTGGAACTTGTTGCTCAAGGCTTGTGGGGAAATACTCAAGGCTTCGGCAAACTCTCTATGCGTCGTGCCGGTGAGCGCAAGCAAAGCCTTGACCTTTGTACCGACCAAATCTGCATCACTCCTCAAATTAAATCAAATGAAATTGCGCATTAAAGAAACGGCAAAGTGGATTAAAGCGTTTATCATTTTCGCGAGGTCACGAAAATGGTCGTCTCATCGGCCTTTTTCGCGCGGTCTGCACAGTCAGCCCAGAACGTGGCGGCGGATTGCGGAGTGACAAATGCAACAGGCGTTCGGTGCTTCAAACTGCCGCAGATCACGCCGAAGAGCGTCTTTGCGATGCCTCGCGTTGGGAAGGTCATGGAGGTTATATGCGCCTCTGCGCCGCACCGAGGGCAGGGGCAGAGAGATACGCCCTCCGGCGTCGGGATGGTCTCAGGGGCGGGTCTATTCCTCATGGCCGCCTCCTTTTTCCTCCCACCGGCTGCCATTATCGCAGTCGATGCAGGGCTCCACATTGTCTAAGTCGAAATCGTACTTACACGTACCACAGCGAAATCCTGTATGAGGGAGTTGCAACTGCTCAAAATAGAACACTATCGGCTTTTCCATCTCTATGACGTTTCTGTAGGCAATGCCGACCTTGTAGATGTAGTTCTCTCGGAGCTTCTTCGGAATCTCCTGTATGTATCGTCTGAAAGTCTCTAAGGTATTTGCGCGCTTGTAGTGGTTACACATCCTGCAGGACGGCATGAGGTTTGATATATCGTCGGTTCCCTCGCCCTCCGCGTTGTATGCACGCCGAGGGCGCAAGTGGTCGACCTGCATATCCTTGTAGGCAATCGCTCTGCCGCAGTAAGCACAGTGCCCGTTGTATTTGTGATATACGGACTCGCGGGTCTTTTTACTTATTGACATTACAGCACCTCCACCGGTTCTTTAAGCCACTCCAGACGACACTCGGCGCACGTCGGTTTAAGGCAGGCTTCGCCTTTAAGAACCGGACAAATTATGGCGAATTCCGCCAGCTCTTCATCAGACATATTTCTGATCTTGTCCGCGCGAGTGAATACCACGTCTGGGCACTCCCGCTTTCTTGCGTCTTGGCAAGCTTTCCCGCCGTAGTTCAGCAGGCAGCCAGACACACGGCATCTATCACAAAGTTTCATTCAAAGTCCCCTCTCCCAAATTTCTCGGTAGATTCGGAAATACTCTCGAAGTGGTGAGGGAAACAATCTCCTCTCCATCTCCGACATGAGTAATTGCTCCGCTTGGCGCTTGGATATGCGGTTTTTCTCCTTTGGCGGGAGCCTGCCCTCTTTGGCCGCGATTGCAACCGGATTTGTTTTATGCTGACCCATCGTTTACCCTCCTGTTCCATGCTTCACGTGCTTTTTCAGGCAGATATGTAAATCCAGATGTTGCGCAACACCTATTGCATACCACGGTGTACGCCCAGCGTCGTCCTTCCGTATCTACGACCGCTTCAGGATCGATGCTTATATCTGCCTGTCCGCCGCAAAACGGGCACGGTCTAAGTTTCACCATTAACTTCGGCATCCTTTCTCGGGCGGAGTTTCCAGCACAGGAGACCACGTTCTTTAGTCATATAAAGTTCGTACTTTTTCAGCGTCTCGTAGGCTTTATCGATGCAGCAACAGTCATCTGCAGTGCACTCGCGATTTTCTCTGTCCCAATGCTCACAATCAGGACAGACAAAGTGAAAGCAGAAATCCTGGCATGCCTCCTGAAGATCGTCAGCCGTCATCCCGCTATCATCCGGATCAACGTAGCTCCAAAGTTCGTTAGCGAGGAAGTCGCATTTTTCATGGGAAAACCAGTCGTACACGCTTCCTTCGTAGACGAGGGTGTCATATTTGTACCTTTCCCCCGGCTCTATGTACTGATTGCAGAATGAGCACACATGGCGCTTCCGGGCTTTTCTCCACTGTGTTTTCAATATGTCAGGCATTGCTGTCACCTCCGTCCATTCTCGCGCCGCAGTTGGGGCAGTAATGTCCAAGCGTAAATTCGGAAAACACGGTTCTGCAAGCGGAACACCTTTTGTTTTCGTACTCTGGTATCGGAATCCATCGTCCATGCGCCACATCCTCGAACTGTTTGAGGTGTTCGCGCAGTTCCGCGCATACCCATGCCGCCTGATAGAGAAGCGCTAAAACGCCCTCTATGCTGTCGGTTCCATCGAACAGCCACTCTGCCACAGTAAACGAAATATCGTCATCAGACATGGTTTTCGGCGGCGCAATGGGTTCCGCATACTGCTCCATAAGCTCTCGCATCAAATCAGACAGGCTAATATCTGCGCCGTCTTTGCCATATCCCCTCACCCATGTTTGCTTGTCTTTGACGTAGAACAGATTCAGTGCCATTTCGAGATTGCTTTCAGGGGTATCAGTTGTAAGTCTCATGTATTTTTCTCCTTTCTCACTCCACCGCTGCAAAAGAAATCGTCCTCCACAGGGATGCAACCGTAGAACGCGCCCATCGGCTCCGAGCAGAATCTCTTTCCGAACTCTGTAAGTCCGCTCTTCTTACAGTCTTTGCAATGTACCACTGGCACAGCGTAGCTTTTCAGCCGCTCTAATGCTCTTTCGCAGGTGGGGCACAAATCTTGCGGAGTGACAGACCCGAACCACGCTCCGCATGCTTTACAATCAGGCATTGTCACCACCTCCGCCCATTCTCGCACCACACATTGGACAAAAAGGCGTTTCTTCCCACGGTTCGGTCTCATAATCATACTCGACTTCGTCCGGTTCCTCCCATCCACAACGGGTACACCGTCCATCCAGCCAGCGCGCAGGTGCCACCTGTACATATCCCTTCTGAATCGCCATGCGCTTAAACTCGCTCTCAGTAGGTTCGTGAATCACCTCGACCTCGGCAGCGGGAATATTATCCAGCACGCACATTGCGTCGTCCTTTACCAAGAATCGCGGATCATGCAAATTTGTTGCCCACTCACACAACTCGCGCTTTGCATCCTCTCGCTTGATGCAGTCAGACATTTTTCAAAACCTCCATATCATATCCGCTTCGGATAAACTCATGTGTTTTCTGGTGGTGAACAGCGTTACCAAGCCGTTGATAGATAATCGCCATATCCTCCGGTGTGAACGCCGTTCCCAGAAATGAATTGATACCGTGCCGGTGGTATTCGTGTACCTCTCCGTTTCTTTTTTCGGTGTGATAGTGCATGCTCTTGTATGCGTCTCGCGACAGCCACTCTAAAGCCTTGGCTTTCACATCTTCCTCCGACGCACAGTTATCAAGCCGGAAGTAGGAGTTTACGCGCGGATTGCGGTCAGCTACAAACTCCAACTGGACGTTTATCAGGGAATTGGGGAAAGCTCGCAGAAGTCTATGCAAAACAGACAGGTCAATCATTTGCCATACCTCTCTTTAATAGCCCCCCATTCCTCGCGAGTAATTATGCCGTCACAATAGGCACGTTTCGCGCTTTCTATTGGTTCCAATTCGGGGTACATTTCATGGATGATAGCCATCATTTTTTCCGCTTTCGCCATGTTTGCGACATGATTTCTGTACACACTTTCAATCATTTACATGTTCCCTCCCCCATCATTTCCGCAGCAACACAAACTTTACCCAAAACGGCAAGTCAGAGCTGGCAATCCATATCTTAAAAGCAAAAACAAGCGCAATAAAGATGACGATTACAACGATCCATGCAAGAGCACTTTTATCCATGCGAGTCCCTCCTTTCACTGATATTCCAATTACAGCGCGTAACTATATACCAGCAAGAGCCATAGTCCTCTATGTGGTCGTCGGTTCGCGTAAGGCCATTATTGTGCGCGACCGCGAGTATCGCTTGAAGCAGTGCAGTTTTCCGGTCAAAGTAATCTTTTGCCGCTACGGGTATATTCCAGCTTGGCAGGAAGATCACATACGAGATATCGCTCCAAAACGAAGAAAGATCATATTCAACATCTTTGATATCCGGTAACGCCATCAGCTCCGCATGAAGTTTTTTCATCTGTGCCTCTATGCCGAAAGCCTTCATCGTCTTTATATCACGTTCGCAAAATCCCACTGTTGTCAGCTCCTTCCTCACGTCGCAGCGCTCAAAAGCGGCTGCGTCATTTGTGCGGCCTCAAGAATATATCTCGACGGGTTGACCATCACTTTTTCGTAGCTCTCGGCGCCCTGAAACTCGTCTATAACGGTCTTTTCCTCGACGGACATATCTGCATAGTGCTTGCGCCCGTAGCTTGGAGGGAGCCAACTGCGCTCTCTGGCGGCGTAGATATTCAGCCGGTCGATAAGCGGCGCGGCCTCCGGCTTGAACTTGATGTGGCACGTGCCTTTCTTGTAGAACTGCGCCGTGAACCATGTCAGGTCAACGACCGTCTCACCTGCTGCGATAGCGTTCCTTACCCATGTGGAAACATTGCGCTTCTCTGTGGTCTCGCCCCGGTCGAGGTAATTCATCGCGCGTTCGAGGTCGCTCAGTTCTCCATAGACCGTATACTCGTTCAGTTTCCTCTCGTTTTTCCAGCCGCCATAACTGTGAAATCCGTTTATTGGGAGAATGACTTTCATGCCGACCTTATGGGCTTTGTTCGTCGCCCAGCCGTTATAGTAGTGAATGTTCTTCTGGCACTCAGGGAACCATGAATACTGTGCGGAAAACTTCTCAAAGAGAGCTTCTATACTCTCATTAACGCCCTCCACGAGCTGCGCGTTTAGGTCGTAGTAGACCTGCTGAAGGTTGAAAAGGTTGAAATCGTAGCCGCAGAGTTTGTCCACCATTGCGGCATAGTCCTTCTGCATTTTCGAGGTCATGCGGGATGTAAACTCCGGTTTATTTAGCAGCCCGCGCCAATATTTCAAGCGCAGGGCTTTCATGTACCGCTCTACACCGGATGTGCCGACCGTCTTAAACTCATTGCCGTTTATATTGATGGATATGAGCGGCTTTATGTAGCTTTTGGATGCGTCTAAGTCATCCAACATGTAGGGCGCGAGGGCGTTGTACTCTTCTATGAGCTTCCTGCCAAGCTGCGCTTCAAAGTCAAAGGATTGTATCATCTGTTCTGCCCAAGAGCCGTACACCATGGCATCGGGTTCTGCCTCAGTGTTGTGCAGTTCTTCAGACTGTGCTTTTTTGAGGTTTTCAAAGATAGTCGAGGTCTTGTGCTGCACGGGGATATTCACATAAACTATGGCTACTTCGACATCAGTTCTGCGCTGCGCGTGCTTAAATGCGTCACGGACGAACTCTATCTTTGCGCCATATTCCGCGAGTTTCTGCTTGAGGACTTTACGGCGGTTGGTGTACGGATTCCTTATCGTCTCAGCATTGAGCAGGCACACGATCTGACCGCCGTCTGCCTGAAGCTCCAAGGCTTTCAAAAGATGCTCGTCGCCGTTGGAAAACGGCGGGTTCATTATGATGAGGTCATAGTGCTTGTGCGAATGGAAAGTAAGGAAGTCGTCGCCGATGACTCTGTAGTTCTTCCCGCGAAGCAGGGCGATGAGGTTTGCGTCGTGCTCGATCATGTCCATGGACTCGATATCGAAATTGCCATTGTAGCGGCGGTTGTTCTTCAGGAACTTTATGTACAGTTCAGCAAGATCACCTTTGCCCGCTGACGGCTCCAAGACTGTACAGATTTCGTCGGGCTCCTTTATATTGCCGAACATCTTTCCGGCAAGCGCGCTGGGCGTAGGGAAAAACTCGGCGTTCGGGTCAGCGAGGTACGAGACGATGTTTGTACCGCTTTCGGGGACTTCTTTATATTTCTCGGCAATTAACTGTTTTGCCTCAAAGAGAGTGGCCGCATCTCCACGGTAGCCGCCCTCCACTGATATGACCGTGTAATATAACTTGCGTCTGCCATAGTTATCGCGGTACTGGTTTATCTCCCCAATCTTTCCACAGTTTGTGTACACCTCCCAACGCAGTTGACCGTTGGGGTAGCGCTCCATGAAATCCTTATAGGGCGACGTTACAAGTCTCTGCTCAAAGTGAAAATGCAATGTGCTGTAATATTTCTTCATGTGTTCCTCCTTGTTTCTGTGTGGTTCTCTATGCGATTATTAGTTTTCCCCACGTCCTGTCCAGATGCCATTCAGTAAGCTCCTTGCTGAGCCCAGATTTGGGCTTAGTGCTTTCCCCCTAAACCCCACGCGATACGTGCGGGCGTAGCTTTCGGTCTTTCACATCTGTCGGTGTGACCAATAACGCCAAAATTGGCGGTATTAACCTTTCTTGCGGAACCTTCTCCGCCATTTCTGTACAGTTCTCTATATGCTTTTTCCAAACATATTCGCGATCTTCTTTCTGCCTTTGACAGTCACAAGTGTCTGCGCACCGGTTTTATCTCCGTTGACGTATTCCTTGAGAGTGAAATAGCCGTTATTGGTCTCGGCGTATGGTCTGAGCTGCTGTTTCTTATCCCTGTAAAGATAGCCCGCGGCAATCAATGACCGTATCATTTCGCGCTCCCCAATGTGCAGTTCTTTGGCGGTCTCTCGGAATGAAAGATCGTTCCCTCGGTCAATGAGGGCGTCGAAATAAGTGACCTTCGGCGTATCAGCCTTGACTTTCTCGTTGAGTCTCTTTACCGTTTCAAGCGTAGAACGGAAAAGGAGCTTCGTCTGCTCGTCCGCGTAGGGCAAATATGTGTCGATGAACATATCGTCATTTGCCACATAGCCGCCAGTACGCCTTATCGTCGGGATGATTTCATCAGCAACAAGCGCCTGAAATCGTTCCGCAGTTTCATTCTTGGCTTTCATTGCGAGACGGTAGAAGATATTTTCGGGGATGTAATCGTCGTGCCCACAAGTGGGCACGCCCTTTCCCAACTTGTTGGGAAAACCAAGTTCTGACAAATATTTATCTACGGTTTCCCAACGGACATACTCCACGCCATTCTTTGTCTGGGTAAATCCCAGCCCACGGGCAACAGCCTCAAGACTGAGGTAAGCCGTGCCGTCCTTCTCGTAGCAGCTAACGCCGCTGATATTCATAATTTCGTTTGACATTTGCTATCTTCCTTTCTGATTCTGTGTAGTTCTTCTGAGGTGTTGGGATGGTAGCATAGCTGTCAAGCGCAAAATCGGTGTTTCTCTCGGTTTTGATGTCAAATACGCAGATTTTTGTATTGTGTTCATAATACTTTGCCCATCTACGCAGCAAAGTTTGTGCAGTTCTCCCCACGTAGTCGGGTGATTCTCTGTGGCTCTCCCTGGCCTTGTGGGGTGATTCTGTACAGTTCCCCCAACGTAGTGACCTAATGTTGTACAGACCTCCCGGAGGACGTTCAGGGAACGTAGTGACCTGTTTCTGTGCAGTTCTCCTAACAAGCTTTTGGCGGTGATATGGTGTAGAAATAAAGCAACTGAATATCCATATTAAATGTGACAGCGGTGAAGTCGCGCCAGTTGTCAAACTCACCTTCGTGCAGCTCGCCCTCACACAGCCATTCGGCATAAATCTTCATTTCCGTGTCTTACATCTCCTCTATCAGTTTTATAAAGCCCTGCCGCTTGAGATTCTTGAGCCAAGTATGCAGAAACTCGTCAAGGCTCACGCGCAGACGCTGTGAGTACATCATTTGGCCGTCCACATCCTTGTAAACTTCGTCGTAGCTGCCGGTATAGTCGTTGCGGAAAAGTACCGGCTCAATGCTCTGCGTGGCTTCATCGACTGCAAACTCGATCTCCGGATCAGCCATAAGGTCGCCGTTCTGCTCGGAATAATGCGCGATGTAGTACACAGGACGGCCTTTATAATCCGAGAAGTAAAGGAACTCGGCGGCAAGGCGCGTGTACGGCTCATTCTCCACGCTGATATGAAAGTCGTGGCGAGGAAGCGCCTCCAAGATGGGGCGCAAGTCCTGATAGTTCTGCTTCGCGTGTTTCAGTTCGGTCATGTTCGTAAATCCTCCCAAGTATTTTGCGGGCGCGTGTTCACACAAAACCCCGCAGTTTTTCTATTGGCCGTGTTCAGGGGCGCGGAAACTTCCCAGTAAAATCCCGTGGGCGTGTTCAGTGCCACCAAGACTTCCGCGCGCCCTGTTCACATTCCGGGGCGCGGTCGCTCAAATTTGCCCCGTTCGGTGATCCTGCCGGACACGTCCGGCGGCGGGTGCAATCTGTTTTCTTCGGGGAGATGCACCAGCTCCCCACGGCCTTACATCAGCCCCCCGGCAGGCTGAACGCCGTTTATAGCGATGGGCGCGCGTCCTCATATCTCGCGCCGGGTTTAATCCTTTTTTCTTGCCCATGAGCGCCCGCCATATAGGCGGCTGGACTTGCACCAGCGGCGGCGGATGCCGTCGGCCTTGCGGGTTTTAAGCGGCGATTATGGCCGCGCGTATTTGCTCGATGATCTCATATATTTTTGTACTGCCGGTGCCGCTATTGCGCTTGTAATAGCGCACGGAGTACCGCGGCGCGCCATCGATAATGGTAACACTGCATTGCGCAAAGCTGTTGAGAATCCAGCCGCGTGTACGCAACGGGATTTTTACGCCGTGCCTGTCGGCGATTTCGACCAATAAAGCGCCGTCAGAAATCAGGCCGCCGCGGGTAAAAATCTCCTCGGCCTTCTTTATCTCTTGCCGGTGCTGCTCTTCCTGCTCTGCTCTTTCCTTTGCTTCCTGCTCTTCACGTTCACGGCGGGCGGCTTCTTCTCTCGCTTCTCCATCGGCGCGCAGTTTTGCGGACAGCTCCGCGCACTTGCCAAGCTCCCCGAGTACAGCCGCGCCGACGAAGTCGGCGAACGTGCCGCCGTTGTCGCGGGCGTTGATGTAATTACGAACGCGAACGCGCAGACGATCCCGGATATAATCCGCTTGCCGTGCAGGGTCTGAGCCGTACCGAAGTATCACGGGTTCTTCCTGCGCTCGCAGCGCGTCCGTGTTTTCGGTTCTCCGCCAAACTCGCGTCCGTTCCTCCCGTGTGCCGTATAGTTCCACGCAAGCCGGGAAAAAGCCCAGAACATCGGTAAATTTATAATCTGTCATCCGCAGCGGCACTAAATAGTTGTTGATCTCGACATAAAGAAAATACCTGTCGCGTTCGTTGGCGGGGTATTGGTTTTTCTCTGTACATGTCCAAAGCTTGTACGACTCCGCGCCGTTGCTGACCTCGCGCACAAAATCCGCGCGGCAGTTTTTGCCCTCGCGGTTATACATGCCTTTAATAAAAAGGGGCTTTTTTAATGTGCTCATGTGGTAATACCTCCGTATTTTTTAGGCTCAAAGCCTGTAAAAACGCCTTGCAATCAAGACACTTTTACAGACTGCCGGGAAAAGCCCCGGCAAACTGTTAATAGAGATAGTACCAGACAATAAATTTTGACACTTTCCCGTCTGCGCTGCTCCATGGGGTGTACCAGGCTTTCCGCCGCTGCTTGCGGCGCTGTTCAACGAAATTTTTTGCTTGCTCCTCCGTGTCGACAAAATGGAATGTTGATTGATGTAACATTGTCAAAACCTCCTTAAATATTTGATTTTTTTCTATGCGCAAGCCCCGCGGCGGACGATCTCGGCGGATATTTTAAGCTCCAGCGCGTTTTCCTCCGCGTAATCGGTCGGGCGGCTCATTCCGCATGCGCGGCGGAACGCTTCACGGTCGGCGATCCACTGCATCACGTCGCGGAGCTCGTCCGCGCTCATGTCCTTGACGTTTTTCATTCCTGCGATCTCCTCTCAGATAAAATACATAGTCCCGTCCAGCTCGACGGCGACGGCCTCTTGTTTCAACTCGTCCCGCATACGGACGGCAAAGTTAACAACGTCGTCCAGGTGCTCATCAAGTGCAGACTGCGCAGCATAGGCGAACACGGCGTTGTTGTCTTCGGCAATAAGCCCGTGCGCCTCGCTCATCCAGTACCCGCGAACGGGCGTTGATGTTGCGCCGCCGAAGCACTCAGACAGCAGCGCGGCGGCCTCGGTCACGTATGCGCTTGTATCTCCTGTTGTGCTCGCGTCAACGGTTCCGGGAACGTAAACCGTTATTTTGTGGCTGAGGCTGAAAGAGTTTTTCAAGATGTTGTTATTCATGTTCTACCTCCTGCGCCCGTCTGGGCTTGTCTGACTGTATGTATTATACCGTACGGTTAACAGTATTGCAATATGCTATCTTGCACAAGGTTAACCGTGCTTTTTTGTGCGAATTGTATATTGTTAACCGTTCGCGCGTCGGTTATAATAAATATGGGGAGGTGATATTTTGCCCGTACCAAAAGGCGATAAAAAAAGCGATGCCCGCCGAGCGTCGCAAAATAAATATGATCTCAAAAATTTAGCCGTGCTTGCCTGCAAAGTGCGAAAACCCGAAGCCGAAGCATTTCGGGCGCTATGCGAGGCGCACGGACTGACAGTTAATGCGGCCTTATCTGACTATGTACACAACAGTTTAGACGGGTGCGCGCTGCTGGAAAGTTTGGCAACAACGGAAAAATAAAAGGGGGTACAATAATGCCGACTGAAAAGGAAATGAAAGAAGCAAGAAAAGCGATCGCATACGACTTAATAAACATCATAGACGAGAAACCCGAACAGGAAACGTATACCGCCGAAGAGATAAAGAAGATAATTAAAATCTATGTCAGCACAGCAAATCAAGATTAACGCAGACCGCGCGGAAGTCGACAGACTTTTTAATGCAATTTTGCGCTTTGTGATCGATGCGCTCAAAGAAGCGATAGACGAACCAGACGCGGAAAAGTGCATTGAAAAACTAAATAAGATTTTTACAAATCTGCAAAAATCGCTTGAAGATTAAACAAAACAGCAAGAGAGCAGGCCGGAAAAACTTTGGCCTGCTCTCTTTGTGCATTTTGTACGGTTTACCGTGCTTGTTTTCGTGCATTATTGCGGCTTGCAATACTGTTAACAGTACTATATAATAACACCCGTAAACAAGAAAAAAAACATCTGACAGATCAGATATTAACGGAGGTAAAAAAATGAAATATTTCGCACAGTGCAAAAACCTTGAGGAGCTCAAGAAGGAATTTAGACGGCTGGCCATGATCCACCACCCCGACCGCGGCGGCGACGTCGAGACCATGAAAGAGATCAATAACGAGTATGACATGATGTTCCCCGTGCTCAAGGCCAAGACAGCCGCACAGACCACCGAGACCGCACAGAGCACCCGCAGCGAGTTTTACACCGCGCACGGCTGGAAGGGCGAGCGGTACGAGGCCGGGCGCAGTCTCAAGGAGATAGCGCAGCTTGTACGCGCCTACATCAAGGAATTTTTCCCGGACTACCGTTTCAGTGTCCGCACTCATTACGCTTCCATGTGTCAAGAGTTGCTAATTGACATGAAAGAAGCCCCCGCGGATATCTTCAAAGCTTATGAGGAAATGACAGACGATGATATTTCCGAGTGTTGGCGGAAAGCCACCCGCAACAGTGTATGGACCCTCAACAGCTGGAACAAGGCCGAGGAGAAAGCCGAATTTGAAAGAATTTGGAGCAAGTACGGCGCATTTTACAAGTGCTTGACCGACAAGACCCGCGCCACGGTGAAAGCCGTTGACGAGTATGTGAACAGCTTCAATTATGATGATTGTGATAGCATGATCGACTATTTTGACGTTAATTTCTATTACTTCGGATGCCTGCAAAGCCCCGCCAGCGTGAAGATCGTTCCCCGCGCTCCGAGAGCCGAGAAGCGCCCCGCCAAGGCCGAGAGCAAAGCCCCGGCACCGGCAGACAAGGCCGAGAAGCCCGAACAGATAGCCCCGGCACAGCTCGCAGCGCTCCGCGTAGAGTTTAATACAGAACATGACGGGATCGAGGTTTATTTTACCTCCAAGCCCTCACAGGCCACACGCGACGCACTCAAGGCCGCGGGGTACCGTTGGCATAGCGTTAAAAAATGCTGGTTCGCCAAGCGCACCGAGGCGCATTTACAGGCACTCAAAAGGATTGAGGACGAAGCCGCAGCATAAACCCCAGCCCCCCACCGCAACGCAATACAAAGCCCCTGAGACGGTCAGAAATGGCCGTCTTTTTTATTGCCTTTATACAGATGCCGACCGGGGACAGGATCCGCGCCCGTGCCCCTTAATTATATATTATTTAGATTATATATATTATATATCCAAGATATTATATGTACCCTGTGTATAGGTGTATATTATCTAAGTAATATTAGAATACATGACAGCCCCCAAGC
>ERZ1026884.40-NODE-40-length-81768-cov-8.563913_pt1 | contig 81768 bp, 80 predicted proteins | sample MGYA00380172_ERZ1026884 | MGnify/ENA primary metagenome ERZ1026884 (study PRJEB33269, sample SAMEA4719808) | human gut metagenome | biome: human-associated habitat; feature: organic feature; material: feces | place: Cameroon | collected 2013-10 ... | reverse complement strand
ATCCCGCGGAGAACATGAAATTTCATATCCGACCTGCCCGCCCGGAGGAGGCGGGTTTATTTTATGCCCAGCATCCCGAAGAAGATAAGCGCCTTGGCGCTGTCGGCTGTGTCCGCATGGACTTCGGGCGCAGCGGCAACGAGTTTTGGCATACCTGGTGGCCCCGCGGCCCGGAGAAGCTGAACAGCCCCGCGTTCAAGCTGGAGCTGCAGGAGGTCGTGGACACGCTGCGGGAGAGTGTGCTGAAAAACCGCTTCGCTATGGAGCGTTTTTGCTATGAACACGGCGGAAAAATCAACGGCGGTTATGTACAGAACTACGGCTACATCGTGGAAACGGAGTGCTACCGCTACTGCCTGCGGTGCAATCCCTCTCCAGGCGATTATAGCGGTTATCTGGCGGTATACGATTTGGCCGTCCAGCGGCAGAACATGGCGCGGGACAAGCATCTGGTGGGCCGTGTCACCTATGCCAACGGCGATACGCAGGAGTTTACCGATGCCGAAGCCTTTCTCAAGTGTGTGAGGGAAGAACTTCCGTATCGCCCCACCACAGGCTTCCGTTACGAAGTGCTGACCGACGATCCCACCGTCCGCAAGCAGGTGGATGACATGATCTTCGACTTCTACGGCGAGGAAGCCCCTTGCCGGCAGGAGGATCACGAGCCTCGACCCGAGCAGGGCATGACCTTTGGGGGGATGTGATGGACGCTTCAAAAAAGCAGCGAGAGCTGGTCGCTTTCAAAAGCCTTGCCGAGCTGAAACGGTTCATACGACCCGGAGTGGAGTTCAAGACCGTCAGCCACGCCAATCACGCGGATATGGTGGGGCTGACCCGTGTGGTGACCACGGTGCAGACGGTGGGCTTCTATTCCAAGATCAAGGATCAGCCGGAGCATCCCTTCTCCACCTGCAACCACGGCAAGGGCTTCTACACCGAGTTTGGAAAAGCCGGCAATTACATCTTTGATGGTACAACGGTCAGGGTGAAGGATGCCCGAAAGCAAGATCGCGGCGTGATCTACGAGCTGGAGTTTTACGACAGAGAGCAAAACATGGAGGAAACGATGATGGACAGAAAAATGGTGAATTTTATCAGGGAACAGTATCCCCCCGGCACCCGCATCCGGCTGAACGCTATGGACGATCCCCATCATCCCATTCTTCCCGGCACCGAGGGTGAAGTGGACTTCGTGGATGACATTGGCACTATCCACATGAAATGGGACAACGGCAGGACATTGGGGATTGTCCCCGGCGAGGACAGCTTCACCGTGCTGCCGCCCAAGCTGACCACCCTCAAGCTGTATATGCCCCTGACCGCCGATCTCTATGAGCGGAACAAGTACGGCGATCTCGATGACAGCAGCACATTGCTGGAGGGCAGTGAGCTGCGCGGTTATCAGGAGCAGATCACGGCGGCGCTGGTGAAAAACCGGATGCCGGAGGAGACCGAGCGAGGCATCATGCATTGGTATGACGAAGCCGACAGTGTCAATCGCAAGGTCCACTCTGCCGTCTTCACCGTGGAGAAGCGTGACCGGCAGCTCTGGGGCGTAGCGGAATGCCGCGTCGCCGGGGAGTTGTCGGACACAGAAATGGATACTTTGAAAGAGTTTATCACCGGACAGGCTTCGGACGGCTGGGGCGAGGGGTTTGAACAGAGGGAGATTGCCGTGGATGACGGTGGTGAATTGTATGTCCACTTTTGGAACTCGGACGAGTGGAGCATCCAGACGGAACAGGAGCTTTTCTCCCCCAAGTTTGCGGAGGGACTGCCTAAAATGTGCTTCTCCACCCTCCCCGGCACCGGTGAGCTCATCTGTATCAAGCGCGGCGAGAGCGGCTACTATCCCAGCGACTGGTCCACGAACGATCCAGCGCATAACCGTGAGATAGCGGACTATAACAACGAGCGGCTTGGCGTTACCCCCGCGCAGGAGAAAGCCATGAAAACGGGTTCCATGATCGGCTGGGGCGTCCCCGGCGCAGACCCCGCCTGCTATGAACAGCAGCCGGAGATGGGAGGGATGACCCTTGGGTAAAAGAATACTGCGTGTGTATCTCGCTAAAAACGATACGCCGTATAGCGCAGCCTATGCAAAGCTGGAGCTGCCCGCCTCCCCGTGGGAGGTTTGGGACGCCATGGAAAAGGTGCGGCTTCAGACGGACGATATCCTGTACATGGAGATCGAAGACTACTTTGCCTTTGAGTATCTCTCGCCCCACTTGGATGGATTAGACATCAGCCTCAACGAGCTCAACGACCTTGCCGCACAGCTTGCGGCATTGGACGAGGTACAAGGGATCGCCTTTGAGGGGATGTTCTCCATAGCGGTGCAGAGAAAAGTAAACGCCAACGGCGGCGTCATCACGCTGCAGGATCTGCGGGATCTGGCGGTCAGCGCAAAAACTGACTGTTATCATGTAGTGGATGCCGCAGACGATGCTGCCCTCGGCCGGTTTTACGCAGAAAACGATTTTATCCCCGAACTGGATGGCGTATCCGACGAGGTGTTCGAGATGCTGGACTTCGCCGGCATCGGAAGAATGATGCGATGCAGCGAAAACGGCATTTTTGTGGGTAGTCTGTATGTACTGCAGGATGGCGAACTGACCACCGCGCCGCCCGTCCAAAAGACGCTGCCGGAAAAGCCGGGATACCTCTTCCGGCTCACGCTCGGACTGCATCCTGACATTGGCGATGACCGCACGGTGACGCTGGATCTTCCCGCAGCAGAGGCGGAGCTGCTGGCCGCGCAGGAACAGCTCGGTGTGGAGGGCTGGGAGGGCGTCACGGTCATTGACTATGACGGGATCATCCCCTATGCGGCAGAATTCACCGACCTGCCCATGGAACTGGAGGAATTGAATGCCTTCACCAAGGCCGCGCGGGACATTCCGAGATCCGAGGTGCCAAAGCTGAAGGCTCTGCTGGAGCAGTATGAGGTACGGGACATCGAAACGGCGATGCTCCTAACGGAGCATCAGGCCGATTACATCCTCACGCCGGGGATCAGTTCACCGCAGGAGGCGGCGCTGGACCAGCTCTGCTTCATCATGAACCGTGAAGAAGCTGTTCGGCTGATCCCGTATGTGAACCTCTTCAACTACGGCGAGACAGTCATCCATGCGGACAACGCCGCCCTCACATCCTACGGCCTGCTGCACCGCGCGGACTATGAGCCGATGCTCTCACCCATGCAGCAAAAACAGGAAAAGGAGATGACGATGCAATGACCAGGGAACAGATCCAACACGAAGGCGACCGGCCGCTGCCTTGTGCAGCACAGGAGGCATTCCGATGCAGACCGGATGCTCTGAGCGATGACGAAAAGACGATCCTCTCCGCCATGGTCCTGCAAAAGGGCGAGGCGGAGGCTGCGGAGATTTTCAGAGAGTCGCCGGAGCATCTGCGTGATTACACGATCCTCAAGGGTGTCAATAACTACGCCGCGCTGGGCAGATATTATCTCGCCAACGAAACTACCGTCCCGGAGGAGCTGTATGAGTACATGGACCTGGGTGCGCTGGGCTGCCGCTATGAGGACGAGCACCCCGGCGTGTTCATCGGCAGTGATTATGTGCAGTATCCAGCCGCCGAACAGAAACAGTTGATGGAAATGCAGGTAATGTAATCCCGTCAGGTCCCCGTCATGACCAAAGCGTAAGATCATTGTGGCAGGCACTGCTTTGCAATGTATGTAATGAGATCTTCCGGCGTGATCGTATCACCGGTGTGAGGTATCTCGCGCCATCTCTTCTGTACGGCAGGGTCAGGATCGCATATCGCGGCAATCATGGCAAGCCGGATCTCTTTTCGCACCTCTTCCACGGTAGTGTGATGTCTGCGGGCAACCTCCAGTAGAGCAGCATCGGCATTGATCTTCTTTTTCTTCATGGTATCACTCCTATTGCTTTTTTAGAACGGGTATCGTTCTTTTAGAACTACAATAGCACAGGAGTTTTAGGGAAAAGTGTCGAACGCAGTCGAAAAAACAGAGGTTTGCTAAAAAGCAAACCTCTGCACCGGTGTTACCGCAATTCGTCGATCAAAGTGTCCAGCACATTCATCACCTTGCGCTGCCCTTCTGGGGACAGGGCTTTCAATCGCTCGGAGATCTCTGTGGCGTGAAGCAGCGTTGCCGCATCCAAATTATCCTGAAGCAGCTCGTCCGTTCCAACCTTGAGTACATTGGCGATGGCGACCAGCTTATCCAGCTTTGGTGCTTTGACTCCGCGTTCGACCACGCTCATATGGTCAACGCTGTAATCAACAGCGGCAGCAAGCTCTTCCTGCGTCATACCGGCACGCTCACGGGCGGCTTTGATTCGTTTTCCCAATGCGATCTGATCCATGTGCAATCTCCTTTTGAACGGAATCCGTTCTTAAATTATATTGGAGACGCTGTTTGTTTCACAGGAGCACACAGAACGGTGACCGTTCTAAAAGAACGAAACAAGCAAAACAATACACCAAGGGGCCGTATTCCCGGACGGGGAAAAGCGGCCCCTTCTTTTTTACGCTTATTTGACCTCCTGCTCCGGGATAACGGACCCGGAAAGGAGGAACTGTGCCGATCAACAAAGCCCTTGCAGAGTATCTTGAACTCTACCACAAGGGCGAGGCGAACGCCGTCACCAGCCGGGAGCTGGAGTGTGCCTTCCGAATGCGCGGCTCCGAGCTGCGCCGGGAGATCAACGCCCTGCGGGGCGACGGCATCCCCATCTGCAGCTTTGACGGCGGCTACCACTATGCCGCCACCGAGGAGGAGCTGCGGCGCACCATCCGGCAGCTCCGCAGCCGGATCAAGAAAATCGCATTTGCGGAGCGCGGCCTGTCCCGCACCTTGCCTGACTATGAGGACACCGGTCAGCTCTCCCTCCCGCTGGAGGGAGGTGACACTTCTTGAACAGCTTTATTCCCTGGGTGGGCGGCAAGGGCAAGCTGCTGTGGATCATCAATAAGCTGATGCCGGACCGCTACACCCGCTTCATCGATGTGTTTGGCGGCAGCGGCACGGTGACCATGTGCCGCCCTATCCAGCGCGGCTGCATGGAAGTCTACAACGACTTCAACGGCAATCTCACCAACCTGTTCTGCTGCGTGAAGAATCGCCCCATGGCACTGCTGGCGGAGTTGGGATTCCTGCCGCTGAACACGCGGGATGACTTCAATGTCCTTTACAAGTTCTTCTCCAAGGGCGAGTTCACGGACGACTACCTGCAGGAGGAGATGGATCTGACGGAGGTCTACCTCAAGCCGCCCGACGCCGAGACCATCCGCGCCCTTATGCTGGAGCGCACGCCCCGCGGGAGCATCCGCCGCGCGGCGGACTTCTTCAAGCTCATCCGCTACAGCTTCAGCGGCGGCGCCAAGTCCTTCGGCGGCAAGCCCTGCGACATCCGCCGTTTCTTTCACCTGATCTGGGAATGCTCCCGCAGGCTGGCGAATGTCATTGTGGAGAACAAGGACTTCGAGGAGGTCATCCGTCAGTACGACCGAGAAGGCGCCGTGATCTACTGTGACCCGCCCTACTACAAGGCGGAGAGCTGCTACGAGGTGGAATTTCCCCCGGAGGATCATCAGCGGCTCCATGATGTACTGGTCACCTGTGAAGGATACTTCATCGTTTCCTACAACTACCAGGACTACATCTGCGAGATCTATCAGGATTGCTATATCTTCCGCACCTCCCGTCCCAACAGCATGTCCCAGACGGCAGGCAGCGAATATGAGGAGATCGTCATCACCAATTATGACCCCCGCAAAGCCTGCTGGCAGCTCTCTATGGATAGTCTGCTGGGCGGCGATGGCGACACCCGCTACGAGCTGATCCATGAGCCGGAGCATCCCTTAAAAATCTGAACAATAAAAGGAGAAGCAGCATGAAATTTGTAAAATACAACGACAACAAGAGCGTCACCATCCCGCCCGCCGTTCTGACCGTCTGCGGGCTGGACGATGAGGGGAAGCTGGAAATGGCCGGCGCCAAGGGCGCGGTCATTTTATCAAAGAGCGAGATGACCGCCATGGAGATGGTGCGCACGATCCTCGCCCTGACGGACCGCGCCGGACAGCTGATGCGGGAGCTGACGGACCGCTGCGGCAGCTGCGAGGGCTGCACCGAGGGGCACTGCACCTTCCGCGACGCGGACATCGAGGAGCTGATCCGCCCCGCCGTCACCGTTCCCGATTGGGCCAGAGCGGAAGCGGACATCGCGCCCGACGCCAAGCTGGACTGCCATGTGGACGAGGGCTCCGGTGTGATCACCGTGTGCGAGACATTTTACGACCACGACCTCTCCGATATTCCCGCCGAGCTGCTGGAGGCCCTGCGCAAGTCCGGCTGCTGCCTGTCCGTACTGGAGGATATGCTGATGGACGACGATGTTATCTACGATAAGTGATACCGTAGGCATTCAAAGAAGAAACGAGGCGAGATATCCAAATGAATGAAACCTATCTCTATCCCTACTCGGCGAAGGAGGCCAGAGAACGAAATGAGCTTTCGCTCTGGAGGGAAAGCCATCGTGCCAACATCGCCTGCCGCGACGCCATCGAGGATACCATCCGCCGGAGCTTTGACGGAATGCATCTGGACAAGGACTGCCTCGCGCCGGTGCTGACGGCATACGGCTACAAACGCACCGCATGGGTGCTTGCCAATACCTTGCATGAACTCAAGTGGGATGGTCGCTTCAGCCCCGCCAATAAGCAGTGGGCTGAGCGGCGCTACATTCCGCAGGATGAGCGTCACAATGCCGAGATCACTGTTCGGAGCCACCCCGCCGTGCTGGATGGCTTCGTAACTTTTTATCGCAAGGCAGTGCAGGCACTGAATCTGTTCGGAGCAGAGCATTGCGTTGGTGACCGCGCCGAGCAGGACTTCACCGGCAAGGTGCTGGTACTCAGCCCCGACACGCTGAAGGAATCCTGCTGGAGTCAGGCGGATCAACTCTGGTATGCCCATGACGGCTTCGGCTGCAGGCCCCATGCCATTGGCCGCTCGGTGCGCTGCACCTGTCTGGGTGACGGCGAGACGACACGCTGGAATCGGCACGAGTTCATCGGCGTGCTGGATGAAAAATACCTGCCCGACTGGGCGCGGGAGAAGCTCATGGAGCTGACCGCACCACGGCAGGAGGAACCGGCCGCAGGTGAGATGAAGCTGGAATGATCGGAGGTGAAATAAGTGCAGCGCATCTTCATCGACAACCATGACCGCGTCCTCTATTACAGCAATCCTGCCGGATACATTACAGGAAAAGAAGCCGTTGTGGACACCATGTTCCAAACGCAGGAGCTGGAGCGTTTTCTGGAAAAGCAGGAAATTCCCATCCGCTGGGAGGACGGTGTCTATGACCGCCTCCTGCTGGGGCAGAGAGGCGGCCGCTTCGACCCGGAGGCTCCGCCCCTGAAAAGCTGCCGTGTGTGGCAGCTCACGCGGGACAGCCCCATCAATATGCGCTTCATCCCGTATGAAGCCCTGCTGGAGCGTTTCGGGCAGCCTGACCGTAAGCACTACGAAACCGTCTATGACGGTCTGGTCGGGACCAATGACCCGGAGGAGATCTACACGCTCTTCCGCGACCCGGTTCCCGGCTACGACGGCAGACCCATCGGCATCTCGGATGTGCTGGAGCTGTACGACGCCGACGGCAGCGAGTTCTACTACTGCGACCGTGTCGGCTTCCGGCAGATCGAGTTTGCGCCGCGGCAGGAAATGGATCTGTGTCCGTGAATTGAGCACCCGGCCGGGTGCTTTTTTCATATCAACATCAGAAATGGAGGAAAGAAAAATGCCCAAGAACCAGACCAAAGCAAGCACCCCCGTCCCCGCGCAGGAAAGCCGGTCCCCCGTGTCCTTCGATGTCCGAGTTTATCCCGTGAAGGACAGCAAGTACACTCTCGCCAACGCCAATGTGGACATCAACGGCGTATTCGCCATTCGCGGCGTGAAGGTCATCCGCGGCGAGAAAGGCCCCTTTGTCGCCATGCCGCAGTACAAGGACAGTCATGGGGACTACCACGACATCTGCTTCCCCTGCACAAAGGAGGCCCGCCAGCAGTTCAACGACGCGGTGCTGAACGCCTACGAGCAGTCGCTCCGGCAGGCCCAGCAGCCGGACAATGCTCCCGCCGCGGAGCAGGTCATGTAAGTCACCCACAACACAAAACATATAACTTGTAGGAGGAAATTATCACATGAAGAAGTTTATCAAGAACACCGCCAATTCCATCCGCACCAAGGCCATCCGCCTTGCCGCCACCCGCCGCTCCGGTGAGGGCTACATCGACACCGCCGTCAAGATCCTCATCGCCGTGGTGCTGGGCGCCCTGCTGCTGGCGGGCCTCTACGCTTTGTTTGGCGATGTGGTCATGCCCACCCTGAACCAGCGTATCAAGGATATGTTCAACTACGCCGGCGCGCTGGGCGGCTGATCCGTGGCATCCGTCCTGCAGGGGACGCTGTTCCTCATCGGACTTATGAGCGCGGCATGGACGGATCTCCGGCGCAGGCAGATCTATGACCTTTCCGGTATCGTCATCGCAGGGGCGGGGCTGATTTCCTTCAGCCCCGCCCGGCTTCTCGGCCTGGCGCTGGCCGTCCCATTTTGGCTGGCAAGCCGGAGAGGACGCGGTGGCATGGGAGATGCGGTCCTCATCGCCGCCTCCGGCTTTCTGCTGGGCTTTCTGCGCGGAGTCGCCGGACTGGTGCTGGCACTGGTGCTGTACTGCCTTTTCTACCTTGCAATAGCCGCCCTGCACAAGATCCGCAGGCAAGAGCGTCCACCGGAGAGCTATCCATTCGCGCCATTTCTTGCAGCGGGCTTCTTTACCGCATATATCATCTAAGAATAAGGAGGACTTGCTCCATGAGTATTTTCAAAAACCGCACGGTCATCGGCGTCATCTGCATTCTGCTGGCGTTGGTGATCTGCTTCGGCATCACGCCGCTGTTCAATCAGAGCATCAGCCAGAAGGCGGAGATCGTCCGAGTGACGAAGGACATTCACGCCGGCGAGCTCATCACCAGGGACATGGTCACCACGGCCGAGGTCGGCTCCTATAATCTCCCCTCCGGCCTTATGACCGCGAAAGACAATGTGGTGGGCAAATACGCCAAGGCGGACCTTGCCGTTGGCGATTATATTCTCGCTGCCAAGCTCTCGGACGCGCCTGCCGCCGAGAATGCCTATCTCTACAATTTGGACGGTTCGAAGCAGGCCATCTCCGTCACCATCAAGAGCTTCGCCACCGGACTGTCCGGCAAGCTCCAGAGCGGCGACATCGTATCGGTCATTGTGGCGGACTACCCGGAGGACGGCGAAACCACCATCCCCGCCGAGCTGCAGTACGTGGAGATCATCTCTGTTACCGCCAGCACCGGCTATGACGCCAATACCGGTGAAGCGAAGGGTGATGAGAAGGAGCTGCCCTCTACCGTGACCTTCCTCGTTCTGCCGGAGCAGGCCAAGGTGCTGGCGGAGCTGGAGCAGGTCGCCAAGCTCCACTTGGCTCTCGTCTACCGCGGCACGGCAGACGGCGCAAGGCAGTTCATCGAGGCACAGGACGCGCTCATCGAGGAGCTGTACGCAGAGCCGGAGGAAGATCTCATTGGGGAGGGCGAAGCCGCCGATCCTACCGCAGAAATGCCGGAGAGTGAGGTGACAGGATGAATTTCAGAAAGACCAGCATCTTTCAGCGCGACACAGAGAAACCGGAGGAGCAGAATGACAGCGGCGGTATGCTGGCGGTCTGGGGCAGCCCCGGCAGCGGAAAGACAATAACGGCGGTAAAAATCGCAAAAATGCTCTCCGCCAGGAAGAAAAATGTCATCCTTCTGCTCTGTGACATGGCCGCACCCATGCTGCCGTGCATCTGTCCCGCGGACGCTCTGGAGAGCAATGGCTCTCTTGCCGGCGTCCTGGCAGCCGCCCGTATCAGCGAGAACCTCATCAAGCATAACCTTGTCACCTTTAAGCGCAACAGCTGCCTTGCGGTATTGGGGCTGCTCGAACGGCAGAACGAGTACAGCACTCCGCCCTTTACGCAGAAACAGGTGGTAGAGCTGCTGGACGGCCTGCGTCAGATCGCGCCCTATGTCATCGTGGACTGCGGCAGCTACATTGCCAACGACATCCTCTCCGCCGTGGCGCTGATGGAGGCGGACAGTATCCTGCGCCTTGCCAACTGCGACCCCAAAAGCGTCAACTACTTTGCAAGTCAGCTCCCTCTGCTGGACGGGCCCGAGTGGGACATGGACAAGCAGTATAAGGTGGCATCCAATGTGAAGCCCTATCAGGCAGCGGACCACATCGGCAAGGTGCTGGGCGACACGGCCTTCGTGCTGCCCTATTCACAGGAGCTGGAGGAGCAGTATCTGGCGGGCAACCTGCTTGCCGACCTCGCCCTCAAGGACAGCCGCCCCTTCCGCAAGGAGTTAGAGCGTATCATCGCGGAGGTGTTTTAATATGGCTCTTGGCGAAAAGCGAAACGGCTCGGTCTTTGCCACAGCTGCACAGCGGCGGGACGCGGCGGAATATCAGGTCACCTCGGAGCCGGAGGTCGTCCCCGTAGTGGTGGACGACACGCCGCAGCGGACTCTGAACACCGACATTGGCACCCTCGGACGGGCGCACAACCTGTTCTTTACCCCGTCGGCAGAGGGCAGGGACTTCAATTCCGTGCTGCAGGAGGTGCAGGAATACATCTCCGGCGCCTACGCCGCACTCATCACCGAAGGCGGCGAGGACTCCAAGGAACAGCTCATGCGCTACATCACCAAGTACCTGCAGGACCGGCGTATCGCCGTAGCAGGCATGACGCAGACGGAGCTGGTGGACGCCATCTATTCCGAGATGGCGGAGTTCGGCTTTCTGACCCGCTATATCTACGCCGACGGCATTGAGGAGATCAACATCAACTCGTGGCGGGATATCGAGGTGCAGTATTCGGACGGTCGAAGCGAAAAGCTCACGGAACACTTCGACTCGCCGGAACACGCCCTTGCCGTCATCCGGCGAATGCTCCACGCCTCCGGCATGGTGCTGGACAACGCCAGCCCTCTGGTCACTGGGCACCTGACCCGCAACACCCGTATTGCCGCTATGAAATCCCCCGTGGTGGATGAGGATGTGGGCGTCGCCGCCTCCATCCGAATCGTCAACCGCCACAATCTCAGCCGTGAGGATCTGCTGCGCAGCGGCACAGCCACAGCGGAAATGCTGGACTGGCTTTCCGTATTTTTGCGCTATGGGATCTCCATCTGTGTGGCTGGCGCCACCTCCTCCGGCAAGACCACGGCGGCAGGCTGGCTGCTGACCACGATCCCCGACAGCAAACGCATCTTCACCATCGAGAACGGCTCCCGTGAGCTGGAGCTGGTGCGGGAGGAAAACGGCAAAGTGGTAAACTCGGTGGTCCATACCTTGACCCGTGACAGTGAAAATGAGCGTCAGCGGATCGATCAGATCGCGCTGGTGGATATCTGCCTGCGCTTCAACCCGGACATCCTGGTGGTGGGCGAGATGCGCGGCGCCGAGGCCAATGCCGCGCAGGAGGCCGCCCGCGTGGGTGTGGCGGTGCTGACCACCATCCACTCCAACTCCTGCGAGGCGACCTACCGCCGCATGGTGTCCTTGTGCAAACGAGCCGTGGATATGTCCGATGAAACGCTTCTCAGCTATGTGACGGAGGCATACCCCATCGTGGTCTTCTGCAAGCAGCTGGAGAATAAGCAGCGCCGTATGATGGAGATCATGGAGTGCGAGATCCTGCCCAATGGGGATCGCCGCTGCAACACGCTGTTCCGCTATGTCATCACGGAAAACCACATGGAGGACGGCAAATTCGTCATCGAAGGACATCACAGGCAGGTGAACGAGATCTCCGTGAGTCTGCGCAAACGCCTGCTGGAAAACGGTATGCCCAATGAGGAGCTGCAGGCTCTTTTGGAAACCAAGAAGGAGGTGAACGCCACTTGACAGCCCTGCTGCTGACTGCGTGCGTCGGCATGATCACCGGCGCATTTCTTATCTTTCGCATCTCGCCCATGGATTTCACGCTGGGTGTGTTCCGCCGGTTGACCGCCGGGCCCAAAAGCATCCGGGATGAGATCAACGAGACCACCCGTCGCAAAAAGCCCGGTCTCTTCCGCCGCGAGATATCAGAAGCGCAGACGGTCCTGCAAGCCACCGGCAAGGAGGAACGCTTTCCCATGCTGTGCGCGGCATCTCTGCTGCTCTTTGCCGTGGGTGCGGGCATTGCCATCATCATGAATAACCTCTTGCTGGTGCCGGTGCTGGCGGCCGGCATGATGTTCCTGCCCTTTTGGTACATCAAGCTCACGGCCGGACACTACAGGAAAGCTGTTACCGCCGAGTTGGAAACGGCACTTTCTATCATCACCACGGCCTACCTCCGCAGTGAGGATCTGCAGACCGCCGTGGAGGAGAACATCAATTATCTGAACCCGCCCGTGCAAGGCGTGTTCCGCAGCTTCCTCACCCGCATCAAGCACATCGACCCGGATATGAATGCGGCGTTGGCGGAGCTGAAGTCTGCCATTGACAATGAGGTGTGGCGGGAGTGGTGCGAGGCCCTCTCCGCCTGCCAGTATGACCACAGCATGAAAAGCACCCTTAATCCCATTGTGGCAAAGCTCTCGGATATGCGCATCATCAATGGGGAGCTGGAGAATCTCGTGTTCGCGCCCCGCAAGGAATTCATCTCCATGGCGGCGCTGGTGGTGCTGAATATCCCTCTGCTGTACTTTCTCAACAAGGACTGGTACGCGGCCTTGATGACCACCGTACCCGGCAAGGCGGTGCTGGCGGTCTGCGCCGCCGCTATCTTTCTCTCCTTTGCCAGAGTGGTCAAGCTGACCCAGCCCATTGAATATCGGAGGTGACGGACATGACGATCTTACTGTTCCTTTTCGGCGTGGCTGTTGCCGCGGGACTGTTCTTCATCTTGGCAGACATTCTGAAGCTGCCCCGTCTCTCCACGGAGAAGGCCCTCCTGTCCGCAGGGAGAGCCGAGAAAAAGCGGATGAAGTCGCTGGACGCCCTCTTCCTTGGCTGGGCCATCAAGCTCTCCCACTTCATCCGTATGGACGAGTACAAGCGTCACCGCATGGAGCGCACGCTGAGTGCTGCCGGCATGGACATGACGCCGGAGGTCTATTTGGCCTATACCATCCTCAAGCCTGCCGCCGCGCTGCTGGCGGTCATTCCGTGTCTGCTGATCTTTCCTCTGCTCTCGCCCATCGTGGTGCTGCTGTCGATATTGCTTTACTTCAAGGAGAGCCGCAAGGCGGAGGAAAAGGTCACCGAACGCCGCGAGAAGATCGAGGGTGAGCTGCCCCGCTTTGTTGCCACAGTGGAGCAGGAGCTGGGAGCCAGCCGCGATGTGCTGACGATCTTGGAAAATTACAAGCGGCACGCCGGTCCTGATTTTGCCCGTGAGCTGGATGTGCTGACGGCGGATATGCGCTCATCCTCTTACGAGGCGGCACTGGTGCGCTTCGAGGGCAGGCTGGCGTCACCCATGCTCTCCGACATCGTGCGCGGGCTCATCGGCGTCCTGCGCGGCGATGACGGCCGCATCTATTTTCAGATGCTCTCCCACGACATGAAACAGCTGGAGCTTCAGCAGCTTAAGGCGCAGGCGGCAAAGATCCCGCCCAAGATCCGTGTGTATTCCTTTATCATGCTGGTCTGCTTCATGCTCATCTACATTGCGGTCATCCTCATGCAGATACTCACCTCGATGGGAGGGCTGTTCGGATGATGAGAAACAAATGGAAGAAACGCTCCGGCGAGGGCTACATCGACACATGCGTCCTCATCCTCTGCGCCATGCTGGTGATCGCATTGGCGGTGAAGGTCCTGCCGGTGTATGTGGCGAAGCAGCAGCTTGACACCTTCGCCGCCGAGCTGGTGCGGGAAGCCGAGATCACCGGCAGAGTTGGGAGTGAAACGACCTCCCGCGCGCAGGTGCTTTCCGAGCGGTTGGAGATCGACCCGGACATCCGCTGGTCCCGCACCGGCCGTATCCAGCTTAATGAGGAGGTGACGGTGACGCTGACCATGGATGTGGACATCGGCTTTGGCGGGCTTGGCAGCTTCCCCATTGAGCTGACGGCACAGGCCAGCGGCAGATCGGAGGTGTACTGGAAGTGAGAAAACGACTCTTGCGCTCTCGCTCCGGTGAGGGCTATCCCATGGTCATCGCTGTGACCCTCTGCCTGCTCATGCTCTTTATGGTCATAGCGGAATACTTCCGGGTGAACATCATCGTGCAGGGTGTGCGGGACGCGGTGCAGCAGGCGGTCATTGCCACGGTCAACGAGAACTATGACGATGTGTACCACTCTGTGCGGGAGGGCTATGCCGCAGGCTGGTTCCCGGAGGGGGACGGCGAGTGGTTCGAGTCCATTGACACCGGTGACATCTACGGCAGCCTGTCCTATATCCTCGGCCTTACCACAGATGGCGAAGGCTGCATGAAATACGCCGGAAATGAGTTGGAGTATACGCTCTCCGACCTGTCCGTTCATATCTCCAACAACGCCATCGCCTCAGGCCGGAGCGAGGGGTATCTCGCAACCGCCACCCTCCATCTGGAGGTCCCCACCCGCTTTGCCGGACGGGTGCTGCCGCCCGTAAGCCTAAATCTGCAGGTGCAGGCCAAGTATATCCCGAAGTTTTAGTTCTTTTCACTTCTTGCAGTAGACTTCCGAAGAAAGCTGTGGTATGTTCGGGATAAGAAGAAAAACCACTGACCCCTACAAAGGAGGAGTTCGACCTATGACAGACAAAACAAAACGCATCATCCTCATTGCGGCAGGCGTCCTGCTCTGCGCGGCACTGGTGGTGGGGATCGTAAGCCGCCTTGCGGCAGTACCCATGCCCATCGACCCCGCCATCCCAGACGATACACCCAACACGAAAGATCCGGTTGTGAACATCAGCGATCCAGAGGTAAAGGTGGATACCAAGACGGATGGCGAACGGCATGATCCCGGAAGGGATGCTGACAGCTCCGGCACAGAACAGACCATTCAGGGTACGCCCACCAAGCCGGATGCACCGGAGCATCCCGGCAAGACGGAGAAGGACCATGTGCCGGATGATGTGCCGGACGCGGACCGCAACAAGGAAACGCCGCCCACCTACAAGCCGGAGCAGACTGAGGTAAAGCCCCAGCCCGCGGAGCCCGCGGAGCCTGCGGGCGGCAGCACCAATGATGCCGGACAGGTGTATGTCCCCGGCTTCGGCTATGTGACGCCCAGCGGTCCCAACGATGGCGGAACACTGAATGATATGTATGAGAACGGCAACAAGATCGGTATCATGGGCGGCTGACCTCGCCCTTCCAAGAGAGACACGGCTGAGAAACGGCCGTGTCTCTTTTTATCTTCACGACTGGAGGAATGCGTATGAAAAGGATCTTATCCCTGCTGCTGGCATTGGTGATAGCGATATCCGCCGCCGTTCCCGCCTATGCCACAGGAGATGGCAACTTTGATGGCGGTGGAGGCAGTATGGGGGACGGTACCAAGACCAACTACTGGAATCCCGGAATGGACGGCGTAAGAGTGTCTATCGTGGATGTAGGTTCCCATTCTGTAGTGCGAACCCCCATCGACTTAACCAACAAGGTTCCTGTAGCAAATGTTGCTCACTTCGGAAAGGTGTCCAAGTTGTCTTACAATGCGGGACGAGGATTGTCCGTATCGGTCAGCGGATATTCCTATCGAAACCCAAGTCAGAGTCTGCCCAAGATCATCTCTACGAGCAGCAGCAAAGCCAGTATTGCTGCCATCCGAAGCTATTTTACCGATGAACAGGTCATCCGTTCCATTGCTGGATACGCAGGAATGGACTTCGATACGCTCATTGGCGGAGACTACAAGCTGGTAGTAGAGCCGCTGGCCTATCTCTGCTACAACGGCCAACAGTTCGCCATGACCGCCACGGAAGCGGCGCTGTATGACCAGGTCGTCAACGGAGATCTTAGAAAGAAGCTGGGGACGCTCACCCATAAGAATCTGCCGCTGGCGATTTTTCTGGAGGAAGCGGATCTCGGCTACGCCGCATGGTCCGGCAGCCGCACGGAGAAGGCGTCCAACGGCGACATCATCTCCTCTCTTGGTATCGGCATCGTCCGCTTCAACGAGGTGACCACGCCGCCGGAACCCGGCAAATATGACTACGAATACCGCGTCAACACAGAAGTCATCACCTCCGTGGAGGTGCGCGGCGGACAGTCCGACCCGGACAAACCCGTATCGGTGCGTTTTAACATTCAGGGCAGGACTTATACCGTCAGCAATGTCTACTATCCGGACGGCGACAGCCAGCTGGCGTGGGTGCGCTGGCGTACTCCCACCGAACCCTGTGTCATCACCATCTCCGTCAGCGTGTCTGGCGGCGGCTCGGCGCAGGGTACCATCACCTGCAATATCGTGGATCTGGACGGCAATGACCCGCCCAATCCCCTGGCGGATGACCGCAACAACGGCTTCAGGCCGGCGTCTGCTCCCCAAAAGGAGCAGGTGACTTCGGCGTCCTGGGGCATCTGGTCACCGTGGTGGCAGGAGAATTGGACGTGGGTAGAAAACTGGCAGAAATGCTGGCACACAGACCGCTGGACGGATGCGGACGGCAAGACCCACAGGGACCGCTGGTACCATTGGGTGGACAACGGCTGGTGGGAGGATCATGGCTGGTGGGAGTTTGACTACAACGGCTACTCCGCAAGCCTGACTGCATCCATGCGCATCACGCCGGACGAGAAGAGCCCCACGGCGACCGCATCCACGCTGAAAAGCGGCTATGGCGTACAGGAGAAGGTGACCGCAAAAGTCACCACAAATCAGAGTGCGGCTGTCACGGCGGCGCAGAATGCCGTGACCTATTTTCCGGAGTTTGGCTATGAGAGCTATTGGCGGCTGCTGGAGGCGGACATCTCTGGGCGAAGCACGACTTTCCAGTTCAAAGCCAATCCATACAGCACCTACAGCCGCCGTACCCACTTCACGCCCATCTGGTACCCGGACGGCAGCTATACGCCGTATACCTGGCTTTTGGACTGCTGGACACCCACGGGAATGCTCAGTATGAACCTGACGGACCGCGTCACCATCCGGGGGAATCTTTGGGAGGAGTGGCATATAGCTCCCGCAAAACAACGATAGAAACGGAGGAACTTATGAGAAAAAAGAGAATCCTGATTCTGACCGCCCTTGTGCTGCTTCTGTGCTGTGCTTTTTCCGCCACGGCCTTTGCCGCAGGCACAGGCGATGTAGCCGGTGCGGTGGAAAGCACATGGCAGACGGCATCCGGTCAGATCAAGACCGTGGTGAACAATGTGGTTTTTCCCGCCATCGACCTGATCCTGGCGGTATTCTTCTTTGCCAAACTGGGGACAAGCTATTTCGACTTCAAAAGAAGCGGTCAGCTTGAGTGGACGGCGCCCGCCATCCTGTTCGCCTGCCTCGTGTTCACGCTGACAGCACCGCTGTACATCTGGCAGATCATCGGGATTTGAGGTATAGGCAATGACTTTTTACGAACAGGAGCTTCGGAAGATCGTCGGAGAGCGGTACCCCGACGCCACTTATGTGGGCAGAGCCTGCTATGTGCGTCTGAGCGATATGAACCGGGCAAAGATTCAATTTGTCACTGGAATCGTCGCCAATCAGTACAATGCCCTGCAGCTGACAATTCTGAACCGCGGCGAAGGACAGGTAGATACCCTGCGCCTGCGCTTCTCGGATCTGCTGGGGACAAAGATGCCCTCAAATCCCAATTTCCGAAACGGCGTGGAGCCCCACATTTGGGATGACTATGGAAAGGTGAGCTGGTATGTGTATCACCCCACCCGGCAGGACTATGAGGTGCTGTCCGATGCGGTGGCGGACTATCTGGAGGTATTTCAGGATATGAGCCAGTCCGCTGACCGGGCGTGGGAGCAGACAATGTAACAAAAGTGTGATTTGAAGGCCGTACCAGCTGTACGGCCTTTGCCATATCCCAAAGCAGCTGGTGCGGCCTCACCCGGAATAGTGAGGTGAAACCGATCAATGTTCATTTGGGATTTTGTTGCCGCCAAGGTGTTAGGCCAGATCGTGGACTGGTTCTACGGTCAGGTCGTAGGCTTTCTCGGTAACTTCTTTTCTGAGATGGGAAACATGGGCGCGGAGCTCTTCACCATGGATTGGGTGCAGAGCATCGTTCTGTTCTTCTCCTATTTGGCATGGGCACTCTACGGCACAGGGCTGGTGGTGGCCTGCTTTGAAACCGGCGTGGAGTATTCCAGCGGCCGCGGCAATATCCGTGAGACCGCCCTCAATGCCATCAAGGGCTTTATGGCTGTCAGCCTCTTCACCGTTGTTCCGGTCCGGCTTTATGAGCTGTGCGTTTCTCTGCAGGGGACCTTCACCGCGGCGCTCACCGGCTATGGGACTTCCATCGGGGATGTGGCCGGCGAGGTCATGCAGGAGTTTAGTGCTGTGGAATCGATATCCGACCTGACGGCAGGGCCGCTGCTGGGCTTCGGCAGCATCACCAGCGGGATCATGATCCTGTTCTGCCTTATCCTCATGGCTTATGCCGTCGTCAAGGTCTTCTTCGCCAATCTGAAGCGCGGCGGCATCCTGCTCATCCAGATCGCCGTGGGAAGCCTCTATATGTTCAGTGTCCCTCGCGGATATACGGATGGCTTCATCCAATGGTGCAAGCAGATCATCGGCTTATGCCTGTCGGCGTTCTTGCAGGCGACGATCCTTGTCGCCGGACTTATGGTGTTCAAGGATCATGCCCTGTTAGGGCTTGGACTCATGCTCTCCGCCGGCGAGATCCCCCGTATCGCGGGAGCCTTCGGACTGGATACCTCCACCAAGGCAAACCTCATGAGTGCTGTCTATACCGCGCAGGCCGCCGTCAACACCACACGCACGGTCGTACAGGCGGTGGCACGATGAGAGAACTGACAATGGGCAGCCTGTTCGATGGAATCGGTGGATTCCCTTTGGCGGCGGTTCGCAGCGGCATCACGCCGGTGTGGGCATCGGAGATCGAAGCCTTTCCCATTGAGGTGACAAAGCTGCGTTTCCCCGATATGCTCCATGTGGGCGACATCACAAAGCTGCATGGTGCGGAGCTGCCGCCTGTGGACATCATCTGCGGGGGCAGCCCATGCCAGGACCTGTCTGTTGCCGGCGCAAGGGCAGGTCTTGCGGGGGCGCGTTCCGGCCTTTTTATGGAGCAGATGCGCATCGTGCGCGAAATGCGGCTGGCAGAGAAGGCCCGTGGTCGGGAGAGCGTCAACATACGGCCGCGCTGGATGTGTTGGGAGAATGTGCCGGGTGCTTTTTCGAGCGGAACCCCGAAGTACGAGGATTTTCGGATCGTGCTGGAGGAGATCGTGCGGATCTGCTTTCCCAATGAGCTTATCCCAAGTCCCTATCCTTACGGATGGCCCGACGCCGGTGAGCTCACGGCAAGCGGTGCGTTTTCTCTTGCATGGCGCTGTCTGGATGCACAATTTTGGGGCGTCGCGCAGCGTCGCAAGCGCATTTTTCTCCTTGCTGACTTCGCCGGACCGCTTGCGCCGCAGCTATTATTTGATGTATTTGGCGAAACGGAAAACTGCGGGAAGGAGGTCACATAGATGTACCGATTCGATGCAAACGGGCAGCTGACGATGCTTGAATTGGAAGCATCCGAAGGGACTGGGGCTCCGCCCAAGCGCAGACCGGGCAGGCCGGACTCCGAACTGGTTTCGATCCCGTATTTCCACTTGGATCTGGTATCCGGTTCTGTCGACCTCTTCGGGCAGCGTCACTGGGATTTCCGATCTCCATGGCGTAAAGGGAAACGCCCCCTCAATACCGGGGCTGCGCCCCGTATTCCGATCCGAGTCCCGCTCTCCGGCATACTGGAGGCAAACCCGGCGCAAAAGTATTATCTATCGAAAGTCGCTTGCATTGGCATCCTGCGCCGGGCCTTTGAGCGCGGCAAGGAGCTGCCCCAAAAGCTGGAGCGCGCCCTAAAGATCCAGGCGGGACTCATGCGGCCGGACGGTCAGCCCACTAATCTGGACGCATTCCATATCAACCAGCGAGACGAGGGCATCGACCTGCACGGCGTGTCAGGCGCATTGTTGGCAACGACGAATATGCAGATGCAGACCTTCGTGACGCAGCCGGACGATGCTGTGGAGGGTTTTGACGGCTTCAACGGCGACCTGACCGGCGATGTAGCGGCCACGCTCGGCGTCAACTGTGGGATGTCCACCGGCAGGAATGGCGTCATGGCCTTTGCCGCCAATCAACGGGACGAGGTGCGGGATCTGCACGATTTGGCTGGCGCGCTGGGCGCACAGCCGGGAATGAAACAGCAGACCTTCGTGGCTGGTTTTTCTGCCGGGGCAGGTTCCAGCGCGGGCGGCATTGGATACAACGAATCGGTTGCTCCCACACTCAAGGGCAGCCCCGGAGGGAACTGTATGCCGTCGGTTTTGTGCCTCAACGACCAGGGCGGCAGCGTGATGAATTGCTCTGAAAATATATCCGGCACCCTGCGGGCGCAGGAGCACGGACATCAGCCTCTTGTTTATGAAAATCACGGCATTGACAGCCGCTACACCGGCCCGCACAAGGTAGCCCCTACCATGTCCGCACGATACGGCACGGGCGGCAACAACGTGCCGCTGGTCGAGCAGGAGGCAGATGCCATCTGCATTGCAGGCAATACGGTCGACCGGCAGCCGCAGAACGGCGGCAACGGTCTTGGCTGTCAGGATGACTTGGCGTATACTTTGACCGCCACAGACCGCCACGCGGTCTACAGCCGTCAGCGTGTGGATGACTTTCGGCATAATGATGTGGCAAGTACCCAGAGTGCCCGTCAGTACAAGGACGCAACCGACCTGATTTGCCAACAGGCAGAAGCCTGTGCCCATCTCATCCGTCGTCTTACTCCGCTGGAGTGTGAAAGACTGCAGGGCTTCCCGGACGGCTGGACGGATATACCCGGTGCTTCGGACAGTGCCCGTTATAAAGCGTTGGGCAACAGTGTGGCGATACCCTGCGTGGAGTTTATCATGTCGCGCATCGCCGCCGTTCTGCGGACGGCGTAGCCGCTTTGGTGGTATCGCTTCTGTTTTGCCATGCTTCTTCGTTAGACTTGGTGAATAGCTTTCCGCGCTTTCTTCCGGTATGCTTTGCTTGCAAAATCGAGGAAAGGAGCAGAACCGATGGAGGGAAAAAAGAACCTCTGTGCCATGATATCCACCGATCTCCATGCAAAAATCATGGCAGAAAAAGAACAGCTGGAGCTGAACACACTGGCGGAATATGTGGAGCGCATCTTCACCGAACACTTTGAAGGAGGACAGATCAGCATGAAAGCAGAACGCACCTTGGCGGTACAGATCCCGGCAGAGCTCTTCGAGCGGCTGAAGGAATATCTGGCAGCCCGCAACCTCAAGCAAAAGCAGTTCCTCATCCAGCTCATCGAGAATGCGTTGGATGAGACGGAAGCGGAGTGACCAAGCATCATAGGAGGCCGCGGGAACACCCGCGGCCTCCCTCATTCTTATTGGAGGTAATCAGCCATGTACATTTACCCGGACAACCTGTCCGCAAAGGCCACGCTGTGGCTGTGGGAGCTGCGGGACATCGGCATCATCGGCGTGGGACTTCTTCTCTCTGTTCTGGCGCTGACCCAGACCGGCATCGCCCTGCCGCTGGTGCTGACGGCAGTCTTCGCCTTCCTGACGATCCGGCATGAGGGCACCAGCATTCTGGACTTCATCCGCTATGCCGCCGCCTTCCTGCTGACAAAACAACAATACTACGAATGGAGGCTCGACCCATGAGCAGAAAGCAGAAAAAGAAAGATGCCCGTGAGCAGTCCACCCGGCAGCTCATGGGCATTGATGACATTACCGACTACGGCATCGCCACCCGCATGGGAGAGCTGGTGTTCTTTGCCATCAAGCCCACCAACATCTCCGTTCTGCCGGACGCCGGCGTGGGCGCAAGGATCTATGCCCTGCTCAATGTGGTCAAGGGCATGGCGGAGATTGAGATGCTGGCGTTAAATTCCAAGGAGTCCTTCGAGAACAACAAGGCATTCTATCGCCAGCGGGCAAACGAGGAGGAGCTGCCCGTCATCCGAAAGCTGCTGGAGCAGGACAGCAAGCACCTGGATCGTATTCAGGTGCTCATGGCATCCAGCCGGGAGTTCTATATCCTCGTCCGGCTGCAGGGAAAAAAGGAATCCGATGTGTTCAGCTACCTCTCCCGCATCGAAAAGAGCATCAAGGATAACGGATTCACCGTCCGTCGTGCCACCGAGGAGGATCTCCAAAGGATGCTGGGAGTCTACTTTGAGCAGAACGTGACCACCGAGCGGTACGAGGATCACGACGGCGAACGCTGGGTCCTTTTCGGAGAATAAGGGGGGATATCACTTGGCAGCAAACAAGAAAAAAGCTACAGCAAGGCACACGGAGGACACACCTGTCAAATCCTTTCTGGATATGATCGCACCCTCCGTGGTGCAGTTTAATCCCGACCACTTCATCTGCGGCAACACCTTCCGCTGTGTGTGGGCACTGCGGGAGTATCCTACCCAGACCAACGAGCAGGCTCTGCTGCGGCATCTGGGCGAGAAGGACGGGATCACCCTGCGTATCTATACCCGGCAGCTCACACCTGCCGAGGAAAAGCGCATCATCCAGAATGCCGCCAACAAAAACCGCATGGGCCGCTCCAACACAAATGATCTGCAGCAGACGATCACGGCGGAAAGCAATCTGCAGGACATGATCTCCATGGAGGGCAGCCGCCACCGCAACAAGGAGCCGTTGTTCCATTGTGCCGTTTACATCGAGCTGACCGCTTCGGATCATAACACGCTCAAGCTGCTCCAGACCGATGTGCTGACGGAGCTGGTGCGAAGCAAGCTCAATGTGGACAGGCTTCTGCTCCGCCAGCAGCAGGGCTTCTGCTGCGCCAGCCCTGTGGGATACAACGCCTTCGGAGAGCAGTTCGAGCGTGTCCTCCCGGCAAGCTCTGTAGCAAATCTCTATCCCTTCAATTACAGCGGCAAAACGGACGCAAAGGGCTTCTATGTCGGACGGGACAAGTATGGCAGCAACATCCTCGTGGACTTCGACCAGCGCGACGAGGACAAGACCTCCGCCAATATCCTTATCCTCGGCAACTCCGGCCAGGGCAAAAGCTATCTGATGAAGCTCCTGATCCTCAATCTGCTGGAGTCCGGCAAATCCATTATCACGCTGGATGCCGAGCATGAGCAGCAGGAAATGTGCGAGGCTGTCGGCGGCTGCTTTGCCGACCTTATGGCCGGTAAGTACATCATCAATGTGCTGGAGCCGAAATGCTGGGATGACGGCGGTGACCCGGACGATACAGCCGCCCCGGAAGCCTTCCGAAAAAGCACCCTGCTGGCGCAGCACATTTCCTTCCTCAAGGACTTCTTCCGCGCCTACAAGGATTTCTCGGATGCTCATATCGACACCATTGAGATCATGCTCTCCAAGCTGTATGGAAAATGGGGCATCACAGAGCGGACCAATTTCCGCCGTATGCGCTCAGAGGACTATCCCATCCTCTCTGATCTCTATGACCTGATCGAGGCGGAGTACAAAAGCTATGACATGGCCGCCCACCAGCTCTACACCGAGCAGATCCTGCGTGAGGTGCTGCTGGGGCTGCACTCCATGTGTAAGGGCGCGGACGCGCAGTTTTTCAATGGACACACCAATATCACCTCCAGCCGCTTCCTCGTTTTCGGTGTGAAGGGACTGTTGGGCGCAGCGAAAAATGTCCGAAACGCCATGCTGTTCAATATTCTGTCGTTCCTGTCGGACAAGCTGTTGACCGAGGGCAATACGGTGGCGGCACTGGACGAGCTGTATATCTGGCTGTCCAATCCCACGGCTATTGAGTACATCCGTAACTGCCTCAAGCGTGTCCGCAAAAAGGAATCCGCCATGCTGCTGGCAAGCCAGAATCTGGAGGACTTTGACCAGGAACAGGTGCGAGAAATGACCAAGCCGCTGTTCAGCATCCCGCCCCACCAGTTCCTGTTCAACGCAGGCTCCATTGACAAGCGCAGCTACATGGAGATGCTCCAGCTGGATGAGGCGGAGTACAATCTCATCAAGTTCCCCCAGCGTGGCGTGTGTCTGTACAAGTGCGGCAACGAGCGATATCTGCTGGAAGTCCACGCTCCCGCCTACAAGGAAAAGCTGTTTGGAACGGCGGGTGGTCGCTGATGGCAGTATCTGTAGGCATGATCGCAAAAGCCGCGGCGACGGTGCTTTCCAACGAGAAGCTCCGCAAAGGGATCGGCTGGGGGCTGGTCGCTGTTCTCTCGCCCGTCATCCTCCTGATCGCCGCGCTGTGCTCCATCGGCACAGGCGGTGCGGACCACAACAACCAGGCGGTAGCCGCAGCCTTCTATGGGACGAGCTATTCGACCGAGGTGCCTATGGCATTCCGCTCTCACATTGAGGAGATGCGTACCGCGTTTTCTCTTCTGGATTCGGCGGTCGCCTCCGTCAATGGGTGGACGGAAGGCGGAAACAGCCTTGACCCGATCCGAGTCAAGGCTGTTTTTTACGCTCTCTGCTTTGGGGCAGACGCTCCGTCTGCGAGTGCAGCAGACAGCTTTTTAGAGTGCTTCTATACCACAGAAACTCGAACACGAACAGTGGAAGTGACTCTGGAGGACGGGACTGCAAGTACAGAGGAAGAATATACCGTTGCAGTACCGGTCTCGCTGTACCAGGCATACGCCAATCTGGAAGCACATCTTGGCAGAGCAATTACGGAGGATGATAAGAGCAACATCGACCACATCTATACCATGATCGCCGGCGCCGCAGGCGGCGGCAGCTACAGCGGCGAGTTCCTTCGCGGAGATGGAAGCAGTATCGACTTGGACATCTCCGCCTTTGTTGATCCCGCCAATAAAAATGCAGCCGACCTTGTGACCTACGCCATCCACGCATGGGAGTCTGGCTGGGGCTATGTCTGGGGTACCTATGGCAATGTGCTGACGGAGTCACTCCTCGCCTACAAGGTGTCGCAATACCCAGATGGTGTCGGCAATCATGAGGACATCATCCGCGCCAACTGGCTGGGCGGCAGAACCGCCGACTGCGTAGGGCTCATCAAGGGCTACGGCTGGCTGTCCCCGGAAACGATGACCATCGACTATGGTACCCATGGGATGCCGGATATCGGCGCAAACCAGATGTACTATAACGCCAGGGAATCCGGACCCATTAGCACCATGCCGGACATCCCCGGCCTTGCGGTTTGGCATGACGGGCACATCGGCGTTTACATCGGCAACGGTCATGTCATCGAAGCTATGGGGACAAGGTATGGTGTTGTCAAAACGGAGCTGGCGGACCGCGGCTGGACGCACTGGCTGAAGGTGCCGTATATCAATTATGACTGAGGAGGATCGAATGGAATTTCCAAAAGATGAAGTAAAGAACAAAGTCGTCTGGACAAAAGGCGCAGACTTTACTGATGGATCACCGCGATACACCTTCGAGGGACGCGACCCCGCCACGACCTATGAACGATTTCAGGTCGTTATCTATACAGAGCTGGAGCGCCGATATGCACACGACCCCGGAAGCCTCTGCAATCACTATTATGGTTATGTGCGCGACGACAAAATGGAGTGTGCTGAAACGATTGGACCGTACTATTCTGTACGGGAGGCAAAGCGGAGAACGCTGGAATTGTTTAATTCGTTCGTGCAGCAATACGCCGCTCAAGAATTAGACAGTACTACACCGGAATCAGCGGATTACGGACATGATGATCAGCAGAAGCATTTTCAATACCAATGGGCAGAGGGAACACCGCAGAGGAAGTATGCAGATATGCTGGACAAGCTGATTCCGCAGCACGATGCACACACCACCGCAGCGTGGATCGCCTTCGCAGAGGAGCTGGCAGACGGTGTGGAAAACGGCTTTGAGCGAGAAGCGGCCTCGCTGGTCGCGGCCTTTCAAGAGATCTCCGAGCGATTCGATCCCAAAGTGGTGAACACGATCTATCAGACCATCCATGTACCGGACAACGCCCTGCTGAGTAACGAGATCATACCGGCAGCAGAGGCCGCAGAGCAGGGTGCAAGTTCACAAGAACTGTCTGATATGGCGGCAAGCGGACTGTTCGGTGGCGGACCGGTGCCTGAACTGAAGATGTAGGAGGAATATAGAATGGCCTATGTAAAAGTACCTGCACCATCGGTGGTGTACCACTTGGCAAAAGCAGATCGCCTCGACAGCATTCTGGATGACGGTCAGATCCGCCGCTTCGAGGACAGCGAGTGTTGGTTCTGTGAGAGCCTCCCTAAAATGAAAGCGTACATGGAGCAAACCGTGATGTGCGAGGGCAAACCCTACTATGCCGTAGGTGGTCAGCTTTGCCGCTATCCAAAGTTCGTGCCGGAGGACTATGTCCTCCTTAAACTCGCTCCCTGCCAACCGAAGGATAACTGGTATCGCTGGGATCAGGAAGTCCCGCCCGGTAGTCCGAAAGAACTGATCAACGCAGCAAAGGAGTTTTCTGCTTTGAAAATTGGTTACCGCGGTGACCTTTGGTTCAGTACGGTGGAAACCATCGATGTACCGGCCTTCCTTCATGGTGAGATCATTAGTCAAAAGCAACTGACATCTGACGAAGCGTGGTCAGCTTTGTTCAACAAAACAGAAAACGAGATGGCAGGGTACATGAACCGGCTCGACCAGCTCTCTCGTGACGAATTGATTCAGGCTGCGGATGAGATCTCCGCCATGATGACCTGCCACTCCGAGCTGATGGCGTTTGGAGAAAATCTTTCCCGCAAGAAGATGATTTTTCTGCTGCAGCAGGAGAAACCACTGGAACTTCTGAGTGAGGCTTGGATGGAGCATCAGACTGTGGATGTGGGCGAGACCTTCCAAAGTCTGCTCACAGGTCTATATGACGAGACACGGCAAACGCAGGTGCGTGATATGGTTTATGCAATACAGCCGAAGACTATTGAGGAACTGCTGACAAGCTATCCGGATGATTACTTTCAGCTCATGACGCCGTGCGGTTTTGTGGATCTGACTCCTTCCGAAACGGAGAAGATCTTACACGGCGAAGCGACTATGGCACATCCCGGAGTCAGCGGATGTCAGATGCCGGTCGAGGCGCAGGAACTTCTGGAGATGGAGGTTCTGTCCTTAAAAAGAGACGAGCATGGTTGCTGGTATGCACTGACCGACCACCCACAGCAGAAAATGGAGCAGGCTCCGCAGGAGCCGCAGATGTTGTGATCGGAGGTGCGTTGTATGAACATGGCTCGTTATGAGCAGGAAACCATTATCAACTTCAACGAGGAAGAAAAGACCGCCGGTATTTACACCCACAACAAGGCCCTGCGTCAGAAGCTGGCAGCACTGGCGCGTGACAGGCCGGAGGATTGCAGGCTCGTGAAGGCATCCCGCAGCGGGCGGGCAGTTGACTACACCATTCCAAAATCATGGATAAAGATCGTGCCAAACAGGGTGCTGTCTGATGCCGAGAAGATGCAGCGACGCAATGCCATAAAAAAGGCTAATTTTGCCCTTGATAATGCCGGACGTCCGCAGGATTGAAACTTCGTGCGACCACCGGAGGGTAGTTACACCACCCACAACACAAAAACGCCGAAAACAGCATATAGAAGGAGGATACGCACATGAAAAAAGCAACTGTCACCGTCACCTTTGACGATGAGAAGCTGGGCGCACTGGAGTTCTCGCTCCGCAAGGAACACTCCTCTGTGCAGGAGCACTTGGAGGATGCGCTGAACGCTCTGTATGGAAAAACCGTACCGGAGCCGCTGCGGGAGTATCTGGACAGCAAGGCCGCTCCCGCGGCGGTGAAGCCCAAGCGTCCTGTCAAGCCCGCCGCACCCAAGCCGCAGAGCAGTGAGCCGAAGCCCGCGGCCGTGAAGGAGGGCAACTGAGATGGCGGATCATGTAGATATCACATTGTGGATCGATCGGCGTTGGAAGGATGCCATCGAGAAGCATCTCAAAGGTGAAACCCTGCAGGAGCATCTGGAGAATGTGCTGGATGAGCTTTGCAACCAGCTCCCGGAGCAGGAATACAAACGCATCAGTGCCGAGATCTGCGCAGAGGATGCCGCAGAGCGTGAAGCGAGGGAGGCCGCCTGCACCTACGCCGCCTACCATGTGACGGAGCACGGGCAGGAGTGGTACTTCAAGACCTCGCCCGGTGAGGAGCTGTTGGTCGCCTGCAAAAAGCTGCGCGGCTATGTCACCGCAGAGAAAGGCACTGCGCCGAACAAATTTATCGGAATGTTTTTCGGCGGGCAACCCATCACAGCAAAAGAGTTTGACGCCCTGACCGCTGCACGCATGGAGAACACCGGCAAGGTGCGCGGCGTGTTCGATGTGAACTTCGACAAACGGGAGTTCTCCGCCGTACACATCATGGACGGCTGGCGGACCTGGGCGATGCGGGATGTCTCCCCGTCCGTCTACCATGCCACAAGGTCGTGCTTTGCTTCGGCGGATGAACAGCTCTCCAAACTATTGGAGCTGCTGGATGGCATGGAAATCACCTCGGCGGGACATCTCTCCGCGCGGAATTTTTCCTTCAGTGATGAGATCATGATGGAGGAGGACGGTAAGCTCAACTTCTATGTGGACGCAGATTTTGATGTGGACGCTGCCTTCGGAACCTTCGTCCTCACGGACAAAAACGATGACTGGCTCAACATCTATGCCAACTACGACATCGCGGAGGATAGACCCTGCGATTCGCTGGAGCTGACGCTCTGCAAGGGTGACGGCTCCGAGGAGAGCTGGAGCTATCCGCTCAACGCAGCAGAGAAGGATGTCCTGCTGCGGAAGATGGATGCGTTTTGCATGGAACAGACCGGCATGAGCCTGCGCGAGTATGCCCAACAGCTTCACGAAGAGCAGGCACAGACTGCGGAGCTGCAGCTGTGATCGTAAAGGAAAAGAAAGCGGAGTTTCTCTTGGCTGGTTATCCTAACACCGGAACAGGAGCAGCGCGATTCGTCGGTGCTGGGAATGTGTGAAACCGAATACGCTGCCCGGAGAGCCGTGCCAACTGGCGTGGCTCTCCCTTTTGCACCCGCGGCTTATCTAAAAGATGCGGAACACCGCGCAGGAGCAAACCATGTAATAACTGCGGTTTCCATTGGCTTTAATCAGGAGGAAACAAACATGACAATTGATACCGCAAAGGAACTGCAGATGAATATCGCAAAAGAGGGACTGGCATTGCTGGTGCTCCACCCCACCGCAGATGTGCAGTTCCACCGAGAGTGCATCTCCCACATAGGGACGGCATGGGACATCCCCGTCGGTGACACACAGGAGGTCATCTCACTCCTGGACCGCGAGCTGGATGCCATCCACGCCGCAGAAAAAAATGGCACGGTGACACATGTGCTGCCGGAGGAAGAGCTGCCCATGAATGCCAGCGGACTTGAAACGCTGGATAACATCTGGGATCTGTTTGAAACGTCACTTCGTGTAGACAGCCCCTACGCCAGAACGCGGCTGTTCGAGATGGCAAAGTGGCTGGAGGAGTCTCAGAACCTGCTGGACTGGATCGAAAAGACGCCGGCGGAAAAGCAGGCATGGATGGAACAAGTCAGCTGACCACACCACACAGGAGGAGCCGCCCCCCAGAGGGCGGCTCCTCCCTGTTTCGCCAGCTATGCCCCCTGTGAGCCGCTGTGTGCGGCTTTGGGGGCGAGTGTGGCACCCCTGTACCCCGGACAGGCATCGGCGCTGTTTGCCCCCGCTTTCGCCCCTCCTATGGGGAACTGTGCTGGGAACCTGCCTGTTCGATAAAAGCACAAGATAAAGACCCGGTGGCGTTTCTGCCACGGGCCGCCCACAAAGCCCCGCAGTGCGGGGCTTTTCAGCGTTTGGAATTGTAGGCGTTTTCGCTGGAATCCAAACTGATTGTAGGCGCATTTCCCGACAAAGCACCGTGCCGCAGGGGTTTGCGCCCGCAAGAACTGACATCAAACGAAAGGATGACAACTATGCCGAAAGAACAGATGACCATCCGGCTCTATCCTGAAACACGCAGGCGAATGGATGGCTGGCTGGAAGAAAGTAACAGCAAAAATCGAAACGAGTTCGTGGAAAAAGCTCTGCGCTTCTACATGGGCTACCTCGGAGCGGAAGACATCACAGAATATCTCTCGGAAGCGTTAGTAGCAACGCTGCGCGGGATCATCGCGGACAACGCCAACCGCACCAACAGTCTCCTGTTCAAGTGCGCGGTAGAGCAAGGCATTATGGCTCATACCATTGCCGCCCACTTCCGTGACACGATGGAAGACCGCCGTGCATTGCGAGGATATGTGGTAGATGAGGTAATGCGTACCAACGGTCAAATCAAGTTCGAAGATGCCCAGGATGTCCAGCGGCAGTTGCCAGATGACACATGGCAAAACTGATTTTTATTTCTCCCTACATGAAGGGCGGCAGAGATGCCGCTCGGCTGGCCCACCGCACCCGCTACTTCGCTACCCGCGAAGGTGTGCAGCTCCTCAAAGATGAAAGCACTCATCTCCCTGCTACAAAGAAACAGCAGAAGTACATCCAGCGTCTGCTCCGCAGTTTCCCTGAAGCGAAGGAACTGTCGGAGCATGAGGACTATGCAAATACATCCAATCGGCAGACTGCCTTTGACCTTATCGAACAGATCCACGAAGACTTCGTCGAGCCGATGGACAGCCGAGAAAACTATCTGGATTATGTCGCAAACCGTCCCGGCGTAAAATCCTTGGGCGAACACGGACTGTGGAACGCCGATGGGAAAGTTGTTTCGCTGGAGAATGCCATAGCGGAGGTAGCACAGCATCAGGGGAATGTGTGGACACCGATCATCTCCCTCTCCCGTGAGAATGCGGAGCGGCTGGGATACACAGATCTTGAAAATTGGCAGGCACTCATCAACGCCTCCATCACAGACATCGCCAAGGGCTATAAGATCCATCCGGATCATCTACGTTGGTATGCCGCACTCCACGAAAAAGAGGAGCACCTCCATGTCCACATGGTCATTTTCTCCACCGACCCAAAGGAAGGCTTCCTCACCAAGCAAGGTATCCGCAGTATCAAGTCCGCACTGGTCAACACGATCTACCGGAATGACCGTCTGCACATCTACGAGAAGAAAGATCATCAAAGAAGTATTCTACAACAGGAAGCAGAAGAACAGATGGCGTCTCTCATAGGGCAGATGTCGACTGGTACACTGCAGAACGGCAAACTGGAGTTGCTGGTGACAGCCCTTGCCAAGCGGCTTCAAGAAGTCAGTGGCAAGAAAGTCTACGGTTACCTACCGCCCCGTGTCAAGCGCATCGTGGATGAGATCGTGGACGAACTCTCCAAAGATGAGCGTGTGGCTGCCGCCTATGCTCTATGGCAGGATCTCCGCGAACAACTTTGCATCGACTATAATCAAACACCGCCGCAGCGAGTGCCGCTGTCGCAGCAAAAGGAGTTCAAGACTGTACGCAACGTGGTCATCCGGGAAACGCTCCGACTCTCGGAGATGAACTTCACCTTCGAGGATGATACGATGCCGGAAGAGCTGGAGCCGGAAGGACAGCCTACACCCTCGACTCAAAGTTCAGCACGAACTATCTATCAACAGGCACATTTTTATCGAAAGGCTAAAACTGTATTGAACAATGCGGACGCAGATCCCGGCGAGAAAGCGATGGCACTGGTCACACTCCGCCGCTTGTGGGAGGAGGGCTACACCATCGCGGCCCATCAGCTTGGAAAAGCGTATCGGGATGGACTGGGATCTCTGATTGACCGAGAAGCAGCGGCAGAATGGTTTCAAAAATCCGCAGAGGCTGGAAACGACTGCTCCGCCTATGCGCTGGGAAAGCTGCTGTTAGAGCAGGGCAAGTTTTCGCAGGCACGAATCTGGCTGCGAAAAGCGGCAATGCAGAAGAATCAGTACGCACAATATCGTCTCGGTAAGCTGCTGCTCATCGGTGCAGATGATGTTCCCAAAGATGTGGATGCAGCCATCCGGCATCTAAAAGATTCTGCTGCGCAGGGCAATCAATTTGCGCAATACACATTAGGAAAACTCTATCTGCTGGGGCAAGAAGTGAAAGCAGATCATGAGGAGGCTCTGCGCTATCTTTCTCAGGCAGCAGCGCAGGGTAATATCTACGCACAGTATTTCATCGACCATCAAAACGACTTCAATGGGGTGTCCGTAGGAACTACGGTCCTTCGGATGCTCCACCAGATGAGCCGCATATTCCGTGAGAACGCCGCTCAGCCCGCCATCTATGCTGGAATGCAGATCGACAAGAAGCGCCGCCGCAAACTACAGGAGAAGCGCATGGCAATGGGACACAAAGCGGATGACCATGAGGGCAGCGGCTTAACTCAGCCGTCACAGTAAAGGAGGAACTATGCCCAAATTTATTCCATTCACAGATGCACAGAAAGAGCAGGCCGCTTCGGTGGACTTGGAGGAGTTCCTCCGCCACCGTGGGGAGAAACTCATTGCATCCGGCAGGGACAAACGCCTCGCCAGCGATCACAGCATCACCATCCGCGGCTGTGAGTGGTTCGACCATGCCACCGAACAGGGCGGAAAAGCCATTAGCTTCGTAAAACAGTTTTACGGACTCAGCTACCCAGAGGCCGTGTCGATGCTCTTGGGCGATGATCTCTGCGGAAGGTATCCTGCGGCAAAGGAAAAGGAGCCAGAGCCTGCGAAGCCCTTTGAATTACCGCCGAAAAACGTGTCTATGCGTCGGGTATATGCTTATCTGCTGCAAAAGCGATGCATCGACCGTGAGATACTCAATGCCTTCGTGCGCAAGAAGCTCATCTACGAAAGCTGTGAAAGTTCCAGAGATGGGGCGAAAGAATATCACAACGCCGTGTTCGTCGGGTTCGATGAACACGGCGTTCCTCGTCATGGACACAAGCGTGGACTGTACACCATCGGCAAAAGCTACCGCGGCAATATCGAAGGGAGTGACCCGAAGCACAGCTTTCATTATCTCGGCGGAGATAACACGCTCTATGTATTCGAAGCCCCCATCGACCTACTCTCCTATATCTCCCTTCACCCGGAAGGCTGGCAGGAGCATAACTATGTAGCTTGCTGCGGGACATCCTCCATTCCGGTGCTGGAGATGGTGCGGCAGCTCCCCCAGCTCCGGCAGGTGTACCTCTGTCTGGACAATGACGATGCCGGTCATGCCGCCAGCGAGCGCATGGCAGCGTTTTTGAAAGAACACGGTCTCAATGCAGTTCGGCTCGTACCGCAGCAAAAGGACTGGAACGACGATCTGACCGCGGATCAGGAAATAGAAAACGGAAGGAGCGACCTATGCCAAACTTTCTGCTGACAATGTGGGATACCCTGAACAGCTCCAATATTGGAATATTAGTTGCGGCGGGGCTTGGGATGTTTGCTGTCATCGGCGGTCTCGCCATGCTGTCCTATCATTACACTCTCGGCAGTATCAAGTCCCGCACCGTGGGTGACGGTCAGCACGGCACAGCGCGTTGGGCAACGGATAAAGAGATCCGACAGACCTATGCCCATGTGCCATTCAAGGTCAGAGAGTGGAGAAGCGGCCAAGCTCTCCCTACCGAGCAGGGTCTGGTGCTGGGCTGCAAAGGGAAGAAGAATGAGGTGACTGCATTGGTGGACAGCGATGACATCCACTGCCTGATGATTGCGGCTTCTGGCGCAGGCAAGACGGCGTTTTTCCTCTATCCCAACTTAGAGTACGCTTGTGCATCAGGTGTCAGCTTCCTGGCGTTGGATACCAAGGGCGACCTCGCCCGCAACTACGGCTCCATCGCCAAGAAATACTATGGATATAAACATATCTCCGTCATCGACCTGCGCAACCCCACCCGCTCGGGCGGCAACAACCTACTGACACTCATCAACCGCTATATGGACATCGCAAGAGTGCAGCCGGATGATCTTGCCGCCAGAGCAAAGGCGGAGAAGTATGCCAAGATCCTCGCTAAGTCCATCGTCAGCCCAGAGGGAAACTCCGACCATGGGCAAAACGCATTTTTCTATGATGCGGCCGAGGGGCTCCTGTCGTCTGTCATTCTGCTTTTGGCGGAGTTTCTGCCGCCGGATGCGGAGCATCCAAAGGAGCGCCGCCATATCGTGTCCGTCTTCAAAATGGTGCAGGATCTGCTGGAGCCGTCCAAGGTGCGGGGCAAGTCGCAGTTTCAGGTACTCATGGATAAACTGCCTTCCGAACACAAAGCCCGCTGGCTGGCGGGTGCAGCGCTGAACAGTTCTGAGCAGGCCATGGCCTCCGTCATGTCCACTGTGCTGTCCCGGCTGAATTCCTTTCTGGATTCGGAACTGGAACAAATCCTATGCTTCGACAGTGCCATTGACGCTGAAATGTTCGCTGAAGAGAAGTCTGCCATCTTTCTCATTCTGCCGGAGGAGGATACTACAAAGAATTTCATGGCGGGTTTGATGATCCAAAATCTCTCCCGTGAACTTTTCGCCGTAGCGGATGAGAACGGCGGAAAACTGAAAAACCGTGTCATTCTCTTCTGCGATGAACTGGGCACCATGCCGCCCTTTGATATACTGCCCCTGTTCAGCGCGGGACGCTCCCGTCGCCTGACACTGGTACCCATTATCCAGTCCATGGCGCAATTGGAGAAGAACTATGGTAAAGAGGGTGCGTCTATCTTGATGGACAATTGCCAGGATGTGATCAGCGGCGGCTTTGCGCCCAACAGTGAGGCGGCAGAGACTTTTTCCAAAGCCCTCGGCAGCCGCACAGTTTTGTCTGGCACAGTCAGCCGGGGTAAGAACGACCCCAGCCAAAGCCTACAGATGATAGAGCGCCCGTTGCTGACGGCAGATGAGCTCAAGTCGATTCCCAAAGGCAGCTTCATTGTACAGAAGACCGGATGCCACCCCATGCGCACCCGCTTGCGGTTGTTCCTCGAATGGGGCATCACCTTCGACGAGGAATACCGTGTGGCAGAGCAGTCTGCCCGCAAGGTCTACTACGCTGACCGGGAAGCGCTGACTCGTGCCATTCTGAAGAAATACCCGCCTAAGCTGCCGGAGCAGCAAAGCAAACGCTCCTCCAAGAGTGCTGGACAAATGCACGATTCACCCATGCAGGACATGATTGTTGCCGAGGACATCGATTATGCGCACCAGCCGAAACGACACGTCTATAACCTGCCTCATCAGGAGGATACACCGTGAGTTACTTCGATACCATCTATGCGGATGCCCTTTTGCCGCACCGCGCAATTCCTGTTTATATGTACCTCAAGGACCGCTCCGGCAGCATGGGAAGCTGTTGGCCCGGCATCAAGACCATAGCCAAAGACCTCAATCTCTCCCGCAGCACGGTCAAGCGGGCACTGGCAGATCTGGAGCGACACGGCTATCTTGTCAAGCTGCCCCGGTACAGATCTAATGGGAGCTATACCTCAAACCTTTATACAATTCAATGAGCGAAAGTGGTTTGGTATCAAATTTTGATACCAAACCACTTTACTAAAATAAAGCGTGTCTGCTGTCGCCCGCCAAGGGGCAACTACGCCCATTTGCTGAACCCATGGTGGGTTCATAGTGAGCCCACCAGAACAGCCCACTCTATCGGAGATCAAGGCAGAGAAAGAACAAGCGTACTTTCTTCAAGCAAGGGATACTACGCACATAGATAGAGGCGCGCAACCTGAGCTGAAAAGCGTCTCCTACTTTGGAGGGATTTACATTTTTCAAGGACTTTGGTACAATAAAACAAAAAGAAATCTATAGGGCAGAGGTTTATGACAGCGAGGGTACCCTCGCTGTCCCACGGGGTTCCCCGTGGGACAATTCCATCTCTGCCGCAGGGAGGGAAGTCCATGACTGACAAAAGCACCATCATCGTCAAGCCGTCTATCACACAGGCGTTTGAGACTCTTTGGGAACGCGGTCGGGTGCTCTTTTTCAGCGCGCCCTGCGGCTTTGGAAAGACGGCGCTGGCCGATACGCTGTTGGATGGGCGTTTCGTTCTGCGGCTGAACGCGGGGGACCCCGGTTTTGTGCTGCCCGCAGCGGAGGAGACGTGGGACGTCCTGCTGATTGACAACATTCAGGATATGCAGGAGGAACGGGACTGGCAAGCTCTGTGCGCACTGATCCGTGAAAGCACCGACCGGCGCTTTGTGCTGCTCTCACGCGGCATACCGCCCGCCTGCCTGATGGCGTTTCAGTACGCAGGCATGATGACCGTTCTCAGCGCGGAGGATCTGCTGTTTGACCGCGAGGACATCCGTCGGCTGCTGCAAGCCTGCGGCGCAGAGGCGACGGACTCCGAGCTCGGCGCAATTTTGAAGGAGACCTCCGGCTATCCGCTGGGTGCGGCGATCATCGCACGGCACATGGCCGCAGGGCAGCCCTATGGCATCGCGCTGACCGCGCAGGTATGCAGTGAGGTGTTTCTCTATTTTGAAACGGCGGTCTACCGGCGCTTCGATCTGCCCATCCGCCGCTTCCTGCTGGAGCTGTCGCCCTTTGAGCACTTTGATCTGGAGCTGGCGCGCATGGTCAGCGGTGACAACAACGCCGCCGCGCTGTTGGATACGCTGTGGCGGAATACGACCATGCTGCGGAGCAGCGATATGCGAAGCTACCACTTCTGGCCGCAGTTCCGTCAATTCCTGCTCTGGGAGCTGGATCGGGAATATACAACGGAGAAGCAGCGCGCCCTGTTTATCCGCGGCGGGCTTTACTACGAGCTGAAAGAAGATTTTTCCAACGCACTGGATTGTTATACCAAGAGCGACGACCACGCCAAGGTCTCCGAGCTTCTGATCCGCAATGCGGAGCTGCATCCCGGCATGGGGCACTACGCGGAGATGGAGCAATACTACCGCGCACTGCCGGAGGCGGAAATACTTGCCTCGCCGTCTCTGATGCAGGGTATGAGTATGCTCTGTGCCCTGAGCGCGGACTATGACGGATCGGAGCACTGGTACGGATGCCTGAAACGATTCGTAGAACACTGCGGCAAGGAGGATGCCGCAGGCCGGCAGGCGCGCGGCCGTCTGGCATGGCTGGATATCTCACTGCCGCAGCGGGGCGTGAAACGCCTGACGGACACGATCCCTGCGGTGTTCCAACTGTTGACAAATAAGGAGTTGTCGCTGCCGTCCTTCTCCGTCACCAGCGCGCTGCCCAGCATCATGAACGGCGGCAAGGATTTTTCCCCGTGGAGCAAAAAGGACGACCTGCTCTACCGCACCATGCGCATTCCGGTGGAGGCCGTTCTCGGTCGAGACGGCGTGGGGCTTGCCGACTGCGCCATCGCGGAGAGCAAGTTTGAAAAGGGTGAGGACATCTCGCCACGGATGCTCCCCCTTGTACAGCGCATGAACGACATTCGCCGTGAAGGCACGCCGGACATCGAGTTCGCCGCTAACGGCCTTCTGGCACGAAGTCTGCTGGCAAGCGGGCAGAGCGAGGACGCGCGAAAGACCATCACCGACCTGCGCCGCCAATTTGCCGAACGGGAGCTGACGCGGTTCCTGCCCAACATGGACGCCATGCTCTGTCGCATCGCGCTGCACACCGGTGATTTGGACGAGGCCGACGCATGGTACCGCGCAAAGGCGCCGCGGGAGCCGACACACATTAACATTCTCAAACGCTATCAGTATTACACGCAGGCCATGGTGGAGCTTGCCAACGGCAAGCCGGACAGCGCCCTGCTGACGCTTACGCCCATGGAACCGTACTGCACCGCCTGTATGCGCTACATCGACACCGTACACCTGAAGGTGCTGGCCGCCATCGCCCTGTATCAGAAAAAGGACGAGATGTGGCGCGAACCGCTGACAGCGGCGTTGGCGCTGGCGGAGGAATACCGCTTCATCCGCACCGTCAGCGTTTACGGTGCGGCGGTGCTGCCGCTGCTGGATGCGCTGGAATGGCAGGGAAGCGCCAAGTGGCACAAGCGACTGATGGCCGACGTTCGGGCACAGGCCGCCATATATCCCCGCTTTTTGCAGCCAAGGCTTTCCATGAGCGAGGCTCTGACGGCGGCGGAGCTGCAGGTACTGCGGCTGATTTGCGCGGACAAGAGCAATGCGGAGATTGGGGAGATACTGGACATCCGTGTCTCCACGGTCAAGACCCATGTGAGCAGTGTGCTTGGAAAGCTGGGCGTGAGCCGCCGCAGCGAGGCAAGGACCGCCGCGAAAAAGCTATGGCTCATTTCCGAGGGCCAATAAAACAATGCCCGCGTAGAGAGGGTTAAACATAGAAGCATTCGCTAATATTCCGAAGGAGGATCCTATGAAAAAACGAGTTTTGAGCTTATTTCTGGCATTCACGCTCTGCTTCTCCACACTGCCAACGGCAGCACTGGCGGAGGAAGCAGGCGCGGCGCCAGACGCCGCAAACGCCGAGAGCGTCTACACCATCGGCGACGACACTGTTGTGCAGAGCGGTGAGGAGAGTGACCCGGTACAGGCGGCACAGGCGCTCATCGACGCGCTGCCGGAGGATGTGACGGCAGAGAACGCGAAGGAGATCGAACAGCAGCTTATGGCCCTTGAGGCAGCGCTGGAAGCGCTGACCGAGGAGCAACTGGCGGCGCTGGACCTGACGCGCTATGAAGCCGTCTGCGCCGCGCTGGCCGAGCTGACGGCGATGCATCCCGCGGAGGAAGCGCTGCTGAGCACCGGGAGCGCGGCGGGCACGGAAAGCGACCCCATTCTCATCGGCAGCCTGAGCGAGTTGGAAGCGTTCAGGGATCGCGTGAACGAAGGCGATGGGCGTAAGCTCTGCGCACAGCTCACGGCGGACATCACGCTGGGCGACAGCTGGACGAGCATCGGCATTAACCAGACTTACATCGGCACATTTGACGGCAACGGGCACACGATCTACGCCGAAAAAGGCGTGGCGAATCTGTTCGGGAGGCTCGGCAATAACGGCAAGGTGCAGGGGCTGACGGTCGAGATCGACACGATGACCGCGTCCTCCGGCAGCGCTGTGCTCGTGGGGGAGAACAGCGGCGGCACGATCGAGCGCTGCTCCGTGCGGATCTACGGCACGCTCACCATCAGCAGCTATTTCGGTCTGATCGCCTATGACAACATCGGCACGATCGAACACTGCCGCAGCTCTGTCAGCAAATTTTCCGCCTCCGGCAGCGCAAAGGCGGCGGGCATCGCGTATACAAACTACGGCACGATCAAAAGCTGCTATTTTGCCGGTAAATTCCCCTACGACTCGGCAAACAGCAAGCCGATGCACTACGCCATCACGTCCAGCCTGCGCATGGGGACGGTCGAAAACTGCTATTGCAGAAATGACGTTCTTTACCGTAGCGAAAACTGGTATCTGGACGAATCGCTCTCCGGCGTGCATGGCGCAGCGCTGCAACCCGATTCCCGGTACAATTACAGCTACACGCTCGGTGACGGTCAGGTGACATGGCTGCTCAACAACGGCGAGGGCGCGAGCACGAACAACACCGACCCGTGGCGGCTGGATAAGCTGGGCGCGGGCGGCACGCCGACGCTCGACTCCGCCGACGGGCGCGTGACGAAAAACGACGATGGCAGCTACACGCTGGAGACGCTACACACGCACATGGTCGGCGGCAAGCTGCGCGAATTTAAGGCGCTGGACAGCACGCCCGAGGGCAGCGGCTATTACTATCTGGACGCGAACACTACGCTGAACGGCACATGGAATATCACAGGAGAGACCGTGCTCTGCCTGAACGGCAACACGCTGACTACCGGCAGCAACGCCATCACAGTCGAGGCAGGCGGCATGCTGACGCTGATGACCCACGACAAAAAGACCCCCGGCGGCGCGGTCACCGGCGAAAGCACCATCGTGGCGCTTCAGGGCGGCACGCTCGTGATGCAGGGCGGCACGATCTCCGGCGGCACGACGGGCGTTGAGCTGTCGGCGGACAGCACATTCCGCATGGAGGGCGGCGAGATCACCGGCTGCACGACCGGCGTGTCTGTGGAAGGCGGCAATCTCACGCTGTCCGGCAGCGCGAAGGTAGAGAACAACACGCAGAATATCCTGCTGGAGGTAGCCTCGGTTCTTTCCTTCGGCGATCTGAACGCGGACGCGAGGTTCGGCGTTTCTCTGACCGATCAGGAGAGCATGACCGCAGGTGAGCGCTATTCTGTGACGGACGAGACCGGCGGGCAGTACCACGGGCAGCTCTTTGCGGACGCTTTTAACAGCAACGGCACGGGCTTTGACCTGTATCTGAGCAAGGACGGCAAGACCGTGTACCTCGGCAAGCAGAGCGCGCACAGACACGAGCTCGGCGATGCGGACGTGACCTTCCTGCCGTGGGCGGAAACGGACAGCCTGCCCACGGAGGGCAACTACTACCTGACCCGCAACGTGACGCTCACAAGCAACGCCCTGCTGAAAGGGGCGAATATCTGTCTGAACGGCTATACCATCACGCTGTCCGACTCTGCCACGCGCATATATGTGGGCAGCAATAGCGACCGAAACTCGGCGGGCGCTCTGACCGACTGCACCGGCAAGGGCACGGTGACGGGCGGCGGTGTGATCATCCAGTATAATAGCACGTTCAGTCTTTACAACGGCACGCTGAACGGCACAAAGACTGAGATCACCCTGACCGGCGGTACATTCAATATGTACGGCGGCAAGATCACAAACAACACAGCGGCATCCGCCGTTGCCGGGCAGAACTTTAACAAGATCAATATCAACATTTACGGCGGCGAGATCAGCGGCAACCATACCTCCGCCGACTGCGGCGGCGTCTGGGTCGGCGCGGGCAACGCCTTTAAGATGTCCGGCGGCGCGATCCGGGACAACAGCGGCGCGAGCGCCGGCGGCGTGGGCTTTACGACCGGGAACACGACGTACAAGAACGGCTCGATGACCGTCTCCGGCAGCGCCGTGATCCAGGACAACACCGCAAACGGCAGCAAGAGCAACGTCCGCCTGCCCGCGAGCATGACCATCGCCATTGACGAGAGCCTGACGGACAGCGCCCGCATCGGCGTGACCACGACGGCCGCGCCCACCAAGGACAGCCCGGTCAAGATCGCCACCGGCGCTGCTGGTGAACTGCACTATGCCGACATTTTCACCCCGGATGTGACCGGTCAAAACTATCTGGTCGCCAGGAACGGCACGGAGCTGTTCCTCGCGGTGCACACGCACAAATGGACGTACACAGCGAATGACAAAACCAAAACCATCAGCGCCACTTGCAACGAATGCAATCAGAACGGCGGCAGCGTGACGCTCAAAGCGCCCACAGGCACGCTGATCTACACCGGCATGGACCAGCCCGCGACGCTGGAAAACAACCTGAAAACCGGCGACGAAGCGCCCACCATTATCTATACATATGAGCGCAATGGGCACAGCTACAGCATTGAAAACGGTGGGCTGCCCAAGAATGCGGACACCTACACCGCCAGCATCACGCTCGGCGGCAAAGAGGTCAGCGTTCAGTACACCATCAACAAGGCAGACCTGACCATCAAGGCAAAAGACAATGCCATCGTTTATGGCGACACGGCGTCCGACAAGGGCGTGACGTACAGCGGCTTTGTCAATGGCGAGAATGAAAGCGTCCTCGGCGGCGAGCTGACCTATGCCTTTGACAAGTATATTCCGGGCAGCGACGTTGGTGCTTATACCATCACGCCGGCTGGAAAGACCTCCGGCAATTACGACATCACGTTTGACCCCGGCACGCTGACGGTCGAGCAGCGCGAAGTCACGCTCACCTGGTACAACTATGAAAACCGTACCTACGGCGACGGCAAGTATGTGGGCGCCACGGCGGGCAACCTGCTGGAAGCGGACGTGGGCAAGGTCCAGGTCATGGTGATGGGCAACGGCGCGAATGCGGCTGGTAAATTCACCGCTACCGCCTACGCACTGAACGGCGACAAGGCAGACAACTACAAGCTGCCCACGACGGGTCTCACGCAGGAATACACCATCGGTCTGGCGGCGCAGAAGCTGACGTTTGCAAAGACCGGCGACCAGTCTGTGACCTATGGCGAATCCCTCGCCAACCCGGCAACGAATAAGAGCGCGGGCGGCGGCGAAGTGACGTATTCCAGCAGCGACCCGAACGTCGCCACGGTGGACGCAAACGGCAAGGTCACCGTCAAAAAGGTCGGCACAGCGACCATCACCGCCAGCGCCGCCGCTGTGGACGGCAAGTATACCGAAGCCAAGGCGACCTATCAGCTGACCGTCACCGCGCGCCCGATCTCCCTGACCATCACCCCGGTCACGGTCTACTACGGCACGTCCGTGAGCTATTCGCCCTCGCTGGTCACCATAGGCGGTTCGCTGGCAACGGGCGATACCTACAAGACACTGGGGCTGTCCTGGAGCAGCGTCGGGACGATGTGGAAAGCCGGTACATTCGACGTCAGTGTCACAAGCACCAATCCGAATTACAGCGTCACGTTTGACGGCAAGGGCAAGCTGATCGTCCAGCCGAGACCCATCACTGTCACAGTAGACCCGGAGAGCCGCGTTTACGGCGAGGCGAACCCGACCTTTGCCGCGCAGCAGACCGGCGGTATGGGCTTTGTGGGCAGTGACACCGTGGAATCGCTCGGCTTGACCCTGACCACGGACGCGGCTGTGACCTCCGGCATCGGCAGCTACGACGTGACCGGCACGGCGAGCAACGGCAACTACGCCGTCACGGTCGTGGGCAAGGACGCGCTGACCATCACCCCGAAGTCCATCACCGTCACAGTGAACGAGGCAACCCGCCCCTACGGCGAAGCGAACCCGGCGTTCACCGCCACCGCTCTGCCCGGCGCGCTGGTCGGCGAGGACACCATCGAATCGCTGAATCTCACCCTGAGCAGCACCGCGACCACGACCTCCGACGTCGGCAAGTACGACGTCACCGGCTCGGCGAATAACGCGAATTACGAGGTCACCATCGACGGCACGAACAAGCTGACCGTCACCAAGAAGGAACTGACCGAGAACGATCTCGTGTTTGCCGACACCCCGATCACCAAGGTCTATGACGGCAAGACCGACGCGACGGTCACGGTGCAGATCAAAGACAGCGCCAAGGTGAAGGAAGGCGACGTGCTGCCCACTGTGACCGGCACTGCCACCTATAACAGCAAGGACGTCCAGACCGTGAACAAGGTGACATTCGTCTCCGCCAGAACGGAAAGCGCGAACTACATCCTCCCCGCGGACCTGACCAAGGAGCACGAAGCCAGCATCACCAAGCGCGTCCTCACGGTCGGCAAGGCAGTCACCACGCCCAAGACGTTCGACGGCAACAACAACGCGACCTTCTACGTTACGAGCGTGGCGCTGGACAAACTTGCCGATGGCGAGACGCTTACTATGGATGCTACAGGCGCGCCTGGCGATTACGGCATTTACGACACCAGATTCGACAGCGCCAATGTCGGTCCGCGCACGGTCACCGGCACGGTCGCGCTGCTCAGCAGAGTTACGAACTACACCTTTGAGGATGCGGACGGCAACCCGACCGACACCGCGACCTTTACCGGCGACGGCGAGATCGTGAAGGCAAGTGCCCGCGACCTCGGCACGGTGCGTCTTGAACAGCGCTATACGGATACGGATGAGAAGGAATATCTGCCGGATTATAAGGCGCTCATGCCCGCTAACGCCGGAAAGCTGACGTATGACGTGAGCTATGAGGTCACAAAGGGTACGGCGAGCGTAGGAAAAAACGACAAGGAAGAAGCCACAGGCAAGCTGACCTATCAGATCAGCGCGCAGGCTGGCGCGGAGATCACCTGGACCTTCACCGTCCGTTCGGACAACTACGAGGATTCCACGTTCACGCTGGTCGTGGCGATCACCGACCGCGACCAACAGGAAAACTTCAAGTTTGAGAACACGACCGTCAGCAAAACCTACGGCAACCCGACCTTCACCGTCGCCGCCACCGGCGCGGAAGATGGCAGCACCGTGACCTACACCAGCAGCGACGAGACTGTTGCCAAGGTCGACGAGGACGGCAAGGTCACCATCGTCGGTACGGGCACCACGACCATCAAGGCCAAGGCGTCCGAAACGGCGGACTTTGAGGAGAAGGAGATCTCCTACACCCTGACGGTGAAACCGAAAACGCTGACCAAGGATGACCTGACCTACTCCGGCTCGATCACCAAGGTTTATGACGGCAGCACCAACGCACCCAGCGGTCTTACCGTTTCCGTGAAGTCCTCTTCTCTGGTGAATGGCGATATTCTCACAGTTAACGGTACGCTGCAATTCAACAGCGCCAATGTCGGCGATGCGAGCGAAATCACCTTTACCCCGACGGCCATCACCACCGGCAACTATACACTGGCAGCCACTGAGGCACTGACCATTCCCAGCGCAAGCATTACGGCGAAGGAAGTTACCCTCACCAGCGGCATCAATGCCACCAATCGCTGCTATGCGAAGGATAATAAGGCGGTTGCGCTGACCAAGGGCACGCTGGCCTTTACCGGCCTTGTGATCGGCGAAACACTGGATGTAAACATTCCTGCCACCGGCACGATCTCCGATGCCACAGTTGGCACATACAATGTGACTTACTCCGGCGTAACGCTGAAAGACGGCGCCACCGGCAAAGCCAGCAACTATAAGCTCGTGGGCTCCCTGCCCACTGTCACAGTGACCATCAGCAAGGCTGCCACACCTGTACTGGCGGACATTCCTGTCAGTTTCAAGTACACTGTGACCACCGGTGAAAAGGCGATTGGCTCGGTAATGCCCGATGACGCAGGCACACTGACCTATAGCAAGGGCACCGAGAGCAAGACCGGCTCCGTGACGGTTACAAGCTGGGCTGTGGATCCCACCACCGGCAAGGTGACCTACACGCTGTCCAACGGTGCAGCGAATGATACCGTCACTCTGCCCGTGACCATCGTCTCTGCCAACTATGAGGATGCCACCGTCAAAGTGAAGATCACCCTGACCGCCAGAGACAATCAGGCAGAGCTGCGCATCACCGGCGGCACCACCGTGGTCTACGGCCAGACGCTGCAGCTGGGCACCAGCGGTGGCTCCGGCACAGGTGCGGTGACCTACGCTGTGACCAACGGCACTGGCGAGGCTACCATCAATCCCGAAACCGGCGTTCTGACCCCGGTCAAGGTCGGCTCTGTGAGCGTGATCGCGACCAAGGCGGGCGATACGGACTACAATGAAGTCACCAGTGCATCGGTGGAGATCACCATCACCAAGGCCACGCCCACCGGCGAGCCCAAGTACACCGAGATCAAGACCGGCGACAAGACTTTGGCGGACGTGGCGCTGACGTTGGACGGCAGTACGCTGAAACCCAATGCCGGTACGCTGGAATGGGTGGATGACAAGGGTAATGTTTTGCCCAAGGATACCAAGGTGGAAGCCAACACGACCTACAAGTGGCGCTTTACGCCCACAGATAGCAACTACACTGTCCTGACCGGCTCTATCGAGCTGTATCACAAGTCCAGTAGCGGTGGCGGCGGTTGGTACTACAGCTACTACACCATCAAGGCGACTGCCGGGGCGAACGGATCTATCTCTCCCTCCGGCTGGACCTCTGTCCGTGAGGGCTGGGATCAGGCCTTCACCATCACCCCGGATAAGGGCTATGCCGTAGCCAAGGTACTGGTGGACGGCAAGAGCGTGGGTGCTGTGACAACCTATACCTTCAAGAACGTCACGAAGGACCACACCATCGAAGCCATCTTCATGAAGTCCAACGGCAATCCTCAGACCGGCGTGTTCGTGGATGTCCCTGAAGACAGCTACTACGAGGAGGCGGTCAATTGGGCCGTGGAGAACGGCATTACCAATGGCGTGAGCAGTGACAGGTTCGATCCTGACGGTCTCTGCACCCGTGCACAGATCGTAACCTTCCTGTGGCGAGCAGCCGGCAGCCCTGCTCCGAAGAGCACCGGTCACAACTTTACCGATGTGAAGGCGGGCAGCTATTATGAGCAGGCTGTTCTGTGGGCTGTGGAAAACGGCATTACCGTTGGCACAAGCTCCACGACCTTCAGCCCCGACGCGACCTGCACGAGAGCGCAGGCGGTGACCTTCCTCTACCGTGCCTCCGGCAGCCCTGCGGTCAGCGGCAGCGCCGCATTCAGCGATGTAGCGGCTGACGCTTACTACGCAGACGCTGTGGCGTGGGCAGAGAAAAAGGATATTACCACCGGCATTGGAGGCGGGCTTTTCGGCTCGAACAATGATTGCACCAGGACGCAGATCGTGACTTTCCTGTGGAGAGCCATGGCTGAATAAGCCGAATCAAATGCCAAGCTACTGACCCGATAACTCCGTAAAAGAGAACAGACAGCGCGGTGGGCGGTCTACAGCACCGCCGCCGCGCTGTCCTTTTCTCATAAATTTCTGTACGAAACCCACAACACTTCGAGCCGTGCCGCATCCCCACGCGGCAGGAGAAACACCATGAAAAAAATCACACGATTTCTGTTCTGCACCCTTATCACTGTTCTTCTACTGGCAACAGCGGCAGGCGCTACCGCCTGCCATCAAAAGGAAGAATACCCGACCGTTTCCGAAGTGACGGAACCCCAGCCGGTCGGAGAGATCATTCCCGCCGTAGACAGGCAGGAGCAGCTGGCGGCCGCAAAAGAGAATAACCCCGACACCGTAGCGTGGCTGTATATGCCCGGCGCGGAGGTGGATGATCCTGTAATGCAGGCAGAGGACAACGGCTACTATCTGCAAAAGGATGAGAATGGGAACTACAGCGAATGGGGCTGCTACTATGCCCACTGTGACGATCATCTGAGCAGCCGGAGCAAGCTGGACAAGAACACTGTTATCTTCGGCCACTCGGCCAGCAACTGTGACCCGGATGGTCCGAAGTTCACCAAGCTCCATCGGTATATGGACGCGGACTATGCGAAGGAAAACCCCTACATTTACCTCTCCGTGGATGGGGAGGACATGATTTTCGAGATCACAGCTTGCTTTATCACGGACATTGAGTTTGACTACATTGCCCCCAACCCCACAGGCGAGGAACTGACAAACTTCTTTGAGCAGGTGGCGAAAAAGAACTGGCTGGCGTTTGACGGCGTGACCTTCAGTGAGGAGGATACCGTCCTGACCCTTTCCACCTGCTGTCGGAAGTACGACATGGAAAATACCGGTGACCAGCGGCTTGTGGTCATGGCAAAGCTGCTGCCGGAAGGCGCGGCGGCGCAGGACTTTACCGTGCGCGCCGTCTCCGACCCTGAAATGCCCTGAAAAAACTGTGATCGTATAATACGATATTCCCAAAGAATGATCCGCCAGGCACTCGACTCCATACGACACAGCAGTCATGGCGACTGATGTGCCGCCTGTCCGGGCCAAAAGGACAGTTGATCTTATCAAAAGAGGGAGAGATTGCTGAATCGCAGTCTCTCCCTTTTCCTATCATGCACCCCTTGCTTTGAAACGGCCACCTCCATCGCACAGCAGCAGAAAAGACTGACGCTATTCCGAGACAGGCGGTTATTATGGGGTATCCTTACGTCTGCGGCATTACCAACACCGTTCGATTGCAGCCATGCCCCATTTACCTATGGCTGGGCATCGGATGCTCTGTGTTCTTGCGGTCTTTTGAGGATACCCCGCCTCCGTCTTCCAATCATACTCCCAAATGTATTTATGCCCACAGCAGTTTCGCTGTGGGCATTTTTGCGTCCTCCGGGCAATCTCGCTGCCGCGGCCCGCCTCCTGTTTCTGAATTTCTCAACAAATTTAGAAACGGAGGAACCAGATATGGGGTTCAATTACGCGGCAGAAAAGAAAAAGTTTGAGACGCTGTGGACGAGGCTCTGGCGTGAGTATAGGGCAGCTGGAATGTCCGATGAAGCTATCCAAAAAATGCACGATTTCGATTGGGAGGTTTTCAAGCGGGAACGGATCTATCGGCTTCACACCCAAGGTCTGGGCGTTGGCATCTTTGATGAGCCTTCCGCCGAGCAGGAGGACAAGTCCGCACTGATGAAAAAGTTTCTGGAGGCGGTCAGTCGCTGGGACGATTACACAGCAGCGTCACGGCACGGCTGGATAGAGGGAATCGGTGACCAGCGGTTGGTGAGGGTGCTGAAAAGGCTTTCGATTTCGGAGAAGGAGCTCTTGACCAAGTATTGCATCGAGGACAAGACCCAGCAGGAAATTGCAGCGGAAATGGGGCTTTCCCAGAGAGCTGTCGGCAAGCAACTTCAACAACTCAAAAAATATTTCAAGAAATTTTGAAAAATGGTTCTAAAAATCGCGTTCTCGCTGCCTACCACATGAGGGGATCTTTTTCATGATCCCTCTGAACCTTGAAAAACACCGCCCAGGCGGTCATATCCGGTGACTGGAATACCTTTGCTGACGGCGCGAGCGTCAGACCGGGTGCGCGAGGACCACCTGTGCGGAGCATTCTCCGCATATTAGGACGGCCAATGGAAGGTGCAGAGCGATACCCACCCAGGTCAAATGCAGCCTTGGCAGGCTGCTTCGCCATGACCCCGTCGGCTTACAATGATACTCCTGTACGCAGCTTCGAGAGAACCTCGGAGGGGTGAAACTCCCGTGACGCGCGCCAGCGCGGTTCCAGCCGCCGCCCTTGCCTGGGGAAGTAGTGTCGAATACAGGCAGCTACGCAAGAGCAAGAAGGCCGCTCCGCAGGGAGCAGTTCCGCCCCGATACGGAGCGGCCTTTTCTGCTTTGCGGCAGAAGTATGGGGATCGTCCACCTCCTCTTTCTCTTTTCCACTATCCATTCTCTTCTCACTTTTAATCCTCTGAACGGCCTGCATTCACTCCCTCCTTATCGCCCCGGACGATCCTCATATTTGTGCCGCAAGGCAAAATTCAGAAAAGAGGTACCGATATGGATCAGAACGTCAATTATTACGGCATCATCCTTCTGCTGCGCCAGCTTCGGGAAAGCGGCAGCTTCAGCGAAAAGGAGCTGCGGAAAGTGGCGGTACGGATCGCCGCGGACAGCGGCGCGGACATTATGATTTCTCTCTGATTTCCTTCATCTTTCAGTAGCTTTATGACCAAGGTTGTGGTAGTGTTTGTGTTGCAAAAAAGGAGGTGAGCAGGCATGGCGGAAAAGCATCTGACAGACGGTACAACAGCGCTGGCGGGGCAGCCCCGCATAATCAAAATCGAAGCAGCCGAGAAGCCACAGAATGTGCAGCTGCGCGTAGCGGCCTACACCCGTGTCAGCTCGGACTCTGAAGACCAGCTCAACTCCTTCGCAGCACAAAATCGGTATTATACCGAGCTGATCTCCGGCAAGGCTGAATGGCGCATGGTGGATATCTACGCCGACGAGGGCATCACCGGCACCTCCGCCGCAAAGCGGGAGGACTTCCAACGCATGATGGCGGACTGCCGCAGAGGACTCATCGACCAGATCCTCGTCAAATCCATCTCCCGCTTCGCCCGGAACACAAAGGACTGTCTGGAGGCGGTGCGGGAGCTGAAGGAGCTGGGCGTCAATGTCCGCTTCGAGCGCGAGGGCATCGATACCGCCAATGTGAGCAGCGAGCTCATCACTGCCATCTATGCCGCCTTCGCCCAAAAGGAGAGCGAATCCATCTCCGGCAATATGCGCTGGAGCTATCAGCGCAGGATGGAAAGCGGCGAGTTCAACACCTGCCGCGCCCCCTGGGGCTTCCGGCTGGACGGGAAAAGCCTTGCCGTCCACGAGGAGGAGGCCGAGATCGTGCGGCGTATCTTCCTCGAATACCTCTCCGGCAGGAATCCGCGAGAGATCGCGGAAATCCTGAACGCTGAGGATACATCGGGACGGATATGGAAATATAAGGCTGTGGATTACATCCTGCAAAATGAGCGTTATGCTGGCAACGCCCTGCTGCAAAAGCGATACACGACCGCCACCCTCCCCAAGCAGCAGAAGATCAACCACGGGGAGCGCGAAATGTACTATGTGGCGGATAGCAACGAAGCCATTATTCCACAGGAGCTATTCGACCGCGCAAAAGAACTGCGGCAAAGACGCAGCGTCGGGCAGGCTGTCACCCATGGAAGGCTCTGCGTCCGGATGCGCTGCTCCTGCGGCTCCCGCATCCGGGCAAAGCAAGTCAATGGCAGATGGTACTGGTGCTGCTGTCGACACGATGAAAAAGGCGACTGCGCCATCAAGCCCGTGCCGGAAGCGCAGACGGATGAAGCCATCTGCCGCCTCTACTATAAGCTCAAGCATCAGAGCCTCCCCATTCTGGAGCAGATGCTCGAAACCCTCCAGACGATCCGTGATCGCAGACTGCTCTGGAGTGAGGACATCGTTTCCCTTAACAAAAAAATATCCGAACTCTCCAGTCAGAATCAAACGCTGGCCTTTCTCAAGCAAAACGGCCTCGTTGATCCTGACATTTTTATATCCAAAAGCAACGAGCTGACCCGCCAGCTCCGGCAGGTCAAGCTGGACAAAGAGAAGCTTATGGATGCCGAGGGGGATGCCACCGCCCATCGGACGCGGGAGCTGATAGCCCTGCTGGAGGATGGGCCAGACTTCCTCGACTGCCCAGACACAGAGCTCTGCGGCGCACTCGTTGCGGAAATCATCGTGGAGAGCAACGACACCCTCCGCTTCCGCCTGCATAACGGGCTGGAGCTGCGGGAATCCATTGAGAGGACGGTGCGATAATGGGAAACCGAAAGCAGCCCTTCGGCTACCGTATGACGCTGGGCGAGATCACGAGCCAGCCGGAGGAAGCAGAGCTGGTGCGTTTTATCTTCCAAGGCTACAGCACGGGAGCTACGCTGGGGGAGCTGACCAAGGCACTCTGCCGGCAGGAGATCCCCTACTATGAGGGGCGGACATGGAACAAAAACATGGTCTCCCGTATTTTAGAGGATGGCCGCTACATCGGAGAGAAAGGCTATCCGGCACTCATCGAGCCGGAGCAGCTCCGCGCGGCGGCGGAAAAGAGGACGGCAAGAGCCTGCCCACCGCAGAAAACACCCGCGCAGAAGGTCCTGCGGCGGCTCTGCGGCGCACCGCCCTCCGAGCGGGTGGAGAAGCTCGTCACCGACCTGCTCAACGAGCTCATACGCTGCCCCGACCGTATTCAGCCAGCGGTATCCCAAGTGGTCGGCGCTGCTTGCGGGAAAACGCGGGAGGAGCTGACCTCCGCACTGGAGCGGCAGCCCATCGATGAGGACAACGCCAGAGCGCTGCTCCTTCAACTGGCGGCAGAGCAGTACGACGCCATTGGAAACACGGAATACGAAACCGTGCGGCTGCGGCGGCTATTCACCGGCCGAATGCCCATGACGGAGTTGGACGCGGAGCTGCTGCAAAGCGCGGTGTCAAAGGTGCGTGTGACGAACAACTGCGTGACCGTGACGCTGAAGAACGGGCAGACCATAGAGAGGAGAGATCAGCTGTGAACGAAACCGCCCCAAGAGTCATTAAGATCCCGGCAAAGCCGGAGTCGGTTCGGCAGGCGGAGCTGCAAAGACAGCTCCGGGTCGCCGCCTACTGCCGGGTCTCCACCAAGGAGGAGGACCAGGCAAACAGCTACGAGGTGCAAAAGGAATACTACACCGACAAGATCATGTCCAACCCCGTGTGGACCATGGCGGGTATCTTCGCCGACAAGGGCATCACCGGCACCTCGGTGAAAAAGCGCGAGGACTTCATGCGCATGATCCGCCACTGCCGCCAGAAGAAAATAGACGTTGTCCTCACCAAATCGGTCTCCCGCTTCGCCCGCAACACGGTGGACTGCCTCTACTACACACGGGCACTCAAGGAGCTGGGAATAGCCGTCATCTTTGAAAAGGAGAACATCAATTCGCTGGAGGAGGACAGCGAGCTGCGCATCACACTCTCCGGCGCCTTCGCGCAGTCCGAAAGCGAATCCATCTCCGCCAATGTCACATGGGGCAAACGCCGCGCCATGGAGAGCGGAAAGGCGACCATCCAGTACAAATACCTCTATGGCTACCGCAGAGGCGCGGACGATAAGCCGGAGATCATCCCGGAGGAGGCGAAGGTCGTCCGCTGGATCTATGAGCGATACCTCGCCGGAGCCAGCACAAGGATGCTGCGGGACGAGTTGCATGAGCAGGGCGTGACATATTCCGAAAAGTCACCGCAATGGACGCTGCCTCATATCAAGAGCATCCTGCGGAATGAGAAATACTGCGGGGATGTGTTGATGCAGAAAACCTTCCAGCAGGATGTCATCAACCGCAAGGTCATCAAAAACACGGGGCAACTCCCCATGTACCTCATAGAGAACCACCATGAGGGCATCGTCAGCCGCGAGAAGTACAACGCGGTGCAGGCGGAGATGGCGCGGCGCAAGGCGGCAAAAAGCCCCTCCAAGAGAGCCACCACCGGTCTTTCCGCCTACACCAGCCGCTACGCCCTCTCGGACCGGCTGGTGTGCGGCGAGTGCGGAACGCTGTACCGCCGCTGCACATGGACGCGCCCCGATGGAAAGCGCGTCGTATGGCGCTGTGTGAGCCGTCTGGATTACGGCAAGAAATACTGCCACAGCTCACCCACGCTGGACGAGGCGCCGCTCCAGCAGGCGATCATAGCCGCCCTCAACACCGTCCTGCCGGACTTGGATGGCCGCATCCGCCAAATCACGGAGGCGTTGGAGGCAGAGGTCATCCCGTTCCCCGGCAGCGGCATGAGCCTTGGCGACATCGACCGCAGACTGGCAGAGTTGGAGGCACAGTTCCAAAGGCTGCTGGAAAAGGCGGCGGATGATCCCATCGCCTATGGGGATCAGTTCAAGGAGATACTGGATGAGCAGACCGCGCTAAAGGAGCTGCGGGCCTCCATCCTTGCCGAGAATAAGGAACACGCCGAAGCGGATCGGCGTATCAGGGATGCCGCGGGGATGCTGGAAAACGCCGTGCCTCACATCGCGGAATGGGACGAGAGTGCCATCCGACAGCTGGTGGCACAGGTGAAGGTGCTCTCCAAGAACGAGATCAGCGTGACGCTAAAGAGCGGCATCGAGATCCGCCAGAGCATATCAAACTAAAAAAGGAGATGGGAAAATGGTATTTGTGACCGGCGATTGCCACGGAAATTTTGCAAGGTTTGAGCAAAAACACTTCTCGGAACAAGCTAACATGACGAAGGATGACACGGTCATCATCACCGGCGACTTCGGGGGCGTGTGGTTTGGCGACAGCCGCGACGATGAAACGCTGGACTGGCTGGAACACCTGCCCTTCACGCTGGCCTTCGTCTGCGGCAACCATGAAAACTATGACGCGCTGGAACGATACCCCGTAGCGGAGTGGCACGGCGGCATGGTGCATCGCGTTCGGCCTCATGTGCTGCACATGATGCGCGGGCAGATCTTCGAGCTGGAGAGTTACCGCTTCTTCACCATGGGCGGCGCAAAAAGCCACGATATTGAGGATGGGATTCTGGAGCCGGATGCCCCGGATTTTGAGCGAAGGCTCATGATGCTCCAGCGCAAACCAAGAGCGAGATACCGCGTCAACCACATCTCGTGGTGGGCGCAGGAGTTGCCCTCCGATGAGGAATATGCCGTGGCGCGGCGAAGCCTTGACGCGGTCGGCTGGCAGGTGGACTACATCATCACCCACTGCGCCCCCACCAGCATTGCCCTCATGGGAAGCCGTCACAACGAGGCGGATCGGCTTACGGACTTTCTGCAAGAGGTGCAGAAAAGAGCAAAATACCACTACTGGCTGTTCGGCCATTATCATGACAACAAAGCCATTGACGAAAAGCACATTCTGCTGTGGGAGCAGATCGTGCGGGTCATCTAAAGCAGGTCAAAGCAGAGAAAAACACGGTGATACCGCCGTGCTTTTCTCTGCTTTGAGCGTTGATCAGGCACGCCGCGCCGGAAAGGAGGAAAGCCCATGAATATCCGCAAGCCCACAGATTACACCACTCTGTTCACCGCGCTGGACGCCGCTGTTGCGGCGCAGCTCCCGCAGATGGAGCTGTACTGCAAAATTGGTCGGCTGGTCGGCAGCAGGAGCGAAAAAGGCGCGGCTGTCGCGGCGTCGGAATACCTGCAAGCGGCCTATCCCGCAGCCGAGGGCTTTTCTCCCCGCAATCTGCGCCGGATGCGGAACTTCTACCGGATGTACGGTAACGCGCCGGAATTGCTGGCAGTGGCAATGCGTCTGAACTGGACACAGAATGTGGTCATCATGGAGGCCGGATTGACCATGGACGAGAGGTGCTGGTACATTCGGAAGGCCGCCGAAAGCGGTTTATCCAAAACGGAGCTGCTGCGGATGATTGAGAGAGCCGAACATTCGGAAATTGCTCTTGGCGAAAACGAAGATACCTGTTATACTGTAGAAAAAGATGAGCTTTCGGAGAAAAACCAGTATGAAGAATATCCTGTTTGTCTGCCACGGCAACATCTGCCGCAGCCCCATGGCCGAGTTCGTGATGAAGGACTTGGTCAAAAAAGCTGGGCTGGCGTCACAATTCCATATCGAGTCAAGGGCCACCAGCCGGGAGGAGATCGGCAACCCGGTCTATCCTCCGGCGCGGCGCAAGCTGGCGGAGCATGGAATCACCTGCGACGGCCACGCGGCGCGCCAGCTCACCAATCAGGACTACGACAAGTACGACCTGCTGATCGGCATGGACAGCGCGAACCTGCGGAATATGTACCGCATCTGCGGCGGCGACTTTGCCGGCAAGCTGCACCTCCTGATGGACTACACCGGCCACCCCCGCGATGTTGCCGACCCGTGGTACACCGAGGACTTCGAGTCGACCTGGCGGGATGTGCTGGAAGGGTGTCAGGGGCTGCTGAGAGAATTATTGCAGGAGTGAGGTGAACAGAATGGCACAGAATGATAAGATCCAGCTATTCGAGGACAAACGCATTCGTACTGCGTGGGATGAGGAAAAAGAGGAATGGTATTTTTCCATCGTTGATGTGGTGGCTGTTCTAACCGATCAGCCAGACCAACGCGGCGCAAGTAACTATTGGGCGAAACTGAAGCAGCGTTTGAAAGAAGAAGGCGCAGATCAGTTGCTGACAAATTGTCAGCAACTGAAAATGAAGTCGCCCAAGGATGGAAAACGCTACAATACCGATGTGGCTGACACGGAGCAGCTCCTCCGTATCGTCCAATCCATTCCCTCTCCAAAAGCAGAACCATTCCGAGCATGGTTAGCACAGGTTGGCCGGGAGCGCATTGAGGAAACCATAGACCCGGAGTTGACCATCGAGAGGGCGTTGGAAACCTATCTCAAGAAGGGTTATACCCGCGAGTGGATCAACCAGCGGCTGCAAGCCATTCAGGTTCGCAAGGAACTGACAGACGAGTGGGACGCCCGCGGCGTTCAGAAGGGCGTGGAGTACGCCATCCTCACCGATGAGATATCCCGCGCGTGGTCGGGGATGTCCACCCGCCAGTACAAAAATCTGAAGGGATTGAAAAAGGAAAACCTTCGTGATAACATGACCACACTGGAGCTGGTGCTGAATATGTTGGCAGAAGCCACCACCACACAGTTTTCAAAGGATCGAAAGCCCTCGACCTTCCAAGAGAATCTGGAAGTTGCTAAAGCTGGCGGACAGGTCGCCGGGCGAACGAGGAAAGATGAATGAAGCCCGCTTTTCGAACATTTTTATCGAAAAGCGGGCTTCTACATGCCCGCAAAGCCTTGAGAAATCAAGGCTTTTTTCTTATGCCCTTCTTGTGAGTGAATGCGAAAACTTTCAAAACATGAAACGAATATTTTTGCGCAAAGTCGTTATTTGAACACGTTTTACGATAAACTCGCCCAGTACGCCTCCTCAAATGCCTGTGGGGTCTTGTATTTTAAGGTCCGATGGGGACGCAGCTCATTATAGAATTGGACATATTGCGCCACGCTTTTGCGGTAGCTTTGCTCCGAGGTGTACTCCCTGCGGTACGCCTCCTCTTTTTTTGAAGGAAGCAAAAAACGCTTCGGCGACCGCGTTGTCATGGGGCCGTGCTGTAGCGGAAAAGGACTGTTTCGCACCGCATTTTTGCAACAGTTCCGTAAGCGTGGCTGAGGTATACTGTGCGCCGCGATCGCTGTGAAAGGTCAGCCCGATGGGATTGCCTCGTGCTTGATAGGCGTCCCGGAAGGTGCTTGTGACCAGATGAGTGCTTGCGTTGCGGGACACCCGATAGCCGATGACCCTGCGGGAGAAAAGGTCGAGGATCATACAAAAGTAGAGCCAATAGTCGTTGATTTTGAAGTATGTAATGTCGCTGACCCAGATTTGGTTGGGACGCTCTGCGGTGAATTGCTGCTCCAGTAGATTCTGCTTTTTGTACTGCTGACGCTTCTTGAATTGCTTTTTTGCGTCTGGGCGGATGCTGTGCAGATCAAGCTCTTGCATGATCGCCGCGATGCGTTTGGTGCTGACCCGGATGCCGCTTTCGGTCAGAGCGATGCGAATTTTTTCGGCGCCGAATCGCTGGGCACTGTCATCAAAAACCTGCTGTACCAGCCGCATAAGCCGCGCCTGCTCTTGATCGCGCTTGCTGCGGTCGGCTCGGCGGAAGATGTGGTTGTAGAAGGTTCCGCGGGCAACATCCAACGCTTCACAGAGCTCGTAGACACTATACGGGTTGTCTAGCTTTTGGTAGAGGCTTTCCAAGAAGACCAGCTTTTTCTGCAAGGGTACATTTGATATGTACCCAGTGAGCCGAATGATCTCCAGTTCATGCTCCAGCTTTTCCAGCCGCCTTGAAAGGGTGTCGAACTCTTTTGGCGTGTAGGTACGATTTGCTGTTTTGATGGAACAGTATTCTCTTCTCCAGTCGTAGAGTGTGCTTTGCGCGATATGCAATTCCTGACTGAGCGATTGAATGGATTCTCCCTTTTGGTAACGCTTGATAATCTTGGCCTTGAATTCAGCGGGATATTCTTTTGGCATAGTCTCATCTCCTTTTAAGCAATAAGACTATTGTAAGTAGTTGCCCGCCGGAAAGGAAGCCTCGCATATCATCTGCCATTTGCAAACCTCCTTTTCGTGGCATGAAAAAAAGCCAGTCCGCAGACTGGCCGGGTGAAAGTGACCTCCCTTCATGGTTTTATATATGAAAACGCCGCCCGTTGTCCTGTTGGGCGGCGTTTAATAACTAATCAATATGTATCCAATTCAACACAAACAGCCGTCGTGCGAATGCCTCTATCTATATTAAGATGTCTGTATTGATGGGTTATTGACTTAACAATTCTGTCATCGGAATCTTTTACTGCGTAGGCAATTTTAGATGCTACATTTGCTTTTTTACCTATTCCAAAGACATATATTGTGTTGCAACCCTGATCCAGTAGTTTCTTCGCGTAATGAAAATGGCCAGACCATCCGTTCTTGTTCAAAGTTTCATCATTTGCCGCTAACAAAATGCCAATCTTAAAGTAAATACCTAAATATGTAAGTTCTATTTGTTCATCATGCTCTCGATTTGCAATTCTGTATAAAAATCGCAACAATTCTGCACTTTCCGCTTTTAAGCACGGATCAGGTACCTGTCCTTCAATAGTCGCTGCTGCCTTCATTAGCTCGTTAAGATAGATATTGAACAACATTCCATTGAAATCTATTCGCTGGAGTTGTGAAAAATCATCTTTTATAATTTCATCTTCTGAAATGGCTGGATTGAAGACATTATCGATGAAGAATGCATTTGCTGTTGGCTTAGAAAGTGCAACAATTTTCTGAGTTACCAATAGAGCGGAAGCTCCCATTATCTTCGAATCAAAGTAGTGCTTTTGATTTTTCAGCAAACCACTCGATACAAATTGATATATGATATTTACATAATTCTCATTGGGATTGACAGAATTTCTAATTCTTACAACTACGCAGTCATCATCGAAAAAGGATTTTACATCGTCATTATCTGCCCATTTAATCTTTAGGTCAGATGGCAAAATCCCAGTTTCATTTAACCCGATTTTCTTTGAGGCAGAAATAACACTACTGCGGATACCTGCTGAAATATACTTCTTATTTGCTCTCGTTGATATGTTTCTAAAAAGCCCTGCAATAGCGCCACTCAACGCTAAAAGCTTGTCTGCATTTGAAATACAAAACACAAGGATAATAATGATCAATACTATCCAAATAGGAACGCGCATTGAAATTAGGAAATCCCAAACAGTTGCACCAGTCGTGTTCATTCGCAAATCCTTCTTTGTTTTAGTAGTTCATCGGTACATTCTTTTTTATCGCAGCAGAAGCATACTCGCCCATCTTTTGGAAAGACCATAGAAATATTTGAAAGAGTAACTGGGGTCTTGCAAAATTCGCAAACTGCCACTCCATTCACAACTTCATCATAAACTTGTAATTTTCGCAGCAAATTCTCAAAGTCCGCATCAAGAACGGCTTTCATTTCACTCGTATCCATAGCCTTTCCCTCCCAGAATTTCTTTTTCATAATTATAGCACACCTTTCGTCAGTTTGTCCATAATATTCAGCCTTTGCACAGAATAATTCCCACATATTATGCAACTAATACATCCTCATATTTACGAGCTTTAGCTACATGTTGCACTAACCTATGCAACCCCTTAATCAAAGATATGCTTAACCCTATACTCATATTGCTTCAAAAAAGCACTCAGTTCATAAGTAGAACTGAGTGCTTTGCATCTTATCGTTTGATTTTTTACTTTTGGGGATAAAAGCCTCTTACTTGCTGCGCTAAAACCATTGATATGACTGGATTTTTTGAGATCCTATAATTACACTCGGACCATAAAGAGTTACCGGTATAGATGCGTCTGGCGCAAAGCCAGGCGCATCAACCGTTTCCGGGATTTTTCGAGCCCGGATTTCTTCTTTTGAACCATAGATTTTTATGGAGGTTTCGGAGCAACTGACCGGATTTGAACTGGAGGATCTCATGTCCTGAACAGTTTCCAATCTCCAGCGCCCTTTTAGAGAGGACTTTTCTCTCAAAAAAAGCGGCATCATCGCAGAAAAAGAATCACAAATATTTGGGCGTCGTTTTGTCGGCTTTGACGGGCCGAAAAAAGCGGCGCCCTTTTTCATTTCCCGACGTCAAAAAGGGCGTCTCTGCCTAATCCATCACCTGGCCGGAGCATTTCAGGATGCTCCGGCTTATTTTTTTGCTTACGAGGAGGACTTCACAATGAACGATCAGAACGAAACCACGCAGCTCCGTTACCTTGAAGAAACCGCCACCCGGCTGCGGCAGAACGGTTTCACGGTGGAGCCGATTGAGGATCACCACCTGCCCGTCTGCTGGGAAAAAGGGCGCCTCTGCCGCGTTTCCGGCAAGGGCAGCGTGTTGTACCGGCAGGAGCGTGTCGATGCCCTCGGCGCGCAGGACGCTTTGCAGGCGGTGATCGACACCGCTAAAATGACTTCGGAATACATGGCGATTCTGGAATACGCACCTCAGCTCAAGGCGACCGATCTCACTGGTGACTACCGCATCCTTGCTGACTTCGGTGACGCAGTGCTGGCGGGCCACCCCACCGAACGCGGCGTGCAATTCGTGACTTGGGAGTGGGACTTCGACCGCAAAGGCGTCCATCAAGGGCACTATTTTCAGGACGACTACGAAGCCGCCAAACGCGATTTCACTGTGCGCAGCGGGCTTGTTCAAAAAGGCGCCCTTTTCGAGCCGGAGCAGCTTGCGGAGATTTACCGCGCGCTGGCGTTTGTCCGCGAGCAGGATGAAAGCCTTTCCTTCGGACGGGATCAGGAGCTGAAAGAACTCATGGAACAGGTCGGCGGACTGCTGCCCGCGGATGCTCTGCGGCAGCGGGACGCGCCGGAACAGAGCGGCATGACAATGAAATAAGTATCCACGCAGGCCGGACAGAAATGTCCGGTCTTTTTTAGTTTAGGAGGAAAATCAATGGAAATTTACGGAACGATCCACTTCAAACTCATTCTTCCGCACTTCCCCGGCTTTCAGCAGGAGCCGCTGCCGGCACCTGTTTGCAGCCATTCCCCGGATTGCAAGGACTGCCCCTACCTTGTACTTCAAAGCCATCTCACCACAGTTCTTCCCACTGGCCAGACAGTCCTTGACGATCCGAACACGCTCTTCCTGTGTGGTGTGGTGTCCCGTCCCTGCTTCATGTAGCTTCCGCCTCCTGAATTCTTTCTGGAGTTGAAATCTCCATGAGCATTATACACCTTCAGCCAGTTTCGGAGCTGCCTTCTGTCCCGTAATCCATACTTTTTGCTGAGTTCTGCCTGACTTCCCATTCCGGACAAATAGTCTTCTACGGCTTGCCGCTTAAGCTCCAGACTGTACACACGGTTCTTGCACGTCATAAATGCGGCCATTCCATCCGCTTCATAGTTTCGTGCCCATTGAGTGATTGTATCTCGCACAACACCCCCTCGCCGCGCTGCTTCACTTAGACTGATCCTGTTATTGATGTAATCCTCAATGACTTTCACTTTTTCCTCTGCACTTACTTTCTGCTTCTGTGGCATAGCAATGCTCCCTCCATGATTGACAGTGTTTTATTTCACTATCTCTCATAGAGGGAGCATATCATTGTCGGTGTTGAGGCTATTGTAGCAAAGCGTTGCCAAGAGCAATAGCTTGCAGTATAATAAAACATATCAAACATTTTTCTTACTGCACCACATAGATAAAGAAGGTGAATGTGTTTATGGGCAACGATGAACTGCTCAACTATATCAGCATGTTCAGAGAAAAAGCCGAGCAAGGAAAACTGGTTATTTTTGTAGGTGCGGGAGTGTCTTGCAATGTAGACGGAATGCCCAGTTGGAATGCCTTGATTCAAAATATGGCAAAGGCGATTGATTATTCGAGGTGTGATACTTGCAGACATAGATTAGAAAGCTGTGAAAACACCTGCTTATTGAAAGATGATTTTTCGACAGATGAACTTCTAAAGGTACCGCAGCATGTGTTTAACAAGGATCAAGAATTATACTATCGTATATTAAACGAAAGCATTCCCGCTGTGACGGCAGATGCACCTTTGTCGTCAGCGATTTTTGATATCAATCCGGCACATATTATCACCACGAATTATGACCAGTTGCTTGAATCCTCGAAAAATATATTTTGTGAGCAATATCAGGTGATTGTTTACGATAAGGATTTGCTGAATGCGGACAAAGGAAAGTACATCATTAAAATGCACGGGGATCTTTCCGATGCTTCCAGCATTGTTCTAAAAGAGCAAGACTACTTAGACTATTCGCAAAAACACGTATTAATTGAACTCTTCATCAAATCGTTGCTGACGGACCATATTGTGTTGTTTTTGGGATATTCGTTAAATGATTATAACATCAAGCTTATTCTCAGTTGGCTAAACTATATGCGTTCACAAAACGGAGCATTTGATGTGGACAGAAGAGTTGGCTACCTGATTCTGGATCAGGAGATTGTTGATGATACTCAGCTTTCTTATTTTAGTAGCAATAATATCGAAGTAATCAATATTAACTCCATGCCGCTGATTCAGGAGATCCCAGCGGATCTATCCAATGAAATTGGAAAGCGTCTATATAGTTTTCTGCGTGTGATTGCCAATCCCGCATTAGAGGAGAATTTATCTACAATAGAAAATGCCGTAAAATTTATGTCTCGTTTCAGCTTTGTCAGCTATGAGCAAATTCTAAAGCTGCTTTATGTGAAAAGATATGAGGTTACGGACCGGAAATTACGTCTTTTTTCTGAAAACGATTATGCAAGATTAATAGCATTTATGGAGTCTGGGGACGAAGGTGCAACTGATTTAAGACAACTTTTTCTAAATGCTGGAATCGTATCCATACAGTGCATTCACGAGCATAAAGTCATGCGCTTTCGTATAGGAGAGCTGTCTGATAACGCTTTGCTGAAAAGTGAAATTTTTAATCTCTATATTCTGAATAAATATGATGAGATCAAAGCATTGCTCAACAGCGAGCATATAGATTTAGAAGCAAATGAAATCCTTTTTTACAAAAGCATTGTGGATGGTTTTAGTGAAATATTAAAATTCCACGAAGAAATAGACTGCTCTGGGTTCCCTATAGACCAGAAAGTTGCTTATCTGCATAATTCCGCTGTACTTGAGGCAATCCAGACATACTTTGGGGGCTTTGATTCTGCCAAAGTCAAACAATTTGTTCAAAATATCGCTGCAAGCAAGGAAAGAGAGGTGTTCTCTGGATATCTTGACATTTATAGTGGTAATACTAAAAAGAGACTTTCGATGTACGAAGCCTTAGAAAAGCTAAAGAAAGATGTTGGGGACAGAAATACCATTCATTTTGGCGGAACATCGTGTGCAAGGCTTTATGAAATAAAACGGCTTGCTATAACACAATACTTTTTTTACTATAACAACCACATTCTGTATCAAGGCTTTAGAGATTTAAAAGATTTTTTCAAACCATATATCGAAGCCATAATATGCGCAAATAGTGATGCGGCCCCAAAAACTACTCTTTTTGGAGATATGGAATTTGCAAACGAAAAGTATGCCGTAGAATACATTGATCTGGATATTATGGCAAAGTTTATTTCGACAAAAGATTTGAGTGCGCTTGTAAGGTCATATAATGTAAAACGATTGAATACGGGCGTACAGGAAGTTACATTCCTTGCAGAGTGCTTTAAGAATCTTTGTCATTCTATTGTGACTGCAAAGACTTATGGATTATTGCAATCGTCGTTTTCTGCGCTTTCCAATATAGTACTATTACTGAACTTGGTTGTCTTAGATGAGAATAGCAAAGAGATAATTGCAGCATCGGTAGAAGCGTTACTCAGTGATAAGATTATTGCTCCAATCTTCTTTTCTATAGGTTGGCCGGACTTTAGGCAAAGCTTGAGAGAGCTTTCAAAGCTTTGCAGCTTATTAGCATTTCCCCATAATTTTGAGTTTGTTCATCAAATAGTGGGCGGAGAAAAATTCTTTGAGTATGCGGTGAATGTGCATTTCAACAGTCTTCGTCATCTCATTGAGCAATTCATATCAAAGGATGAGGCAACTACAGATAAGATTCAGGCTATCATTGATACTACAGAGGATTTCCATAAGAAAGTCATATTATTGAGGTTGTTTTATCAGCAGATTACCGGTGATACGGTTCAACAGAAGTATAAATACATTTTATCCGATAACTTTGCACAACTGCCAATAGAGGCAATCTACGACTTTATATTCTCTGGATGGTTGACCCCAGATCAGAATTCAATCAAGGAATTTCTAAATGGAGTAATAGAGCTTAGCAGAAAAGAAGTCACAGGTGTGCACTCATACCCCGATCCGGTTGAGAGTAGATTGGAATGCGTCTATCTTCTCTATATAAACGATATGATATCTGATATAAGTGCTTTAAAAGAACTGTCTAAGGGAAGACCGCATTTGCAGTTCCTATTAGATTCGGAGAGTTTTGACTACTCTCAAGTAGACTTTTCCAATTATATGTGGGAAAACTTTGCTCGTCATGAAAAGTACATGAGTTGTTTTATTGCCCACAAAGATGCTATCATACCGATAATTCAAAACCGAATTAAATCGGAAGAGGCAAGTGAGACCGAAAAAAGAATCCTATACGGTTTTCTGCTTAGCGGCAATGAAATTTGGAAAATATAAGCGTTTTATATGCCTATATGAAGAATATGCGGATGTAATGGTGTGATATCTATAGTGTTTCGCTATTACAGTGAAAAGCCCTGTAACCATGCCGGTTACAGGGCTTTTCTTCTGCGCCAGAACGGGGATTTGACCATAATTTTGACCACAAACACGCCGGTGCTTACTGACCGCGCGGGCTGTCACTCCTCCACCAGCGGCGGCTCAAAGCTCTCAATAGCACTACGAAGCTTGGCGTGACGGATGACAAAATGTATGGCGGGTGATTTTTCCTTGGACACCATGGCCCACCGCCCCTCGTGCATGACGATCTGCAAATTGCGGAAGGTGCTGTCGGCGGTCAGTTCCAGGCGGCAGCGTGGGTGCACTGCCGCGAACTGTTCTGTCTGATCGATGTGTTCCAGATACTCCTGATAGGTATACAGTATATCACGTTCATAGAACGATCCTGACAGGGGCAGGGACATCGGGTATCGTTCAAAGGCTTCCTCTGTCAGTCGGGGCAGAGCCAACACCATTTCATTGTCCCGCAGGATGGTTTCGGCCTGCTCCCGGCGGCTTTTGGCGTGGGCCAGGATACGCTCCTGATCCGGCGCAGGCACATCGTGTCTTTGCAGCACCGCCGTCAAAAACACGGGGTCCGCGGTATACAGCGGCGGCGCCGATAGGACACACCGCCGTCGGCCGGGGGTGCGGCTGTCTGCCAACAGAAAAGCGTTCAGCCGGGAAGCGCCGTCGGCACAGTATATCTCCATCAGCGGCTTGGCGTTCTCCAGCAGAGCGTCGGCCCGACGGCGGTAATAGGCCACCTCTGCGCGGTTGTTGGTCAGGTAATACCGCCCCTCGCTATGGTGGCCGGACACAGCCTCGCCGGTCAGCGCGGCGGTGCCGGATACCCGCAGGAAATGCAGGAACACACCGCCCTGGGGCGCTTTGAAGTAATACGGCTCGATCTGGCCGGTCATATACATGGGGATGAAGCTCTCCAATCCCAGCATCATCTCCGGCAGATTGCGGTCAATGTTGTGGATGATCTGCAGCCGCAGACCTTTTTTCAGCAGCAGCGCCATGCCGAACATCCACTTCTTGGGGAACTCCGGGTCCTGGGCCATCTCCGTCATGGGCATATCGCTGTACATAAACACCGGCTCCGTGGAGCGCGACAGCACCGCCGCCTTCATAAAGTCCAGCTCGCTGTCCATCATCTGCCGCAAACCGGAGTAACTGCGGCTGGTGGGCAGCTGGAAGGGCGCCACAGGGACCTTCAGCTCGTCAAAATGGACGGAGCGTATGTACGCATTTAGATCGAACTCATCCAGCTTGGTCAGGAAGCGGGAGACGCTGTCCTCCCGGGGCGCATGGCTGCCCAGCAGCCAATCCTGCACCCGCCGGCAGTAGGCGGCGCGGTCGCCGAGATCTTCAGCGGCACAGCCCAGCAGCGCGGAGGCCACCTCCCGCTGGGCGGGGCCGTCCATCTCCCGGGAAACATAGGACGCCACGGCGGCGGCGAACTGCTCCGGCTCCGCCGGCTGACGCTCGCCCCGGCGGAAGCGGAAGATGGCGGACGGGTCGTAGTTGGCGCAGCGGCACAGCTTCGCCACGCTGAGCCCCATGACCTCGATCAGCGCATTGAATTTCTCCCGCAGCATTTTCTTGTCCGTGCCGGCATATTCATCGCATTGCAGGAACGCGCTATACAGTGTGTCCGCGTCCATATCCGGCAGCGCCTTTGCTTTGGCCATATCGGCCAAAGCATCACTCAGCGCCGTGAGCACGGCGCTGCCGCGGCCCGGCGTGCGCTCGCCGGTGCGGTAGCGGCTCAGGGACGGTGCGGATAGCCCGGCGGCCTCCGCCAGCTCCTTGCCCCGGCAGTCCAGCCGGGTAATGTATTCGTTCAGCTGCTCACAAAAGCGCATGGCGCACCTCCTGCGGTGAAAGCTGTGTATAGTATACGCCCATATGGCAGAAAAGTGAAGCAAGAAAATTTCCAAAACCAGCAATCGCCGCAGCCGGTAATCGCGTTTCCCTGCCTCGGCCGCCGTGGTACAATAGAAAACGTAAAAAGCTTGTAAATACGTGAAAAATTGAAACAGGAGGATGGAACAAAATGGCAAAGAAAAGGTTTTTTCCGGCGCTGCTCCTTACGCTGGTCCTGGCGCTGTCGCCGCTGTCAGCATTTGCGGAATCTGGAGCGTATGCCGTTAAATTTTACCCCGGCGATTATGGAACCATGACTAAAAACGACCAGATTCCGTTTGTGTATTATGGCATTGACGATGATGTTAACAAGCCCTACTACTACAAGCTGAATGTATCCGAGACAGAGACTCTCAGCTTTGCCGGCAGCATCATCGATACTTTACTTCCAAATTCGGGATACGAGTTTGCCTACTGGACAGCCGATGCTGCCGTATACCAGGCCGGCAGTGGTACTGCCATTCCGGCCGGCACCGCTCTTTCTTCTGATCAAATACAGAACAGCGTTAATGTGCGGAGAGATAATGTGATATTCACGGCTCACTTTAAGCAGAACTCTGAAAATCCTGACGATTCAGAAATCACCACCGTTGAAATCATCGGCGCAACCCTTTCCTACAAAACAGGAGATACGCCAAAGGCTACGGCCGCCGTAGCCGCCGCCGATCAGGGCAAATACCGAATTTACGACGAATGGTGGCAAGAATTAAATGAAAACGATGAGCCCGTTGCTATATGGCATTCCGACGACGAGATATACAGCACCTTGCCGACCATTACAGCGTTTGAAAGCGGGAAAAAATATGTGTATTCCGTTTTGCTGATGCTGGAAAGAGAATATGACTTCGCCAGAGAAATCGCCGCTACGGTGAACGGGAACGCAGTGACTACGGTTCCCGCCACAGACGGATATCTGAGTCTTCCCAATGTTAAAACGATCACGCCGACCGGACAAATCACTCCCCCCGCCACCGGCGGCTACTACTATTCCCCCTCTGCCGGCGGCAGCAGCGCCAGCCCCAAGACCACGGACCCCGGCGTGGCGCTCTATGCCGCTGCCGCCCTGCTGAGCACCGCCGGTCTGGCGTGGAACGGCAGGCGCTGCGGGCAGTAAACCAGCTATTCTCTCCGGGTCGATACCGACAGGGGTACGCCGCAGCAGCGGCAAGCAAAAACGCCGCCCGAAAGGGCGGCGTTTTTGTCGACTGCGCACACGCGGAAAAACAAGCGTCATATCGGTGGAAATGCCTCAAGACCCGCGAACCGAGTCATACTTGGAATTGCCCAAAGCGCTGAGGTAGGCGTCGTAGGCCTCCTCTAACGAAGAAAACTCTTCTCCGTTTTTCAGAATCTGCTTATACTGGTTTTGCGAAGTAAGTGATTGGGAAACGGCGACATATTCGCTGCCGTTTTTCGTCCTCTTGCCGGTCGTGGTTTCGGAAACATAGTACTTCCCGTCCCCGGTCTGGACGATCACGGGAATTTCCTTTCCGGCCCCGACCTTATCCGTGTTCAGGGATGTCCAAAAGAGATATCGGTCTGCCTTTTTCCCGTCTATTCCGCTGCCGAGAAAAGCCCAGGTGCAGTCCGGCTGCTGCAGGAGACTGTTGTCCAGCTTTTTGATCGCCGCGGTAATGGTCGGAACATATTCCGAATTCGGACATCTGGAGTCAAACTCAAAGTTTAACTTCGTTTGCATTTTGCTCCAAAAATCCGTATCGTATAAAAGCTGGAAGAAATCCGTTTCCTTTGTATTAAACGGGTATTTCTGCCCGGGCGAATCGGCCTTCCCATTCCAGGTAAAAATAATTCCGTGATCCGCACTATAGGAGACGACACAGGTCCCGTTGGGAGAAGCAACACCCTTCCAATTATCCGTATTTCCTTGGTTTTTGTAATGGACGATGCCGCCGATATTTACCGGATCGACCGACTGCCAGTCCGCCTGCTTCTGCTTCAGATCGACCGTGACCGTGGCCTCAAAATTTCCGAGCTGCGCCTCTGTGGAGACCTGTGCATACGCGGCGCGTACATTCGCAAGGTCTGTGGCCTCCCTGCTCTTTTCAAGCTGTGACGCAAATACCGGAATCGCGATCGCGATCAGTACGGCAATGAGCGCAATGACGATCAGCATTTCCATCAATGTAAATCCGCTGCGATTTCGTTTCATATGATCCCTACTTTATCTTTGATAGGACAAACACATGGTGCACCCATCATGAATTGTTATTTTTAGAGTATAACACACCACTGCCGAAAAATAAAGTAATCAAATGAAGCCAAAAAAGGATTTCTGCGAAAACTCTGCTTTTTTCGATCCCACTTTTCAGCCGCACCGGTATTTTGCCATCGGAGAGCCACGTCTGTGCGATCATAGTCCCGATCCCAGGTAACAAACTGGATGCCGTGTTTACTATGCGTTCCCGCCAGTATCGTGCCATTGAAGTCGGCAAGGATGCGGTAGTCACCCTCCAGCCCGCTGGCTTCGGGCTGCGGAGCAGTTTCCATCGCAGTCATGTACTCCAGCGTTCGGGCAGCGATGTCCTCATCACGAGGCTCGACTCGCTGCCGGCATCCCACGAATGGCAGAGCCATTCGCAGGAGCCCTGCCGGACCTCTTGATTTAACGCGCTGCGCGCAGGTCGAGGCAGCAAGTTCAAGCCTGCCCGCGGCATTCCAAAAAGAAAACACCATCCTGACGGATGGTGTTTCTTTTTGGAGCGGGCGACGAGGCTCGAACTCGCTACCTCGACCTTGGCAAGGTCGCGCTCTACCAGATGAGCTACGCCCGCAGGCGGCACCACTATTGCGGCGCCTATGGTGCCTCAGGCCGGGGTCGAACCGGCGACACGCGGATTTTCAGTCCGCTGCTCTACCAACTGAGCTACCGAGGCATATGGCGACCAAGAAGGGGCTCGAACCCTCGACCTCCAGCGTGACAGGCTGGCGTTCTAACCAACTGAACTACTTGGCCGTGTGGATGGTGGGAACAACTGGACTCGAACCAGTGACCCCCTGCTTGTAAGGCAGGTGCTCTAACCAGCTGAGCTATGCTCCCGCACCTGTCGTTCAAACGACAAGGCATATTATAACGTCCCCATCCTCATCTGTCAACAAAAATTTTTCAATTTTTGTCCTTTTCCTTACATATTTTTCAGCAGGCCCTTCAGGTCCTCCGCCGAGAAGTCGTACACCGCGTCACAGAACTGGCACGTCAGCTGGCAGCCGCCCTGCTCGGAGAGCATCTGCTCCAGCTCGTCACGGCCCAGGGAGATCAGCGCCCGTTCCACCCGTTCCCGGCTGCAATAGCACCTGTAGGATACCGGGCACGTCTCCAGCACCTTCAGATCAAAGTCGCTCATCACGTCCCGCAGCAGCTGCTCCGGGTCGTCGTTTTTGTCCAGCAGCGCCGAAGCCGGCCCCGCGGCCATGATGCCGCCCTCCACCTTGGTGATGACGTCCTCACCTGCGCCGGGCATCAGCTGGATAAGATATCCGCCGGCGGCCTTGACGCTCTGGTCCCGGTCCACCAGTACGCCCAGGGCACAGGCGGTGGGGATCTGCTCCGATTCCACGAAATAGCCCGCCACGTCCTCGGCGATCTCGCCGCCCAGCAGATCGATGGTGCCCACATAGGGCTCCTTCATGTGCAGGTCCTTGATGACCGTCAATGTGCCCTCATGACCCACGGCCGCGCCCACGTCCAGCTTGCCGTCCGGCCGCAGAGGCAGGTCCACATGGGGGTTGGTCACGTAGCCCCGCACGTTGCCCTCGTTGTCGCTGACGGCCAGCACCGTGCCCAGCGGACCGCCGCCCTTGAATTGCAGCGTCAGGCTGGCGCCGTCGCTTTTCAGTGCGTTGCCCATCATGGACGCCGCCGCCAGTGTGCGGCCCAGCGCCGCCGTGGCCACAGGCAGCGTCTTGTGTATCTGCCGGGCGCGCTCTGTCAGGTCGCGGCTGCAAATGGCCGCCGCCTGCACCATGCCGTCGGTGGAAATAGCTCTTACGATACGATCTGCCATAGATATAACCCTCTTTCGCCTCACACGCCCCGCCCAAAAGGGCGGGGCGCGGTCATTCCTTTTGATCCGCCCGAGTACCGGGCCGCTTTATTTGCGGACACAGCTGATGTAGACCCGTTGCTCATCCGCACGGGGCCGGCGCATACGCATATCGCCGTAGACCCGAACATCGCCAAAGCCCGCCGCTGCCAGCCAGGCGGTCAGTTCCTCCACAGAGTAGGCCCGCTGCCGGTGCACCTCCGCGCTGCGGCGCCATGCGCCGTCGCCGCGGCGGCGGAACAGGTCCATGTAGTAGGTACAAAGGCCCCTGTGGTACTCCGTCCGCCACACGCAGTAGGTATCCTCCGTCTCATCCAGGAATACCTGACCGTCCAGTGCGGCCAGCTTAGCCGCGGTGTTCACGTCGAACACCAGCATCCCGCCGGGGACCACAAACAGATGCAGCCGCTGGAACGTCCGCTGTACGTCCTTTGGGTCCGTCAGGTAGTTGAGACTGTCCAGACAGCACACCGCCGCGTCCACCGTACCGTACAGGTCCAGCTTCGGCATGGACTGGTGCAGGAAGACAGGCGGCACACCCTGTGTCTCCCCGCCCTTGCTCATGGCCGCCGCCAGCATATCCTCGCTGCCGTCCACGCCGATGACCTCGTAGCCCTGCTGCGTCAGCAGCCAACTCATGGTCCCGGTGCCGCAGGCCAGGTCCAGCACCAGCTTCACCGGGATACGGCTGCGGCACAGCAGCTTCTCGATGAAGTCCAGCCGCTTTCCATAGCCCACATCCTCGGTCAGCGCGTCATACGAACCGGCCAGCGCCTCGTAGCAGCTCATTTCTTCTCTTTCTCCTTCATCTTCTCCAGCACGCTCTCATACCCGCCGTTGCCGTAGATCAAGCTGCGGTTCACTCGGCTGATGGTAGCGCTGGATGCGCCGGTGCGCTCCAGAATGTCGTTGTAGATCATCCCGTCATTCAGCAGCGTAGCTACCTCGTAGCGCTGCTCCATGCTCCGCAGCTCAGACACCGTGCACAGGTCCTGGAAGAAGTTATAGCACTCCTCCTCCGTCTCCAGCATCAGAATGGCCTTATACAGCCGGTCATTCTTTTCTTTCTTTCCGATCTTGGACTTTGCGGTTCGAACCATGATCGTCTCTCCTTCTTTCTCCCTTTTTGGGTACTGATGCCAGTATAGCATTTTAGTCCGCGAAAGTAAACCACCTTATCAAAAATATTTTTGTCGACTAAAGCTGTAAAGCGTCACAGCAGCTGCTGCCTGTGTGCCATCAGCTCATCGATAAACACCTTGGCCGCCAGCGGCAGGGTGCGGCGGTCCTTGGTGACCAACAGCCAGCGTCCGGATGATGGGCGGATCAATGGACAGCTCCCGTTCCAGCGAGGTCATCATCTGGCTCAACGCGGGCTGGGTGTAGCCCAATAACTCCGCTGCCTTGATAAAGCTGCCCACCTCCGCCACCTTCAAAAACGCTTTGTATCGATGCATGCTCAAATAACATCTCTGCATGTTCATATAATGAACATCAATTTTACTTATTTATAAGTTAAGCATATAATGAGGTCACCAAAAAGTCCAGGAGATGGTAACGATAGGGAAAAACGAGTTTGCCCCCGGCGCGAAGGCCGCGCTGTACTCCGAAGCGGAGTTCCATGTATAAACCACACATCACCATGCCTTTCTCTCCCCAAAAAGACAGCGGCGGACGCTTCGCGTCCGCCGCTGTCTTTTTCACGTATTCACGCCTCCGTCTTGCCGTGCAGCTTCTTTTGCAGCCAGTCCTTGCCGTCCACATACCGGGACACGATGAAGGATACCACATAGTCGCCTGCGGCATTGACCATGGTGGCGGGGGGATCCACCAGATTGCCGATAGCCAGCGCGATTGGGTACGCGATAGCCAGCTGGTCAGGGAAGAAGATGGTGCAAACCACCAGTTCGCCGGTACCGCCTCCGCCAGGGATACCACTCATGGCCACAGAGGAGAACACCGCCACGATGATAGCCAAAATAGCCTTATCCGTGGAGAAGTCCATCCCGAACACGCCGAACAGAAATGCCACCTTGATGATGGCGGACATGGCCGAGCCGTCCATGTGCATGGTAGCGCCCAGGGGCAGCACGATGTCCGTCACGTCCTTGCTGATGCCGGACTCCTCCGCCACCTCCATATTGGTGGGAATGGTAGCCACGCTGGAGCAGGTACCGAAGGACACCGCCGCCGGGCGGAACAGCTTGGAGAACATCAGCTTGGCGCCGCCCTTGCCGCCGCCAAACCGGGCATAGATGGGGAAGAAGATAAACATATAGGCAAAGCTCATCACATAGTAGATGATAAGCGTACGGCTGTAATCGCCGATGAGCGTCGGGCCATAGGTGGCCACCAGGCTGGCGAAGAAGCCGAAGAAGCCGATGGGCGCATAGTAGGTGACCAGCTTTACGGTCTTCATAATGCAGTTGGTGATATCCTCCAGGAACTGCGCCGTCTTGGTCTCGGGACCGCCATTCATCTGGACACCGAAGCCGAACAGCACCGCCGCCACGATCAGGGGCAGAATGGCCCGGCGGCTCAGCAGCTCCGCAAAGTCAGGCTTCGTAAAGAAATTGACGATCATATCGCCGAAGCCCAGTGCTTCGCCGACCTCGCCCTCCACGATGGTGTAATGTCCATCTACCAGCGGGAAGATGCGGCAGACGATATACATCAGTACACCGGCAATGGCGGCGGTGACGAGGAACGTGGCGATGGTCACGCCCATGATCTTGCCGGCGCGCTTCACGCTCTTCATATTGGCGATGGCGGAGGCAATGGAGCAGAACACCATAGGCACCACCACGCAGAACATCATATTGATGAACAGCGTACCCAAAAACTCGATCTTGCTGCCGAAACTGGGCGCAAACGCGCCTACCAGGCAGCCTGCCACGATGCCGGCAAGCATACACAGAATAAACCAGTAGTTCTTCAGAAATTTTTTCATAGTGACCTCCCACTCTCTCAAATGAAGTCTTACAGTCCCTATTATACGGGCATTTTTCGCAAAGTAAATCAGAATTCCTGCGTTGTTATTTGCAAATCCTGCTGTTTTCCTTTGGTGTCCGCCGAAGGCCCATGGCCAAACTGCTTTTTATAGGCCCGAGAAAAGGTAGAGTAATCCTGATACCCCGCCTGTGCCGCCGCCTCCGCCGGGGTGCAGCCCTGGCCCAACAGCTGCCGGGCCAGCAGCAGCCGTTTCTCTGTCAGGTATCCATGCACGGAATACCCCGTCTCCTGCCGGAACCGGCGCATCATGTGGTACTTACTGATATAAAACCGCGCGGCCAATTCATCAATGGTCAGTGGATCGGCCAGGTGCAGATTCAGGTATTGCAGCAGCGATATGACCTTGCTGTCACCGCCGGCGGCGCCCACCCTGTGGCCACCCCGGACCACCCGGTTCACCTCCACCATCAGCTCTGTAAACTGCGCCTGCGCCAGCAGCGCTGCCCCGTAGCCGCCCTGCCGTACCGTCTCCGCCAATGCCTGGAACAGCGGACGCACCCGGCTGCCGCCCTCGTCCCGGTATACATATTGAAATGTCTCCTGTGCCTGTCGGAAGCACTCGGACGGATCGCAGTCCCCTGCCGTCAGTGCGCGCAGATAGTCCGGTGCGATATACAGGATCATCCTCTCATAATAATCCCCCGTTTCCACCACCGGACGATGGATGCTCCCGCTGCCCACCAGCACGAAATCCCCCGGGGCCAGCTCATACCGTTCCCCCTCCACCGCATAGCCAGCTCTGCCGGCCAGCAAAATGATGATCTTGTGGAACGTATGGTAGTGATATTCGATATATTCCCCCCGCCCATCCGCCAGATGGAACAGTCGGAACGGCTCTTTCAGGTAGCCGCGCACCTCATATTGCAGTGGTTCCATGCGCTCACCTCCGCATTTTTTGTCGTTATTATAGCACTTGCTATGCAAATATTGCAAGTTTTCTTTTCAATTATAACCATTCTGAAAATTTTGTTTCCATTTTGTAATTTTTGTGTAGCTTTTTTGATAGACTTGTGCTATGATAATCCATGTTAGATGTCGGGGGAGCCAATTCCCCGCCGACTGACGGTTTATGCCGGGAGCCTTACCCCGGCAGATCCTATGCGAACGGAAGGTAATATCCCATGCTTGGAAAACAGATCGCAGCGCTGAGCCTTTCCGGCCTGCTGCTTTTCTCTGGCGCTGTCACCGCCGCTAACGCGGACGAGGCCACGCCCATCGACACCACTGGCTACGCCGCCGCGGCCGAGGTCCTGGCGGACAACGGCGTGGCATCCAGCGCCGCTACCGCTATGCAGACCGGCAGAGGCCTGCGTCTGGCCCAGGCCTCCGGCCTGCTGGACGGCGGCGAGACGCCCCCCCTCAATCAACTGGCCGCCCAGGCCCTGCTGCAGGAAACGGCTGCCCTGGAAAAGCAGAACTTTCTGGCAGAGTATGACGGCGTTCTGGTAGACTGCGGCTCCTATCTCTCCCTGCGCGCCGAGCCGGACACCTCTGCCGATCGTCTTCGCATCATCTTTGACGGCAAGGCGGCCCAGCTGCTGGACGTTACCGATGACGGCGAATGGTACAAGGTCACCTATGGTACCGACACCGGATACGTTCTGGCCGAGTACTGCCAGCCCGTGCACTACGCGGACTATGAGGGCACCGCCGCCACCAATACATTGCTGGAAGACGTTATTTCTCAGGCGTACACATATCTGGGCACCCCCTACCGCTACGGCGGCACCAGCTACAGCGGCATCGACTGCTCCGGCTTCACCATGAAGGTCTTTGGTGCCTTTGGCATCAGCCTTCCCCACGGCGCCACCAGTCAGTATTATATGTGCCGCGGTGTCACCACGGAGGAACGCGCCCCCGGCGACCTGGTGTTCTTTGCCACCGGCGGCAGCGGTATCGGCCATGTAGGCATCTATCTGGGCAACGGGCAGTTCATCCACGCCAGCACCTCCAGCGGTGTCATCATCAGCTCCCTGTACGAGAGCTACTACGCCCGCACCTACCTGTATGCCGCACGGCTCATCGAAATGTAAACACGGCAGCTTCTTCATGGCTCCCTTTTTGGATTCGGAAGCGCCAGCCAAAAGGCTGGCGCTTCCGCTTTTTTCTTGTACTCTGCATATTTGCATATTTATTCAATTATGCGACTATCGTATACAGCAATATACACAACTATCTTTCCTTTGCTCCCCAGCTTATCATGTGCTTCTTGTACAAATTTACATTTCGTGCGGATTTTTATACAAATTTATGTTGACATTTATTCACGTCAGGTGTATAGTAGCCACTGTCAGGAGGGACACCTCCGAGAATACATGTCTATATTCCGGTTTCCGGTATAGAACCATACACGATTTTGAAAGGAAGTAAGTAACATGAAAAAGTTTATGGCAATGCTGCTGGCGCTGGTCATGGCGCTGAGCCTGGTGGCCTGCGGCCAGAAGGCTGACGACACCGCCAAGGATGATGCCAACACCGATAACACCGATGATTCTCTGGTGGTTCTGGAGAACGTGGTGGATTGGGGCGAGACGGAGCCCTACCGTGTCCTGGTGCAGAAGGGCGACCCCAAGGGTCTGCTGGAGGGCATCAACAAGGCCATCGCTGAGCTGACCGCCAACGACGGCGCTCTTATCAAGGAGATCGAGGACAAGGTCGCTTCTCAGGATACCTATATGCCTGACGCTGTTTCCTCTGACCTGGCCGCCGAGACCACCGATGATACCGCCGCCAGCGACAAGCCCGTTTTGGTCATGGGCACCAGCCCCGATTATCCCCCCTATGAGTTCTTCGCTGATGCCGCTATGACCGAGTACGCTGGCATCGACGTGGAAGTAGCCAAGTATATCGCCGAGTCCATGGGCATGACCCTGCAGATCGAGTCCATGAACTTCGACAACCTGGTGACCTCCCTGAGCAACGGCGACTTTGACGTGGTGCTGGCCGCCTGCGAGTACACCGAGGAGCGTGCCAAGGCCTGTGACTTCTCCGATCCCTACTACACCGATCTGCCTCCCGTCATTCTGGTGAAGGCTGCCAACGCCGACAAGTACAAGACCGTTGACGATATCAACCAGGCCTCCGTCATCATCGGCGCCCAGAAGAACACCACCAAGGCCATGGCCGCCGCGGATATGTTCCCCGAAGCTGCCAACGGCATGGTTCTGGAGTCTCTGGTCCCCACCCTGGTCACCGAGCTGAAAAACGGCACCATCGACCTGCTGGTATTGGACGGCAATGTGGGCCTGAGCTACGTGGGCTGATCTCCCTGTCCCCTATCGCAAACGTGCAAGGCGGCCGCCTTGCACGCTTGCGTGTTCTTAAGAACTTTTGAAAGGATGCTTCGTCTATGTCGTGGAATGATCTGTTTGTCAACATGGACAACACCAACTTCTTCAACTTCTCGTTCCTGCCCAAGTACGGCTCCGCCTTTGTCCGCGGCTTTGAATACACGCTGCTGCTGGCGGTGGTGTCCGTGCTGCTGGCCGTGATCCCCGCCCTGCTGCTGGCCATGATGCGCCTGAGCAAGATCAAGCCCATCAAGTGGTTCGCCGGCGCGTATATCGCCGTGTTCCGTTCCACCCCCATGCTGGTGCAGCTGTCCATCATCTACTTCGGACTGTTCCACTACATCACCCTGCCCCGGACACTGTTGTTCGGCTTCATCGCCATCAACCGGTTTATCCCAGGCGTGGTCGCTTTGGCGCTGAACAGCTCGGCGTATGTAGCCGAGATATTCCGCGCTGGTATACTGGCCGTGGACAAGGGGCAGACCGAGGCGGCCCGTTCTCTGGGCCTGTCCTCCTGGCAGTCCATGCGCCTGGTGGTGCTGCCCCAGGCCATCAAGAATGTCCTCCCTGCCCTGGCCAATGAGGTGGTCACCATGGTGAAGGAGTCTTCCATCTGCTCCGTGCTGGGCATGGCAGAGATCATGTACACCGCCCAGACCGTCTCCGGCAACAGCTACATCACCCTGGCTCCCTACGTGCTGGCCGCGCTGGTCTACTTCTGCATCAACTATCCCGCCTCCAAAGCCATCGAGGCCATAGAAAGGAGAATGCGCCGTGGCGATAAGCAGTAAAGTTCTCATCTCCGTAAAGCACCTGGTCAAGGAATACAACCACGGCACCGTTCACGCATTGGACGGCTGCGATCTGGATATCCACAAGGGTGAAGTGGTGGCCATCATCGGCCCCTCCGGTTCCGGCAAGTCCACGCTGCTCCGCAGCCTGAACCTGCTGGAGGAGCCCACCTCCGGTGCCATCTTCTTCGACGGTGTAGACCTGGCGGATAAGTCTGTGGACATCAATCTCCACCGTCAGAAGATGGGCATGGTGTTCCAGCACTTCAACCTGTTTCCCCACAAGACGGTGCTGCAGAACATCACGCTGGCGCCCGTCACCCTGAAGAAAAAAACACCCGCTGAGGCCGAGGCCCAAGCCCGCACCCTTTTGGAGCGCATCGGCCTGTCCGACAAGGCCAACGAGTACCCCAATATGCTCTCCGGCGGTCAGAAGCAGCGTATCGCCATTGTCCGTGCTCTGGCCATGGATCCGGAGGTCATGCTCTTCGACGAGCCAACCTCCGCCCTGGACCCCGAGATGGTGGGTGAAGTGCTGGACCTGATGCGCGACCTGGCCAAGGACGGGATGACCATGGCTGTCGTCACCCACGAGATGGGCTTCGCCCGTGAGGTAGCCGACCGTGTGGTCTTCATGGCCGACGGAAAGATCCTGGAGGAAGGCTCCCCCACGGACATCTTCGACCATCCCCAGGACCCCCGGCTGCAGGATTTCCTCAGCAAAGTGCTGTGACAACGATAAAAGCCCACCTCTTCGGGGTGGGCTTTTTTATGTTTCTTATGATTTTCCGTGTATCTCATTGCCGCAGCGGGGGCAGGTGATGACGATGCGTCCTTTCCCTCTGGGCACCCGGCACACCGCGCCGCAGCCCGGGCAGGTAAAGTAGCAGTGCTCTTTATCCATCCGCTGCTGCCGTTTCCCGGCCATACGTCGGCTGATGGGCCACCAGACCTTCTCCATGAACTTCGCGTTCTCCGCCCGGCGCTTCTCCAGATTGCGGGAAAACATCCGGAACAGTGCCAGCAGGGTGATGATCCCGGCCACGGTGCCGATGATGCTGTATGCCAGCGGCACCTTCTCCCGCAGAAAAATGTTGATGATATCCAGTACCAGAGCCGTCCAGACCATGGTCAGCGTCAGCCGGTCCACACCGTTGCGCCCATACATGAAGCGCGACAGCGCGTTGCCAATACGTTGCAAGAAGTTCATAAAACCGTCCCTTTGCCTTCCGCGTCCACACCGCAGGTTTTCTGACAAGATATTTTACAGGAAAAGTCAGCAAAGGTAAACCCCTTTTATTCAAAATTCACAGAATGGACAAATTTTTGTTTTTTTACTGCCGGTGCAAAACCAGTCCCGCCGCCTTGCAATTCGCCATAAACCTATGCTATAATAAATTGATTATGCACCGCGAGCCGGCGGTCACCCGCCGGCTCGCCGCAGGCCCCGACCTCTCCGGGCGGGATCGGCTGCGCTGTCTGCCGCACTGCGGGGCCTGCATATCCCATACTATGCCGCCGCACCGCTGCCGGTGCGGCGCGAAAGGAAGCTGCTCTATGATCAAGATCGCCCCCTCCATCCTGTCCGCGGATTTTGCCTACCTGGCCCGCGACATCGAAAAGATCTCCACCGCCGACTACGTCCATGTGGACGTGATGGACGGCCTGTTCGTGCCCAACATCTCCATCGGCATTCCGGTGGTCAAGTCCATTCGTCCCACCACCGCCCTGCCCCTGGACGTCCATCTGATGATCGAGCGCCCGGTCCGCTATGTGGAGCAGTTCTGCGATGCCGGTGCGGACATCGTCACCTGTCATGTGGAGGCGGACACCGAGGAGAATATTCTCTCCGCCATCAACAAGATCCACGCCAAGGGCAAAAAGGCCGGTGTGGTGGTCAAGCCCAAAACCCCGGCCAGCGCCGTCCTGCCCTTCATCGACAAGGTGGAGCTGATCCTGGTCATGACCGTGGAGCCGGGCTTCGGCGGTCAGAAGTTTATGGCCGATATGATGCCCAAGGTACAGGCCATCCGCGGTTATATCGATGCCATGAACCCCACCTGTGAACTGGAGGTAGACGGCGGCGTGGATGGCGACACCTGCAAGCTCTGCATCGCCTCCGGCGCCAACGTGCTGGTGGCCGGCAGCGCCGTATACAAGGCTGCGGACATCCCCGCCAAGATCAAAGAACTGAGAGGGTAACATCCTATGGAGTATTTTCCCGCTCCGCTGGAAAAATTAGTGGAGCAGTTCGCCCGCTTGCCGGGCGTAGGCTATAAATCCGCCCAGCGGCTGGCCTTCTATGTGCTGTCCCTGCCGGAGCAGGAGGCCCAGGCCTTTGCCGACGCCATCATGGACGCCAAGCGCAACGTGACCCTCTGCCCCGTGTGTCAGAACCTGACCGCCGGCGGCCTGTGCCCCATCTGCGCCGACCAGAAGCGCGACGACGCCACCATCTGCGTGGTGGCCGACCCCCGGGACGTGATCGCCATCGAGCGCAGCCGGGAGTACCGCGGCCGTTACCATGTGCTTCACGGCGTGCTGTCCCCCATGAACCACGTGGGGCCCGATGATCTGCACATCAGATCCCTGCTGGACCGCGTGGCCCAGGGCGGCATCACTGAGGTCATCATGGCCACCAATCCGGACACCGAGGGCGAGGCTACGGCGCTGTACATCGCCCGGCTGCTCAAGCCCTTCGGCGTCAAGGTCACCCGCCTGGCCTATGGCATTCCCGTGGGCGGCCACCTGGAATTCGCCGACGACGCCACGCTCATGCGGGCCCTGGAAGGGCGGCGGGAGCTGTGAAACGATTTGCCTGCCTTATCTTGGCCGCGCTGATGGCCCTGTCGCTCGCCGCCTGCGGCACACAGAAGCGTGAGACGCTGGAGCTCTTCGCCATGGACACCTACATGACCTTCGTGGCTATCGGCGACGGCGCTGATGACGTGCTGACTGACCTGAGCCGCACCGTCAACACGCTGGAATCCTCCCTCTCCCGCACGGTGGACACCAGCGAGGTCTCCCGTCTGAACCGTGACGGCTCCGCCGTCTGGGACGAGGACGGTGCGCAGCTGCTGTCGTGGGCGCTGCAGCACAGCCAGGAAACGGACGGTGCCTTCGATATCACCATCGCCCCGCTGGTGGAGCTGTGGGGCATCACCTCCGACAGTCCCCGCGTCCCCTCTCAGGCGGAGATCGACGCGCTGCTGCCTCTGGTGGGCTATGAGCACGTCCACCAGTCCGAATTTTGCAGCATCTCTCTGGATGAGGGCTGCTCCGTCGATCTGGGCGGCATCGCCAAGGGCTACGCCTCCGACTGCGCCGCCGTCCTGTTCCACCGCAGCGCCCTCACCGGCGGCTGCGCCAATCTGGGCGGTAACGTGTACGTCTACGGCACCAACGCCCAGAACAAGCCCTGGTCGGTGGCCATTCAGGATCCCGCCGACAGCGAGGGCTATGTCTGCACCCTGAGCCTGTCGGATGCCTTTGTGGTCACCTCCGGCGGCTACCAGCGCTATTTCACCGCGCCGGACGGCACGGTGTACCAGCATATTCTCGATCCTAAGACCGGCTATCCCGTCCAAAGTGACCTGACCAGCGTCTCCGTCGTCACACGGGGCGGCTTCGGCGGGCAGGGCACCCGTGCCGACGCCTACTCCACCGCCCTGTACGTTATGGGTGAGCAGGCCGCCGTGGACTTCTGGCGCGCCCAGGATATGTCCTTCGACATGGTGCTCATCACCCGGGACGGCCGCGTGGTCTACACCCCCGGCCTGGCTGACTGTTTCAACGAAAAGGACGGAACCGCCTATGTCTACCAGCTCCTCGCCTCCTGAACTGAAATGGAACCGCTTTGACGCGCTGGTGGCGCTGGCGGTCGTGCTGCTGGCCGTCGTCTCCGCGCTGTGCTTCTATCTGCCCAAAAACCAAAGCGGCGCCCTCACCGTGGTCATCGACATCTCCGGTCAGGAGGTCCGCCGTGTCCCCCTGTCCGACTTCACCGAGGCCACCGTCACCAGCCGCGGCTATACGCTGCACATTGCCGCCGAGGGCGGCGCCGTCTCCGTGACCGACTCCGACTGTCCCACCCAGGACTGCGTCCACACCGGGGCTATCTCCCGTGCCGGGCAGTCCATCGTGTGCCTGCCTGCCCAGGTGGTCGTCCACCTGGAGGGCGCGTCCGTACCGGACGCGCCTGACGTGATCGTGGGGTGAGCACATGAAATGGACAGCAAAAAACATCGCCCTCTGCGCCGTGCTGGCAGCGCTGGCGCTGGGGCTCAGCACCCTGGAGGGGCTGTTCCCCATCTCCCTGCTGGTGCCCCTGCCCGGCGTGAAGCTGGGCCTTGCCAACATCGTCACTGTGTTCGCCTTGTATCAGTTGGGTGCCAGCGCGGCGCTGGCCATTCTGCTGACCCGCTGTCTGCTGGGCGGACTGTTTGCTGGGAACCTGTCGGCCATGCTGTTCTCCGTGCTGGGCGGACTGACCGCCATGCTGGTGATGATATTCCTGCGGCGTCTGCCGAAGCTCAGCGTCTACGGCGTATCCATCGGCGGCGCGGCGGCGCACAACATCGGCCAGATGGCCGCGGCGGTCATCACCCTTGGCAGCACCATGGTCCTGGGCTATCTCCCCTTTCTGCTGGCCGTGTCCCTTTTCACCGGTGCGCTGACCGGCTTCATCACTGCGCTTCTGCTGCGTGCCACGCGGCATATCCGATTTCACTGAGAGGTGCCACTATGGATAAGAAAGATCAGATCATTTTGCAGCAGCTGGACGTGATACGCTCCATGACGGAGAACAACGCCCGCCGCATGGGCAGCGACTTCTGGGGCACGCCCTTCCAGGACGTTGGCAAGGCCC
>ERZ1026884.38-NODE-38-length-83409-cov-13.408967_pt1 | contig 83409 bp, 66 predicted proteins | sample MGYA00380172_ERZ1026884 | MGnify/ENA primary metagenome ERZ1026884 (study PRJEB33269, sample SAMEA4719808) | human gut metagenome | biome: human-associated habitat; feature: organic feature; material: feces | place: Cameroon | collected 2013-10 ... | reverse complement strand
TAGATAACTAAAAACAAACAACTATGAATATTGCAGAAATATTGAAAAAGTGCCCAAGGGGGACGAAGTTGTATAGTTCACTCTTTGGCGAAGTGATATTGGATTGCGTTAAAGATGGCGTAGAATATCCTATTCGTTGTTTAGCATCAGATGGCGGATATCCGTTCTTCATGAGTGATGGTAGATATTTCGGAGATTATACCGATGCTGAATGTGTACTCTTCCCATCCAAAGACCAACGCGATTGGGGCAAGTTTAGAGTGACTGACCAAAAGCCGAAAACCGAGTTGAAGCCTTTCGATAAGGTTCTTGTGCGAGATAGGGATGATAAAACATGGAGGTGTGACATTTTTAGTCACTTAGATGATAAGGGGGGCGCTTTTATTTGCCTTAGCACATGGTGGAGGCAGTGCATCCCATACGAAGGAAATGAACATCTATTTGGAACAACAAACGCCCCAGAATAACAATGGAAAATAAACAATTCGACTTTCACGAAATCAAGACTTTTGAGGACGCTTTCAAACGATTAAATATTAGTAAAGAAACTTGTCTTTCATTACTATATGCTGTCGACAAAGAAGCGTTCTTGCAAGCAAACGCACTCTACAAGCTGCTAATCATTCAAAAGGCTATCAACAATGGCAAGCACTGTAATGAGAATGGCTTTAGCTATTCCCCCTATTGGATGTTCTACACCAATGAAGATATTGCGTGCCTGCAGAGTTTTGGTATTAGGTCCATCATCTCCCGTGCTGTTGCGCCTGATACGGTTTTTTCGGGTGCCCGCTTTGCGGGGGTGTATACTCGTCGTGGGTTAATTTTATCGGATGGTGGTTTTCCCCTTCGATTTAACAGTCGGAAAGCAGCAGTATACGCAGCAAAGCAGTTTGAAGATTTGTTCCTTAATTACTACGGATTTAAAGTAAAAGACTAACAATGAAAAGAAAGTACAGAATAAAGAAGTTTCAGCGCGAGGATGTAGACATTTGGCTGAACACACAATACATGGATATTACTCCAAAATACAATGTCTACGCAGTACAAATGCGCATTTTCCCATTTATATGGGTAACAATCAAGGAGTTTGATGATTATTGCGATTGGGTTGCTAACTCACGAGCTTTAAACTTGATCGACGAACTTAACAAAGATACATTATGATTGGAATGATAATTTTCTATCTTATTACTACCACATCAATCTTACTGATAGGGCTGATATTTGGTAAACAAAGACGCTTTCAAAAAGATAATTTAGACAAAGCTGTTCGCAATGCCTATGAAGATGGCTACAAAATAGGCTTCGCTGCTGGAGAAAAACAAGGCTTTAACGATGGCAAATTGTTTAGTGAGATTGCAGCCCACAACGAAAAAGTTCTACGAAAACAAGGAATTATAAAATGAATATCAACTACAAAATCGCTGCACTCGTGGCTTGGGTTGTAATAACCCTCATCATCGTCAGTGCAACACTCCGAGGCGTTAGCAAACCATGCACCGCCACAAACTTAATTAGCATAACTATCTTGTTGTTCTGGATTCTTCTCTCCATCGCAACAAATTGTCTAACTTTTAAAAACAAAAAAAACAATGAAAAAGTTTAATTCAATGTGCGCATTCGCACTAATCTTCGCAGCACTCTTCCTAACATCTTGCAGCGAACGAATCGACGCAGGCTCCGAAGGCATCCTCGTCAATCTCTATGGATCCGATAAAGGCGTCGACGATGTGAGTCTCGTCACAGGACGCGTTTGGTACAACCCATTCACCGAAGAAGTCTACGAATACCCCACATTCGTTCAAACCATCGACTACCCAGCATTCACCATCAACGCCAAAGATGGTTCTGAGTTTACAGTAGACCCAACCGTGTCGCTAAAAATGGTCGACGGAAATGCGCCAAAAGTATTCAAGAAGTACCGCAAAGAACTCAACGACATCATCGAAGGTACGCTCTTCAACTATGTCAAAGACGCCTTCCGCATCCAACTCAACAAATACACCACCGACCAAATCGTTAGCAACCGCGACATGGTTGAACGTGCCATCGAAACACAACTAAGCAGTGCGCTCGCCAACGAACACTTCCACCTCGAACAACTCACCTCAGGACTCAAATACCCCAAATCCATCGTAGAGGCTGTCAACCAAAAGAACAAAGCTATACAAGAAGCACAACGAGCACTCAACGAGGTTGCAGTAAAAAAGGCTGAGGCAGAAAAAATGCTCGTACAAGCACGCGCAGAAAAAGAAGCAAACGAACTCAAATCTGCCACACTCACCCCAGCTATTCTCAAAAAAATGTGGATAGAAAAGTGGGACGGAAAACTACCAGTCTACGGAAACGTACCACAACTCATGATTGCAAAGTAAAACACCCATAAACGTCATGCCCCACAACACAATCGGGGCATGACACTTAAACTCTCCAAAATACACAATAAACATAGTTGCAACGTGTCTATTCACAAAGATGAATTGATTGCAGAAATAAACGGAAAAATTTAAAACAACAAAACAATGAAAACATACATCGGAACAAAGCAAGTTAAGGCTGAACCTATGAACGAATTAGTCGCAGCAGAGAAAGGTTACGCTCGCAAAAACAAGGACAACCACGAATGGCGTGAAGGCTATCACGTGCAGTACACCAACCCCGACGGCAGCACCTACGACTCTTGGTCGCCTAAGCAGGTGTTCGAGAGTTCCTACAACGTGTGTGATGAGGGACAAGTCGCAATGGTGTGTTTCCCTTTAACTCAAGGAAGTATCAACAAGGCTATTTCTCTGCTAACTCTTGGTGGAGCTGACGACAAAACGTTGGAGGAGGTTGCAGCCAAAATAGAGAACTTGAAAAAGAAAGGGTTCACCATCATTTCTCCTGAGTTCTACAAGCAGGGCGATGAGGGAAGACAATTTGAAATGATGTTGCCTTTACTTGGATTAGGCATTAGCGTGTAATTCATGCGCCATCCCAAACGCAGAGCTAATCTGCTTTACAAACTACGTAGGAGAGGTATTCACTGCAACACCAAAGAGCGGTGCATATACCTCCCCTACTTCCTGTCTCCCGATGATTACCCACAGATCGAAAAACTCTGCAAAGAGTTCCACTTCTACGTCCAACTCATCATTGCCTAATAGGATGGGTTGAACGTCATTATCCTAAACTTAAAACTACCATTAACCAACACCCCTATATCTTTGCAATCTATATGATAAAACTATTGGAACTGACACGACGCCCCGACATTACATTCTGTCGCAATGGTCGCATATCCATCACGGCAAGGGTTGCCAGGATGTTATCTCTACACCCCGGTGATAGCATTAACATTGCGTTCCATCAAGGCGAATGCTATCTACTGTCCGTACGACATCCAAATGCAGTAGGACGACACATAGCGCAATGCCACCGCACAAAAAAAGGCTCAAACAACTATTCCGCAAGTTCCGTACAACTCGCACGGCTCATGCTCGATAAATGCGGTATTACAAAAGACAAAGCTTCATTCGCTGTTGGACTGCCAGAAGATAACAACTACGGAGAAACGATCGTTCCAATAATCTACAAAGACCCATTGCTATGAACCAAGAAATTAAATACAGCGGTTTTTCTGTTGCACCATCCGACTATGAATGTGCCGATGGTGCACTTGCTGCGTCCATCAACCTCATACCTGAAGAGGGAGCTTTAAAACCTATTCTCAGCCCTTCTACGCCCTTTACCCTTGATAAAGGACGTAAGATTGTCTATATCCATAAGGGAAATGGTTATATTAACTACATCACATTCTACAAAGCAAATGGGCACACCGTATTCTCGTACCACAATAGTAGGAATGCGTTTCTTTTGTTGCAGCAAGACGAAACAATGGTAGACATAAATGCTATTGGCAATATGCTTATAGTCTCAACCAATAAACACCTTCATTATTGCTATTTCAAGAACAATCGATACACCAACCTCGGCACAGAACTGCCTAAGGTGGACATAAAGTTTGCGCTCTCGGCAAAACCTGTATCATACAATCATTCTACAGATGTTTCTTACAGTGACTATAGCTCGGCTGATGCATCATGGACTGACTACACAAATAAATCGTTCACATACTCAAACGAAAAAGACTCAAAAAAATTTGACATTTCATTTTCGCAAGATCTAAAGGCTGGACACGAATACAAAATCAAGGTAGGTGGAAGTGGTTTTAATACCCTTACACTGTTTGCACAAAATAACACTACAAATAATTACGATGCAATTTGTGTTGTATTCAGAAATCATGAAGCCATATTTAAATTTCCTGACACATACAAATCATCTTTCAAAGTATCGTTATATGATAGCAATTTAGAAACGCCAACAAAAGCAAGCGGAACAATCGAAATTCTTGAAGGTTTTGAGAAAAACTTTACAGGTAGAGTTATAACTTATAACGATAGCAATTACACAGCAATAGCAGCAGTAATAAATAAGTTCGTAGCTGAACAAGCCACAAACAAAGACAAGTTTATCTACCCATTCTTCATCCGCTACGCATTACGCCTCAGCGATGGTTCTCACGCACGCATTTCCGAACCAATATTGATGATTCCAAACTCTGGCTATGCACCATTTATTTCGTTTAATGAGGGAGATAATAAACTTTATCTATACGCATTCATTGCCGACTTACAATGTTTATTTCTCAATAGTATAGAAGAGAAGTGGAAAGATATTATCTCTGGTGTAGATGTGTTTGTGTCCGAACAAGTTTACCCATACAATCAAGGAGCTAATTTCGATGCTTCTAAAAACTTGTTCTCATACGCACTAATCAGAAAGCAAAACAATATTAACCAAGTCAAAGGAACAAGCTATGGTTATGTTGACTTGCCTGATGAGTATTACAACCATTATTACGGACGAGCCAAACAAGATCTATACGACGTAGCAAAAGACGTTTTCAACTTTGGCGATTTCAACGTGCGCGTAAATTGGCAAATTATCAAAATCGCACCTGTCGAAAACACAAGAGAAAAGTTAGAGAACGTAAGCCAATTCTACCTCGCACACTCTTTCGACTTCGACGAAATAAAAAAAGGCGTTGATGATACTGGCTTTGAAAATTACACCACAATCAAACTCAAAGAAGGCACGCTCTCTTCGTTGGTAGTACGACAGCCATTGTCCGACGATCAATTATCTAATTGCACATTCCTCAACGCACACCTCACAACTTACAATCAAAGACTTCATCTTTTCGACTACAACCTGCAACACGCGAAACCAACTGTCCCAAGCCGACAAAACGGACAGATCTACCGTTACGATAGCTACGGAGAATTATACAAGTTGCAAGTCTTTATACGCACAGCGCAGGGAGAACGTATTGTTGAGTGTGATGCAGATGAAGGTGATTACAATTTCTCAACCGACACAACCTGGTTCTTCTATCCACACAATGGAGCCTACAAAGCCGTGCTCTATTTTAATGGAACAGACAATAAAACAAACATCGCTTCCCTCAACCTCAAACAGCACCCAATCTTAAATGGTGCCTATTGGATGGCAGACACCATTGATGGTTCAATGACCATCACCTCTGTGGTTGACAGCGACAACGCAGTATGCGCACAGGTTGATGACATTTCGCACTATCCCAACGCGGTGTTACAAAGCAATGTGGCAACACCATTCCTTTTCCCATCAAGTCTTATGACTTCATTGGGAGTACAAAAAATCTCTGCACTCTCTTCTGCTGCAAAGGCTCTCTCACAAGGGCAGTTCGGACAATTCCCTCTCTACGCATTTACCTCTGATGGCGTATGGGCTTTAGAGGTTTCCACAACAGGCACATACACGGCAAAGCAACCCATCACGCGCGACGTTTGTATAAATCCCAATGCGGTCACACAACTCGACTCGGCTGTAATATTCCCAACGGATCGCGGAATTATGCTACTCAGCGGTTCGCAAGTGCAGTGCATTTCCGAAGCCATCAACTCTGAATATCCGTTCGATGTGCGCAAACTGCCAGGGTTCGAAAAGCTACACAACATGCTCAATCACAAACCGAGCACTGACAAATGCTTGCCTACCCTACCCTTTAGCAAGTTCTTAAAGCAGTGTCAAATGCTCTACGACTACGTGCATCAACGCATCATTGTTTACGCACCAAACATTACATACGCTTATGTACTTTCGCTGAAAACAAAACAATGGGGAATGATGTTCTCTAACATCACTTCGCACATTAACTCCTACCCTGAAGCATTAGCAATAGATGACAACTATAATGTACTTAACTTCTCAGTACAAAAAGATGAAGCTGTTAAATGCCTATATGTTACTCGTCCGCTAAAGCTCGAAGCAGCAAATGTGCTGAAGACTATCGACACACTTATTCAGCGTGGAATGTTTAGCAAAGGGAATATCTCTACCGTGCTCTATGGTTCGCGCGACTTGCAGAACTGGTACCTTGTTTGGTCAAGCAAGGATCATTATTTACAGGGTTTCCGTGGTTCACCCTATAAGTTCTTCCGAATTGCAGGTGTAGCCTCTCTTTCACCCGATGAAAATATCTTCGGTGCATCAGTAAGTTTTGCACCTCGACAAACCAACAAGATAAGATAAAAATATTATATAGGGACCTTAAGGATTAATTGTTTTTAGGATTCAATCGAGTAGGAGGTAAACACTAGTCATAGGTGTTTATCTCCTACTTTCATGTTTACCGACCTCTCACACCACCGTACATGCGGTTCCGCATACGGCGGTTCCTATTTTGGGTGCCATTCGAGATATTCACCCATTAAAGTAACATACCCTGCCTTACGTAGGTTTTCCTTGGTTATTGCCCTATGTAATATAAAACTATCGGCTATACACCAATAGCTCTTGCGAGTATTCCCCCATTCGTATGCCTTATCTTTATTGATACCACACTTTATGAGGTTGGTCACTTTTGTCTTGACTTTCTTCCAGGCTTTCCATATACACATACGTATTCGACGTCTTAACCACTCATCTGTTTTAACAAGTAGATGTCGCATTTCGGCAAGGTGATAATAGCCTATCCACCCTATTATGTATTCTTTCAGTTTCTGCTTTCTCTTGGCATACCCCCAACCATTACTACGACTAGTCAAGAGTTTTAATCTCGCCTTCATCTTCATTTTGGATTTGGGATGAACCGTGAGTTTGCATTTCCCTTTCTGCACATAAAAGGAGTAGCCTAAGTATTTTACACCGCAAACATAAGACACAACTGTCTTTTCCTTGTTCACTTTCAAATGCAATTTACTTTCTATAAAATGAGTGATTGATGTTTTCACACGCATTGCTGCCCTTTTGGACTTACAAAATATCATCGCATCGTCTGCATAACGCACAAAGGGGTGTCCTCTATGTTCAAGTTCTTTATCCAATTCATTGAGCATGATATTGCTTAACAATGGACTAAGAGGACCACCTTGCGGAGTTCCTACCTCGTTCATTTCAAAGGCCCCATGGTTCATTACACCACTTCGAAGATATTTGTGTATAAGACTGATTACTCGACCATCTTTTATAGAACGACTGAGTATTTCTATAAGTTTGCTATGACTTACCGTATCGAAGAAGCGTTCAAGGTCTAAATCTACAACGTAGATGTAACCTTTTTCAACTATCTTCTGTGCTTTACGCAGCGCATCATGACAACCTTTGCGAGGACGAAAGCCGAAGCTTGCCCTTGAAAACTTACGTTCATAATGTGGCATCAGTACTTGGTTGATGGCTTGTTGCACCAATCGGTCTACCACCGTAGGTATTCCTAGTTGGCGTTTCTTGCCGTTGTCTTTAGGTATCTCTACCCTCCTGACTGGGTTGGAACGGTATGAGCCGTCAAGCAAAGAACTTATTAGCACGTCCTTATTGGCTAAAAGCCATGGAAGCAGTTGTTCACATGACATCTTGTCGATACCGCCACATCCCTTATTCCGCATCACACATTTGTATGCTCGATTAAGATTTGCGGGATTAAGAATTTGTTCTAATAAATGTTCTTTGTCGAATGGTACTTCCACGATGTTGTCTTCATGTATCCACATGAAAGTCTGCACTCCCTCATACCATTCAGTTTCCGACCTATCTCTCCGAGGGTCGTCATTGGCTTGAGCCATTGTTTTCTGCATTCGTTCTTTCATTTGGTACATTTCGATTACTATCGTTTAATTATTAGGGTCAGCCCTTCATGTGAAACTATCGACTGTCACATTACTATGGCTTCGGCTGACTTCTTACGGCAAGCTTTACTCCATGACTTTCGTAGAAGAATAACTATTCGTCATGTCCGTAAGACCTCCTCGGATAAGGGCATTATCTTTTCATCTTATACCTACTTCATTTACACCAACCATTCCGAATAGCTATGGGACTTTGATTTGTTGTGCAATCTTATCCATGGTCATATGCCTTGTATGAAGTTTCTGTTCGTTAGGTCAGATGTTTGCCGCCAGCTTCCTTCAGATTTCACCTCACGATGAACACCCTTGCTCTTGGCTATGTAATTCCCGCTATTAGGGCTTACTAGGGACTTGCACCCGTTAGATAATGCTCATGCCGAGCGTACACGAAAGAGCCGGGATGCGTGATGCACCTCGGCTCTTGCTTATATATTATGAAAACCAATGTTGTTTAAGCCTCACACGTTCCATTCTTGACTGAATAGATGTGCGAATTGCTGTTTCGGCTTCAGCAGCTTTTGCAAGCCACGTTTCCGCCTTTTGTGGATTGGTGATGCTTAACCAATCTGCTACGCCCCTACACACAAGATATTCATGTATCAGTCGCTCCACAAGGGTTAGAGTGGTTTGCGACATTGTGCTCGGCACGTTCATTTCTATCTTATACTGCTCTCGATCCTTTAGTTCATCGTTAAATTCGGTTTTATGAATTTCTTTCTTAGCCCAAGGATAGAGCATTTCACGGCACGTGGATATGCCTAAATCTAATACTCTCGTAACACGGTCCACATTGCCTTCTTCTCCCACGTCTGCCACCATGTGCTTGGCGTGTTCGGTTTCAGGTGCCATTACATGGCTCTCTACATAGGCATTGTTCTTGATGTCATAGAGTAGTTGGGAGCGCATAAAGTTTAGCGTTACCTTTTGTTGCGCTCCCTCGTTTACAATACAGCAACTCATAAGCGTTCCTCCTTACTCTGTTGGACGCTTCGGACGGCTACGCTTGCTCACTGCTTGCTGAATACTCTGCATGCTCTTCTGCGCAAGGGCTATGTACTGCTCTGCATCTGCCTTGTTGGTCACCATGTACCACTCGGCAATAGCTGAGTTCTTCAAGTAGTCGTGAATAGCTTCGCCCACACCTGTGGTTGCTGCCTCATTGAAGTTGCTCGGCATTTTGAGGCTTAGCGTCAAGTCTGTGCTGCCGTCATAGTGGCTGTTGTCTGTGCTTGTGCCATCCTCATCGAGGTAGTCCGACAATTCTGTCTTCACTTCGGCAAGGCCTTTCTTGATAGAGCGAAGAATCTTCTCGCGGTTTTCCTCATCTTCTGAGGCAAACATGCTGGCAATTTCCTTGTGGTTCTCTGCATTCTGAATGGTACGACCGCGCAAAAAGGTCTCATTCATAATGTCGTAAAGCAGCCAACTTATCTTGATTGTTGCCGTCACCTGTTTTTTTGAAGCTAATGTGTTTTCTTGTCCCATATTTGTAGTTTTTTTATGGTTTGTTTTGTTGTTTGTTTTGTTAATCCATTGGACGAGTGGGTCTCTTACGGCTATACAGCAAGCGTTCCGCACCGTTCATCATTTCTCCTGCTTGGCTAAAATAATCCTTCGCTTCGCCTTTATTGGAAAATTTAAACCATTGACCAATAATGGATGCAATAAAGAAATTGCGAATGGCTGACTGCACATTAGCCGTCAGTGACTTGTCGAACGATTTGCTAACCTCCAATGTTACTTCGTAGACAATTTTAGTAGATTTATCCACTTCAACACTTTTTGTCTCACCTCTCACAACCATCTCTTTCAACCTCTCGTTGGTGGCAAGTACTGATTCTTCCCAAAATCTACTAAGGTCTGATAGGTCGCTGTCTGTAGCAAGGATGCGATCGCGTGCGTTCTCGTCGCCATCTATCAATTTTGCACCTGTGTAATCTGTTGCCTTGGCAACTTCTTCATACACATCGTCCTTGAATACTTGTATGGTAATTGTTTCCATGTCAAAAAGAAAATAACGAATACGTGAATCCTATACCTATATAGGGCTGCATGCCGTGTGGACTATATCCATAACCTGCCATAACACCAATGTGCCATTTCTTGGGAGGTTGCTTTTCTCTGTATTCTACATATTCATGCTTGGGATATACATAGACACTGTCAAGCTGCACGTCATATCCGCTCACCCATGCAGTATAGTCGTCACTCTTATACATTTTTTGAGTGATTGGAATTACAACTTCTGCACTGTCGTCCTCTATTTTAGTTTTCTCCTGTAAATAGCTGTTCCCTAATTGGGTGTCTGCACGAATTTTTAATTCGGTATTTCCACCTGTCTTTGCCAGTGTAACGGTCTTGTAAGTCAACACTACACTGTCCACAGGTTCAGGATAAAGGTAAGGAATCGTATCTACGATTGTGACTCTTGTCGTGTCGCATTTATTAGATGGGTGCTCTTTGTGATGCACAGTGTTTCTTAGCAAGAATACTATCAAACAAAATGCGATAAAAAAAGCGAGTACCTTTGTGATGGTATATACTAATTGCTTCTTATTATTCATAATAGTCTTTGATAAATTCTACAATAGCATTCACATGCACAGCTGTCACCTTCTCCTTGCCTTCCTCGCTCAACAACAGGTCAACGTCCTCTTTGTTGTCTTGAAATAGATTCTCAGTCAACACAGCAGGGCAAAGTGTGTCTCGACAGATTGCAAGGTTCTGTTCAATGTATTTACTGAACGGAACACAACGATTTCCTTTTAAGCCTTGCTGCAATGCTTCGTTCCAAAGATACTGAGCAAATGCCTTACTTTTCCACGATGCGTTCTTTCCTACATGTGCCGAAAAGCCTCGCGCCTCATGCCACTTACCATCACCTCCTGCTGCATTGTTGTGGATCGAGACAAGAAGCACATTCTTAGCACCCTCCTTTTTGCAAATGTCATTCACACGCTTGCAGCGTACTGATAGTGCAATGTCTTGCTCCTCCTCTACCACGCGCTCTGCATGATAACCCATACCGCGAAGCTCATTTACAACGCGTTTCGCAATCTCTCTTGCATACGCATATTCACGCAATCGCTTGTCGGGGCTGCATTTACCTAGTGTGTTTACACCATGTCCGTTGTCAATTAGTACAATCATACATCAATAGTTTAAACGTTGATAGAAATCTGTTTTTATATTGTCGTAAGCGAGTTTCACGTTTGTGTAAGCACGTGCATTGTTTTCGCCATCCTCGTTATATATTTCACTCTCAACAACCTTAGCTACATCTTCAACCCATTCAGGACTACAAAACTCTGAGAGTGCCTTATTATGGTAGGTGAATGGGTCAAAACGACTATTCCTATCATCATGTATCACTTTCAAAGACTTGCGTATCTTTGCTGCGGTTGCCTCATGGTCGCTAATGTGGTTCTCCTTTCTCACGCGCTTTATTAAACGGCACACTTGTTCTACGCTCAGGTCAAAAGCAAATCCTGTCAAGTTCCGTATGCGCAACTGGGTCTCTGGTTCAAGGCGTTCTGCCAATCTCTTTATGGTACTGTTGTTGTCTTGAAGAATGTCTAATAAATTGCGTAGACACTCTTGCTGCTCTAACATGCGGTTTACCATTGATTTAAACCATTTGAATATGGCTATCATCATCGCTGCTGAAAGAAGAAGAAAAAAGGCTGCTGTTACAGCCATTAAACCAAAGTCGCTAATTCCCTTAGCAACTTGTGTTACTTGACTCACATCATTCATCTGCCTAACAGTGTTACTCTTACTAAGCGTCCAACAATCACCCCTGCCATCGTACAGCCGAAGTCTATCCAATCCCACTTGCCACCCCACAACTTGTTTTTAAGCTCCAATGCACCAGCAACTCCTGCTCCAGCATACAGCGCACAGTAGGTATCATCAGCTCCAAAACCAATGAGAACACCACCCACAACATACTTGCCGTGATTGTTTGATTTTAACCATGTAATAATTTTTTTCATTGCCATTATGATTTTATGTTCTTGGCAAATTTAGCGACTTAACCAGTAAGCATCGTTTTAACTATTGTAGCAAAAAAAGAGGAGCAAGATTTCTCATATTCCTCTTATTGATGATGTTGTAATTTCGAAGTCGTCTAAACTTGAATTTAGAAAAACTCAAAAGTCAAATCAAATCTTCGTCAGAAAAGTTTAGACGACTTCTACGTTCCTATTGCTCAGAGTGATGACTAGAGACACACACCAACTACGGAGGTTGGCGATTAGGGCAACCATACACCGTACACTTCTGGCTATCGGCATATTGGAACTTTACCGTGAGTTCTGTCATTTCTTTTTTAATCCTTGCCAACTCATCACGCTGTTCGTTCAGTTGCACATACAAAGAATCAATCTTAGCGTTTAGTTCCTCCTCGTGCTTTGCTTTCTCCTCGTATAACTCGCGCCATTGGGCTGCATACTGCGCGTAATATTGTCTGCCTCCGCAGCATTCGCCTTAGCCGTTGCCTCGCGTTTTTTTGCATCGTAAAACAAAAATACGCCCAGCAAAGGCAAAGCCACCCCCGACACAATCGTACATATCAGTTGTACTGTCTCCATTCCTCGCTTCCTCTTTTACTTTATTTTAGCCTCTAATGCTTCCACCTTTTTCTCAAGTGCAACGATCTTAGCTTTCAAGTCTGTTACCACACCATTCAAATCATCATAGATGGTTTTCCACGCTTCCCAAGCACCATTTTTATGATATCTATAAGCAATAGTCACGCCCTTACCCGTGTTCGAATTTATAGCGTTATCACTCACCATCAAGCTACCCTCAACCCATACAGCCGAGATTTGCTCTTTGGCATAGAGCAACGTAAATGTCACAAAAAAGGGCACACCACCCAAATAGGCTACATACCGTCCGCTCTTCAAGCTGTTATAAGTAAGCCCGTCCAAGTAGTTGTTGAAAGCTTCGCTCGATTCAAAGTTGCCCAACGAGTCCCTTAACCAAGGTTTCAGAGTTTCAATATAGGTCTTATCTGCCACACTCATCACACCAGCCTTAGCGGTGGTAGCCTTAGAAATGGGAAAACTACGTGTGCCCCCCGTAGTGAATATAGGAGTTACAATGTTCACTGCATCAGCTGTAGAGTTTTCTTCGCGGAGTTTAAATTCGTCAAGCCTACGATACACATCCCACTTTAACAGCCCCGTGCCCCCCGTCCATGCGTTGGGCAGCTGCACCTGACAGTAGTCGGTTTCGTTCTGGTCGTTGCTTGCCCCCCATTTTTTGAAGCGCAAAAACTGGTTATAGTCACCATGCTGATATATCCACAGCTTGCTACTCAATGCCGTGTGTACATCATCACCACTTGCCGAATAAATATAGTTCTCACTTGTGCCGTGAACGCCATCTTGGGCTGTGGCACCAATTGTTTTAAGTGTGATGCCTCTCCAATAATAAGTCTTGTTAGTAGTTACATCTATATAGATTTTACAACTATGAGGAACACGACCATCTGCATCTGCAGAAAGTTCTCCAAATAAGTCTCCATCTATCCAGTTGTTGTAGTACGTAATCGTTGCAGGCAAGAATGGCGATGTAGAGGGCTGTTCATATTTCAACATAAAGACTTCTCTATCTTTGCTGTATACCACACTGCAATTCTCGTCTGATGAATACTTGTTTAATGAGACTGTTTGAGGAGTTATGCCGCTAACCATACCGCTAAATTCCAACACATTCTCTGGCAAATACTTGGATGGTACCTTACCTGTTTCGTCCAATGGCGCAAGTCCGTTGGAATGTCCTTTAGTGTTCTTGAATTCCGTGAGGTCTTCCTGAAAACCTTGCAGACTGTCGTTAAGCGCTTTGACGTCTTCGCTCGCCTTGTTCAGTGCAGTCACCTGAGTAGCCGTCATCACACCAGCCTTAGCAGTAGTTGCCTTAGAAATTGGAAAACTACGTGTTCCCCCCGTAGTGAATATAGGAGTTACAATGTTCACCGCATCGGCTGTAGAGTTTTCTTCACGGAGCGAAAAATCATCAAGCCTTCTGTACACATCCCTTCGCAAGACACCATTTCCACCTATCCAAGCATTAGCTACCATTACTTGGCTATAATTGCTCTCACTGGTGTCGTTGCTTGCCCCCCAATGCTTAAAGCGTAAGAACAAATTACCGTCACCGTGCGTGTACGTCCATATCTTGCTACTCAATGCTGTGTGCATATCGTCACCACTTGCCGAGTAAATGTAGTTCTTAGTTGTGCCATTCGCAGAAGTCTGCACCGAGGGCATCTTACCCTCCAAAGTGCTAATACGCGAACCTTGCGAAGCTACCGCACCATTCAAATCATCATAGATGGTTTTCCACGCTTCCCAAGCACCATTTTTATGATATCTATAAGCAATAGTCACGCCCTTACCCGTGTTCGAATTTATAGCGTTATCACTCACCATCAAGCTACCCTCAACCCATACAGCCGAGATTTGCTCTTTGGCATAGAGCAACGTAAATGTCACAAAAAAGGGCACACCACCCAAATAGGCTACATACCGTCCGCTCTTCAAGCTGTTATAAGTAAGCCCGTCCAAGTAGTTGTTGAAAGCTTCGCTCGATTCAAAGTTGCCCAACGAGTCCCTTAACCAAGGTTTCAGAGTTTCAATATAGGCGTCAAAATATTTCGTACTATCAACCGTAGGATTACCCCTCAGCAGCGGATTACCGTTGCTGTCAACCTGCGCCACCCACGTGCCACCATCGACCACATATAGCTGCCCAAGATGATCTGACGCCACACTGCCTTCTATGGTCACCAATGCCCACCATCCTTTATGGGGATTAGGGTAAGCCTCGCGTAGCTGTGCTGCCGTTTTGAACAGACCTTTGTTCGGGCCTTTGATGTTCTTGGCTTCAAGCCAGCCGTCAACGGTCAGATTGTGGCCGACCTTTGCCGAACCGCGTATGGTGGCCTTGCCGCCGATGTTAACGTCACGACCAACCGCAACATCACCATCTATCTGTTTTGTTGGTATTGAACTCATTATTCAAAAATGCTTTTTGCCAAGGTGTTCATTGCGGTTGCTTGCTCGCTTGCACCATAGGCGGTTAATACTAATGCTGCCGTAGTATAGACCACGGATGTATAACAACGCTCGCTGATGTCTATACCGTCTTCATCGTCTATGCTCGGATAGGGGATGTATGAGGCGCGTTTTACGTAGGCTTCTTCGCTATTGCAACTATAAAACTCTAAAGCCTTGCCTTCTGCACGATTCACAATAGCACACACTGGCTTCTGAACATTGCCACGAATTCCCTTGTATCTCGAAGATTGCAGGTCATATAATGGGTCGTCTGCTGATATGGCCTTGTAACACGTGCGCTCCCAATCGCTCATGCGAAAGGCTACAAGGCGCATAAAATCATCGGGCAATAATACCCAACCACTGCCCTTACTATCCCAATAAACAGCATCGCCAAACACGTGACCTTCTTCAAGGAAATGTACAGGAGCTGACGATTCCACACGCTGAACGGCTTCGACTATCTTTGAACGAATAACGTCATTCAACGATAAGGTGTCAATATCCTCATCGCTGATGAGCTGATCGCTTGTTTTGTTTTCATCAATGGCAATACGCACGTCGCGCTCCACGACTTCGATTTTGTACACCATATCGTCGTTTTATTTACTCAGTTACAAAAATGATTTTCACACCATTGACTTCACCTGCTGCGATAATGTCGGCACGATTTCTCATTACACTGGATTTTACTCCGTACGACTTAGCGAGAAAGTCTTTAGCTTCTTGATTTGAATTGAACTCCACCTCTGTAACTACGTTCTCTGTGGTTTCGTCCGCTGTAGGTTTTTCACTTGATTCGTCAACAGTTGTTTCTATAACGTCATCTGAAACATCCTGAACTAACGATTCACCACTATTTTTCAAGTCTGCGTTTTCAGCTGACTCTTTCTTTATATCTGCATTTTTGTTTCGCTCAATATGAACATCCTCGTCAAGTTCAATAACATTCAACTTCTTAATAAGACCTCGCTTAAAGTCTCTGCAATTTTCAATCGCATGCTGAGTAATAAAGTCCGTAGTAGTAAAATGGGCTGGGTTCTCTCCCATCGCAGTCATACTACCATCACTGAACAACACCTTAAGCGTAGCTCTACCAATCTTAATAATGGCTTGATACTCCATCATGCCGTTCACACCATAAGTAATTCTTTTCTTTTTCATTCTTCTTGTTGTAATAAAAAAGGCGGAAGGCATTACTACCTATCCGCCTTCAATGGTTGATATTAAGGGCTAATTCTTCACAGTAATTATGCTGCCGCCATTACGTCACCAGCATATTCAACCCATGCTTCATTCTTATACTGCCACATCTGACCATTAACAGCTTCTGCGTTAATGCCAGGACAGGCCTGAATAAGGTAATAAACATCACCTTCAACTGGAGCTGTAGGTGCCTCTGCACTATCCCACAAGTGAATTTGAACAGCACTCGTATTCTCGCTATCACCCTCACCGTTAATCCATACATGACAAGAACCCTTTAAGGCAAGAGCATCCCACACAAGCATGGCTTCGCGTGTTGCCTCTTCACCCTCTACACGGTCTGTGGCTGTGTGTTCTGCTGAGTATTGGTAGTGTACCAAACGATCAGGAGCTACAATAAACGCTGAATTGCTCCACTTCAAACGGTCAAGCGTCGGGTCATGCTTAAACTCGATGTCACCAAACACGGTGTGGAAGTTGGTCACAACCCAACCAGCAGGGTTCGTCTTGGTCGTAATCTGAATTTCGGGATGCTTCGAATAGTCGATGCACTGAATATTCTCCAAGAAGTTCTTACCAGCAAGAGCAATAACATTCTTAGGAACATCTTCACCCGTATAAATCATCTTAGCCAAGGCGATAATCTCCTCAATAGTCCACTTGCCAGTGTGCTGCAATTCCTTCTTCACTTGGTAACGCACACCTTCTGTACAGTACACCGTCTGCACGCCAACCTTATCAGTCTGAACTCTAAACTTACCCTTGCGACCAGCATAAAGTGTACGGTTGCCACGTACCTTGAAGTTCGTAATGGCTGCCTCTGCAATAAGTGCCTTGCCAAAAGGAATCTTCTTTTTCTGATGCTCAAAGTAGTCTGACACAATCTGGTTCATACCGCGCTTCTGAAGGTATACAAGTGTGCCTTGCGGAACAATCAAATCGGGGTCAACCTCCTTCTGCGTTTCGTAGAGCGCATTCGAGAGGATGATGAAAGTCGTACCTGCAGGAATGTCAGGTGTGGTGCAATATTCATCCGAGGTCTGAGCCTTCGGACCATTCACTGCACGACAAATCGGGTTACCTGTTGAGGGGTCGTGACCTGTAACGAACAACATCATGTCCTTACCGGGTGTTTTGGTCTTACCATCCTCTGCATAACCATCTACGCCCTTGGCAAGCAAAGTACCATAAGGGCGAGGAATTTCAGCATCATTGGCAAGCAAAGGCAAAATAAACTGCTTCGCACTACCAGCTGTCACCTTAGTCGTACCGGTCACACTCGAGCGAGGTTCATCAATCATGTAGTGTTCCACTTCGGGTGAACCTACTTTCACCTTCTTAGCCTTCAACATGAGCTGCATAAGAGGGGTATCGTCACTCTTGAACTTGTAAAGTTCTTGGTCGAGATCTGTCTGAACTAGATTTCCAGGACCAACACCGCCTGTCGCATCCGATACAGAACTAACAGTTGTTGCGGTACCAGGAACTTGGCTTGCTACACCTGCCGAACCTGGATTAGGGGTAGGATTAGTTCCACCCACTACTACGGTTTCTCCGTCCATATATTAAAAGTTTAATTTGTGAATAATATTATTTACTATCAGTCTTAACGAAATTGCTCGAAGATATTCCACCTGTTGCATTCGCAAGATTGCTTACTGATGCCATAGCACCATGAAGTTGAGTTCTCAACCCTGCACTACCAGTAGTTGGCTCTATGCGCTTTCCTTCAGGTGGAAATTTTACAACTTCTCTTTTCATGCGATTTACATAGCTTCGTTAGCCAAGTCAAACATGTTTTGCGACCTATGTGCCATGGAAGCAGCTCCGTTTTTACCACTAAGAGGTGCCGTGCCGTCTCCCTTAGCACGTTTGCGCAAACCTTCTACAATCTTGTCGTTGCGTCCAGCTACACGGCCTTCTTCGCTTGCTGAGGCTACATCACTGTCATGGTTGATGGCATTCACGAACATTGCAAGGGTCTCTTTCGAGAACTTGCCCATAACACCATCACGAACAACTGTAATTAAAGCACCAAACACTTCATCAATTTGGTCGTCGCTCATGCCACGCTCTTCTTGGAACTGACGAAGGGTTTCAAGACTTGCGTCCATGTTCTTCTCATATTCCTCGTCAAGCTTTCTTGACTTGGCTACGCGTTCCACATACTCCTTGTTGGCTTCAGCTATCTGCTCCTGCATCTTAGGATCATGAAGAACATCTTCAATATTAACCCCAAAATTCTTCACAAGACCAACATAAGGATCTTGCCCATTATGCATATCAGCTAAAAATTGGGCACTACGAGGGTCAGCAGCAAACATGTCGGACATAGCTTTTTCTCTATCCTTGTAGCCGTTAAGGTCCTGCTCGTATTGGTCGTAATCGTCGTAAATCTGACCGTAGATTTCTTCGTCGTCTTCAAATTTCTTGTCGGGATACTTCTTACGCATACGCTCCAACTGTTGGTCGCGTCTGCTCTTAACTCCGTTATTATCAGCCATTATTACAAAATGCTTTAGGTTGTTTCATATTCTGTGGCAAAAATAATGAATGAATACTCACTTACCCTTTTAACTTTTGTGACCTCGTATGGCTAACTTTGTATAGTTCACTCCCCTAATAAAATCTACTCCTAAACCTACATATCTTATGAAATATTTCGGAAGCATACTTGAGTTTACACGCGAGCGAAATAAAGACCTTATGAGAGTCTATCGTGAAAAACTATCTGAGGCAAGTATTATCGTCATGCCTGTGATTTTTGAATTGGTGGCACAATCACCGTCCTCGCGTTTTTGGGTAAGCGAGGAGAGAGCTGCTATTGTTATTTCGGCAATGGCTGCAGGGAGACCTATGCCACGAATGAGAAAGAACAAGCGAGAGATGTTTGAGGAAATTTTCAGAAGGTTTGTTGTGATGCACGAACAACAGCCCGACAAGTCGGTATATGAGTTGGTGGCACTTATCGTAAACCAACCTGCACCGAAATTTTACCTCACCGCACGCACGGTCGGAGAATTTATTTACCGAATAAAAAATGGATGGTATGAGAATCAATACAACAGATACAGAAATTGCACAGCTGCTCAATGAGAACGATCGAAGGAATGGCGTAATGTTTGCGCACTTCGACCCTGTTACAGGAGAGGGTTCTATCGGAGAGCGTGTGCGTGTGTGTATCTCCGATTTTGCCATCCCTGTTCAATGGCTACCTATTGAGATGATGGATATACCAATGGTCGAAAAACTCGTTAAGGCTGGTTCTATTGATAAATTTCTGACGTCTGTACTTGGTGTAACATCTAACGAAATAGATTATATCAAGGTATCGCGTAAACTCATACGATTACGCTTTAAACACGATTTCCCATTCTGGGCTGCAACGCTCGTCTATATCCACAACAAGAAGGCTGGTAAAGATGTGCTGTTCCGACTTTACTATCCGCAGCGCATTTTGGTATCGCGCTTTGAAGCGAAGAGAAAAGCACGACTACCAATTCGACTTATTTTGTTGAAAGCACGTCAGTGGGGTGGTTCAACAACCACACAGCTCTACATGGCATGGCTTCAATTCAACCATCGAAAGGGACTTAATTCGCTTATCATTGCACACCAGGGTACGGCTTCTGACGAAATTAAGGATATGTTCGACCTTATGATTAGCAAATATCCAGTTGAGTTCCTTCATAAGTTAGGAGAATCCTATTCCGAAAACGAACCCAAATTGGTGGGTGTGGGTAAGTCTGGCTCCACGCATCGTGTTCCACAACGTAATTGTAAAATTAAGGTAGGTACTGCTGAGCGTCCTGACGGATGTCGTGGTGGTGCTTATTCTCTTGTTCACTTGTCTGAGGTGGGTTTGTGGAAGAAAACGGATGGAAAATCGCCACAAGATATTGTTCGTTCTGCATGCTCTGGTATGCTACTCGAACCATTTACGATGATCGTGATGGAAAGCACAGCGAATGGTACAGGTAATTTCTTTCACACTGAATACACGGATGCAGCTGATCCGTCTATTAAATCTCAGTACGAAGCGTTATTTATTGCATGGTTCCAAATTGAGCAATACTCTAAACCTTTCACATCTACGGACGAGAAAAAGGAGTTTACCCAAAAACTATACGCGAACAGAGAAAACGCATACGTTCCGTCAAACCGTGAAGAAAGTGGACGATATTTGTGGTCTTTATGGGAAAAAGGGGCTACGTTAGAGGCTATTAACTGGTATGTGGAAGAAAGAGCAGGTAGAGCGGATTTTGGTGTAATGGCTTCGGAATACCCTTCTGATGATGTAGAGGCTTTCGTTCATTCTGGTTCAATGGTTTTCGACAAGTACTTAGTAAAGAAATTTGAAAAGTTCTGCATTCCACCTCGATATATTGGCGATGTGTATGCCGATGGAGACGAAGGAAAAGACGCGCTCTCTAATCTCAGATTTCGTGATGATAAACAAGGATTGCTATCTATATGGGCAATGCCCGAAAAATTTGATGATTACGAAGTTAAGAATCGTTATCTTACAGTTGTCGATGTGGGTGGACGTTCTAATAAGTCTGACTGGTCTGTGATCGTGGTATTCGACCGTATTAGTATGATTGATGGCAGCGAACCTCCATCTGTGGTTGCACAATGGTACGGACACTGCGACATTGACCTCCTCGCTTGGCGTGCTGCACAGATAGCAGCGTTCTACAACAACTCTCTTCTTGTCATTGAATCGAACACCTTAGAGACTCACGACAAGGAACGTCAGGTGGAAGGTGGCGACCAATCGCAATATATTCTCAATCAGATTTCGGATGTTTATCCCAACCTCTACGCGCGTAAACAGTCCGATGATGAGATACGAGAAGGTGCGCCACGTAAATATGGGTTCCACACCAACATATCAACAAAGCCGAAGATTATATCTACGCTTATTAAAGTGGTTCGTGAACGTCTGTATATCGAGCGTGACAAACGTTGCCTTGATGAATACAATACCTATGAGCGCAAACAGAATGGTGCGTATGGAGCTATAACAGGTAAGCACGACGACTTGCTTATGACGCGTGCTATCGGTCTTCATATCTGTTATTATGAAATGGAAATGCCTTTATGGGTGCCAATCGTTGCATGTACATTTACAAAGAATCATACACCTGTTTCTGAAGCTTCAATTTAACTCCCCCTACCCTACAAATGCAAAATCCCCACTGACAATACGCCAGTGGGGATTTTGTTTACGCAGATTGTAACATCTGTTGCGCCTGGTTTGCAGCATTAATATTAGCACTCTGTTGCGCTTGTTGGGCGAGTTGAGGAGAAATACCATCTGGAACATTTCCTTGTTCCAACTGCTCTCGTTGTGACTTGATACTTTGAAGCAAATCATCTGCAAATGGGAAATCTCCATGCTCCAATAATTGCTCGACGCTGATAGCATTCCTATCAAACAACTGCATAAGTATATCATTCGTTATAGCACGATAAGAAGGTGTAGAGGTACTTTCAACAATAGACAAGTCAAACTCTACATCACGTATCTTCTTCGGGTCATACTCTATAATGGTGGAGTTTTTACCTGCTATATTGAATACACGTGGCGAATCATAGAATTGCTGAATATTCTTCACGTCCTTTAACGCGCCTTCCCTTACGAATGAAGAGAACGTATCGAGCAAGTCAAGCAGAGATGTTGAGGCGTTCTGCGCCTGTTGGTTGTAGAGACTTGCTGACATACCTGAATAACCGGGCTTTCCTTGCAATGCACCATTTACACCCGATATATCTTCAAAGAATTTTAGCTGCATATTCAGCAACTCTGAAATACCTATCTGAGTGCAGTTGTTGGCTATTTGCTGTGGTAGTGGTGTTCCTGCCTTGGGCGTCTTAATCATGATGATGCCATTGAAGCGTGCCCATTCATCGGCAATATCATCCATTGACATTCCATCGGGACGACAGTCTTCAGGGAATAACAACACACCTTTTGCTGAGGCTCGCATAATCCAGTCGTACATCGTAATCAAACGGTTTGTGTATCGCTGCTGGTCTATTACATTGCTGACAAAGCTATGTATCTCACCATCGATGAACGGATATGCTTTGAACACATACGGATGGCTCTTGTGCTCGTATGGGGTTTCGCCTTCTTCCAGTATGTCACCAAACGGAGTAAGCATATAATAGTACCAATATGAATCAATACACCATTCATAGCGAATAAGAGGTATATCTTGCTCGTCCATACCAAGTTCACGAGCTTCTTGCAAACGCTTGTTATTCTCGTTAACTACAAGTTCCTGAAAATCCTCAATCTCCACTTTGAACATATCACCATTATTTACATCATGGCAACGTACACGTGGTTTACTTTCCTTCCTCCATACTTCAATAACACGACAACGAGTTGTGTCACGTGGCACGAAAAAATCGTAATTACCTTGTAGCGGATAACCAAAATCATCAAACGTATCAGTTAAATACGATTTATCTCTTGCGAACTTGTAAATCTCAGCCAAACGGTTGTAATCTTTCCCATCCTTGGCAAATCTTCCGCACAGTTCCTCAAACGATATGTCATGAATCTCACCCACACAACTACAATCCCAACCTCTAAAGTCTTTCATGTTGTTATCAATGAAGAAATTATTAGGTTGTACATAGTCTGTCCAACAATCAAGTTTATTTTCACGCCAACCATACCACTTACGCTGCACAACAAATCCCGATATAAGGAACTCCTCCATACATCGTGCGTTTATCTCTGTCATGCGGTTTAGTTGCATGTTGCATTGAAGCACGGTACTCATTGTCTCGCCATAACGCTGTTCGTCACGATCTCGTGCCGTACAGGTCGGTTCTTTGGATTGACTGCGGTAGATACCAAGAACGGATTGAATCAAACGTCTAATAAGGTTGTTCTTTAATGGAACATTACCTTGCTCTCTAATGAGTTGTTCTTCGCGCATCATCTTACCATTCACGCAAACAATATCATCCCACTGCCGTCCGTAGGCATAGTTCTTATTTCGTTCGCGGTCTCTGCGAAAAGTGTCCATAGCAAGCCAAAACTGCTGCGCCTGCCATAACACCTCAAATGCTCGGTTTTCGCCAAGCATGCTTTTGGATGCCTTTACGCTGTCCAAACCTTCATGAGGCATGACAGCACTCATTTTATGTAATTTTCTTCTTGCCATTTTTTATAATTGGGGACGGTGCAAAGGTTCCCTACCTTCGCGAATGCAAAGGTAATTCCTTGCACCGTCCTTTGTTGTTTAACTATTGTTGCTTACCATTTCGAATATTGTTAACAGCGTCAACAAGTTCTTTCTTCTTCTCGTTGAGTTCGGCTTCAAGCTCCTTGCGCTCCTCATCAGAGGTTGCGGCTTTCAACTCCTCGTTAATATCGTCAATGTCTCCCGAATAATCTTCGTACGTTTCCAATATGCGATACTCTGGCGAGTTGTTCAACCACGCTATCTTTTCCGCATAATCAAACACTCCGTCTGCCGTGTCGTTCTCGTAGTGATTCAAACGCCTACGCAATTTCTCGCTTTCTTCCTTTATTCTGAAATACTCATTATTAACGGCTCTGTATTCTGTACGCTCGTCACCGTTTTTTACAAGTCTGTTCAGCAAGAGAAAACTGCGAGGATCATACTCTCGGCTGCCAATAATAGTTTCACCCATCTTCGTAAGTTTGTCAATGGTTGACGATACACCACCAAAGATGCCGTTCAGCAAGTATTCCACCTGCGCAGGGTTAATGTCAATCATGCCACTCGTGTAAGCATCACCACCAGTAGCCTCATTCAACACCTTCGACAACCCAACCAAGTATTTGTTAGCACTCTTGTATGCCTTTGTCCATTCTGGCATATCCTTATTAAAAGGTGTGTCCTTGTAGATCGGCATACCTGTCCAACTCTTATTGACAATCACTTCGGCTACAGGTTTTACGGCACTCGGAACGAAAGCCTTAAAACTGCCACCTCCCTCCATAAAGTCGATTGGGAACATTTGACTTACTTGACTTGCCATTTGGTGCGCAAGTTCACCAGCAGTGTAGTGTTCATTTCCAATCATCGCGCTAATCATAAGTTCACCCATGCCATACATGGCGCGGTACTCAACAGGTAGTGGCATACTTATCCACGACTGATCCATACCAGGAAGACGGAATACGATGTTACTTCTACGCACATATTCTGGCAGATTGTAATAAGCATTCTTGTCGTCATCATCACCATCACCACTGCCGATAATTGCCATCAATGCACCAAGAAGAAACATTGATGCTACTCCTGCAATGGCTTTCTGCGGATGTCGTTTAAATTGTCGTCCAAAATTCGTAGTACCTTGAATTGCAGCATTCCAGAATACATAGAAGCTACGACCAAGTCCTGAAGTGAATGCAGCTACATTGCCTATTTTGGTTTGACCATTCGCGCCCATGAATTTGGCACCACTACCCTTCTTGTTGAAATTCACACTTATCTCCTTGGCGTCATACACGCTACGGTCAATAGTACGTCCCAACTGCCGTGAAGTCATAAAGGCAGCAAAGCGTGCGCAGTTCTCTACTGCTCTATTGTATTCGTCAAGTCGTTCTCCCAACAAAGCCCAAGCCTTTCTAATTGGAATCTGTCCGTTATTCTTCTTCAACTCACGCTTGATGTCATTCTTGCGCTGCTCGATGTCACGTATGTTGGCATAGCCAGTCTCACCACCATTCATCATGAATAGGTGGAACATCTTCTCCGTTTCATCGTTCATATCAAGAGTTCCATTGCGCATCTTGGCAAGCAGTATCTTCATCTTGGCAGGGTTCACCTTTGCAAAGTTCTTATGGAAACGCCAAGCATAATTCGGGCTTTCCTTTACCCATACCATTGTATTAGCATAAATCATGTCTCGAATAAAGTTCGACACAACGAAGTCTGGATTGCGTGTGGTGTAGAATGCCGACAACTGACGATTTATTGTTTCGCCTAAGTGCATGATTGCGCCTATTGCTCCTGATACATCATTGTCTGGATTGGTTTGTCCATTCAACGCCTGTGCTGCCCTCGGATTACCATTGATTGTTATCAAATAGTCCTTACCATTTCTCTTCACCAATACTTGGTGCTGCTTTAGATCTCTACTTTCCACAACTCTGTATGGAATTTCAGGATGATCCTTCTGCTTCTTAAAATGGTCGGGGTCAACTTTTGCAGCATTTTCCATCGCTTCTTCAAATTCACGCATCTTACGCTCTACTTCAGCAGGACTGTCATCATCTTCAATAGCCTCCGTACCAACAAATCCACCAGTGTTAATGGGTTGCCACTCATCTAACACATCATCATGATACAACCACAAATTACTCACACTAACCAAATCACTCGGATGATTCAAAGCAAAGTTCAAAAATTTCTGCTTCACAAGCACATTGCGGTTACCCTGCATAATCGCACTTTCAGCCATAGCCTCCATATTAGCAAATGGGTCGTCAGCTTTACTTTTACGACCCTTAGCTGTTTTGATAGGAGCATTAAATGCACTATGCTTATCAGCCAAGTAAGCATACACCTCGTCACTTGTTTGGTCGTCAAAGCCACGCAAAGGAATATAATTCTCATACATTCCGCTGATGTCGTCGTATGTTGCTTTGTTAATGAGTCCACTTTCGTATGTCTTCTGCAATGTTGCATTTGTTACAGCCTTAACATTGTTCCACAAAACAGGAACCCAATGGTTACTTTCGTAGTCAGATACCATTTGTTGCGCCTCTGCTTCCGCATCAAGCACATTGTTCATTCCAGTCAAAGCGGTAAGACCAGCAAAGTCACGTTCGCGGTTCTTCAAGTAAAGCTCATCTTCACGATATTGCATTCGCTGCTTCACATCATCAAGAGCATCAATCGCATCTTGGTCTAACGGATCATTGTCAACAGCCTGCTGAGCGGCAAGCAACTCTGCAGAGAACTCCGAACGAGCATTCTTCTCAGCAGCCCTACGCGCCATAACTTGATTACGTTCCAACCCATGCTTAGCCATCATGTAATCAATCAACTCTGCACGTTCGTCAGCAGTCTTAGCAAGTTTAGCTACTTCCTCGAGCAAAGGTTTAAACAAAGTTTGCGCAAAGGCAGAACACTCAGCCTGATTAACAGAAGATAGGCGATTCTCGCCAAGGTAAGCATTCTCATATCCTGCTACGTCTTCTATATAAACATCTTCATCCTCAGCCTTCAGTATCGCGTCCATAGCTTCCTTCAGTCCAAGCATACTATCTTGCAGAGCCTCCTGCGTCTGGTACATTCCACGGCTCACACGCTGCTCGTATATGTCACGTGCCATTGCCTTGTTGTACTCCACACTGTCACCGTCGCGGAACATAATGCCATCATCTGTAACATTATTGTCTGAAAATTCGTTAATCTCAGACTTTGTTGCTAACTTTGCATCCGAAGATGTACCGGGAGCGACAGCCGTGCTCCCATAAGTGCCATCAACGGGAGCCTTGGTGGTGGCAGGTGCATCTTTATTATAAGCCGTCAGAACCCAGTTCTTGTCGGCTATTTTTATGCCCTTTTCTCTTACGTTACGACGTATCGTAACAAGGTAACCATCCTTCACCAATACAAGTTTGTCGGCATTAGAATGTCGTTCGTCAACCTCTCCTTTGTTTATGATGTCTTCTATGCGAGATACCAAATCCTTGACAGTAGGAAAGTCCTTGTCGTTGATATGCTTGTTCAGAATATGGCAGAGTCCGCCACCTTCATCACCCCAAACCATATCAATATCTCCTACATCATTTCTATGGAAAACACCAAGCAAATCTCCGCTTTCGTGATTGAGCAAGAATTTCACGGCTTGAAGAACTTTGCCCTTGAACTGGTTGTACACGCTTCCGAATGTGCTGTGTCCTATTGGCTTTGGCTCACCGGTCTTATTCTTACCATCACTGAACATAATGCCCTCATCTGCAACATTTTCGTCAGAAACTTCGTTAATATCAAACAAAGGCGGTATCTTTGCATCCGAAGAAAGGGATTCACCAGAGTACGTTACGGACGTAGGGAGTAGGGATTGTCTAATTTCCATAACTCGCTGGCTGATACCTTTCTTTTTTGATTTAAAAAAACTCTTTGCAGTAAGGTTTCCTTTTTTTGTACTGCACACTTCCGTCAGATTATACAATCCGTTACCTGCATCTCTCAAGAAGAAGAACAACTTTCGTCCATCATTCTTATCAATGCCATAGAGTATGCCGTCTGGCTGGTTCAACACGTCCACCATATTCTGAATATCTTCATCTGTAAGTGGAACATTGTTGCCTTTGTCCTTTTCATTCTCGCCATAATGGTCTGAACGGATATGGTTCAAGTCAGATGGATTGAGAACAAAGTCCACAAACTCCTTGAACTTCAAGCCAGACAATTTCTCCAAGTATGCCTTGCCATCTACGCTCAGCCGACCGATGCTTGCAGGTTTCCCGACAAACTCTCCTGTCCTGGCTTTTTCAAACAATTCTTCAACCTTCTGTTTCATATCCTCGATATACCTAGAACCCCTAGAACCTCCAGAACGTCTATTCTCACTGAACATCACATCTCCGAAACCTGTCTTTCTGCGCATAACCTCAGTATCAGCGGCATCGAACACTGTAGGATTACCACCATTCTTCTTACGCTTGTATGCCTCATGCAAAACAAACGCCCATTCCTTATCACTCCACTTTCTTCTGCTAGGGATTTTCAATCCATCCAACAATTTTTGTAGAGCCTTTTGGAGCATGGCTTTCAACTTACCCCAGAACGTAAGTTCCTCAGCACTCATCTGCTCAAAGCCTTTCTCGCCAATACGTCCTGCAAGGTCGGCACCATATTCCTCGGTTGCATCACGCTTGAACTGTTCGCGTTTCTTGCTCGCCTCGGCATATGCCTCTGCCATATCTGCATAGTATGAAGCGTTTGCATCCTCGCCTTTTGCCTCATGCTCTTTGCGCTTCGTCTCACGTATGTGGTCCACCTCGGCATCGTACATCTTCTGCGCCATGCGGTCAATGGTCTGCTGAATACCTTCATTCGATACACGATAAAGTTCATCAAGAGCATTGTTCAGCTTCGCCTCATCAGGGAACAGCACACGCAAACCATCGTGACCCACAACCTCATGCACAAACGTATTCTCAATGTCTGCCATGTTAGCATTGTTGGGAACAACAATAGTCACCTCGCCTGTCAAAGGATTAAAACTACCCTTCATTCTGCGCTGACGCGCACTCGGCAAAGCAGCCACTTCTTCCTCAGTACGTATGATGCGTACAGGAGTATGCAGACGTTCTGACAACTCAGTCACTCGATCCACCATCGCGTTAGAATCATCCTCCATTACATTAGGTGTATCATCTTCAAGCATACGATGTTTACTGTTACCATCGTCGGCTTCGTCCTCATCGTCAGCAACGACATCAGTAGCTGCGTCAACACTTGCGTCCATTTCGGCATACTTCTTCTCCTTTTCTGCCATTTCTACCTTCATGGCCTCGGAATATTCCTCAAACTGACGCTTGGCTTCTTCAAGTTCCTTCTCAAACTCAAATGGTTTACCTTCACGCTGCTTTACTTGTTCCAACTCTGATTTATTGTGCTGTATCATACGTGTGGCAACGTCGACACGCTCGGCAAAATCCTTGCCTGTGATTACATTCTCGGTAATATCCTCAATGGCGTTGCGTAATAGCGACTGCTTTACAGGTACATCATTCAGTCCAAGTTCAGGGCATGAATAGCTCATATTGCGGTGTATCTCGGCAAACAACGATCCACCATTATTCACCGTCTCTCGTGACATTTCTGTTTTGACAACGAAGTCATAACCTCCCAATGATAAGGTGAGTGTTTGTGTCTGAGTTTTAGTGCCAGGTGTCTTTTTCATTTCCTTTACCACATCAAGAATCTTTTTGTTGTGTTCCTTGATGAAGTCTGCCATGGCATCAACCGAAGCAAATTTTAGCTTGCCTATAGTTATCTCAGTGAACTTGCCACCAGGGAATGCCTTTTGCACTGCAAGCAGGTGTGCGTTAGCTTCCTCTGCTCGTTGCTCTGCTGCCTCTATCTGTCCCTCAATTCTTGGTTTGGCATAGTGGATATAAACTTGGTCGGCTTCCCACTGCTTCCTACGGCTCTCATACTTGCGCACATTCTTCTCCGCATTGTTCTTCAGTAGAGCGTACTCGCTACCTGAGAGTTGAGCAACAGTGTCGCCAAACACATCTTCATCCTCTTCAAGCACACGGTTGTTCATGCTGTCCTGCATTAGTCGGTCACCCTCCATAACACTATCAGCAATCGCACCTTTGGTTTTCAAACGCTGATATGCAGTTACGTCAAGGCTATCTTCCACCCCGAAACGAAGCACACGAACAGGCTTGTTCCATTGCTTGTGCAGGTTGCCCTGTCGCAAGATGCGTCCGTTACGCTGCGTGTAATCCATTGGGCGATTTGGCGCGTCAAGATGGATAAGGGTGTGCAGACGTTCTTGTATGTTCACACCAGTTCCAAGGGTAGCAGTACTGCCGAGTATAACACGCACCTCGCCTCGGTTTACCTTGTCGAAAATGTCAAGCTTCTGTTTTATTTTCATGCCTGACTTCATCACAACGATTTCGCTTTCAGGAACACCTTGCGAAACTAGTTTTTTCTTGATGTCCTCATACAAGTTGAAACCGCTATGCTTGTTCTCGTAACTGTCAGCAAAGATGGCTACCGTACCCTTGTAGTCGTTCGTTTCTTTCAGCGAACGCAAGGTTTGACGCACAGCTTCGTTGGTCTTGCTCCTTGGATCATCCTCAGCGTCTACTTGTACCAATCGTGCATCAACAGCTGCTCTCTGAGCAATGCCATACATGGTGAGAGGTATACTGCTGTTTTCCTTCTTCTCCTTGCCACTCATCTGCTCGAAATCGTCCAACTGCTTGCGTACATATTTCATTACGCTGCGCAATGCGCGTGTCTGTGGTAGATAAATGTCCTGCGCCTTGCCACCCTCCATTTCTGGTATTTTCTCAACAAGCTCCGTCTGGTCTTTGGTTAATGCCGTATCCGATACGCTCGACCATATACGAACCAACTCAGGCAAATTCACATATCCTGCAAATCGGTTCACTTCCTTGAACTTGCCATTTGTTTTGAACTCGGGCATCTGCTGTATATTACCGAAGTTGCGCACAAAGTCGTCAAAGTAGTAAATACCGTATTCCTTCATGGTGTCCTTTGGCATGAGGTAACGCATGAAAGTCCAAATCTCTGCTGCTGTATTACTGATAGGCGTACCTGTGGCGAAGATAACGTTGCGTCCATTGTTCTTCTCCAATATGGCTTGCGTCTTCAAATACACGCCTTGCGACTTCTTACTGTATGAAGGGTCAACGCCTTTCACACCGCGCTGCATGGCTGTAGCAAAACCAAGGTGTTTGTATTCGTGCGCTTCGTCAATGAGTAGGGCATCAATGCCCATATCGTCAAAGTTCTCCACATCATCCGTGCTACGTTCGAGCATTTCTTGCGCCTTAACAGCTGCGTTCTGCTTGGCAACAGCTTTCTTCTTTTCGTTATTAGCTGTGCGCTTCTTCGAAATTTCTTCTGACAGTTCTGCCATTTCTACTTGCAGATCTGCCAATTCTTTTTCTGCACGCCTTGTTATAGGGTCTTTGCCGTTGGTGTCAGCCTCACGCATCTGCTCAAGTACACGCATTTTCTCGTCTATCTTATCCTGCACAAACTGCATCTGACGCTCGTCACTATCTGGAATTTTATCCAATGTACTCTGAGGAATAATTACCATATCCCAATCATTGTACTTTATTTTGGCGTAGAAATTCTTGCGTCCCTCTGCGTCACGATCGTTATCATCCAACACAAGCACCTTGGCATTTGGATAGAGTTCCTTGGCTGAGGCTGCAAATTGTCCTACGGTAGCATTCTGTACCACAATCATAGGTTTGCGTGCCGTGCCGAGTCTGCGCATCTCCATAGCAGTGGAGATAAGGGTAAATGTCTTACCAGTGCCAACCTCATGGGCAAGCATTAACGGCTGCATCGTACCTCGTACAATGGCCTTACCTTGGTGTGAGCGCATCTTGAACTTGTGTGTTGCGCCACCGAAGTATTCAGGTACAAAATCGTCAGGTATGCTCATAGGAACATAGTTGTTGAAGCGGTCGTTATACTCTTGCTCCATGCGTGCTGACAAGTCCGCGTCACTCTGCATCTTTCCTCGCGCCCAGTCCTTGAAGTCCTGACGTATCTCATCTATCTTGGCTGCACATGCTGCCATAGCCTCGCGGTCGGTGATGGTTTCCGTTGTACCATCATAATGCTTTTCCGTACGCGAAACAGTAATACTTTTGTTCTGAATAGCAGCTTCAATGAGTTCATGCCCCATGATGGTTTTCTTCAGCATCTCGCTCACCACGCCCATAGCACGGTTCTTCTCCACGTTCACACCATAGGTCGGGGCTTTCATGAACCACGTACCACCTGCAGCTGTGAAGTGTACGTCTATATCGGTACGATCTTTCACATACTCGTCATAGAGTTTTGGGTCAATCCATGACGAACCGAGTGTAAAGTCTATCAAGTGTGCAGGAATATTCATAGGAACTACATCTTGCAATGCCTTGATATTCTTGTTGTACTCGCCATTCTCATTGTTGACCTCAGCTTGTTTCAGTTTCTCCCTCACGTTACCGCTCAGATATTGGTATGAAACTTCCATCTGCCGTGTCGTAGGATCTTCAAAGCCGAGTCCGCTATCAATGATTTCACGCTTCACTTCCGCCTCACTCTTTCCGAGTTGGTTTGCAATGTATGGTACATCGATGCGTCCGTTCTTGAACATGCTAACCACAACACCATCCTTGACATTTTCGGGGTGCGGTTCGATTTCTTTTTCCACAACACGGCCTTTCATCACATCTGCCTTATCGTAGGTCTTGACTACACCTCCCTTGCCGTTTCCTTGTTCCTTATAAGTCTCTAACGAGAATACATTAGGATAGTCCACATCATTACGCAACCATGCTAATTGGTTGTTTTTTGTGAAGTGACCGTATGTGCTCACAAAACTGTCGTATGCCTTGTTAAGTTTGGCAATCAATGGCTTTAGTCCTTCATTATCCTCATTCTCTGTCTGATACTTCATTACATCTGCTAAGGCTGTCTTGATGGCTGCATAAGCAGTGAAACATTCCTGCTTGGTGTGTCCCTTTATCTTATTGTCGTTTACTTCAAGAGGATAGTAACCGCCAAAGCTAGCCAAAACAATCTGACCGTCTTTCATATACATTTCACCAAGTTTCTTGCCGTCTGCTGACGCATCAAGCACAAGTGAAACATCATGGTGATCTGTGGTGTCTACTTTGCTGTTATGTTCTTCAGTGAACGATTGAACGAAATCAGCCAACATCTTGCCTTGGTCTTTACCGCTTACTGGGTAGAGTCCCTTGCTTGTGGGTCTGAACGTGTCGCCCTCCTCAAAGGCAAAGCGCATTTCACCTGCCATGTGGTCGGGGTGCTCGATGAAATACTTGTTGTAGTCCATGGAGAGCTGCTTAGCCTTGCGTGCGCCTGGTTCCTCGTATTCGGCTGTGCGCTCACCACTGATGCTGCTAACATCAATGGCTTGTGCCGACTTCTGACCATTCACTTGCTTGCGGATAACGATAATGTCCGACGTGACGGTTGTACCGCCAAAGGTCTTATTGTTCATGCGGAATGCTCCGATGAAGTCCGAACCTCCTTCATTCACAACCCAATCTCGCAAAGCTTTGCTGTTATCGAGTGTACCATTTGAAGATATGAAGATACCCAAACCACCTTCACGCAACTTACGCACATTTTTGGCAATGCAGAAGTCGTGGATGTTATGGAACTTCTTAGAAAGGTCACTGTCGCCTGTGGTGTCATTCACGCGCAATCCAGTTACGAAAGGTACATTGGTAATAACTAAATCCACACTACCATTAGGTATGCGTGTCTGCTCAAAGCCTTGTATATCTACCTTAGCATCGGGATAGAGCAATGAAAGGATTCCGCCTGATGTGCCATCTATCTCTATGGCATGAATGTCGCTTCGCTCGCTTACCATTGTTGGCATCTGACCCAAAATATTGCCAATACCTGCAGAACCCTCCAGTATGTTGCCACCCTTGAAACCAAGCTGATTTGCAATGTCCCAAAGTGTATCAACAACGTATGCAGGGGTGTAGTAGGCACTGTTAGCACTCATAACGGCTTGCTCGTAGGCTTCTTCTCCAAGCAACTCACGTATTTTCTTGTTACGCTCACGCTGTTTCCAGTCATAGCCTCCGTCGCTGAAAGCGGCTCCAAGACCACCCCAACCACTGAACTGTCTAAGCACACTCATCTGCTCGGGAGTGGCAGTCTCACCACTCTCAAGTAATTCATGCGCCAACTCAATAGCCTTGATATTGGCCTCTATTCTGCCATTCACCGAAGTAGGGGCATGGTCTGCGCCACGCTCTGAATGGTTGTTGCGTGTGTTCTTCGGCTCGGTCAATCCATGAAGTCCAGCGGACACAGCCCTATCTTTGCCAGTGCTTTGTCCTCCTCGTCCTCCGTCAGATCTTCCACTTTTTTGTGCAGCTGCTTTGCGAGGTGCTCTTTCGCCTCCTCGTAGTCCTTGCTGTTGTCCACTATTGTCGGCTGGCACTGTTTCGGTGCGTACCGCTTCATCATTTCCTTGTAATCCATTGTCTGATGTATTATCAAACAGCCCGGCAAACAAATCACCTACAGGCTGCTCTGGTTTAACTTTCTTAGTTGCTTTTTTCTTGGATGCAGGCTTTGGCTTGTCTGCTGGTTTCTCTGATGATGTGGGCTGAACGCCGCCATCCTTGGCACGTCTCGCCACCTCTGCCTTGATATGGGTGCCCATATCCTTGTCGTCGCCATACTCCTTGTCGAGTTCCGACAATTTCTTGTCTGAAATCATAGGAAGCAATGTGTTGAGGCTCTCGATCTTCGACTTCATTGAATGGTCGGTCATGCCCGGATTGAGAATGTCAACAACATGGAGCTGTATGGCAGTGTCTTCTGGCAATGCCGCAACTGCATCCTCGTTAATACCATCCTCGTAGAAGTCGCCAACGGCTTCATGCTTCGGCTCGGCTGACTCGCTCGGCTTATGACGCAACTGGTCTGGGTGAGCATTAACCCACATGACAGGAGCAAGGCCGGTGTCAATGCGGATGCCGCCCTCATCGTTAGGCTGCACTACAACTGCATCAGTCCATGTGCGGCCACCATCGGTTGAATACTGCACCTCGTCACCTGCTGCATACTCTCCTTCATTGGTCACGCCACTACCTATAAGATATTTGTAGGTTTCACGCTGCACCTGCTTCAGAAGGTCAGAATACGTAACATTGCTGTCAACGAAGACATTTCTACCGTAGCGGTCATTGCCGGTGCCTTCAGGATGGTCAACACGGAACATGATGTGAGTAACTTCAAGGTCGCTGCCTCCAAAGCCATCTACACCCTTGGCTGCTCTTGGCTCAACGCCTATTGTCAGATACAGCTCGCGTCCTTCTTCTAATGGCAGGTGTATAGACACATCACCTCCAATAGAGGAAATGTTGGAAACTGCAAGTGGCTTTTTCTTACGATTGCCTTTCTTATCCGTCTGCTTTGAGTGAGAAGCCTCATAGTGGCTAAGGTTCAAATCAGAAATCAACTGGCTTGCAAGGTTGGCTGCATCCTTGACGGCTTTCTTTTCAGCATTACGCATGTAGCCGTATGCCTCGTTGTAGTCCTTCTCCACCTCGTCAGCCTCATAGTAGCCAAGTAGGGCAAGCTGCTCATTTACCTTGTCGAGGGTTTCATCTACTCGCTCTGCTGCTCCGGTGAGGGCTTGCTCGTCGCTTGAAGTTTCTGCGAGAGCCGTTGCTTCGCTTGCAACAGACTTTGCTTCTGCTGCAACAGCATCTGTATTTGCTGCTGTCTGCTTTTCGGTTTCTTTTCGTTGCTCATTTCTTATTTCCTTTAATTCATTATTTGCTTTTTCTGCTGCAACTTGTGCCTTACCTTCCTCAACAATCATGTTGGCTTGTGCCATCACATCCTTGTTGGGCTTGTCGAAGTTCTCCACGTCAAAGGCATCAACCTCCTCTGTAGGAGTGAACATCGCTTGATCATAACCAGGAATACGTTTTGCACCCTCATAAAACGATTTCAGCCACGGCTTAATTTTATAGCCGAGACGACTGACCATAGCCTTTGCAAATTCGGGGAAAGCCACAAAGCCTTGGTCAATATATCCCAAAGAGTAGTTTACACCTGCATTATACACAAAACGTCTTTGTTGAGAGGTCATTGCATCTGGGTCACGGAATTTTATGCCTCCGTCCAACTCATCATCATCAATACCAAGCAATTTACGAAGAATATCCTCATCATGCTTCATCTCGTCAGTAATGACAAGTTTCTTCTCTCCATCTTGCTTTGGTTGCTCTGCTTTAGTCGGCTCTGACGGCTTTTGCTCTGCCACATCTGCTAACTCTACGCGGTTTGCAGGCTTCTTGGTTGCAGGCTTATTGGTTGCGGTTGGTTTCTTAGGTTCCACAGCATCGCGGAGTTCCTGCGCTGTCAACGGCTGATTATCCGCTACAGCTTCCTCATTGCCAACCATCTCAGCAGCCTTACGTGCGTCCTCTTCACTACGGAACATCCAACCACCACTCTCACGGTCTTTCCAACCGCGCGACTTAGCAAAGCGTCCTTCGCTCAACTTCTCCTTGGTAAACTCCTTCACAGCACGCTCTTGATCGGCAGTCAAGTCATGGTCAAAGGTAAGGAGTGAAACATCGCTAGTCTTGCCCTTTTTGTTGGTGTAGGTTGAAGGAGTGATGGTGTAACCAGTTTTCGGTGCACTGATTTCAACAGCGTCCTTCTTCACAGACGAGTACTCACCAAACGGTTTTGTCTTACGCTTGCTCGATGCTATCCACTTCTCAAAGTCCTCGAGGTTCACAGCTGTCACGTCAATTCTGCGTTCATCTTCCCAACCTTTCTTATAATTGGCAAGATAGTCGCTCTTTGCTTCGTCTGCTTCATTGAAGCCAAGCATGACCTTATGCTCGTCAAAGCTGCCGTCGGGGTTGTACTGGTCCACAACATACACCTTGCGTCCGTTCCAACCGTCAATATCATTGGAGAGGAACACGTCAATGTGGTCTCCGTCAACACCCACTGCGCCACGAATGTAGCCGTAAGTGTTGTTCATCTTGCTTTCCCACTGCTTGCCGTCAGCATCAGTGCCCTTACGCACGCTACCCTGCGGCTGCTCAATGGTGATGTCGAACGTACCGACCTGCACATGTCCCTTCTTATAATTACCTGCCTCCTTTTGTGCCTCGGTTGGTTCGGTGTTTACTTCGGATGAGGCAGTAGCAATCTGTTCCGAAAGTGGCGTTACTCCCTCTTTTTCAGAAGATTTCTCGCCAGTTTCTTGCAAATTTGATTGATTGTTTATAACTTTGCTTTCGGAAGATGTAGGAACATTCATGCTGGAGGATGTCTGAGTGTCGCCCTGTTCAGCGTCCTGCGATGTTTCAGCAGCTTCGACAGGCTGTTTAACCGTAGTATGGCGGTTATACACTTCCTTATTGGACAGAGTCCCATTGGTTTGAGGCGCATCCGTGCCCTCGGTAGCGAGGTCAGACACATTCCCTTGCGACGAGTATAAGCCTTGTGCCACGTCTGAGGCATCAGAAACATCATCGGTGTGTTTCCAAACCATATTATCATTCCCCTGCGTAATTTTTGGGGAAGTTGTCACAGAAACGTCAGCAGGGTGACGTTCGGTCTGTGCGCCACCGTCAAATCGGTATAGCAACTTCCCTTTTTTCAACGCCTCTTTCACACGTTTGGCTCGGTCATAATGACTGCTTACGCTGACTTCCAATCCGTCTTTCTTTACCGTTACCGACTTGAAGTAATACACTTTTTTGCCGTTTGTTCCATTGAAAGTTTTTATGAACAGCAACGAACTTGCACGTTCCGTATTGCCATCACTGGATTCTGATGGAACTTCAACAATAACGTGTGGATGCTCAAGTGTAGGCTTTATCATGCCAAACTGCTCGCTACGTCCTTTCTCAAACAACTTGGCAATTTGGTTTTCACCCATCTTTACTTTACCCAATGGGGTTGACACCATACCATTTTCACCAAACTGCTCAATCCAATTAGTCGGATTGAGTTCTATTTGTGGAATTTCTGACGTGTTGTCTTCCATGCGAGACAAAAGTTCATTTGCCTCGTCATCATTCAAACCTACATGTGCTTCTGAAACTCCGCCATTACTTTCTCCTTGTATGTCGGTTGGCTCTTCTCCATCGCGTTGAGAACCATCTGCATTTTGCGCAGCTGCTTCTGCTCTCTGCTTTCGTTCTGCGACTGAGGCATCAACGATTGCTTGTTGTTCTCTTGGTGTTGCATTTCTAAAATATTCATTTAATCGGTTCAACAATTCTTCCTTTGAAGTCACACCACCGCTAAACATGTCCAACTGACCGCTTGCAGGTGAAGCAGCTTCATTATTATATATTGAAAGGAACTTGCGCAAGTCACTCGGCTTACCGCTGTTTAATATGTCAGCAAGTATAAGCGTCACGCCATCCGTCACACGGCTATCTCCGTATTCATCGTCAAACAAACCTTGCTGTCTGCCGTAAGGAGATACAGGCATACCTTCCTTATAAATTTCGGGCGACTCTGACTTGGCACGATTTACAAGATCAACGGCTGCTGCCAACTCATTGCTAAGATCATAGTCACTCTTGGCGAGTGTACGGTTATTGGAAATCTCGTTCAATCCCATAACAACAGATTGGCGAAGCGTAGGTGTGCTGATAATTTGACGCACGGCATCGGGCGAAGCCTGGAAGACCTTGCCTATAAGTGTATTCTCAATAAGTTCCTTGCCTGCTGCCGACAAAGCATTACCTGTGCGAAGCTCCGGCAACTGCATCTCGTTAATAACACCAGCCTCCAACAACTGACCAATGGCAGAAGATACTGCATTTCCATCGGCATAGTAGTCCGACATGCGGTCAAAGCGACTAATATCACCAACAATACTTGAAAATACATTATCAGGAACAATCTTGCCAAGCTTCACGGCATGCTCAGGCTTACTCTGTTTCTTCTGCTGTTCAGCGTTGAAGCGTGCAAACGTATTAGCATCGTATGGCAACTCCTCATCGGGAACGAAGACAACGCGCGGATGCTGCATACCATCAATCTGCTCAGGAGTGAAACCGAACATGGTTCCAAACTCGCGCAAGTGTTCCACATACGCATTGTCTGTACCGTTCTTCGCTGCAATCTCTCCCGACATAGTACGGTTATTGCCCGAAAGCACAACACCGTCCTTGCTAACAATGACAGGTGTCTGCAAAGCTCTACTATCGTAGCTGTCTGCCATATCCCTAACAATGCGTTGTGCGTCTGTGTCACGCTTATAGTCGCGGTCATTCACACTTTCTCCGTTCTCGTCAACAGGGAAACCTTCTGTAGGTTCGTAAGCATTGTTCACGTCATGGCTGGCTGTAGCTGCTCCTGCTTCAGTGAGGACGTAGTGACCACGGATAGTGGAACCATCTGCAAGTGTGATAGCGTTAGGATTGCCCTCAACCTTGGTGGCACCATCCCACTTTTCCTTTATTTTAGGGTTCACGGCATGAGTGCCAACTTCGGCTTGCTCGGCTGCCTTCTCAGCTGCAATGCGCTTGTCTTCCTCCAATTTGGCTACTGCCTCAGCATGTAATTGCTCATCCATAGCATTACGCTCTGCATTCAACTGCTCACGTGCAGCACGCTTGCGGTCACCCATGAGTGAATAAATACTCGTCCAGGCATTCAGATTCTCTTCAGCAGTTGCTACTTGTGCGTTATACTCCTCAATGGCATTGTTGTAACTATCGTCAGCCTCCTTCTGCGCTTTCAACATTTCCATTGGCGAACCCTTCAAAGCAGGAGCTTTCTTTTTCGGAGCCTTCTTCTTCAACGCTTCAAGAGCCTTAGTAGCCTGTTCGACCTGTGCGTTAATAATAGCCGAAGTATTTTCCTCATTACCTCCTGTAAGTTCGTTAAGCGCATCAAGGGCTGTCTCGCGGTCTGCCTTCTCAAACATAGGTTCCTGTGTTGCCTCGTTGATGGGAACACGCTCCAATGCGGTAGGCTGGTGTTCAGAAGGTTCTTCCCACTCCACACCTTGCGCTTCAAGTTGATGCTGTGCAAGTTCATTGCCTCCACGCGCCATCTGTACAAGTTCTTCCGTTGTCGGAGAGGCAGGAGCAACAACATCATTGTCTTGCGATGCGGAATTATCTAATGTTTCCTCGGTTTCATTCGTATCTTCCGTGTCTTCCGTGTCTTCGGCATATTCTCTCGCCCATACTTGATTGCCGTCCGCATCATTGATGCTCTCGACATTGTTCTCAAACTCCTCAGCAGGGATAACCTGCACATACTTGCCGTTCAAAGGCTCGTCCGTACGGATTTCTACACCATCATCACTAACACCCTGCACCTCTCCATGAATGATTTCGTCTTCATCATTAAGAAGTGTAAAGGTGTCATTCACGCCATATTGTACACCATCGGGGTTTTCTTGTACACTTTCATCATCATTCTGTACACTTTCACCATCATTCTGTACACCATCGGGCTTTTCTTGTACACTTTCACCATCACTCTGTACACTTTCATCTGAATTTGGTGCGTTTTCATTAGCTTGACGTTCTTGTTCTGCTTGCATGGTACGAGCCATATTAGTGGCATCCACGCCACTTTGTATGTCCTCCATGCTCATGGGTACAATATTCTGACCGTCAACAGTCACGTTGACAGTTCCGTCCCCATTGTCCACAAGTCCCTGCTCGTTGACCACAAGTGTCACTTGCGTTTGCTCACCATCCTTGTCCGTTAAAGTGTAAGTGTCACCTTCTTTGAACGACACCACACCATCCACCTTGTTCGCTGCTGTCTGCGACATCTCCTCAATAATCGCATCAGATGCAGCCTTCTTTTCAACTTCTGGATCAATAGGTTCGTCAATATTTAAAATGAGAGAAGAGTCTATCCATTTTAATTCACCTGTATAAGCATCACGAACAACAACCGCTTTATCTGACTTTTGAGTGTCTACGTCAGTACCATCCTCAAGCATAACGATGGTGCCACTAACAATATAAGCAGTCTTATCTGAACCATCTTCATTCTGCAATTTCAATGATGTAGGGTGTATCATACCATCTGTACGATTAACACGGCTATTAACTGTCGCATTACTTTCCTCCACACGATTGTCAATATCATCTTGCACACGCTGCACCATGCCATCGTATGCCGATTTTGCATTGGCATAATCAATGACAGACTGGAGTTTGTCCGTATTGCCCAACTGCTTCTGCTCCTCAATGTAGCGCAGAGGATCATCACCAATAAGTGCATCCACTTCGTCCACATTCTCAATACCATGCTCTTTCGCAACCTGCTCACGCTTCAGTTCAAGCAGGCTCTTCGTATCGTTCATGTCTTGTGGTTCAGTGGTTTCGTACCCTTTTGAGTAGCTGTCATTCACGCTCTGCACCTCAGGACGCTCTTCTTCCTCATCACTGGCATTGTTTACCTGCGCAATGTTGTAACCTCTCATCATAGTTAGATTACGCACATAGTTCAGTGCAGCCTTTTTTTCCTCGACGTGAAGATCAGGGTTGTTGATGATACCAGTAACCACATCCGCCATCTTGCTGTTGTCTGTGTTGTCGATCTCGTCGCGCAGGGGTTCCCAACGTTCTGCGGTCATTCGGAATGAGGCAAGATTATCTGCCTTGTCGGTTTTATGCTTGTAGCGGTAGTATTGCGCAGTATGGTGCCCCTGCATCATCATAGGTACAGACCCAAGCAATGCGCCCATGGTCGCACACCCCAGCCAGATGTCCACATGGTTCTGCAAGTTCGTCATATCGTCCCATGCGTCCCCAGCATGACCTGTGAGTGCATCAAAAAGCGAACCTTCATATTCCTCCAAGGCTTCACCAGGCAAACCATTATAACCGCCAGACTCAAGCAATCTACTATACTGCTTGTACCATTCCTTGTTGCCGATGTTTGTCATAGCTCCCGACAACTTACTAAGACCTATTTTCTCCAAGCCTTTCTTTACAACGCCACCTACACCAGGAATGAATTCACCGAACATCTCCGAGCCATTCTCACGTGCTTGTTGACGCTCAGCCTCAGCAAATGCAGGGAGAAGTCCCATAGCGTTCTCCACCTTATAATTACCCTTGTCGTCCACACCGACCTCTCCCGAAGCCAGTGTTCCCATTGTGGCGGATGTTCTACCTATACCTGTTGTATTGCTGACATATGCACCTGCCGTATGAGCACCCAACAACACACCTGTCGCTTTCAGCGTTCTGCGCAACACATTGTTCTTCCATAATTGTGCTGCTTCTTTACCTGTAACTTTTGCTAAACCTTTTGCAATGCCCTTTGCCGTTCCTCGCATGATACCCTTTGCAAGGTTACCTGCACCAGGATTGAGCATAAGGTCTTTCATAAAGTCAAGAGAATTGGCAGTCATGCCACCAGCCCTTGCCCATGCGCCATAATCTCCGCCATACATGCTTTGCATAGCATTATCTGTGGCGAAGTTCTTCAGCACCGCTTCGGCAGTCTGCTCCTCTTTCGTCAAGGTCTTACCTTCCTCACGCTTTTTGTTAATCGTGTCTATGTGTTTTGATGCACGCTGCAGTGCTGTTGCATCGCGCATCTCGCTCATACCATCTGTAAAAGTGTAACCATTCGATGCTGTTGTTGCAAGTGAGTGCCAGAAGCTATTCATCTGGTTGTTTTTCTTGTCCTCCAATAACTGAATGGTCTGATGGTTCTTGCGAGCTGCTGCCATGAGTTGCATGTATTCATCGTCGTTGTCATACTTCGACATACGCGCATCTTGCTCACCCACAGGACCTGCACCAGGTGTCATGGAAGCTGCAAACTCACGCATGAAGTCGTTGAAACGCTGATTAGGACGTTCGTCTATTTCCTTCATGCGCTTTTTCATTGCCTCGTCCAATCTATCGCGCTCCGCATAAGCCTCGCGCAACTGACCACTTACACTCATGCTATCCTTGTACGCGTCAATGGTATTCTGCTCCAAATCAGCAGAGTTGCGATCGGTGTACTCGTTACCGCTCTCCGTGATGTAGGTCTGTTCCATCTTGCCTGACTGCAGATTAAACTGTGGTTCCTTGGCAACGACCTTACTATTCTGACCAAGTTTTATACCGCTATTCTTTTTACCAAGTGTAACATGAGGCACTCTCAGTCCAGCATTTGCTCTATGGTAGTCCATGCGGTTATTGAAGCGTTGAAGCGAAGCATTGGTCTCATTCCTCATGTTGTTAACAAAAGCCAACATTTTCTGCTTGTCAACCTGCGTAAGCGGTGTTCCCTTTTGTTTTGCTGGAGCCTTTCTTGGAGTTGGTTTCGGTTTTGCTGGTGTCGCTTGCGCTGGATTTTGTGGCGTATTAATAGCCACAACACGACTATCTGTATTAGGCTTTTGAGGCTGAGGTTTAGACACAGGTGCGGTGTTTACCGCATGAAGCCCCAAACGCTTGCCAAATTCTTCATAGGTTGGGCTCTCTATGGCTCCATCCGCTTTCAGAGCATTGTAAAGTTGCAAGCGGTTTTGATAGCCCTCCTTACCAGGAGCAAGCATCTTACTGCGGAAATACTCGCGACTCTTGCTGACTGCACCATCTTTCTTCAGTGCATCATATAGTTGGTCTATTTTATCGTATGGCATATCTTAATATCCTAATTCTTTTGTATTTTTATATGACTGTTGTTCAGACTTGCTACCACTCGGCTTCGCTGCCGCAGGTTTCTTCCTAATTCCAGGGTAGAACACCTTCTTTGATGTTGTCTTCTTAGTGTTCTTCTTCTCGCCCGTAACTTTGCCACGACGCAACACATCGCTGTCTGTGCTGTCCGTAGTGTTCACAGTCACACTGTCAAGTGTTCCATGCTGGCGAGCCTTGGTAATGGCTTCGTTTTCGGTCTTGGCATAATGCATGTTTCCGTTCTCGTCCCACCACTGGAAACGTCCCCTAGCATTGGTATTGTGCTCATTTGCAGAAGCATATGAATTTGTTGCTGCAGCTCTACTTGCACCTGCTGAGGCTTCATACGCCTCCTTATGCGCCTTTTCCGTTTCAAGTTTAGCTTTTTGCATTGCAGGGGCATTGTCTGCCTCAGCCTTAGATGTGTCAGCGTCATAACCAGCCTTATCAGCCTTTCCTTTCTGCTCACGCAATTTATCAGGTTGCAGTTCCGCAAGCCATTTATGCGCCTCTTGCTCACGTTGTGCCTTCTCACGTGCCAATCTTTGCTTTTCCTGCTCGGCTTCCATCTCACGCAAGGTCTTGGCACGTCCATTCTGAGCGTCACCAATTTTGAGAGCATACTGCAAATACTTGTCCGCGTTGGCTTGTCGTTCGGCTTTCAACTTCTCAAACTTCTCCTGTAATGGCGTGAGTTGGCTTGCCTCCTTGTGGTCGTACATGTTAGGAGCACCACGAGTTGTAAAGAATAGATTGCTTAACGCTTGCAAACCATCGCTCACTGCAGCAACAATCTTCTGCGACTTTTCGCGCTTTTCTCGTTTCTTACGCTCCTCCTCAGTCTCGGGCTTAATGAGTTGTGCAGCCTCTTCCAAAGCTGCAATCTGTTGATCGTAGCCCATCACATTGTTATTCTGAGATACACCAACGTGCTTATCTGCAGGTGGAGCAACATCAGTCTTCGGATCTTTAGTCTCCTCGGTATTCGTATTCGTTTCAACAGGTTGTGCAGGAGGCTGTGTTGTTGTTTGAGGAGTTGTAGGAGTAGTTGTAGGAGTAGTTGTAGGAGGAGTTGCAGGAGTTGCAGGAGTTGCAGGAGTCGCATTACTATCTTCGTTCGCTCCTGGATTTGGAGTGGCTGAAGTATTATAGTCCTCCTGATCGTATTGTCCTTTAATCATACTATTTCAATTTAAAATGCGTTAGCAATACCGGCACCTGCCTGTGCAACACCTTGCACGGCTTGTCCAATCGCATTCGCTTTATCAAGTTCAAGTTGATTGAGTTGTGCGTCATAGCTCGCGTTACGCTGTTGATACTGCTGTTCAATTTGGTCCTTACGATTATCAGCATTAACAGCAATCTGCGATGCAGCCTCAGACAATGCCTGTGCGTTAGCAGCTTTTGCAGCTGCGGTACTCTCGTCAGTACCGCCCATCACGGCTTGCGCACCTGCTGCTTGCTTGTTGCGGTTCCTGATACTCTCCTCTGTCCTCGCCAAAATACGCTGAGCGTCTGCCCTCTGCGTTGCGTCCTCATTGTAGCGTCTATCATACCAATTCTGATTCGCTTGCTTCTGTGCTTCAATGTTCTTCTTCGCGCGTCTCATCGCCTTACTAGCCTTGATACCGCCAAAAATGCTGCCTGCTGCACCAAGTACACCACCAGCAATACTTCCAATTAGTCCCATATTTAATGTGTTTATGTTACAATACTTAAAATTCGTGCGCTAATTTAGTGGAGTATCTTTGCCCACGTCTTTTAACTTTTGCGCCAAAGGCGCAACAAAAACGATAAAACAATGAAGGGAATGAAAACAGGTGGGCGAAAAAAAGGCACACCAAACAAGGATAACCCATTAAAAGGCTATCTCAAAGCGCATTCTGCTGAATATTTTATGCCAAAACAGCTAAAACAGAAAGGCAAGATTGTAAATATTTCTGATTTTGAAAGAGATATGGCAGAGCTGGCTCCCGATGATCGAGTAAATGCAGAAATACGCATATTGGAGTATCACACACCACGAATGAAGGCTATTGATGTTGACGTTAACGCAGACGTCAAAGTACACACAATCGAAGACAAATTACGTGCGCTTTGTGGTGAAGATGTTGAAGACAACGATGATGATGAGTAATATCTAAATCATCTACTTATAGATGTTGAATGTATTGTTAGATGTGTGAAGTTATTCATGATTGATTAGGTTTATAATTATTGGAACGACCAGTCCGCGAGGATAGGTCGTTTTTTATTGTACGAACTCTTCAACAAAAACCCCTATGGCGTTATTTCAGAAACCCCTAAGGGGTTTTCAAAAACGCAAGACAAAAACCCCTAAGGGGTTATTTTAAAAACCCCTTAGGGGTTTCTTAAAAGCACCTGAAAATCAGCAACAAAAAACCCCTTGCCCAATTACATTTTATTGTAAAAATTGGGTAATATGTTTAGAAAACTCCGCGTATTTTAGAAGAAGTGTTTTAGTACAAGTAATATTTAAAACGCACTAACTTTGCAAAAACAATAACCGCTATAACACATTGATTTGCAACGAGTTACAACGAATAAAAACCCCTATGGGGTTATTTTAGAAACCCCTAAGGGGTTTTTCAAAAACAGAAAACTCTACAACATAAATAACCCCTATGGGGTTTTCCTCACGCGCGCGTATATATATAACGAATGTTATATTACATAAAGGATATAGGAATATAGAATATATATTATACTCCTTACGTCGTATAATATAGACAACAACGACGACAAAAAAAACTAAGTTTGAAGTTCTTTTTTTATTGTTGAGCAAATAAAATACAAAATGAAAAGCCCGACCTTGCGGAGTTGCAAAGCCGGGTGTGTCGCAAAAGATAAAGGGTAGTTGGAATGCTTGTTTGATACCTTTGTCGTGAATTCAAAAACGCATCATGATGAAAACAAATTACGAAAACATTTCCATGCTTTTGCAGAATGGCACGTCTGTGAAAATTTATGCAGACAATTTCTCCGTTTCAAACATTAGACTGCTAGCACAAACTGCTGTCAAGCATGGAGCAGTATTGCATCTTGTTGTCAATCCCGACAACATTCTCGCAGACAACCTCAAGCTCATTTCGCAAGATGGACGCAAAAACATCTTTGTTGAGTTTGTTTAAAATCCTTTGCCCTTAGTCCTTTCGTACACCGCCTCTCTGTCGGTGTCCACGTTCTTGATGCGGAACTGCACGGCACATCTGTCCGGGATGCTGTCTGGCAGCTTCGACACCAGCCGTGATATTATCTCGTCAATGTTGCTGAAGCCGATGTCGCTCACCTCGGCCAGAACCTCACCACGGAAGTAGGCCCGGGCATATATCATGTACTTCGGTGCTATGCGGAACAAAGCGTCCTTCCGTTCATCAACGTCTCGCGCCATTCCTTGCTTGCTCCTGCGTGTGCTGAAGAAGATGAAGTCAATCACTTTAGCGTTGAGTTCCCATGCCGGTGTGAAGTCCAACTTGATATAACCTCGTGTGATGGTACGCCCATGAGAGTGGTTCATGGCAAATGCGACCTCGTCAATGGATGCTCTGCAGTCGTTCTGCGCCACTGTTCCCCATGTGTGACGAAACGTGTACGCCTTGTATTGCTTCGCTTTCGGTATGCCCATACTCTCACAAACCATCTTTATGCCTTTGTTCACACAAGCACAGAAAGAGTCACTGTCACAAAACCTTTCATGAAAGTTGAAGAAGTACTTGCCGTTTGGATCGTGCGATTTATACTTCTCCACCAATGGCTGAATAACCGGCTCCACTCGCATTTCGATATACGCATCATCCGTGCGTACCTTCTTCGTCTTCGCCCGGTTGTAGCACAATATTCCGTTGTGGTAGCCGTCTCTTGGCATTTCGAACAGGTCAACCGTGTTGATACCTGCAAGGCAAAGTATCATCTTGGCCACGTCACGCCCAATCTCTGGCACTGGGTCAATGAACTTCGTTTCCGGCAATGGTGCAGCAAAGAACAGTCGGCATTCCTCCGGGCTAATGGCTATTTTAGTCGAGCGGTCCGCCTGTGGTATCTTCACCTTGCCCCAAGGGTTCGTCCTGATACGGATGATGCCGTTGTCGTAGTCGTTGTATTCCTTGATGGCAGCTCTGAACACTTGCCTTATGCACACAGGGTACATCTCCTTTGCCCTGTGCGTCTGCTCCAACGTAGCTATCCATCGGTTCACGAATGTCGATGTCAGCTGTCCGAACATAAGCCTGTTGGTACCTGCAAACCTCTCCATGTGCTGCAACGCCAGTTTGTAGTTCTTGGCGTTCCGCACCTGTCCGTTGTCAATCATGCGGTCTATGTGAAGTGCAGCATAGTCAGAGAAGCACAAGTCCTCGTCCTCCTTGGTCACATACTCGATGATCTGCCTGACCGTCCACCTTGTGCAGTCCACCCTGTTAAGCAGCTCACTAAACCTCAATATGCGCCTTGCGCAATACTCGTTCACGAAAGGGTCTGTTATGTTACCGTCCTTGTCAACGTGTTGTTTAGTTACCAACTTGTCCGTGCTGATATAGCCGGGCTTTATTTTGTGAACCACACGGATATAGACTTTATAGAAACCATCCTTGCGTGGAGTTCTTACTACTGGTTTGAATGTTGCCATAATCTATCTTTCAAAATTTGTTTGTAAGTTCTTGTAAGTGTCCGCCCGGTTCATTGTGCTATTTTTTGTAAGTTTGCCCTACAAATTCTGCATGATTAGTGTGCAGAACGTGCAGACCCACCAAAAGCAATTTAGGCGGCAAGCCTCTTTATTATCAGAGACTTACCGCCTAACTCGTTAGTTACGAGGGCTTATCTTATTATTCCTCTACAGCAGCCTGCGCAGCTGCGAGACGAGCGATGGGCACACGGAAGGGTGAGCAACTTACGTAGTTAAGACCTACCTTGTGGCAGAACTTAACAGATGAAGGTTCACCACCATGTTCACCGCAGATACCGCACTTGAGTTCGGGACGAACTGTGCGACCCTTGTTTACTGCCATTTCTACCAACTGACCTACACCATTCTGGTCGAGAACCTGGAAGGGGTCAACAGAGAGGATCTTCTTCTCGAGGTATACAGGCAAGAAACTTGCGATATCGTCACGTGAGTAACCGAATGTCATCTGAGTAAGGTCGTTCGTACCGAAGCTGAAGTATTCAGCACGTGATGCAATCTTATCGGCTGTAAGAGCTGCACGAGGAATTTCGATCATTGTACCTACCTTGAAGGGGATTTCGAGACCTTCTTCCTTGAAGAGTGCAGCAGCTTCGTCGCGGATAACCTTCTCTTGTGCTTCGAACTCATAGAGAATACCTGTGAGAGGTACCATGATTTCGGGGTGAGGATCGAGACCTTCACGCTTCAAGTCGATTGCTGCAGAAAGGATGGCACGAGTCTGCATCTGCGTGATTTCGGGATAAGTGTTACCCAAACGGCAACCACGGTGACCGAGCATCGGGTTGTGTTCGCAGAGGCTTTCTACACGCTGACGGATGTATTCAACTGTTACACCCATAGCTTCAGCCATTTCTTCTTGACCCTTAGAATCGTGGGGAACGAATTCGTGGAGAGGAGGATCGAGCAAACGTACGTTTACGGGATAGCCGTCCATAGCGCGGAAGATACCCTTGAAGTCTTCCTTCTGGTAGGGAAGAAGCTTAGCAAGTGCCTTCTTACGGCCTTCTACGTTCTCTGCAAGAATCATCTCGCGCATGGCGATGATCTTTTCGTTGTCGAAGAACATGTGTTCTGTACGGCAAAGACCGATACCTACAGCACCAAACTTACGAGCAACTTCTGCATCGTGCGGAGTATCAGCATTGGTACGAACTTGCAAACGAGTATACTTAGCACAGAGATCCATCAAGGCAGCAAAGTCACCTGAAAGTTCGGCAGCCTGAGTTTTGATTTCGCCTTGATAAACGCGACCGTTAGTACCATTCAATGAAATGTAGTCACCTTCGTGGAGCACTACACCGTCAATTTCAACTGTACGGTTCTTGTAGTCAACGTTGATAGCGCCAGCACCACTTACGCAGCACTTACCCATACCACGAGCAACTACGGCAGCGTGTGAAGTCATACCACCACGTGCAGTGAGGATACCTTCAGCAACAGCCATACCTGCGAGGTCTTCGGGTGAAGTTTCGATACGAACCATCACAACCTTGTGACCATCTTCGTGCCACTTAGCTGCATCGTCAGCGAAGAATACAATCTGACCACAGGCAGCACCCGGACTTGCGGGCAAACCACGAGTAAGTTCTTTAGCCTTGCCCAAAGCATCCTTTGAGAATACGGGGTGAAGGAGTTCGTCGAGTTTTTGAGGTTCGCAACGTTCGATGGCAGTCTTTTCGTCGATCATGCCCTGACGGAGGAGATCCATGGCGATTTTAACCATGGCAGCACCTGTACGCTTACCATTACGAGTTTGGAGAAACCAGAGTTTACCTTCTTGTACGGTGAACTCCATATCCTGCATATCGTGGTAGTGCTCTTCGAGCTTAGTCTGGATAGCATCGAGTTGGCGATAGATTTCGGGCATAGCCTCTTCCATAGAAGGATATTCAGCCTTACGCTGTTCTTCGCTAATGCCTTGTAACTCAGCCCAACGACGTGAGCCTTCGAGTGTAATTTGCTGCGGAGTACGGATACCAGCCACAACGTCTTCGCCCTGTGCATTAACCAACCATTCACCGTTAAAGAGGTCTTCGCCTGTAGCAGCGTCACGGCTGAAGCATACACCTGTAGCCGAAGTAGCGCCCATGTTACCAAATACCATAGCCATAACAGTTACGGCAGTACCCCACTCTGCGGGAATACCTTCCATCTTACGATAGAGGATAGCACGTTCGTTCATCCATGAATCGAACACAGCGCAGATGGCACCCCAAAGCTGTTCCATAGGATCGGTGGGGAATTCCTTCTTAGTCTGTTCTACGATAGCCTTCTTGAAGCGCACTACGAGTTCTTTAAGGTCTTCAACCTCGAGTTCGTTGTCGAGTTTAACGCCCTTAGCTTCCTTCACCTCGTCGATGATAGCTTCGAAGGGGTCAACGTCTTCTTTGTTTACGGGCTTCATGCCGAGTACTACGTCGCCATACATCTGTACGAAACGACGATAAGCATCGTAAGCGAAACGAGGATTGCCAGTTTTGCGAGCCAAGCCTTCAACCACTTCATCGTTCAAACCAAGGTTGAGGATGGTATCCATCATACCTGGCATTGAAGCGCGAGCACCTGAGCGAACAGAAAGCAAAAGGGGATTTTCTACGTCACCAAATTTGCTATTCATCAACTCTTCAGTTTGATGTAAGCTCTTTTCAACTTCTTCCTTAAGCAAAGCTACTACTTGGTCTTTGCCAATTTCGTAGTATTCGTTGCACACATCGGTGGTAATGGTAAAGCCCGGGGGTACGGGTACACCGATAAGGTTCATCTCTGCAAGGTTTGCACCCTTGCCACCCAATTCATTGCGCATGTCAGCGCGTCCCTCTGCCTTTCCGTTACCGAAAGTGTAGACTCTTTTAATGTTATTCATGTATTTTTCTTAATTGAATTGTCATCTGTTAATAATGTTTTCTATAGTCGGATATCGGTTGTTATACCAAATACTTGCGCAAATATATAATTTTGGAATAAAACACGCAAGTTTTATCCTAAGAAATTGCATGTCGACTTTAAAAAAACGCGGTTTTAGTGTTAAGAATAATTGATTTTAAGTCTTAAAGAGGCGTTTTACGCCCATAAAACACTGTATTACTTTTTAGTGTTTTTCTATAGCATTGACAACATATAGATTACAAAATTACAGAAGGGACAACACAATGCAACAAAAAGAGTTCTGCCTCTATTTGTTGTATTGTGTTGTAATCTGTAGCATGAAGATGGGGCTACAAAACAGATTTTTTTATTCTATTTATCCCCCAAACTTCCATTTTTTCAAAAAATCAACCACGGAAGTCCTTAGCCAACCCACCCTCAGAAGTTTCGCGATAAAGCGAGGGGAGGTCGTGTCCGGTTTCTTTCATTACCTCGACTGTTTTGTCATAAATGATGCGGTGTGCCCCATCCGAAAGATTGGCATATATATTTGCATCGAGGGCACGAGCCGCAGCATGTGCATTGCGTTCAATGCAAGGAATTTGCACCAAACCGCATACAGGGTCGCAAGTCATTCCTAAGTGATGCTCTAAGCCCATTTCGGCAGCATATTCGATGGTAGCCAACGAACCGCCAAACAAATAGTTAGCAGCCGCTGCAGCCATGGCACATGCCACACCCACTTCAGCTTGGCAACCAGCCTCAGCTCCCGAGATGGAAGCACGACTCTTGGCAATATTGCCCACAATACCAGCTGTGGCAAGTGCATGAAGAATACGTGTTTCTTGGAACTTGCGAGTTTTGCTAAGATGATAGAGCACAGCCGGAACCACGCCACTTGCGCCACAAGTAGGAGCTGTCACAATAGTACCCCCCGAAGCATTTTCCTCGCTCACTGCCAAAGCATAGGCAAACACAAAAGCACGCGACTGAAGATTTGTGGGATAACCCATTGCACGGATGTAATAATCGGGGGCTTTGCGACGAAGCTTTAGTGCCCCAGGCAACACCCCTTCGTGTTCAATGCCACGCTCTACAGCCTCGCACATGGTGTGCCACACCTTTTCAAGATAATCCCAAATTTCGGTACCCTCGCAGTGTTGCACATATTCCCAATACGACACGCCACGCTCTTCACACCATTTTTGAATGTCCGACAGATGGTCGAGGTCATACACATCGGGCGTATCGGTTTGCACTTGTCCTTCTTCGACCAAGGCTCCCCCACCCACACTGTAAACGGTCCACACATCTTGAAAATCGCCATTATTTTTGCGCACCTCAAACTTCATGCCATTCGGGTGGAAAGGCAATACAATTTCAGGACACCAAATAAGTTCTGTGCGATTTTCGCCCAACACCTGTAGTATTGCGAAATCGGTTAAGTGTCCCTTACCCGTAGCCGCGAGACTACCATAAAGCGTTACACGAAAACCTTGTGCATCGGGGTGTTTTCTTAAATAAGTTTCGGCAGCTGTACGCGGGCCGATGGTATGCGATGAAGACGGACCTATGCCGATGCGATATAATTCTTTGAGTGATTTCATTTTTTTTCTGAAAAATATTTATTGAAGAAGAGGGCGTAGTTTTTAGCTATCACGATAAACTTCTGCCCTACTCTTATTTACATTTCCTTGATAAAGCCACGTCTATAAGCCACGAGCAGTTTTTCGAGGTCAGCAATTTGTTCGCGCAATTCTGCCCCCTTATCAGTATCGTTCACCATAGCACGATGCCCCATCATCTCCACAATTTGAGTGGTCGATTTGATGTCTGTGCCATTAAGAATCGCCTCTTCGGTCGAAGTAAATGGCGCATGCTGCACCAATTGGAAACCGCGTGAGTGATAAACTAAAGTATACCCTGCAATACCCGTAGTGTTATGATAAGCCTTAGCAAATCCGCCATCAATCACCATGAGCTTGCCTCCAGCCTTAATGGGGTTTTCGCCATTCGATGCACGCACAGGCACATGTCCGTTAATAATATGTCGGTGCTTACCTGCCACCCCAAACGAATCCATTAAGTGGTCGCACACATCGGCATTATCGCGCAGCGTGTAATAATACCCCTTTGCCTCCTTATGCGTGTTTTTATCTTCAATGAAGTAACGCTCAAAGGTAGACATTTTAGACTTATCGAACAGAGGTGAGTCGGGACCACACCACAGATACCAAAAGTAATCAGAAGCACGAAGTCGTTCGGTAGCATCTGCATCCTCATCAAAGCCTTCGCGCACCAACTCCTCTACCCTCTTCATCAGGTCACGTCCCGACACGGTTTGACCTTCCACGTCAATCTCCTTAAGCGAGCCATCCTGATTCATAGGCACAGAGGCATGGAACAACAAGTTAGAATTGTAAATGCCATACATGCTGCCATGGAGCAATAATTGCTGCACATGCGCCTGCAAACGATCTGAGATGAGGAATGAATGCTGCAAACGATTAATAAGGTCTTCCTCCTCGGCTGTAAGTTGGTAAGGATTCGCAGGGTCGAGTGTGGGGAAGTTTAAATCGGTCAACGGATATTCAGTTCCATCTACGCTGCAAGTGCCCTTATCAAAATCAATGGTTTCCAACATTTTTCTATCATCCATTTTCCACTCAGGATGCTGTTGGTAGAGCTGTCCTTCGAGTTTAAACTGTATGATGGCAATCGCCTTGTGCATCTGTGCGATGAGTTTACACGTCTTTTCGTTAGGACGACGGTTTGGGTCTTCTATTTTAGGATAGAACACCTTGCAAGGGTCATCAGCATAAGTCTCCATGGCAAAAGTAGCCATAGGCACCATATTTATGCCATAGCCCTCCTCTAATGTTTGTGTATTGGCATAGCGGAACGACAAACGCAACACGCTGGCAATGCAAGCCTTATTGCCCGCCGCAGCTCCCATCCACAAAATGTCGTGATTACCCCATTGGATGTCCCAGTTATGATATTTGCTGAGCGTATCCATAATAAGGTGTGCGCCAGGTCCACGGTCGAAGATATCGCCAAGAATGTGGAGTTGGTCGATAGACAAGCGCTGAATAAGTTCGCAAATAGCCATTACAAAACCTGCAGCACGTCCTGTGCCAATAATGGTTTGAATAATCACACCCACATAAGCCTGTTTGTTGCGATCATCGCTGCTTTCGTGCAGCAATTCCTCAATGATATAAGCAAACTCAGGTGGCAAACTCTTACGAACCTTTGAGCGAGTATATTTAGAAGACACATTGCGGCAAACAGCAATGAGTTGGTTGAGCGTAGTTTGATAATAGTCTGACAGGTCAGTATCATTTTGCTTTACCAATTCCAATTTTTGTTTGGGATAGTAAATCAGCGTACAGAGATCGCGGATTTCTTTTTCGCGCAATGTGTTGCCAAACAGTTCCTTCACTTTACGTTTTATATTGCCCGATGCATTTCGCAGCACATGCTGGAACGCTTCTGTCTCGCCGTGCAAGTCGGCAAGGAAGTGCTCTGTAGGTTTGGGCAAATGCAGGATGGCCTCCAAGTTTATAATCTCGGTTGTCACTTGTGAGATAGTAGGAAAATCTCTTGCTAAGAGCTTCAAATATCTCATATCCGCATTAATGTTTCGGTTTGAAATTGTTGTCTTTGGCATAGTCTTAAATTTTAATGGTTCAAAGTTAGTGCAAGGTGAGTGAAGAACAAAATGAAAATCGAAAAATTTTCATTTTTTCTTCCGAACCGCAGCCTAACTTCGCGACAGCAAAGTAGTGCAAGGTGAGTGAAGAACAAAATGAAAATCAAAAAATTTTCATTTTTTCTTCCGAACCGCAGCCTAACTTCGCGATAGCAAAGTAGTGCAAGGTGAGTGAAGAACAAAATGAAAATCAAAAAATTTTCATTTTTTCTTTCGAACCGCAGCCTAACTTCGCAAAGCAAAGTAGTGCAAGGTGAGTGAAGAACAAAATGAAAAAACTTTAGACCTTCTACCACCCCAATTATCTGAAACACCCTTGATGATGTCAATAGGAATGATTTTTGCCATGATGAGATACGTTTTAAGGTTAGAAAATAGCTCCAAAAAGCGTTCTGTATTCCTTCGGAATGATATCGGAATGATATCGGAATGATATCGGAGTTTTCATCCGCCAAAATGGAGCGTGTTTTATCAAGCTTGCAAGTGCAAAGTTACAACACAAAAAAGGGTAATCCAAATTTTTCGCAAATTTGTGGCGTTTCGAAATGTTAAAATCGATTCACTCTTATAGTGTTTATTGGGGTAAAATAATTTTTTTGTACCGCGAAAGTGTGCAAATTTTAAAAAGTCACTTTTGGCAATGGTGACCGAAGGCTAGATCGCGAAATAAAAGCAAAGATAATAGAGTTAATATGTCTTACATTTCAACCATAATGAGGTGCTAGCTAGCATTTTGCTTAGGCAATAGAAAAATCGCGCAAGTTTTCTTCGCACATTTACAGGGAAAATGTAAATTGCTGAAAACTCATTACTAACCTTTTATGTTTACATTTACATTTGTTAACCCAAAATTAAGAAATATTTCAAGTGACAAAATGACACTTAATTGCTTGATTATCATTATTTTAAGGTGTCACTTGTCATTTGTCACTTTCGCTTTCACCCTAAGTTTGCAGTAATTTCCCCTGTATTTATGGTTTGGATTTCTGCGTGATGAAAAGTGTTCAAAATTCGAAAAAATTCTGCATGGTTTGATGTGTTTCGTTATTGATTAGTGGCATGTTTAGGGGAATTAATGGACATTAATGTTCAAACAAAAACTCGCAAAGCGAAGAATTGATGTTTACAACTGCGGTATGGGACATCACCCAATTCTTTGACGAGATTTTTAGGCAATCACTTGCATACCTCAAGTATTTTGACTATTTTTGCATTCAAGTTGTACGCTGATTTAAACTTAATGTTTTGGAACACCACTAAGTAACTAAAAATCAGCGACATGTACAACTTTTTACTCACGTTTATCAACTTAAATTAATTCCGCCAACAGGTAATTATTAGTTGACGTCGCAGTATTAAAGTATTTAATTTAAGAAGAAATGAAAAAGAAACTTTTTTATTTGATTATGTGTGCGATGCCTTGTGTTATGGTTGCGCAAACCACAGGCGAGGAGGCTGGGCATACTTGGATTGATTTGGGATTGCCCAGTGGCGTTAAATGGGCTTCGACCAATATAGGTGCTAGTCGTCCTCAAGACGCGGGAAACTACTATGCATGGGGCGAAACGACCTTGAAAACAGATTTTCGATGGGCTACCTACGCTCATGGAACAGGTTATAAATCGCTCACAAAGTACTCTAATTCTGATGGGTTATTATCGCTTGACACCGCCGACGATGCCGCTTCTTGTACATGGGGTGGCACATGGCGTATGCCCACCAAGGATGAATGGGTAGAACTTCAAGAAAATTGTGTTTGGACATGGACTGACGACTACAACCAAACAGGTGTCGCAGGATATGTGGTTGCAAGCAAAAGCAGCGATGCTTCACTTTTTTTGCCTGCAGCAGGTTGTCGTTATGCCAATCAATTTAACGAGAAAGGTGTACACGGATACTACTGGTCGAGTTCGCTCTTCCCCAAAAACTCTACTTACTATGGCTCTGCCTACCAGTTGCAATTCTTTAAGGATTATTTCAAACCAGATTGGAATTACACACGCTATTACGGTTCTTCTGTGCGTGGGGTGTGTAAACCCTAAACAACAAGGCGTGTGGGCGTCACGCAATCTTCAATGTGGAAATCCCCCTAAATGATTTTAAACATCTACTTGATACAGATAAAAATGAAAAAGACATCGATTATATTTGCATTAGCATTCGCACTGGGCATCATGTTTCCATTTTCTTCGGCAAAAGCAAAGAAAGTGCAATATTGGGCGAAAGGCGTCAGTGTAGAGGGCGGTTGGTACAACACCTTTCAGTTTACAAATGGTTGCTGGGCTGCCGTTAGTAGCAACATGATAGCTTGGTGGCAAGATCGTATAAAGGAACGGTACATCTACACTGGAAAATGCTGGGACCCTGAGGAAATCAATCGGGAGTTTGACCGCAACACCTACTTTGGTGATAATGGTGACTATGTGTTTAAGGCCCTCGATTGGTATCTGAAAGAGACGCACCCCACCATCGTTTACTCACGTACTGATAATTATCAGAATTACCTCCCTGTATATGACTACGATAATCCCATCATCTTTACGCGAGGCTATATAGATTCAAACGAAAAAATATTAACCGATGTATTGTTGGCTTATTTCACTACGGGTAACTACATTGTACAAATTCGTGACAATAACCACGCTTGGACATTGTGGGCTATAGAAGTAGATACTGAAACAAAGAAAATCACGCGTATATGGGTGACAGATTCTGTTCCTAATGATCGCAATAATCCCAAAAAGGAAATATTTTCCCTCGAACCCAAACGCTATGATAAATATTTTTATTTCGAACGAGGAATCTATGACGAGGAGAATAATGCTTGGGACGTTCAGGCACTTCACCCAGAGGAACTGACCTTCTTTGGTATAGAAGGCAGATTCTTAGTTGATTCTGAAGGCGAACCAGTGTTCGAGTCAAACACGCCCGCAACTCCCACCCAAGTGGAAGTGAAGATGAGCGCAGCCAGCCAACTGCAAGACGTGGCATCTGTTGCCACCTTTAGCGCACCCTTTAACGCGGTAGTGCCCAATGGTGCAAAAGCATGGTACGTTAAGCAAGTTGACGGCGACATGGCACAACTCACGGCGGTGCCCGAAGGCTATGCCATTCCTGCCGAGCAAGGCGTTTTGTTAACCACTAACTCTGCAACCGATGTGCTGGTTATGGAACAAGCTGACGCTTCGACCCCAGTGGCCGAACTCACAGACAACCGTTTGCAAGCCAACGCACAGGGCGACCACGTGATAGCATCAGACGACAATGCTTATGTGCTGGCTGCCCAACAGGGGCAAATGGCCTTTTACCGTGCCAAAGTGGGTAGCACATTGCCACGTTACAAGGCTTATTTGCAATGGAACGCAACCTTCCCTGCCATAACTATGAACTTTGCCGGCACGCAAACTGCGATAAGCAATGTGGTAGGTAATGAAACAAACACGCCCATCGCAGTTTACGGCATCGATGGTCGTAAATGTTCATCCACTCAAACCAAGGGAGTGTATATTGTAAATGGTAAAAAAAGAATGCTTAAACCCTAAAAACGCAAACATGACAACGAATTTAAAAAAGGTATACTCCGCTCCCAAATCGCAGCAATACGCTTTCGTTACGGAACAATTATTGGCTTCATCGCCCCAAATCAGCATCAATGACGACATTGAGGTTGATGCTAGTACATCTTATTCAAACGCAAAGAGTTGGGACAGCATGAGCTGGACAGACCAACCTACTGATTAGGGGGGGGGCAAAATTCAAAAAATGTTCTGCATGATTTTTTTCGGATTTTTATCTTCGATAAAATCATGCAGAACATTTTTTGATTTTAAACACCCTACCCCCTATGCACTCTGTTATAAAACCATGAATATGCTTGCCGTAATCGTAAAGAAGGGATGCTCAGAAACAGTTTTTGCTTCATTGTGAAGCTATGTCCACATTTTTGCATATCGACTAATAACTGACGATAAAAATGGCTGTTTTGCCAAATTTGTTTAGGTTGGAAAATTGCCACCGACATTAAATTTACGATTGCATCAGAAAGGGCATCTTTTAAATACTGCGTCTGCACATTCTGCGGAATAGATTGCATTCGCAACGCGTGTAGTTTTTCGGCATAATCCGCAGTCCAAACAAACGAGCTACTGGTTGTGTCTGTCCCTTTGGTATATACCTTGTTATAAACGATGTGAATGGGCTTTGTGGTGGTAAATATCAATCGAAGCCAAAAAATATAATCTTCGCCCATGTATATGTCTTTAGGCAAATCGAACATGTAATGGCTTAATAAAATCCTTCGATATAAGCTCCCCCAGGGCAATCCTATTGTCCCTTCTCCCCTTACGGCAAGATGTCGGAAATCGCTTAACGGAATAGTTTTTCTGTGCTCATTATTTAAAGTATATCCGTTGCCAAACACCACATCGGTTTGGGCAGATGCCATTGAATATAAATCACTTAAACTGTTTTGAGGGATGGTGTCGTCGGCATCAATAAAACACACCCATTGGGCGGATGCGTTTTCAAGACCAACTTCTCGGGCTGCCGTTCTGCCCTTATTGGTTTGATGAATCACTTTTACCCTCTCGTCTTCTTGTGCTAGACTGTTGCAAATGTTCGGGGTTTCATCGGCACTGCCATCATTCACAACAACGACCTCAAAGTTTTTGAAACTTTGAGTCAACACGCTTTGCACGCACTGCCTAATGGTTTGCGCTGCATTATAAGCTGGGATTATTACAGAAACTGAGGGAGGAGTGTTCATTTTTTTGTATTAGTTTTTTAGCGTTACAAACAATTCATTGCAAGGAGCAAAACGATAGCATAATAAAACAAACGCGCAGTTTGGTGCTTCAACACGCCAAACTGCACGCTAAAATTCACTTTTTATTGGGTTGCATACAAGCGTTGCACATCTTGCTCTATTGCTTGGGGCACGTAACCGTGTATGCTCTCTCCCTTGCGCACCAAGTTGCGAATGTCGGTTGAACTTAAGGGAAACAATGGGGCTTCGATTAAGCACACACCTGCTGGCAAGGAAGCCTCATCGACCACAACGCCCTGACGAGGATATACCCACAACTGGTGGTGTGCCAAGATATCGGCTGGGTGTGCCCAACGATGAAACAACGCCCAATTATCGGCACCTATCAGCAGCGAGAAATCCACATCAGGATAGGCGGCAGAAAGAGCTTGCAGCGTGTTCCATGTGTATGAAGGGCGTGGCAGATGAAACTCAAAATCGCTCACCTCTACCCCATCTTCATTCACCAAAGCCTTACGTGCCAATGCCAACCGTTGCGCTTCGGGCAAAAGGTCGGCTTGCTGCTTTAGCGGATTTTGGGGCGACACCAACAACCACACCTCATCTGCCAACTGTTGTTGCACCACCGAACGCGCCAAGGCAATGTGTCCGACATGAACGGGGTTAAACGAACCGCCAAAGATGGCTATGCGTTTGCGCAATTCCATAGACAAGCAAGATGTATGTTTACGCTTCAATAAAATCCTTCACAATGTGCAGGGCCTCTTGCTGAGCTGTAGCAAGGTCGTCGTTAACAACCACTTTATCGAACTTTGGTGCAAACGAGAGTTCAAACTCGGCACGTGCTATGCGATCGGCAATGACTTCGGCACTATCAGTGCCACGACCTTCGAGGCGCTGACGAAGTGCCTCGATTGAAGGGGGCTGAATGAAAAGGCTCAATGCACGGTCGCCATAATGCTTTTTGATGTTTTGACCACCCAACACATCAACATCGCACACCACATTTTCGCCCTTTGCCAACTGTGCATCGATTTGTGAGCGCAGTGTGCCATAGAAGCGGTCTTTATACACCTCTTCGTATTCAAGGAACTCGCCATTTGCTATACGCTCACGGAACTCCTGAGGCGAAAGGAAGAAATATTCCACACCATGCTGTTCTGTGCCACGTGGCGGACGGCTTGTGGCTGAAATAGAGAAGTGCAAATTGAGCTGTTGCTGCATTAAATAGTTGATAATGGTGCTTTTGCCACTACCACTTGGAGCTGAAAATATAATTACTTTTGCCATTACTTATTGCGTTACGGGGGAGGAAGAGGGTTACATTACATTTAACACTTGTTCTTTAATCTGTTCAAGTTCATCCTTCATCTTAACCACAATGTTTTGCATTTCGGCTTGATTGCTCTTTGAACCTGTTGTGTTGATTTCGCGTCCCATTTCTTGCGAGATAAAGCCAAGTTTTTTGCCCTGTCCATGTCCATTGTCCATGGTTTCGCGGAAATAATGCAAGTGATTAGCCAAGCGCTGTTTTTCTTCGCTTATGTCGAGTTTCTCAATGTAATAAATGAGTTCTTGTTCAAGGCGATTCTTGTCATAATCAACGCCTTTAAGTTCAGAAAGACGGTCAAAAAGACGTTGGCGAATTTTCTCTACACGACTTTTTTCGTAGGGTTCGATTTCGTGGAGATATTGTTCAATGTTATTGAGTTTTTCACTAAACTTTTTGTAGAGCGCAGCCCCCTCTTGCTTACGAAAGTCAACAAGATGGTCCACGGCTTGCTGAATAGCGTTGAGTACCACAGCCCACTCTTCGTCAGTGAGTTCTTCTACCGCATTGGTTTGTGTGGCATCGGGCAAACGCAACACTACATCCCACACATTCTGGGGCATGGCAAGTGATTGTGCATTGCAAATGTTCTGAATTTGTGCTACATAATTTTTTACAGCCTCAGGGTTGATAGTTGCAGCAGCCGAAGTGTCGTCTTTTTCTACCCAAAGCGTAAAGTCGACCTTACCACGTTCAATAGCCTTGGCTAGTAGTTGACGCACCTCCATTTCTTTTTCGCGATAAAGCGGAGCGATACGCGCATTTAAATCGAGAGCCTTACTATTAAGACTCTTTACTTCAACATGTATTTTTTTGCCGTTAAAAACAGCATCGGACTTTCCATAGCCCGTCATTGACTGTATCATAATCTTGATGAGTTACTCTACTTATATTATTTGCTCAAAAAATTGGATTAAGCTCATAAAAAGCTTGTAGCCATAATTTGTTTTGCAAAGATTATGCAAAGATAATGCAAGGCGAGCGCAATACAAAACGAAAGTCATAAAACTTTCGTTTTTATTGCCGAACCGCAGCTTATCTTGGCGAAGCAAAGATGATAATGCAAGGCGAGCGCAATACAAAATGAAAAAAGCAAAGACTTTTATTTTTATTGACAAATTGCTTATTTTGAAAAGTTTTGGCATTTTCATACCTATATATATAGGCTTTTTTGTATCTTTGCATAAGATTGGCAACACCTCAGCAAAATTTCCAAGCAAGTTTGACATTTTGCATTCGGTTTGCACAATCTTTGCATAAGATTGGCAGCACCTCAGCAATTCAAGTAAACTTGATTGCTTTCGGTTTGCACAATCTTTACAAAAACGTGTTTTTTGAATAAGAAAGAACAAAACAGAAAAAAACTCATAAAACTAGATATCAAAAATGAACGCATTTGTATTTCCCGGTCAGGGAGCACAGTTTGTAGGTATGGGCAAGGACCTGTACGAGAAGCACCCCATTGCTAAGCAGTTTTTTGAAAAAGCCAACGAAATTCTTGGTTTCCGTATCACCGACATCATGTTTAATGGTACAGACGAAGAGCTGAAGCAAACTAAGGTTACGCAACCCGCCATGTTCTTGCACAGCGTGGTAAGCGCACTTTGCTTAGGCAGCGACTTTCAACCCGCCATGGTAGCAGGTCACTCTTTGGGCGAACTCTCAGCACTTACTGCAGCTCGTTGCTTGAGCTTTGAAGATGGCTTAAAGTTGGTTGCTGCTCGTGCCAAAGCTATGCAAAAGGCTTGCGAAGCTCAGCCTGGAACAATGGCTGCTATCATCGCCCTTGCTGACGAAAAAGTAGAGGAAGTTTGCGCTGAAGTAAGCAAAGAAACTGGCAAGGTTGTTGTTCCCGCTAACTACAACTGCCCAGGACAGCTCGTTATCTCAGGTGAAGCCGAAGCTATTGAAGTAGCTTGCCAACGCCTTAAGGAGGCTGGTGCAAAGCGTGCATTGGTATTGCCCGTGGGTGGTGCTTTCCACTCTCCCCTTATGCAGCCCGCAAAAGAAGAACTCGAAGCGGCTATCGCTACTACTGAGTTCCACAAGCCCATTTGCCCCGTTTATCAGAACGTAGACGGTATGCCTCACACCGACCCCGAAGAAATCAAGGCGAACCTCATTGCACAGCTCACAGCTTCAGTACTTTGGACTAAGGAGGTTACTAACATGGTCGCTGATGGTGCTACAGACTTTACTGAATGTGGTCCTGGCAAGACTTTGCAGGGTATGATTGCCAAAATCTGCAAAGGCAATGCCGACGTGAAGGCTCACGGCGTAAACGACTAAGTTTTCCCTTACTTAAGGGGTTCTAAAAATTCTGATTCGTTACTCGTCTATTCGTTTTTTAGAGCCTATTTAAAATGTTTGAGGTTTTAGGTTATAAAGTTAGATTAAGCTTTGCAATAACTTTATCATCTAAAACCTTAAACTTTTTAGAACCATCTTAAAACTTACATTACCAGAACAGGCCTTACCGCCTAAGACCTCGAAACTTAAAACTAAAACATATGAAACCGCTTATCTACCAAATTTTTACACGCCTTTATGGCAATAAAAAGCACGCAAACATCCCTGCAGGAAGCATTGAGGAGAATGGTTGTGCCAAAATGAACGATATCACTGCCAAACAACTTGAACGCATTGCCTCGATGGGCTTTACACACGTTTGGTTTACGGGACTGATTGAACATGCCACACAAACAGACTATTCTGCCTACGACATCAAACCCGACCACCCCGCTGTGGTGAAAGGTCGTGCAGGGTCACCTTATGCCATTAAAGACTATTACGACATAGACCCCGACCTTGCCGTAAACGTAAAACAAAGAATGAAAGAGTTTAATGCCTTGCTCAAACGCACACATCAAGCAGGACTTAAACTCGTAATAGACTTTGTGCCCAACCATGTAGCACGCCAATATAATAGCGATGCACACCCCAAAGGCGTGAAAGACTTGGGCGAAGGCGATGATACCACAAAGGCCTTCGACCCCAACAACAATTTTTATTATCTTGAAGGACAAACGCTGCACACCAATTTCGACACAGAACGCCGCGCTAAACAGCCTTATAGCGAATATCCCGCCAAAGCTACGGGCAACGACTGCTTTAACGCATGGCCAAGCCGAAACGATTGGTACGAGACTGTGAAGCTCAACTATGGCATCGACATTATGAACGGCAGACAGGCACACTTCTCTCCCACCCCTTCAACCTGGCTCAAGATGACCGACATCTTGCTATTTTGGTGCAAAAAGGGAGTAGATGCCTTCCGCTGCGACATGGCAGAGATGGTTCCTGCTGAATTTTGGGAATATGCCATCAATAAGGTGCATAGCAAATATCCGAACGTACAGTTCATTGCCGAGGTATATAACCCCAACGAATATCGCCACTACATAGCCAGTGGATTTGACTATCTTTATGACAAGGTGGGACTTTACGACACATTGCGTGCAATTGTTACCGAAGGCCGCTCTGCATCGTGCATCACAGGCTGCTGGCAAGCTGTTGACGATATTCGCCAACACATGCTCAACTTTCTTGAAAACCACGATGAGCAACGCATTGCCTCTGCCTATTTTGCTGGCGATGCACACAAGGCGCTCCCCGCATTGGCTGTTAGCTGCTTGATGGGTAGCAACCCCTTCATGGTATACGCTGGACAAGAAATTGGAGAACCTGGTATGGATGCCGAAGGATTTAGCGGTAGCGACGGACGTACCACCATCTTTGACTATTGGAATCCTCAATCACTGCAAAAACTCACAGCCGACAATGTAGAAGCTGAACTCAATGCAGACGAAACGAGTCTTTATAACTACTACAAAAAGATTATTAGCCTTGCACGCAATCTGCCTGCGCTGAATAATGGTGCATTCTATGACCTACAGTATGCTAACTACTCGCGCGATTATGGATACGACTGCGACCGTCAATACGCTTTTATACGTAAAGCCGAAAACGGACAAGCATTGCTCGTTTGTGCAAACTTTGGTCCTAACGCGGTTCATGCTGGTGTTAAGATTCCTGCTCACGCTTTCGAATTCTTAAAATTGCGTAGCGGACTCATTTCTGCTTCCGACTTAATTTCAGGAAATTTGCAAACACTTGAGCTTAAAGCAGACGCTCCGTGCTATGTAGAAATACCTGCTTATGGCGCCGTGGTTATGCAAATTGGACTTGGCAAATAAGCTACTTAATAAAGAAAAATGAGTTTTTTCTCACTTTTTTGAAAAAAAATCGCAGAATAATTTGGTGGTTACAACAAAATGCTCTACCTTTGCACTCGCAAACAAGAAATAAGAACAACGGTTACTAAAAACCAAATTCTTATTTATCTTGAGGACGCGGAGTGGAGCAGTTGGTAGCTCGCCAGGCTCATAACCTGGAGGTCGTTCGTTCGAGTCGAGCCTCCGCAACTACAGAAGGTTTGAAACAAAATTGTTTCAAACCTTTTTTTTGTTATACTACCTTTTTAAAAAAATAGCCAATCAAAACACTAAAAAATCTCGCCCACACAACTTAGAATACCAAATTTATACTATCTTTGTATAAGATAGGCTGCGGTTTGGCATAACATTCAAGCGAGCTTGATGTTCTGCTCTCACCTTGCACTATCTTTGTGCACACAAGACCACATACAATTCTCATAAGCCTAGCTCTTGAGGGTTAAACATTTATTTTATAATGATAAGGTGTAAATGATACAATCCGAAAAACCAATAAAATATGAATCTAAAAACAATAGAACAATTACTGCAAAACGCTCAGATTATATTACAGAAAGATAATGCTGAGAAGAAAGAGCGTGAGGCTAAAGGTGAATATTTCAATGTTTTTGAAAATTTACACTTTACGCGTCCAGAGGAGCATCTGCATACACCTATCCTACGGATGCTTCTTGATAAGAATGCCAATCATGGTGTAGGAGATTGCTTTTTAAAGGCTTTTATAGATATGGTTGTGCGAAAACTAAATCCTAATTTTCAATATGATGTTACCTCAAGCAATATTGAATATAAAGACAAATACATTGGTGAAATAAAAATATCAGAGGATGGGAAGTCAACAGGAGGAGAGATTGATATCTTTATTAATGATGATAAAGGACATGCTATCATCATAGAAAACAAATTTGACAGATATGGCAATCCTGCCCAGGAACAACCAAGGCAACTTGAACGATATTATAATTACGGAAAGGAGCATTATGGGGATAATTTTATCTTGATTTATCTCACACCTTCCGGTCAAAGTGCCTCTGAGTATTCTACCGGTCCTAACAAAATAGCATACCATACGCTAAGTTATGATCCATCTGATGAAAAGCCCAATATTATATCTTGGCTCAATAAATGTTTGGAAATATCTAAAGACTTCCCTCGCATTCATGAAGTAATAAAACAATACATAACCTATATAAAAAATACAAGACAAATTATGGAAGATAAATTTCAAAAAGAATTATTAGACCTACTACTTGCACCCCAAAATATAGATGCGACTCTTAGTATTTTATGTAATGTGCAAAATATTAAACAGAAAATCAGAAGAGATTTCTGCGATCAGTTGGTGTCTTTGGCTGGTGAATATGGTCTTGAACTCAGAGAACCATATGATATAGATATTGTTACCTGGAATAAAGATTATGGATGGATGATTTTTTCAGGGAAAAATAAGCATCAATCACAAGTAGGATTTGTGGTTGGAAATTTCTCAAGAACAAATAAAGGCTGTGGCGGAATGTTATATGGATTATCTATTATTAATGGGGATTATTCAAATATAGAAGAGTTGAAGAATGTCTTTAAGAAATCAACCATTCCTGATGAGCAACCTTTGTTCTCTGTAGAGAAAGATCCTTCTAAACTTGGTAATGATTGGAATCAATTTCCTTTCGGATTTTCGTATTTATGTGGTGAAAAAAGAGACTGGAATAAAAATTGGTTTGATTGGGATGACCTTCAGACTTTGGAAGATATGCGCAATGGTGAACTGCTTAAATTCATGAAGACACGCTTTGAGATACTAAAAAAGTATGGTATAATAGAAAAGCTATAGTGTGACTTAATTTCATTTCATTATAAAATGGAGTTGTGCCCACAGTTGGCATAGCTTCATTTTATTTTTGCACCATATTTTTGATTTATACAATACAACCTGCATGGGATGCTTACGAAAAAAAAGCTGCCCCCCCCAAAAAACTATACGCCTAGCCCAAATTGCACACCTACACGTGCGAATTTAGGGGTTATGGCAAAAAATAACCAGGTACGAGAATTAGGGAACAAGCCCACCCTCTCATACCTGGCTACACTATATCACCCCTAATGAGGTGTGATTGGGGCGTGAAATACAAATGATTTCACTCCAAAAAGATACAACTTAAACTTAAATCACAACCACCTTCTTAGTAGCTGTTACGGTAAAGCCATAAATTCCACGCAATCCATAAACCACATGACCTGTGCCATCCTCCCAATACTGCGTTTTAGACCAACCATTTTGGTTACCCCATAAGGTTGTGCTACCACTGGCATTATACGAAGCCTTAAAAGTGAGTGTATAGGTGCCTGCATTGCCTATTGTCAGCGTGTCTGCGGGATTCTGAGACTGATGGTCGTAAATTACATCATTCGCCAAATTTTGTTTGTGTACAAGCCCATCTACCGAAGGCGCGATACTCCAAGCATACGTGGTGCTGTTAAGCAAAGAACCTTTTTGACTCTGCTCTGCTACGACCACAAACTTTTCGCCTGCCTTAACTTTAGAAACCTTATTGCCCTGAGCATCATAAATTTGCATACCCGAGAAAACGGGTGCCTTCGAAGCGTATTTTTCGTTGTCGCTATCCTCAGAACAACTCACAAATAAAGCAGCGCTTGCACACGTAAGCAATAATGCCTTTGATATATTCTTCATCTTTTTCATGTTTAAACCAATATTCCGTCGCCTTGTCTGATAATTTCATAATCGTCTTCACGGCAATCCACCACCGTACTCTCACCCAAAATGCCCATACCACCATCTATCACCATATCGACCTGCGAACCAAAGGTTTCATCGATTAACTCAGGATTTAAGCGATATGCCTCATCTTCGAACCCCTCAGTGGGTAGTGAAGCCGTCATGAGTGGGGCGTCGAGTTGTTGCAAAATATCGCGCACAATTTCAGAATCGGGCATACGAATGCCTATCTCGCCCGACTTTTTAGAGCGAAATATTTTGGGCAATTTGTTTTTGCCTTGTAACACAAAAGTGAAAGCACCCGGAAGGTTGCGTTTCATTACTTTATAAATAGGCGTTGAAATGCGTGCATACTCACTAATGGCACTCATATCGTAGCAAATTACCGACAATGGATGTGATGAAGGATCTATTTGGCGGATTTTGCATATTCGCTCCACGGCACGCTCTTTTAAGGCGTGACATCCCAAAGCATAGGTTGTGCCCGTGGGATAAATAATCACACCCCCATCGCGCAACACCGAAACAACTTGCTCGATGCGCTCGGGAGAATTGTTTTTTGCATACAACTTCAACATGACTTGTATCGGCTTTTAAGAGTAGTCTTTAAAAAGTTTTGAGTTTTTGATAGAGACGTTGCACGGGAAGTCCCACCACATTAAAGTAACTACCCTTAATCTCCTCAACTGCCACAATGCCAATCCACTCTTGAATGCCATAAGCACCAGCCTTGTCGAAAGGAAGGAAATTGTCGACGTAATAATTTATTTCGTCGTCGGTAATCTCGGCAAACATTACTTGGCTTGTTACACCAAAGTTTTCGATTCTATCGGCTGTAACAATTGTTACACCCGTAATTACCTGATGCGACTTGCCCGAAAGCTTATGAAGCATCTCTTTGGCTTGTTCTGCATTTTTGGGTTTTCCCATCACTTCACCATCGACATACACAATTGTGTCGGCAGTAATAAGGAGTTCGTTGGGAGCCATAGATGTGCGATAAGCCTGCGCTTTATTGCGCGAGATGTAACACACAATGTCTTCGCCACGCAGAGAATCGGGATAACTTTCGTCAATGCCGAAAAGGGTGCGAACCTTAAAATTCACGCCCATACGTTGGAGCAACTCCTTGCGGCGCGGCGAATTACTCGCCAGCACTATCTGATATTTTTTTAAATTGTCAAGCATAACAGATAATATATTTAGTATTGTTGTTTTACGTTGTTTTAGTTTACCAACCAAAAGCCTTTGCATTGGCCATCCATTTTTCCTGCGCACGTAGCACTTGTTCTACGACATCGCGCACACACCCCATGCCACCATTTAATGGACTTACATAGAGCGATGCCTCACGTATCTCAGGAGCTGCATCTGACGGGCAACACGGACAACCACACACCTTCATTACTTCGTAATCGGGGATGTCGTCGCCCATATAAAGCACTTGGTCGGGGGTAAGCGATTTTTGGTTTATCCACTCGTTAAGTGTTTTAATCTTGACTGAAGCGCCAAGATAAATGCTCTGAATGCCTAAACCTTCATAGCGTACGCGCACTGATTGACTATTGCCACCCGTAATGATAGCAACTTCAAGTCCACACTTCACAGCAAGTTGCAAGGCATATCCATCCTTAATGTTAGCAGTTCTGCAAGGTTGCCCGCCTTCAATTAACACGACGTTGTTCGTACTCAACACGCCATCTACATCGAAAGCCAATGCATGTATTTTCTTTAAATCGTAATTTATCATAAAGCGTCACGAATCAGATTGTTTTAGGTAGCTCTTGCAAGACGTTTAAACTGAATTATTCTGAGCCTTTTTTCTCTATTTGCAAGCGATGAATGCTTTGGGTCATTGTTTCGTAAACCTCTTGCAACTCGGGCATCTCACTCAATAACGCCTTTTGCTTTTCTATTACATTCTCGTCCCACCGCACAGCGGGACCTGTTTGCGCTTCGATAGGTGAAAGGCCATTCAGTTTTTTAACGGTTTCGTCTATCAAGGGGAACAATGACTGTGGTTCTATCCCTTTATTATCAAGCAATTTATAAGCGAGAGCGAAACAATGGTTCACAAAATTATTTGCAAATACAGCAGAAAGATGCAGATACTTACGTTTCTCAGAATCAAGAGAAGACACTTTCTTTGATATAAGATTGGCTATCAAGCAAACAACCTTGCTTGCATGAGGACTATCAGCCTCCACAAAAACAGGAATCTCTTGAAAATCTAACTTACGCGTTTTACTAAAAGTCTGCAACGGATAGAGCACAGCCTTATATTTTACATCACCAAAGACTGAAAGGGGAATGCTACCAGCCGTGTGAATCCACACCGAATTAGGCAATCCTTTGCCTAATTGCTTTACTTGTGAAAATACATCGGCAAGCACGCAGTCTTTTAATGCAAACAAATAAACCTCTGCATTGGGTAAGTCTTCGAGTTTATCAATACATGCTGCTCCTGGCACTTTATCGGCTAACACTTTGGCATGAGCATACTCACGACTATAAATCGCAACAATATGAACTTCATCAAACTTTGACAAAGCCTCAACCAAGTGGGTAGCCACATTTCCTGAACCAAGAATGCACAAATCCATAATTACCGTACTTCTTACTTTATTTTACAAAATGGTAGAGACACTACCTTTCGCGTGGCAAAGATAGTGCAAATTGAATGCAATACAAAATTAAAAGCCAACGGATTTTTATTTTTATTGCTGAAATGCAGCCTATCTTGCGAAGCAAAGTTGGATTATTGTCAATGCAATCCCATCTTTTGTCTTTCTAAAAACTCCTCATAGGTACGTTTCCAGCGCTTATGTGTCCACAACCACAGAGAGGGCTCTTGAGTTATCGTTTCGGCAAGACGTGCAAAATAAGCATCAGTCAGTTCAAAGTCAGGATAAGACTTTGCATTGTCTGTGATTTTAGAAATAGTGCAACGATAATGCCCACGCGAAGGACGCTCCACATGACAATAAAAAAGCAAGGCATCCACCTGCTTGGCTATCTGCTCTGTACCTGTAAACACGGGGGTGTTATGATGCAAAAAGTCTGTCCAATGATGTATGCTATTCCATTTTGGAGCCTGATCTGCTATAAAACCAATAAAGGCAGACTGATTGTTTTGTCGCTTGCGCAAGATGTAGCGCAAAGTCTCTTTCATGGCGATATTGTCACCCCCAAAACGTCCACGCATTTTCAAAAAAAGACGATCGAAAGCTGCACTTCGCAAAGGATGGTAAATCTGACCAGACTTTACATTACCATCTGCTGCATGAATATGTAGAGCCAAAGATGACACCCACTCCCAATTACCATAATGTGCTAAAAATATAAAACCAAACTTCTTACCTGAGCGATGCAATTCGTTGACCATTTCGTCAACTCCCACAAACTCTATGCGCTTACTTATTTCACGTTCTGAGATGGTGCAGAGTTTTAAAGTTTCTACGATATAATCAGAAAAGAAAGCATAAAATTTCTTTTCGATAGCCTTTATCTCGTCAGAACTTCGTTCGGGAAAAGCACTCGTAAGATTATTGTGCACTACTTCGCGACGATATTTCACTACGTAATATACAAGTACGTAGATGATATCAGATATCCAATAAAGGACTCTGAGCGGCAGTAATGATACCAACCATACGAACGAATATAATATTTTATAGTACATAAATTTAATAGCAATGTTATTTACCACGCCCTACAAAATAACCGAGCTTGAAATATTAGCTTTGCAAAGTTAGCCAAAAAGTTGTAAAAACAAAAAGAAAACAACCGTCAAGTTTTAAAGACTAGATATTTATCACAGTGCCACAAGCAATCTCCCCCACCCTATTCGCCATAAGAAAGCCAAAGGAAACTTCTAAAAAGTCAGAGTTTTTAGAAGCTTCCCTTAGTTATTTAATGCTTTTATCGTAATCTAAATATCCTTGTATGATTCTATTACCTACCACATAATCTTTACTTAACACATCATTTTGAGACTTGTAGAATGGTGTTTTTAATGATGCCAAATTAAAGAGTATTTGTGGCACATTATCAGAAGATAGGGGCTTATTAACAGCCTGTTTAATACGCTCAACTTGTTGTGGATGACGCTGCATGTATTTATCAGAGCACCAAATCATAAAGGGGATATCATACTGATATTTTATAGCCTCCTTCTTTTTATGATACTCATGACTTCTGCCCGCAAAGTTACGATAGTCATAAACTTCTTCTCCATGATCTGACAGATAAACTATCAAAGACGGAGAATCCTTAAACATATTGATAATCGTGCCAAGAACATAATCGTTATAATGGGTGGCATTGTCATAATCAACAATAATCTGCTTTTGCGATTCGCTTAAATCAGTGCGTTGAATATCTGAGGTTTTAAATACTTTCAAATCGTCGGACGAGGGGAAACGACTTGAGGCATTTGCATGCTGCCCCATAAGATGGAATATGTATAAAGAATGCTTATGCACAGACTTGTTGTCTTTATACGATTTACTATTTTGCAAAAAAGCTGATAACATATCGTAATCATAATCATACAAATCAGTGTTATGCTCATTATATGCTATGGGCACAACATCTGCTGCATACATATAAGAACCCAGTGCATAATCAAAACACGAAACGTCAGCCCCTGATGGACGTTGATTATCCCACATAGACACATTAAACCCGGCCTTTTTAAAGACGATTGGAAAGTAGGGAGATGAATACCATGCCTCGTTGTCAGAAAGTCGGTTGGCGCTTACCATATTTTTCACTGAAAACGTGGTCATGTTATAAGGCGTTACTGCATCCTTAAAAACAAAGAGATTGCCACTCTTTTGCTGTGCACACAGTATGGGAGTGGTGTTGAGGTAATAACCATAAAGCGGTGAATGATATTTATTATAAGATTCTCCAATTACCAATATCACATTCAAGCTATCCTGTTCCATGCTATAAGCTGGTTGTTTCGAAGCATTGACACAAGTGCGGATAGCCACTTCGTTATCATGTCCCGAAGCTCGTAAATAACTCATTGAATAGAACAAGTTAGTTATAGTGTTTTCGAGCGCATAGTTTCCATGTTGTGCACGCCACTCTTCTATGTCGAACTGTGATTTTAAGGTAACCAATTTGGCAGACCAAAAACCAAGGTATCCCCCCAACACTAAAATGGGCAAAACAATTATTACACTAACTATTTTCAACCAATTTGACTTTAAGCAGAAACCTTTAATTTTTCTTTCCATCCAATAAGTTCCCACGCTCAAAAGAATCAATATGGCAAAGCATTTTAAGGTGCCACTTGTCATGAGCGAACGACTTATAAACTCTGATGACTCTGCAGAATTGGTTTCTTTTACCAACAAAAGAATCCACGAAGACAATATGGTGCCAAAATTAAAGAACAAGAATAAATCTACCCCCATCAATAAAAAGGCTACGATATAAAGCAAACATTTCGTTTTCTTCAACGCAAACTTACCCACAAGGGCAGAAAAGCACCAACTAATAAAAGCCGAACCTGAAAAAATAATAAGAATGTTTCGCACATTATAGATTGACATTTCTGACATATTATCGGGCAAGATGCTCAAACAATGCGAGAAAAACAATAAGAATGCAAACACCCCAAAAAAGACTGGCTCTTTACAAATGGGAGCTAAGATAAAATTAATGAGCTTATTTAAATAATTCATTTTTCTTTAATCGTTAATTGTATTTGAATGCAAATTTATCTTTTTTCTCTGATTTACATGCTACATTCTGTTCAAAACAACACCTGTTGGACGTATAAATAAAATCCTCCATAACCCAAATAGATTATGGAGGATTATATTTTATAACTGATTTTCAAAAAATCAATTACTTCTTGTTGAGAGCGAGGTCAACCTTAACTGTATTTGCATTCTTGCAACCTTTTCGTTTTTACAAACTGGATACATTTATGCAATAATCATTGTTTTTTTCTCAACTCTTCTATCAAGTCATTTACAATGTACGTATCACTCATCAGATGCAAGCCTAATTCTTTATCATGTAGCATACGACAAACATCAGAGTCATAGAATATTTGTAATGCCCTGTCTGTAGATATATGCAACGTATCGGCTAACTGCGCAATGATGCGTGCTATTTTATTCCATAATAAAAAGTCTAACATAACTATACCCTTTCGTATGATTTGAATTGCAAATACTTGTCTACTATCTCCTGGTTCAAAATACAGACTTGATGATTGGGCTTGTGATAAACCAACTGTCGCAAAGTTCGTTCGACGCTGGCATAACCATTTATATAAGCCTCAACAGCATCAATAACTCGGTCGTCAGCAACTCCACCCTCAACGATATCAAAACCATTCCAAGGTTGCTTTCCATTTCTACTATCTACAATGAAGTCAAGCCATTCCTTATCGTAAGCATCAAATCGTTTTATCTTATAGCCTTGTGGCAGAACAAACTCATAAGTATTCACTATAGCCTCTTCCGCTCGTCTAATTATTTTAATACGGACAGCCCATTTTGATGCTTGTTCAAACAATGGCGTGAGATAGAAGCCTGGACCAAAATCCAAGTCTTTTCTGCCAATACTTACCAAAGGATGCTCAACAATAACATTTGAGCCATGAAATAATGTTTGCTTTTCCATTATTCTACTCTTTCCCAATTTTTTAGTGCCTCGACCACTTCGTTTGCTACGGCTTCACGACTCTCGGTATGCAAAGTGTCATAACAATCCTGTATGAGACTCTTAATCAGCCCCACTTTATCCAACCGCCTTCTCATTTCAGACGGTGAGATTCCCATTTTCTTTGCCGAAGCCTCAATAGCTAACACCGTAAAAGCGAGTCGGTTAAACTCTGGGGGCTGTATCATTGTTTCCATTTGTGAGTAATATTTTATTTTAGAATACAAATATATAGTTTTTATCTGATTTTTCAAAGCCGATAAAGCCATATTTTCATATTTATTTCGTAACTTTGCACTTATGGCAAAGTATTGTTGGTCATTGGCTCTAAAAAGCATGGCACACAACAACATTGCACATGACATCGTTGGTAAAAAACAAAGCATTCGCTATTATGTCGCGTTCAGCCAAAAGCCTCGGAAACTTATTGGAAATAACGTAGCAGAAATAATTGTGATAAGGCATTCGGTATGGAGTGCCTTAGACAACTTGTATAGTAGTAATGCATCACGCAATAGGCGTGGTGTATTCTTATTAAGTTGTCTGAGGTTTCCATTCCGAGGCTGCCTCATAGCTGAACGCAATAAGGAGCATCACGCCCTTTTTGCGTCTTGGCGTGATTGATAGTTCGTGCTCATAATTCACATAACTATCCATCTTATACGTTTATGGCAAAAAGAAGCATAGACAGAGCAAAAGCTGCCAAGAAAGACGAATTCTACACCCAACTTGAGGACATCAATAACGAACTACGCCATTATCGTGAGCATTTTCGTGGCAAGACGGTGTTGTGCAACTGCGATGACCCTCGCGTGAGCAACTTCTTCACTTATTTCGCCTACAACTTCGAGTTTCTTGGATTGAAGAAACTCATAACCACTTGCTACAAGAATCAAGACATGGATATCTTCAGCCAAAACAAAAGCGAACAGGCTGTGTTTCTCGTGTATGAAGGCGACAAAAACGTCAACCGTATCCCCGATGCTGAGGAAATAGGGGTAAAGCCACTTAAAGGCGACGGCGACTTTCGCAGCAAGGAATGTATTGAGCTGCTGAAAGAGGCTGATATTGTGGTGACCAATCCTCCTTTTTCGTTGTTTAGGGAATATATAGGACAGTTGATGGAGTATGGAAAAAAGTTCTTGATAATTGGACATCAAAATGCTTTGTCATATAAAGAAATTTTTCCTTTGATAAAAGGAAATAAAATGTGGCTTGGATTTGGATTCAAAGGAAACTCTGGACATTTTATTTCTGCGTATGAGGATACTGCTACTGCTGGAGACCACAGGAAAGGTATGATTAGAGTTTCTGGCGTAACTTGGTTCACCAACCTTGATTATAAAGAACGCCACGAAAACCTCATCCTTTACAAAGTCTATACTCCCGAAGAATATCCTCGATACATCAATTATGATGCCATTGAGGTTTCAAAGACGGAGTTGATTCCTTGTGATTATGATGGCGTAATGGGAGTTCCCATCACATTCATGGACAAATACAATCCCGACCAATTCGAGATAATAGGCATAGGCAATGGTGGAGAGCTTGGCGTGGAATGTGGAGTGAGCGCCAATCTGACGGCAGAGCAATGCAACGCTTTGTTCCGTGAAGACAAGAGTTTCCGCAAAGGCAAATTATGCTATCGTAATGACAAAGGCAAGCTTATTGGTTGCTATGCCAGAATACTTATAAGAAAAAGAGCATGACTTACCATACCATAAAATTCAACTTATGAACATCGAACTTAAATCAATCGCAATACGCGACCTTATATCAGGTTACACCAACGACCCCAATAATGGAGTTTATGGTTATCATGGCAAACTGAACATACGTCCACCCTACCAGCGTGAGTTTCGCTACGACTTGAAACAACAGCAAGCCGTTATAGAAACAATATTGAAAGGCTTTCCGCTCAACATAATGTATTGGAGCGTTGTGGGGGACGGAAGTTATGAAATGATAGACGGACAGCAACGCACACTGTCCATCTGCGAATACTACCAACATGCCTTCAACATTGTCGACAAAGACCGACCCGTGTTATATTTCGACAATCTCACAGATAAAGAAAAACAGCATTTCCTCGACTACGAGTTGACAGTGTATTTCTGCACAGGCACTGACAAAGAGAAACTCGACTGGTTTCGTGTCATCAACATCGCAGGTGAGCGTCTGCTTGACCAAGAGTTGAGAAACGCCGTGTATGTAGGACCTTTCGTCACGGACGCACGTCGCTACTTCAGCAAACATGGATGTGCGGCATACAAGGTAGGCAGCGACTATATGACAGGAAAATTAGAGGAGCAGACATACTTGGAAACTGCCTTGAAATGGGCAGCACGCCATGACGGAATAGCAGACACAACACCTGTAGACAAATATATGGCAATTCATCAGTACGACCATAACGCCTACAAGCTGTGGACATACTACCTGCAGGTCATGGCATGGGTAAAGTCTACTTTCCCAAAATACCGCAAGGAGATGAAGGGCCTTGACTGGGGAGAGATGTTTGATGAGTTCGGCAGTAAAGTTTACAACACCGACAAACTTGAACAGCAGATACATGACCTCATGGAAGATGACGAGATAATGAAGAAATCGGGCATTTACCGCTATGTATTGAGTAATGACTTACGCGATCTTAGTTTTCGCACATTTGACAAAAAACAAAAAAGAGAGGCTTATGAACGCCAAAAAGGCATTTGTCCTCATTGCGGCAAGCACTTCGAGTTGGAAGAAATGGAGGCAGACCATATAAAACCATGGCGTGAAGGTGGCACTACCATCGCAGAAAACTGCCAAATGCTTTGCCGCAACTGTAATAGAGTAAAAGGTAGCAAATGAATGACTTTTAGCCCCCATTTACAGAAAAATCCTCCATAATCCGCAACCGGACTATGGAGGATTTATTATTTTAAACTGATAAGACTATCAATTACTTCTTGTTGAGAGCGAGGTCTGCCTTAACTGCGCAAGCTACAGAGCAACCTACCATGGGGTTGTTACCAATACCGAGGAAGCCCATCATCTCAACGTGTGCGGGAACTGAAGAAGAACCTGCGAACTGAGCGTCAGAGTGCATACGACCCATAGTATCAGTCATACCATAAGAAGCAGGACCTGCAGCCATGTTATCGGGGTGAAGTGTACGACCTGTACCACCACCTGAAGCTACGCTGAAGTAAGGCTTACCAGCGAGTACGCGCTCCTTCTTGTAAGTACCTGCAACAGGGTGCTGGAAACGAGTGGGGTTAGTAGAGTTACCAGTGATTGAAACGTCTACGTCTTCCTTCCACATAATAGCAACACCTTCGCGAACGTCGTCAGCACCGTAGCAGTTTACCTTAGCACGGGGACCATCGCTATAAGCAGTTTCCTTAACAACCTTGAGTTCGCCAGTGTAGTAGTCGAACTTAGTCTGTACGTAAGTAAAACCATTGATACGGCTGATAATCATAGCAGCGTCCTTGCCAAGACCGTTGAGGATGCAACGGAGAGGTTTGTCAGCTGGACGGCTCTGGTTAGCCATTTGAGCAATCTTGATAGCACCTTCAGCAGCTGCAAAACTTTCGTGACCAGCGAGGAAGGCGAAGCACTTAGTCTCAGGAGAGAGCAAACGTGCTGCAAGGCGACCGTGACCGATACCAACCTTACGATCGTCAGCTACAGAACCAGGGATGCAGAATGCCTGAAGACCTTCGCCAATGTACTCAGCAGCTTCAACAGCGTCCTTAGCTTTTTCCTTCAATGCGATAGCAGTACCTACAACGTAAGCCCACTTAGCGTTCTCAAAGCAGATCATCTGTGTGCTTTCGCACTCCATGTAAGGATCAATGCCGTAAGATTCGCAAATCTGGTTAGCCTCTTCAATATCTTTGATGCCGTGCTTATTAAGAGCAGCGAGAATCTGCTTCATGCGACGGTCCTGGCTTTCAAACTTTACTTCTCTAATCATTTTTGTGTTCCTCCTTAATCTTTACGTGGGTCAATAGATTTAACTGCGCCCTGCTCGGCAGTAGTGCGGCCATAGTGACCTGTTACACTCTTAAGAGCTTCGTTGGCATCAACGCCCTTCTTGATAGCGTCCATGAACTTGCCCATGTGAACAAATTCGTAGCCAATTACTTGGTCGTCCTTATCGAGGTACATCTTAGTGATGTAACCTTCAGTGAGCTGGAGGTAACGAGTACCCTTAACCTTAGTACCATAGAGTGTACCCATCTGGCTAATGAGACCCTTACCGAGGTCTTCAAGACCAGCACCAACTACGAGACCACCTTCTGAGAAGGCGCTCTGAGTACGGCCGTATACGATCTGAAGGAAGAGCTCGCGCATTGCTGTATTGATAGCATCGCAAACGAGGTCGGTGTTGAGAGCTTCGAGAATAGTCTTGCCAGGAAGGATTTCGCTGGCCATAGCTGCTGAGTGAGTCATACCAGAGCAACCGATGGTTTCAACCAAGCACTCTTCGATAACGCCTTCCTTCACGTTCAATGTAAGCTTACATGCACCCTGCTGAGGAGCACACCAACCCACACCGTGAGTAAGACCTGAGATGTCCTTGATTTCTTTTGCTTGTACCCACTTGCCTTCTTCAGGGATAGGAGCGGGACCATGGTTGGGGCCTTTGGCAACACAACACATGTTCTGTACTTCGTGTGAATATTCCATGTTTTGAGTTTTGGTATTTAATAGAATACTGATTTTCTTGTGCAAAGTTACACCATCTTTTGCTAAATTGCAAAAAGATATTTGTGTTTTTTCGACTAAAATGTAGCTTATTTCACCGAAATATTGCCTTCCGCATGGAATCCGCGCAAGAAATCGGCTATTTGCATACGTTTTTTACCTGCCAACTGTATTGTAAGCAAATGTTGGTAACCGTCAACCTGTGCCACCTTAAAGTAGGTTTTACCGTCGGTTAATACGGTACCTATGGGTTCTGTCACTTCGCAGAAGTCCTTACTTGTGGCATACACCTTAAGCACAGAAGTCTTGCCATTATAAGTTAACTCGGTCCATGCTGCAGGATAAGGTGAAAGTCCGCGCACGAAATCGTAAGTACGCTTTACTCCCTGTGTCCAATCTATTCGACATGTTTCCTTGAATATTTTAGGTGCAGGACGTAAGGGTTCGTCTGTTTGCAACTCCGACTGCGGAATGGGGGTTACTGTGCCTGCCAATATATTATCAACAGTTTCTACCACCAAGTCGCTGCCTAAATGCATTAACTTGTCGTGTACATCTTCCACATTGTCGGTATCAAGAATTGGCACGGGGACACGCTGTATCACGCTTCCGGTATCAATATCATGATCAAGGAAGAATGTTGTAATACCGGTTTCGGTATCGCCATTAATAATCGCCCAGTTTATAGGAGCTGCACCACGATATTGAGGCAACAAAGCTGCATGCAAATTAAATGTGCCATAACGTGGCATATTCCATACCACCTCAGGCAACATGCGAAAAGCTACCACAATCTGTAAGTCGGCTTGCAGCGAGCGCAGTTCTTCCACAAATTCGGGGTCTTTCAGTTTAGCTGGTTGCAATACACGTAAACCATGTGCCACGGCATACTTCTTTACAGGCGAAGCCGAAAGTTCGTTTTGGTGACGACCAATGGGTTTGTCGGGCATCGTAATTACACCCACAATATTATAGCCACCTTCTACAAGTTTCGACAAGGGTTCCACCGCAAAATCGGGGGTTCCCATATATACTATTCTTAAATCTTTCTTTTCTGTCATTCTTCTAAATCTTATTTTTCTGCAGTATACATAGTGCTTAATCCGAATGTAAAGCGCTTGAATTTCACGTCTTTAAATCCAGCTTTTTCAAGTATACCTTTCATCACTTCGCCTTGAGGAAAAGCTTCCATTGTGGCAGGCAGATAAGCGTATGCCTTACTGTCGCGCGAGATAAGCTTACCCAACGTGGGCATCAACACATGCGAGTAGAGCCAAAACATTTGCTTCATAGGAAAACGCACAGGTGAGGTCAATTCAATAATCACCAATCGTCCACCAGGACGCATCACACGACGCATTTCTCGCAGTCCACGATCAAGGTCTTCGAAATTGCGCACACCATACGCTACCATCACCGCGTCAAAAGAATCATCGGCAAAAGTTAGATGCATGCAATCTTCTTTTTCAAAGCGAATCACCTTGTCTAATCCTGCCGCCTTTACCTTTTCGCGTCCCACATTCATCATGCCTTCTGAGAGGTCGGCTCCAACTAACTCTGTGGGATTCAACTCACGTGCTGCAAGCATGGCAAAGTCGCCTGTACCTGTAGCCACATCTAAGATGCGTTGTGGTGCATAAGGCTTCAACGAATTAACTGCTGCACGGCGCCATTTTTTATCTATGCCCAACGAAAGGGTATGGTTAAGCATATCGTAAGAATGGGCTATACCATCGAACATACGTTCTACCTGTGCGCCCTTGGCTTCTGTGTTGTTATAAGGGGTTATCTCCTCTTGTTTATAAGTGGTCATGCTTCTTTTTCCTTTTTGTTTTCGCTAAACATCAGGGCAAACAATATAAACACAACCAAGGCATACCCTGCAAAAATCATCCAGCAAGTTGTCCAATCACCCACAAGGTGTCCCGATTCATTCCAATGACAATAGTGATTAATAACTTTGCCTGCGAGCAATGTACCGATTGTTGCACCTAAACCGTTGGTCATAAGCATAAACAAACCTTGTGCCGATGCCTTTACTTTGGGGTCACACTCATTGTCTACAAACAAGCCACCCGACACATTGAAGAAGTCGAAAGCCACACCATAAACAAGGCATGAAAGCACAAACAATATTACACCAGGGAAGGCAGGATTACCCAAACCAAAGAATCCAAAGCGAAGTACCCAAGCAAACATTGCAATTAGCATTACCACCTTTATACCAAAACGACGCAAAAAGAAGGGAATAAAGAGGATGCATACAGCCTCAGCTACCTGACTAATTGACACAAGTAATGTAGCATTATTTGCAGCAAACGAATTGGGCACTACTTCTTTAAAGCTTGTAATAAAGGGTGTTGCATATCCATTAGTTACTTGCAATGACATGCCAAGCATACACGAGAAGATAAAGAACAATGCCATACGCTTAGTTTTGAACAACTTAAAAGCATCCAAACCAAAGGCTTCGTAGAGCGACTGATTCTGCGTTTTCTCCAAACGACACTTGGGCAAAGTCATACAATAAGCAAAAAGCAATACACCCAACACACCCGATACTAAAAACTGCATGTGGGTCAACTGGAACTTATTATTATCTTCTAACAACGTAAAACCAAATGCACCTGTGGTTGTTGCACAGTTTACAAACCACATCGTAGCAATAAAGCCTACAGTACCAAACACACGGATAGGCGGAAAGTCTTTTACCGTGTCAAGTCCATGATTTTTGAGCAATGTAAATGCTGTAGTATTAGAGAGTGCAAGTGTCGGCATATAGAACGCCACGCTCAAAGTGTAGAGCGTCATAAAGGTTGTGATATTAGGCATTGCATTTTGTTCGCCCATACCCCACAGAGCTATCATAAACAAACCTGCCACAAGGTGACAAATGCCAAGCAAACGCTGAGGCTGTACGTAACGGTCTGCCACAATACCCATCAGGGTAGGCATAAAGATTGAAACAATGCCCTGGATGGCATAAAACCACGAAATGTATTCGCCCATGCCAGCCTTTCCCAAATAATTGCCCATAGAGGTGAGGTAAGCACCCCACACGGCAAATTCTAGAAAGTTCATCACAATGAGGCGAACTTTCAAGTTTGAAGTGTTTATCATTTTTGTATGTATTTTTTATAATTTCAATTGATCTGTTTGGCGTGTAAATATTTACACTAAACTCTTAGTTAGAAAGTTATAAAGCTACATTCAGAATTATTCTGATAGTATATCACAAAGAAGTTAGTAACAAAAGTATTTTACACTCCCTTTTTATACATTATACCCCAAGAACCTTTTTATTCTAAATTCCCTTTACCACCTCCTCTACAGCCTCACGCAGTGTTTTTTCGCTTACACTTTCTGTAAAGCATTTTCTAACTGTTCCACTCACGTCCGAAACATACACACGAGGGATGGTGCTTGTAGCAAACAAACCATATACATCTTTTGTTTCTTGTGCCGAATAAGGTAGAGTCAATGCGTTTTCAGTCCAAAATTTTTGAATCGACATGGCACCTTCTGCCCTACTAATACATATAAACTGCACCTTTGCACCATAGTCTGCATAAACTTTCTGCACAATAGGCAATTCCCGGCGACAATCACCGCACAGCGTATTAAAGAAAACAATAACCGAAGCTTTGCCCTGCAACGACGAACTACTTATATGCGTCCCGTCATTCATCGTTACCTCGAAGTGTGGCAACTTCTGCCCCACCCTAACGATATCGGCATTAGCCGTAGTTTCCACCTTCCCTAAGCACGATGTCAGCATGCAAAGTGCGGTTGCCAAATAGAGTATAAAATGTTTCATTGTGCAAATGTACAAAAAGGATTTATAAGTTGAAAATATTAGAGTTTAAAAGTGAAGGAGGTTATTCTGATGATTAACGATGAAATAGAAATAAAATAACAAGAAAAAGACGGAGCACCAGTAAAAAACCGTGTCTGATTATTTGAGTAAGATTAATATTTCACGCGCCAGCCTCACCCCGTTAGGTAGGGTATTCAAAATCTATGATTTTTTTCAGCATGGGTTTGAGGGTGTTTTGACATTGTAAATAATTGATATTCAACAAGAACAAACGCAAAAAACGCCTCAATTCGTGTATTATTTTAATGGGTTACCCCGTTAGGGGTGAGATAAGGTAGCCAGGTATGTGAAGGGAATTTATTCCACTTCACATGCCTGGTTTACGTATGCCATCACACCAAACGGGTCACCCTGTTATGGGTGAGATTGGGCCTAGG